>Ga0075366_10001900_pt1 | contig 10550 bp, 8 predicted proteins | sample EndMethybrTD3031_FD_72351 | JGI IMG/M metagenome (GOLD analysis project Ga0075366, IMG submission 72351) | Populus endosphere microbial communities from Tennessee, USA - Endosphere MetaG P. TD hybrid TD303-1 | ecosystem: Host-associated > Plants > Roots > Endosphere | place: USA: Tennessee... | reverse complement strand
TGGGTCATGGACGCCGAGACACGCGACTTCATTCGTCCCGAAATCTAGGGACATGCCAGTTTATCACTTTTTTAAGGATTGTTGTTAAGCTCGCCGTCAATTGGTCGGGTACGACCGAGGTTTTGATCACCGTGGCGATTGGCGATGAAGTTCGAAACCATCAAAAAGGTTATCCTGGCCGCTATCATGCTGCCCTTCGTCTTCATGCTCATCGAAGGCGTCGTCGTCATACGTTCTTCGGTCACACAATACAGGAACCTCGAAAAGGACCGGCAGTTCGCCGATGTGCTTGCCCGTGGCGGGTCCATCGCCGCCACCGAGATCCTGAGTGAAATCGGCGCCACCCGCCGCTACCTCGCACGTCCCAACAGCCGGACTGCCGCCGACATGTTGCAAAGCCGGGTGACGCTCGATCGGGAGCGCCGCGCTTTTTATGCCAGCCTGCCCTCCCGCGATGCGCTCGACGAGGGGCTCGTCGGCGAATTATCGATTCTCAGCCTTGCCTACAGCCGCATCATCGCTGCGCGCAGCGCCGTCGACCAGGGGCGTTATACCGGCAGCGATCCCGGTTCCATCTACTGGTATGCGGCTCTCAAGCAGCTTGCCGTCGTCGATGCGCTTTCACCACTGATCAGCGATCCGATGCTGCTTGAGAAATCCAACCAGCTGATGGGCATCCTGCTGACGTATTACGGCGAAAGGCTGATTACCGGCGTCGGCACCCGCTATCTCGATCGCGGCGTTTCCGCCAGATTTCCGGTGGAGCAGTTCGTACAGGGCAAGACCATGCTCGGTGAGGGCATGGACCACATGGTCTTTCATTCCGCGGCGCCGATCGTGCGCGAGATCGTCGCCTATCTCGGCCGCAGCAGTCAGGTGAAGGCGAATGCGATCACCGACGCCATCCTTGCCGGATCGCGGCCGACGCGGGCCGTGCGCGATGTCTGGGCCGCCGCGCAGAGCGAACGCATGACCTTCCTGCAGCAGAAGATGGTCGAGGCCGCAAAAGATATTCACGAGACCGGCGAGAGCCTTTCGAGACGCGCGCACATACATCTGACGCGGATTCTGGCGCTGTGCGCCGGCCTGCTCATTCTCGCCACGTTGGTGATGGTGCTGGCGGCAAGGGGCCTGCGCCTGATCGACCGTCTGACGCGGGATCGCGAGACGCTGGTGGGCGAGTTGCGCAATGCCGCCCAGACAGACCTTCTGACCGGCCTGTACAACAGGCGCGGCTTCGAGGTCGCCGCATCGGCGCTTCTCACACAAGCCGAGCACGGGTCGCGCTGGATCTCCGTCGTGCTCTTCGACCTCGATCATTTCAAGAGGACCAACGATGTTCACGGCCATGACGCCGGCGATGCCGTGCTCCGGCAGGTCGCGGGCGTTGCGCGCGAGAATTTCCGTTCCTTCGATCTGCTGGTGCGCCATGGCGGCGAGGAGTTCCTGGCGCTTCTGCCGGATTCGACGCCCGACGATGCCGTAATCGTTGCCGAGCGTGTGCGGCTGGCGATCGAGGCGGCAGAAATCCCCTTGCCGAGCGGCGAAATTCTCAAGGTAACGGCGAGTTTCGGATGCGCCGGCCGGGCAAATGAAGTCTCCAACAGGAACTTCGAGGATCTGGTCAAACGCGCCGACCTGGCGCTCTACGCCGCCAAGGCCTCCGGCCGCAACTGCGTGGTTTCGGGACCGATCGTGCAGGCTTCGGCCCCGGAGGAGCGACGCAAGACGGCGTCCGGCGGCGGTTTTGATTCCCGCAAATGAAAAACGCCGCATATCGCAGCGGCGTTTCCGGCTATCGGTGTCGATAAAGACTTAAAGTCCTTTTGTTTTATGCATGTCGTTGTCCCGGAACCGCTGCACGCTTCCGGGCGACATGCATTATCTGCCGTCGATCTGCTGGCCGATATAGGCGATCGCCTGCTGGTAGACGGTGGCGGCGTTCCAGCCCTGGATGGCAACGAAATTCGGCTCTCCGGGCTGATAGCCGGCGCCGGGGCGCCAACCGTGACCCTTGAGGAAATTCGCCGTCGAGGCCAGCGCATCGGCCCGGGAACCGACCATGTCGACGCGGCCGTCGCCGTCGCCATCGGCACCGAAGCGCACGACATTGCGCGGCAGGAACTGCGTCTGGCCGATTTCACCATGGGCAGCACCCTTGGCCTGCGGGCTCAGATAACCTTCGGAAACGAGCTGGAGCGCGGCATAGAGCTGGTCGGTGAAATATTCCGAACGGCGGCAGTCATAGGCAAGGGTCGAAACAGCCGACAGCGTATGCTGGTTGCCCATATAGCTGCCAAAACCGGTTTCCATGCCCCAGATTGCGATCAGTGGGCCAGCCGGAACGCCGAAACGGCGCTCGATCGAAGCAAAAAGCGCCTGGTTGGCAGTCTTCATGCTGCGGCCGCGGGAGATGATGGCGGCACCGCCGCGCTTCTGCATGAAAGCGTCGAAGGACAGTTTGAAGCTCTTCTGGCCACGGTCGGCGGCAATCGTCGGTTTGTTGTAATTGACGTTGGCGAAGGCGCGGTCGAGGACCGAGCGGTTGACGCCGTTTGCCGCTGCTTCCTGCTTGAAGTCGGCGACCCATGCATTGAAACCGCTACTATTGTTGCCACATTGGGCGCCCTGGGCCGCTGCCGGCAGCGCGTGAAGAACGCCGGCTGCCGTAAACGCTGCCAGAAGGAATGTTGTCATGCGCATGAGAAACCCCGCTCCAGTCTGCTGAAGCGCGCCGCGGCCGATCGGAACCATGCGACGCGCCCTAAATCTTCGGTCTGTGCATGCCGTTTTCCCAAAACCACTCAACGGTTTCGGGCGGCACGCCCTGGCTTGACGCCGGGCAGAATGCCAGCCGAAAGCGATCTTGTCACGATCACCTTTTAGTAAGCGCTTATGAATAGAGGCGCTTACGGCCCGGCAAAAAGCCCCGCCTTCATCGGCAGGGCTTTACCCTATTATGGTTTACAAATGGTATCAGGCGGCCTGCTTGCGCGGCTTGACAAGACCGCGATTGACGAGCAGCTCGGCGATCTGGATGGCGTTCAACGCTGCGCCCTTGCGCAGATTGTCGGAGACCACCCAGATGTTGAGGCCATTTTCGACCGTCGCATCCTCACGGATGCGTGAGATGTAGGTCGCATCTTCGCCGGCGGATTCATATGGCGTGATGTAGCCGCCGTTCTCGCGCTTGTCGATAACGAGGCAGCCCGGTGCATCGCGCAGGATGTCGCGAGCCTGGTCGGCCGTGATCTCGTTTTCGAATTCGATATTGACCGATTCCGAATGGCCGATGAAAACCGGCACGCGCACTGCCGTGCAGGTCACCTTGATCTTCGGATCGAGCATCTTCTTCGTCTCGGCCAGCACCTTCCACTCTTCCTTGGTATAGCCGTCCTCCATGAAGACGTCGATGTGCGGAATGACGTTGAAGGCGATGCGCTTGGTGAACTTCTTGTTCTCGATCGGATCGGCGACGAAGACGGCGCGCGTCTGGTTGAAGAGTTCGTCCATGCCGTCCTTGCCGGCGCCGGAGACCGACTGATAGGTCGAGATGACGACGCGCTTGATCTTGGCGAAGTCATGCAGCGGCTTCAGCGCCACCACCAGCTGGGCGGTCGAGCAATTCGGATTGGCGATGATGTTGCGCTTGGTGAACTGGCTGATGGCATCCGGGTTCACTTCCGGCACGATCAGCGGCACGTCGGCGTCGTAACGCCAAGCCGACGAATTGTCGATGACGATGCAGCCCTGCTGGCCGATCTTCGGCGAGAACTTCTTGGAGACCTCGCCGCCGGCCGACATCAGGCAGATGTCGGTATCGGAGAAATCGTAATTCTCCAGATTGGAGACCTTCAGCGTCCGGTCACCGTAGGAAACCTCGGTGCCCTGCGAACGCGAGGAGGCGAGTGCCACGACCTCATCGGCGGGGAAGCCGCGCTCGGAGAGGATGTTGAGCATCTCCCGGCCGACATTTCCGGTCGCTCCCGCAACTGCTACTTTGAAACCCATTTCTCAAGCTCTCTTTCTCTTCTCTCCTCTTGTTCGGTGAGGGGAAAGGCGCGACGGATCGCGTCTTCCTGTCCCCAGCCGAGCCGGGGAGAGAGCGGCAGGCCAGAGACGTCAGACGGTTTTCGTCGTCGTTTTGGCCTTGGTTTTGGCGGAAACCGGAACGGCAATGTCCACCCCGGCAACTCGTGCCCGGTCATTGCATTCGGCAATGGCGTGTTCGTCGCGAACCATGGAGATTCCTTTTCCGCTGTTGCTCTTAGAAGGTTTTCCACAGGAGTCAAGGTTTTTGCACTCAGAGCCGGCAGGCAAAAGCGGCGGCCGCAGCGCTGCGACGTTTTGTCATGCCGCTGTCATCCTTGGGAGGTATCCCGGCCCGGTCATCAATGTCTGCAACGAAAACGGGGGTTTTCCATGCGTACGCTTCTTGCCGCCTTTGCGGCCACCACCATCCTTGCGGGCGCCGCTCAGGCGACAACGGTCTATCCGCTCGATCGCGCGACGATCCTCGTCGGTTCGCCATTCGATTTCAAGATCGAGCTCAACAAGCAGGTCAAGCCCGAAGACGTGAAGATCACCGTCAACGGCCAGGATTACAAGACCGTGCTCGGGGGCGAAGCGCAGTTCGTCGAGTTGGAAAAAGGCAAGGATGACAAGGCTCTCGGCTCTGCTCTCCTGCTGCGCGGCCTGAAGATTTCCGCGCCGGGCGACTACAAGGTCGAAGTTGCTGCCGGAGACGAGACGAAGTCCGTCACCTGGAACGTTTACGAAACCGTAGCCCAGCCGAAGGCCAAGAACATCATCTTCCTGCTGGGCGACGGGCTTTCCGTTGCGCATCGCACCGCTGCCCGCATCATGTCCAAGGGCATGACTGAAGGGAAGGCGAATGGCCGCTTGAACATGGACGATCTCGAGCGCATGGCCTTCATCGGCACGTCGGCGACCAACGCCGTCGATACGGACTCGGCCAATACAATGTCGGCCTACATGACGGGCCACAAGACGGCAGTCAACGCGATCGGCGTCTACGCGGACCGTACGCCGGCCTCACTCGATGACCCGCGTGTCGAAACCTTCGCAGAAGCCGTCCGCCGCCTGACCAAGAAGTCGATCGGCATCGTTGCAACGGCCGAGGTCGAGGACGCTACGCCGGCTGCGGTCGTTGCCCATACCCGCAACCGCAACGACAAGGCCGATGTGGTCGGCATGCTGCTCGACGTCAAGCCCGAAATCCTGCTTGGTGGCGGCTCGGCCTATTTCCTCGGCAAGGAGGTCGCCGGTTCCAAGCGTAAGGACAACCAGGACTACATCAAGCTGTTTCAGGATGCCGGCTACAAGCTTGCGACCGACAAGAACGAGCTCGCAGCCAATGCATCGGCGGAAGGCAATCTGCTCGGTCTCTTCCACACCGGCAATATGGACGTGACGCTCGATCGCGAGTTCCTGAAGAAGGGCACCGTCGACAAGTTCCCGAACCAGCCGGGTCTCGTCGCCATGACCAAGGTTGCGCTCGACCGCCTCTCCAAGAATCCTGATGGTTTCTTCCTGATGGTCGAAGGTTCCTCGATCGACAAGATGTCCCATCCGCTCGATTGGGACCGCGCCGTCGTGGAAACCATCGAATTCGACCAGGCCATCGGCGTTGCCCGCGAATTCCAGAAGGCCCATCCGGACACTCTGATCGTCGTCACCGGCGACCATACGCATGGTGTATCGATCATCGGCACCGTCGATGATGACAAGCCCGGCACGGAAATGCGCGAAAAGGTCGGGATCTATGCCGAGGCCGGCTTCCCGAACTACAAGGATGAAAACGGCGACGGCTATCCCGACAGGATCGACGTCAGCCGCCGGCTGTTCCTGAGTGCCAATAACGGCCCCGATCACTACGAGACCTTCCGTCCGAAGCTCGACGGTCCGTTCGTTCCGGCTGTCCAGAACGAAAAGAAGGAATATGTCGCCAACGAGCAGTATAAGGATGTTCCGGGCGCCGTCTTCGTCCAGGGCAATATTCCGAAGAGCGGCGACTCCGGCGTGCACGCCGCTGACGACGTCGTCCTGCAGTCGGCCGGTCCGGGCGCTGAAGGTTTCCATGGCTACATGGAACAGAGCGACGTCTATCGCGTGCTCGCCGACACCTTCGCGCTCGGCGCCAAGCAGACGAATTGATCTGAAGCCCGTTCAGCAAGGTCGCTTGCCGGCCTTGCCTCTTTCATCGATCATGGTCCCGGCCGATTGCAGCGCCGCGCGTCTTTCAGACGCGCAAAAGGACGCTGTAACACTTTGAAGCTAGCATCGTGCTTTCCGAAAATCGTTCCGATTTTCGGGCCGATGCTAACGGCCGGGACTTCATTCTTGGAGATCGCCATGGAAAAACTCCGTTCGCGGCATCTCAGCCGCCGCGGCCTGATCGGCGCCATCGGTACGCTGGCTTTCGCGGCTGTGGCTCGCCCGGGTTTTGCTGCGAATTCCTCAATCAGCTTCGCTGAGCTCTACGGCAAGTTCGGCGTGCTCGGCCTCGAATTCTCCGACAAGGTGAAGCGCCTTGCCGGCAAAGATGTCAGCATGAAAGGTTTCATGGCGCCGCCCTTGAAAGCCGAAGCCCAGTTCTTCGTGCTCACCGAAGTGCCGATGTCGCTCTGCCCCTTCTGCTCCTCGGATACGGACTGGCCGGACAATATCGTCGTCGTCTATCTCTTGGAGAAACAAACCTTCGTGCAGCCGCGCCAGACCATCGAAGTGCGCGGCATGCTGGAACATGGTTCGTGGACGGATCCGGACACCGGCTTCGTCAGCCTGCTGCGCATCCGCCAGGCCGAATATTCCGCCGTCTGAACCGATATGCTCGCTCTCAATATCGAAAACCTTTCCGTTGTCTTCCCTGGCCTGTCCTCGCCGGCGCTGGCGATCGGCCACCTGTCGATCGCTGCCGGCAGCAGGGTCGCCATTACAGGGGCGTCCGGCTCCGGCAAGAGCACCTTCGTCAATATCGTTGCCGGGCTGGAGCGGACACGGCAAGGCCGCATCCGCTGGAACGGCGAGGATATCGCGGGTTTTTCAGAAAGCCGGCGCGACCGGTTCCGTGCCGCCAATATCGGCCTGGTGATGCAGGAGTTTCATCTCTTTCCCGGCCTGTCGGCGCTGGAAAACGTGCTTCTGCCGGCGCGGCTTGCCGGCGCCGCCACGGCGGATATCATCGAGCGGGCGCATGCGCTTTTGAGCACGGTTGGTCTTTCCCGCCCCGGCCAGAAGATCGAAACCATGTCGCGCGGCGAGATGCAGCGGGTGGCGATCGGCCGGGCGCTGCTGCGCAAGCCCGGCGTCATCATCGCCGACGAACCGACCGCAAGCCTCGATGCCGAAAGCGGCGAGGCTGTCGGCGATCTCATTCTCGATCTTGCCATTGCCGAAGGCAGTACGCTGATCGTCGTTTCACACGATCAGCGCCTGGCCAGCCGCCTCGACCGTTGCATCACCTTCGGCTCCGGCCGGATCAGCGAAGATTCCACGGCAACGGCGGGAGAGGCTGCATGATCCGCTTCATCCTTTCCGATCTTCGTCGCCTCTGGGCGGGGTCGCTGGTGGTGGTGCTTTTGGTGGCGCTTGCGACCGCGCTTGGCGTTTCCGTCGTGCTGCAGGAACGGGCGCTTCGCCTCGGCAGCGCGCGCGCCGCCGACAAGTTCGATCTCGTCATCGGCGCAGGCGGCAGCGAGACGCAGCTGGTGCTGTCTTCCGTCTTCCTGCAGCCCTCGCCTTTACCGCTCATGCGGGGCGAGGTGCTGGGCAAGCTTGCCGCGGATCCGCGTGTCGACTGGGCCGCTCCGATCGGCTTCGGGGATTCCTTCTCCGGCTATCCGATCGTCGGCACGACGACCATGCTGGCGCAAAACCTGTCCGGCGGCTTCATCGAGGGCAAGATTTTTGCGCGCGAGGGCGAGGCGCTGATCGGCTCCGCCGTCAGACTGTCGCTCGGCGGCGAGATCAAGCCGATGCACGGTTTGCCGGAAGAGGGCGGCGAGACCCACATCGAACTCGTCTATCATATCGCCGGCCGCCTGCGGCCGACCGGGACCGCCTGGGACCGGGCTATTCTCGTTCCGATCCAGGCCGTCTGGCATATCCATGGCCTGGCGGCGGAGGAACATGCGGAGGAAGGGGCCGAGAGCGAGCACGAGCATGAAGCGGCGTCCGGCACGGGTACGGCCGAACATGGCCATGAGCATGAGGAAGCCGGCGAGCATCACGATGGACATGAGCATCACGGCAAGCTTGACCCGGATGCCGCACTCGACGAGAGCTGGACTGCCGACGCTCCCGGCCTTCCCGCCATTCTCGTCAAGCCGAAGACGATCGCCGATGCCTACAAGCTGCGGCAGGAATATCGCAGCGGCAATACCGTCGCCGTTTTTCCCGGCGAGGTGTTGACCAATCTCTACGCCACGCTCGGCGACGCCAAGCAGATCCTCGTCGCGGTCGCCTCCGGAGCGCAAGCTCTCGTCGCGGCCTCGCTGGTGCTGGTCACTGTCATCCATATCGGCCAGCGCCGCCGCCAGATCGGCGCGCTGAGGGCCTTCGGCGCGCCGCGAGGGGCGATTTTCGGCATTGTCTGGCTGGAATTCTTCTTCCTGGTGGCAGTCGGCATCGGGCTCGGATTCGCCCTCGGTTATGCTGCGGCCCTCCTCTTGTCCGACATGTTCTCCGAGACGAGCGGGATCACCATGCCGGTCGTCTTCGCCCGTGAAGATGCCGGGCTTGCGGCGGTTCTGCTTGCCTTTGCCACGGTCCTCGCCGCTTTGCCGGCAGTGCTTGCCTATCGCCAATCGCCGGCGCAGGCGCTGAGAGCGTAACGGATCCAACCTCCGGCGGCGGAGGGCCGGATCTGCATGACACTGCCCGGCATCATTAGACTAAAGTCATAATCCCAAAGCATCTCTCTTTTTGATCTGCCGTTTCTGGCACACTCCCGTCAGGCGTGTCGCGGCCAGGGGTCTGCTTTGAGGAGAGTAGGTCGCGCGCGTTGCTCATCACTCTGTGGAGGACAGACAATGGCAAATGTCGCAAGCATCGACGGCGCGAAGGCCGGTCCGATGACCGGCGAGGAGAAGAAGGTCATCTTCGCCTCTTCGCTCGGCACCGTTTTCGAATGGTATGATTTCTATCTCTACGGTTCGCTCGCCACCTATATCGGCGCGACCTATTTCACCCAGTATCCCGAGGCCACGCGCAACATCTTCACGCTGCTCGCCTTTGCTGCCGGCTTCCTGGTGCGCCCCTTTGGCGCGCTGGTGTTCGGCCGTCTCGGCGATCTCGTCGGCCGCAAGTATACCTTCCTGATGACGATCATGATCATGGGTCTGTCGACCTTCCTCGTCGGCATCCTGCCGGGCGCGGCCACCATCGGCATCGCAGCCCCGATCATCCTGATCGCGTTGCGTCTGCTGCAGGGCTTGGCGCTTGGCGGTGAATATGGCGGTGCGGCAACCTATGTCGCCGAACATGCGCCGAACGGGCGCCGCGGCTATTTCACCTCATGGATCCAGACGACGGCGACGCTCGGCCTGTTCCTGTCGCTGATCGTCATCGTCCTGGTTCAATATCTGATGGGTGCGGCTGAGTTCGCCGCCTGGGGCTGGCGCATTCCGTTCCTGGTGTCGGTCGTCCTGCTCGGCATCTCCGTCTGGATCCGCCTGAAGATGAACGAATCGCCGGCGTTCCAGCGCATGAAGGCGGAAGGCAAGGGCTCCAAGGCGCCGCTGACCGAAGCCTTCGGGACATGGAAAAATGCCAAGATCGCGATCATCGCGCTTCTCGGCGCCACGATGGGCCAGGCGGTCGTCTGGTACGGCGGCCAATTCTATGCGCTGTTCTTCCTGCAGAACGTGCTGAAGGTGGACCTGTTCTCGGCCAATGTCATGGTCGCGATCGCACTTCTCCTCGGCACGCCGTTCTTCGTCATCTTCGGTGGCCTCTCCGACAAGATCGGCCGCAAGCCGATCATCATGGCAGGCCTTCTCATCGCGGCGGTGACGTATAATCCGCTGTTCAAGGCGATGACCTGGACGGCCAATCCGGCGCTTGCCGAAGCGCAGGCTTCGATCCGGGCAACGGTCACGGCTGATCCGGCGGATTGCCGGTTCCAGTTCAACCCGACCGGCACGGCGAAGTTCACCAGTTCCTGCGACGTGGCGACGGCATTCCTGACCAGAAATTCGGTGCCTTATGATGTCGTGCCGGGTCCAGCCGGACAGCCGGCAACGGTGAAGGTCGGCAACGCGACGATCCCGAGCTTTGACGTCGTCGCTGCCGGCGACAAGGCCAAGGGCATGACCGCCGCCTTCGAAAAGGGCGTCAACATCGCGCTTCACGATGCCGGCTATCCGCTGAACCGCGGCGCCGCCAAGGTGGCGGATGCCAAGCTCGATGCCTTCATCGCCGCCAATCCGGAACTGTCGCTCAATGCCGATGCCGTGCGCGCCGGTACGAAGGAAACCGTGCCGGCCGCCAAGCTGGTCGAGACCAAGCTGCTGACGGCGGATGAGGCC
>Ga0075366_10001898_pt1 | contig 10554 bp, 9 predicted proteins | sample EndMethybrTD3031_FD_72351 | JGI IMG/M metagenome (GOLD analysis project Ga0075366, IMG submission 72351) | Populus endosphere microbial communities from Tennessee, USA - Endosphere MetaG P. TD hybrid TD303-1 | ecosystem: Host-associated > Plants > Roots > Endosphere | place: USA: Tennessee... | reverse complement strand
TCAGCGCCTCCATCAGATCGATGACCTTGCCGTCGTCTTCCGGCTCCTCGGCGGCCACGACCTTCTCACCCTTCTTCTTGCGAGCGATAAGGTCGCGCAGGGCATCTTCGTAGCGATCCTTGAACTCAGTGGGATCGAACTTTGCCGCCTGCTGCTCAATGATCTTCTCAGCGATCTCCAGCATCGAGCGCTCGGCCTTCGGCAGATGCCGGTCGAAAATCTCGCCGGAGTCGCGGATCTCGTCGTGGGGGCGCAACGTCGTGAGCAGAATGCCGGTATCGCGCGGCTCGAGCGCGCAAACCCGTTCGCGGTTGTGCATCACCAGCCGCCCCAGCGCGACCTTGTGCTGCTTGCTCATTGCTTCCTGGATCACCGCGAAGGCTTCGACGCCGGTCTTGCCGGCCGGCGCCAGATAGTAGGGCTGGTCCCAGTAAATGCGGTCGATCGACGAGGCATCGACGAACTCCTCGATGTCGATGATCCGCGTCGATTCCAGGCGCACCCCCTGCAGTTCCTCGTTGTCGAACAGGATGTACTTGTTCTTGGACACTTCGAATCCCTTCACCAGGTCGGCGCGGTCGACGGCCTTTCCAGTGCCGGAATCCACCGTCTGCATGCGGATGCGGTTGTTGGTCTTGGGATTGATCAGATTGAAATGCACCTCGGCGCTGCGCTCGGTCGCCGAGTAGAGCGCCACCGGACAGGTCACCAGCGACAGGCGCAAGTGTCCTTCCCAGGTCGGCCGCAACGACTTTTGCCGGCCACCGCTGTGAGCGTGTCCGTTGGATTGGCTGCGTGACTTGCGCGGCGGATCGTTGGAGTTTGCCGGGCGATGTGATCGGGAACGCGATGCTCGCTTGAGTGTCTTTGCCATGGGTGCCTCACCACTTGGTTTCGATCAGGGCTTCGATGGCGGCACGGAGAGAACGGGCCGATTTCTCATAGTCGCTCCACGGCTTGTTTTTCTTGAGCAGCGCCGGAGTTGTGCGCACGGTGTACTTCTTCGGATCGAGACCGCTCTTGACCTGGGACCAGTGCAGCGGCATCGACACCGTCGCGCCTTCGCGAGCCCGCGGCGACAGCGGCGCCACCGCCGTCGCGGTGCGGTCGTTGCGCAGGTAGTCGAGGAAGATGCGGCCCGTGCGTTCCTTCTTGGCCATGTTCAGCACGTAAAGGTCGGGTTCGCGGTCGGCGACGCGGCGGCAGATTTCCTTGGCGAAAGTCTTGGCGGCGTCCCAGTCGAGCGGCTTCTTCTCCTTGGCCAGCGGCACCACGACGTGCAGGCCCTTGCCGCCGGTGGTCTTGCAGAACGGCACCAAGCCAAGCTTTTCCAGGCGCGCTGCGATTTCCTTCGCGCCGGCGATCACCCCAGCGAACTTCACGTCGGGCGCGGGATCGAGGTCGAACACCAGCCGCCCGGGATGCTCGGGATCGTCGGGATGGCAGTTCCAGGGGTGGAACTCCGTCGTGCCGAGCTGCGCCGCCGCGACCAACCCCTCGACGCGATCGATCTGCAGGTACGGCTTCTTGTCGCCGCGCACCTTCACCGTCTCGAACAGATGCGACATGCCGGGCATGGCGTGGCGCTGAAAGAATTTCTGCGCGCCATCGATGCCGTCGGGCGTGCGCACGATCGAGCACGGCCGGCCGCGGAGATGCTCGATCATCCAGTCGCCGACTGCTTCGAGATATTCGGCCAGCTCGCGCTTGCTGACCGGCGGTTTCTCGTCTGCCCACAGCGCCTTGTCGGGATGGGAGATCGACACGCCCATCACGATGTCCGAACTGCTTGTCGCGGCGGACTTCCGGGTCTTGCCCATACGTCGAGCCGACGCCTTCGTCGCGGGTTTGGCAATATCGGTTTCTTCGGGCGCCGCCGCGGTCTCGGCCTCGACGTCTTCAGCGGGCTTGTCGGAGCGCAGGCCCTTGAAGGCGGCCTGGCGGACATTGCCGCCGCCGGTCCAGCCAGCGAACTCGATCTCGGCCACCAGGTCGGGCCGCGCCCAGTGCATGTTGCTCTCGTGCGGCGGGCTGGCCGCCTTGTCGAACGGGCTCTGCTTGCTCTCGACCTTCTTCAGTTGCGGCAGCAGCTTGCGCATCGTCGCTTCGCTGAAGCCGGTGCCGACGCGGCCGACATAGACCAGCTTGTCACCTCTATGGACGCCGGCGAGCAGCGAGCGCAGTTTCTTGCCCGTGCTGGTCCAGCCGCCGATCACCACCTCGTGGCCGGCCCGACACTTGGCTTTCACCCAGCTCCCGCGGCGGCCGGCTTTGTAAGGCGCGTCGAGTTCCTTCGAGACGATGCCTTCCAGATGCATGCGGCAGGCCGACTGCAGCACGGCGTCGCCGCCGGTCTCGAAATGATCGACGTAGCGGATCGTCTGGTGCTTCACCGCGGTCGCGGCCAGCCGTGCGCGCAGCGCTTCCTTGCGCTCGGCGAGCGGCAGCGGGCGCAGGTCGCGGCCATCGGCGAACAGCAGGTCGAAAGCGAAATAGATCAGGCTGCTCGAATCGTTCTCGGAGATGGCCGCCTGCAGCGCGGCAAAATCGGGCGCGCCGTGCTTGTCGAGGGCGCAGACCTCGCCATCGAGGATGCAATCGGGCAGGGCTTCGGCCGCACGCGCGACGGCGGCGAACTTGCGCGTCCAGTCCAGGCCCTTGCGGGTGCGCAGCTCGGCCTCGCCGTCTTCGACCCGGAGCTGCATCCGGTAGCCGTCGAACTTCACCTCGTGCGCCCAGCCCGGCCCGTCAGGCGCGCGCTCGACCAGCTTGGCAAGCTGCGGCTCGACGAAGTCCGGCAGATGCGCGGCCTTCTTCGCCTTCGACGAAACGCCTGACGTCTTGCGCGGCGCGTTCGTTTCGGCGCTTTCCTTGGAGTGCCATACCGCACCGGCGCGGTTGCGACTCTTCCGGCTCATGAAGGGCGTCGGCGCCTTGCCGGTGCCGAGCGCGATCTCCTTCAGGGTTCGCCCCGAGGCGACCGAGTCGGGATTGTCCTTCAGCAGCCTGTCGCGATCGCCGTCATGCGCGGCCTCGTCGCGATGCTTGATCAGCAGCCAGTTGGTGCGCTTTTTCGCGCCCGAGCCAGCTTTCTTGTCCCAGCGCATGCGCACCAGCACCCAGCCGCCGCTCAGGCGGTCGCCGTCGAGGCTGAATTTGAGATTGCCGCTCTTCAGCATGTTGTGGGGATCGCCCTCGGGACGCCAATAGCCGCGATCCCAGAGTTGCACGGTGCCACCGCCGTATTGGCCTTCGGGGATCGTGCCCTCGAAGTCGCCGTAGTCGAGCGGATGATCCTCGACCTCGACCGCGAGTCGCTTGTCGTGCGGATCGAGCGACGGCCCGCGCGTCACCGCCCACGATTTGAAGGTGCCGTCGAGTTCGAGCCGGAAATCGTAGTGCAGGCGCGTGGCGTCGTGGCGCTGGATGACGAATCGCAACGCCGGCGCGGCGGCCACCGCGGCCTTGCCCGATGGCTCGGCTGTTCGCGAAAAGTCCCGCTTGGCGCGGTAGGTCGACAGGTTGTCCTTGCGCATTTCCACCGCCGGGACTTCAACGGGGCGCGCCGGAGCCGGTTCCGAGTCGAGGGCCGGAACAAGCGCCACGCGCCGCCGTTGAGGGCGCCATGGCGGAACAGGAATACAACCAGGACCCGATTGCCCGGCGGCTGGTCGCCGCTGCGTCGCTGATCACCGACTTGATCGGCAAGAAGGTGATGGTTCCGCCCGACTCCGGGCGACGACAGCATGAGATCCTGGACGCCGAGCCGAACGCGACTAGCGCGGAAGACCCGCGGTGTCGTTGATGCGCTGGACCTGCATCCAGGCCCCGTCGATCTCGAACTCGTTCAAGCAGCACGGATCCTGGACCAGCTTCCAGTAGGCCGACACAGGCTGGTCGAGGATCTGCATCAGCAGCGTCCGGTTGGTGCAATCGTGCCCCACCATGACCACCGTTTCCCCGGGGTGCCGGTCCAGAACATGACGCAGCGCTTCGGTGGTGCGCGCCATCACATCCTGCAGCGATTCTCCGCCGGGAAAGCGCATGAGCTGCGGCGCGTCGTGCCAGAGATGGAAGAGTTCGGGTTGCTCGGCCTTGAGCTCGTCGTGCGTCCGCATCTGCCACTGGCCGTAGTCGAGATCCATCAATCCATCGAGCACCGACGAGGAGACGCCGCAGGCCTTGCCGATCGCGGCCCCGGTGTCGATGCAGCGCTGCAGGCCGCTGGTGTAGACCGCGACCGGCTTGGCCTCGCGCGCGATGCGTGCAGCCACCGCTTCCGCCTGGCGTTTGCCGAGCGCGGTGAGGGGAAGATTCTCGCGGCCGCGGAAGCGCTTGGGCTTGATGCCGTCGACATGGCCGTGGCGGGTCAGAAGGATTCGGGTCATGGGCGCAGTCTACTTGCCGATGCAGAAGTCGCGGAAGATCACATCGAGCAGTTCGTCGATGCGCACCGTCCCGGTGATACGGCCCAGCGCACGCATGGCCAGCCGCAGATCCTCAGCGGCCAGCGCCACTTCCGGTGCAATGAGCGCGCGAGCGAGCGCAGCCTGGGCGTCGAGCAGCGCTTCGCGATGACGGGCGCGAGTCAGCGGCGGCGCACCGCCTTCCTCCATCAACGCTGCTGCCGAACGTTCGAGACGTCCCAACAGATCCGGCAAACCGGCCCCAGAGGTCGCCGACAGCGGCACGATACCGATGGCTTCGGCGGGTTTCAGGTCGGTCTTGTTCACCACGACGATGTCGCGCGCGGCATCCCAGCGCGCGGTCTGCTGCACCAACGCCGCCATATCGCCCTTCCAGTCCGACGTGGCGTCGAGGACCAGCAAACGGAGATCGGCCTGGTCGGCACGCACCCGGGCGCGGCGCACGCCTTCCTGCTCGATCGTGTCGCTCGAGGCGCGCAGGCCCGCCGTGTCGGCCAGCACCACCGGCCAGCCGCCGAGATCGAGATGCACTTCGATCACGTCGCGCGTCGTGCCGGCGATGTCGGAGACGATCGCCGCGTCGCGCCGCGCCAGAAGATTGAGCAGGGAGGACTTGCCGGCATTGGGCGGGCCGATGATGGCGATGTGCAGCCCCTCGCGCAGGCGCTCGCCGCGTTTGTCTTCGAGATGCGAGGCGATCTCCCCGCGCAGCCGCGTGATCTGTTCGATCACATGGGCACCGAGACCGGCTGGCAGATCCTCGTCGGGGAAATCGATGGCGGCTTCGAGATGGGCGAGCGCGCTCAGCCCCAGGGTGCGCCAATCCTCATAGAGACGATGCAGCCCGCCATCCATCTGCTGCAGCGCCAGCCGCCGTTGCTGGTCGGTCTCGGCGGCAACCAGATCGGCGATCGCTTCGGCTTCGGTGAGGCCAAGCTTGTTGTTCTCGAAGGCGCGGCGCGTGAACTCGCCCGGCTCGGCGAGACGGCAGAAACCCAACTGGGCGATCGCCGCCAGCGCGCCGTTCACCACGGCGCGGCCGCCATGTAGGTGCAGCTCGGCCATGGTCTCGCCGGTCTCGGTGTTGGGCGCCTCGAACCAGACGATCAGTCCGCGGTCGATCGCCTCGCCGCTCACCGGCTCGCGCAGCGTGCGCACCGTCATGCGCCGTGGTTCCGGCAGCGCCGGATCGCGCGCCGAGTGGCCGCGCTCGAAGGCATGGCGCTCGGTCAGGAAGATCAGCGCGTCAGTTGCGCGCGGGCCGCTCAAGCGAATGACCGACAGGGCACCCGGCGCGGCGCGCGACGGCGCGGGCGTGCCGAGCGCGTAGATGGTCTCGCGATCACTCAGGACCATTACGGCTCCGTCAGCGACGCGGTGTCGGCGCGGCCGGCGTGGGCGGCGCGCCCGGAACCGGGCGAACGGTCAGGCGGGCGTTGATCCTGTCGTACAGCGCCTCGGGCACGATGCGGCGCTCGACCAGCTCGGTCTTGGCCTTGAACGGGCGCGCCCGGATGATGGCGTCGGCCTTCACCTCGCCGATCCCCTCCAGCGTCATCAGCTCGTCGCGGCTGGCACTATTGAGGTCGATACCCGGCGCCGGCGGGGCGGCGGCAGGCGCCGGGCGGGTCTGGGCGCTCGCGCCAGCCCCGATTCCCCAAGTCCCGATTCCTAGGCCAACCAGCACAGTTCCTGCGAAAAGCAGCCGGCGCCTCACCTTTGCCTTCCTCCGAACCCCATATCGATCCTGACTAAAAGACCCTCTCTCGTGGCCCCGATAGGCCCTTCACGATAGTATCCCGCCCCACATGGCTCGGCCCTACGATTCCATCCACGACCGGCGCGCGATCATTCGCCGCCGCGCTCTGGAAGAGCAGCTCGCCCAGCTGATCGAGGATCGGCCGGCTGGAGAGATTCCGCGCCCGCAGGTGCTCGGCCTGTTCCGCGACGCCCTGGCGGCCGGCCGGGCCGAAATCCGTCGCCGCTTCGAGGAACCGGGTCCACTCAAGAACGACGGACCGTCGGTGCTGGCCGCGACCTCGTTCCTGATGGATCAGCTCATCCGTGTGCTGTTCGACTTCGCCGATCGCTACGCCTACCCCGCCGCCAACCCCAGCGCCGCCGAGCGGCTGGGCGTGGTCGCGACCGGCGGCTATGGCCGCGGCGAGCTGGCGCCGCTCTCCGACATCGATCTGCTGTTCCTGCGTCCCTATAAGCAGACGCCACGTGGCGAGCAGATCGTCGAGTTCATGCTCTACCTGCTGTGGGACCTCGGCCTGAAGGTCGGTCACGCTACGCGCACGGTCGACGAGAGCATCCGCTACGCCGAGCGCGACCAGACGATCCGCACCGCGCTGCTCGAGTCGCGCTACATCTGGGGCGACAAGGATCTGTTCGACGAGCTCGACCGGCTGTTCACGCAGAAATTCCTGACCGGCGAAGGCCGCGACTTCGTCGAGGCCAAGCTCGCCGAGCGCGATCAGCGGCACCAGCGCATGGGCGATTCGCGCTACGTCGTCGAACCCAACGTCAAGGAAGGCAAGGGCGGTCTGCGCGACCTGCACCTGCTGTTCTGGATCGCCAAGTATCTCTATCGGGTGAGCCAGCCCGGCGAGCTGGTCGCCAAGGGCGTGCTGACGCACAACGAGGCGCGGCTGTTCGAACGCGCCGAGCGCTTCCTCTCGACGGTGCGCTGTCACATCCATTATCTGACCAACCGCGCCGACGATCGCGTGTCGTTCGACCTGCAGCGCGAGATCGCCGGCCGCCTCAGCTACCAGGACCGTTCCGGCAGCCGCGGCGTCGAGCGCTTCATGAAGCACTATTACCTGCATGCGAAGACGGTGGGCGACCTCACGCGCATCTTCGTCGCCGCGCTGGAGGACAGCCGCCGCCGCAAGCCCAAGCTCGCGGCGCTGTGGCAGACCCTTCGTCCCCGCCAGCTCGAGGGCTTCAAGATCGACGGCGAGCGGCTGGGCGCGCCGGGCGCCGACATGTTCGAGAAGGATCCGGTGGCGATCCTGCGGCTGTTCCATGTCGCGCAGGAGAACGGCCTCGACATCCATCCCGCAACTTTGCGGCTGATCACGCAGAACATCCGGCTGCTCGACAAGCTGCGCGGCGATCCCGAGGCCAATCGTCTCTTCATGGAGATGCTGACGTCGCGCAAGGATCCGGAGACGACGCTCAGGCGTCTCAACGAGGCCGGCGTGTTCGGCCGCTTCGTGCCGGACTTCGGCCGCGTCGTCGCGCAGACGCAACACGACATGTACCACACGTACACGGTCGACGAGCACACGATCCGCGCCATCGGCCTGCTGGCGCAGATCGAGGCGGGCGGCTTCAAGGAAGATCATCCGCTGTCGTCGGACGTGATTCACAAGATCCTGTCGCGGCCGGTGCTCTATCTCGCCGTGCTGCTGCACGACATTGCCAAGGGCCGCGGCGGCGACCATTCGCTGCTCGGCGCCGACGTGGCGATGCAGCTCGGTCCACGACTAGGACTGACCGCGGCCGAAACCGAAACCGTGGCCTGGCTGGTCCGCTATCACCTGTCGATGTCGGGAACGGCGTTCCAGCGCGACTTGATGGACCCCAAGACCATCGAGAGCTTCGCCGCCCTGGTGCAATCGCCGGAACGCCTGCGCCTGCTGCTGATCCTCACGGTCTGCGACATTCGCGCGGTCGGACCAAATGTGTGGAACGGCTGGAAGGCGGCCCTGCTGCGCCAGCTCTATCACGCCGCAGAGCAGGTGCTGTCCGGCGGCACCCTGTCCGGCGGCCGTGGCGAACGCATCAAGGCGATCCAGGTGGAAGTCGGCAAGCGGCTCGCCGGCTGGAGCGAGGCTGAGAAGGAAGAGCATTTCACGCGGGGCTACGCGCCGTACTGGCTGTCGTTCGATCCCGACACGCTGGCGCGTCAGGCCGAGCTGGTGCGTCGCGCCGAGAAGGACAAGCAGCCGCTTGCGATCGAGCACAGGGTCGACAGCACACGCTCGGTCACCGAGATCACGATCTACACGCTCGACACGCACGGGCTGTTCGCGCGCCTCGCCGGCGCCATGGCGATCAGCGGCGCCAACATCGTCGACGCCAAGATCTTCACGCTCGCCAACGGCATGGCACTCGACACGTTCTGGATCCAGGACCTCGAGGGCAAACCCTATGACGGCCCGCAGCGCCTGGCACGCCTGGCCGCACGCGTCGAACTCGCTCTATCCAACCGCCTCGACGTGCGGCGCGAGCTCGACAGCCAGAAGGCGTCATGGCCCAAGCGCGACCGCATCTTCACCGTCGAGCCGCGCGTGCTGATCGACAACAACGCCTCCGACACCTTCACCGTGATCGAGGTCAATGGCCGCGACCGGCCGGGCTTCCTGCACGTCGTCACGCGCGCGCTGACGCGCTGCAACCTGCAGATCGCCTCGGCCCACATCACGACTTACGGCGAACGCGCAGTCGACGTGTTCTACGTGAAGGACATGTTCGGCCTGAAGGTCGTCAACCAGGACAAGCTCAAGCAGGTCGCCCAGACCGTCGAGCAATCGATCCGCGACTTCGACGCCCGCTTCGAGCCGGCGGTGAAGGCCGCCGAGTAGCGCATGTCGACCTTCGCGACCATCGCCGTCATCGTCTTCGGCCTGATCGCCGTCCCTGCGCTCTTCTACTGGCTGCTGCGGCCCCGCAAGCACATCACGCCGGGGCCCTTTCACGACAGGATGGGCGACGGCGGATGAGCGTCGAAACCACTGCTATTCTCGCGCTGCTCACGATCGGCGCGATCGCCGGCCTGGTCGTCTACATCCTGAAACGACCAGGCGAAATGCCGCTGCCCATACGCGAGCCCGCCATCAACGACAGCCGGATCAGCTCTCACTGGGCCGGCGGGCTGAACTGAATCCGCTCCCGCAGGCCGTCACTCCGGCTTGAAGCCGGCGTCTTTCAGCAGCGCGACGTTGGTATCGACCTCGGTCTTGATGAAGGCCGCGAAGTCCTTCGGACCGCGCGCCGTCGGCACGATGCCGAGCGACTTGGTGCGGTTGAGAAAGGCCGGGTCCTTCGAGACTTCGGCCATCGCCGCGGCGAGCTTGTCGACGATCGGCTGCGGCGTGCCCTTGGGCGCCCACACGCCGTACCAGGAGCTGATGTTGAAGTCCTTCAGCCCGACCTCGTTCGACGTCGGAATCTCGGGCGCGAGCTCGGTGCGCTCCTTGGATGTCACGAACAGGCCGCGCGCCTTGCCCGACTTGGCGAGCGGTAGCAGCGCCGTCCACGGGTCCATGAAGAGCTGTACGTTGCCGGAGATCAGGTCGGCATTCGCGGGCGCGGTGCCCTTGTACATGATGGTGTCGAGCGGCAGTTTGGTGCGCTGCAGGAACGCCAGGGTGGCGACATGGCCGGCCGAGCCGCCCGACGACAAGGCGAAGAAGTACTTCTTCGGCTCCTTGGCGATCGCCTCCATCGTGCTCTTGTAGTCGGTGCCGGGCACGTTGGGATTGACCAGCAGCACCAGCGGCGCCTCGCCCGCCTGCGCGATCGGCACGAAGTCGGTCACCGGATCGTACGGGCAGGACGCGACGACGCTCTTGCCGAGCACGAACAGGCTCGCATTGAACAGCAGGGTGTAGCCGTCGGGATCGGCGCGGCGCACCGTGTCGGAGCCGATCGTGCTCGAGGCGCCGCCGATATTGTGAATGACGATCTGCTGGCCGAGCTTCTCGGACAGCCGCTCGGCGGTGATGCGGCCGAGACCGTCGGTGCCGCCGCCCGGCGGGTACGGCACGATCATGCGGATCGCCTTGTCGGGATAGGCCTGCGCCAACGCCGGCGCCGCCAGCAGCGAGGCGCCCGCAGCGCCCAGAAGTGTACGTCTCTTCATCGTTAAGCCCCTTTTGGCTGAAATCTCATCGAACTGATGCGGTGACTCGCATACGCCATGCCATTCAGTCTAGCGCGGAGTCAGGGTGCCGCTGACGTTGCCGCCGGCCGCGGAAAAGGAAAGCTGCAGCTGCTTGTTGACCACGCGACCTCGCGCGCTCGAGGGGAACTTGCCGCAATTGGTGTCGAACAGGGTGGCGTCACCCGAAACTTCGCCACTGGCCGAAACCTTCAGGGTCAATGGAGAATC
>Ga0075366_10001896_pt1 | contig 10558 bp, 10 predicted proteins | sample EndMethybrTD3031_FD_72351 | JGI IMG/M metagenome (GOLD analysis project Ga0075366, IMG submission 72351) | Populus endosphere microbial communities from Tennessee, USA - Endosphere MetaG P. TD hybrid TD303-1 | ecosystem: Host-associated > Plants > Roots > Endosphere | place: USA: Tennessee... | reverse complement strand
GTCAGGGGGGCACGCCCGCGTCGGCGACGCCGGTCCGCGCGGCGGGGCTCGCGGGCGCCTGCGCCGGGCGGCCGATCCAGCGTGCCAGCGTGCCCAGCAGGTCGTCGAAACGGATCGGCTTGGCGACGTGATCGTTCATGCCGGCCTCGAAAACGCGCTCGCGGTCGCCGACCATCACGTTGGCGGTCATCGCGATGACCGGCAGCGCCTGCAGCGCGGGCTGCTGGCGCAGTGCCCGCGTGGCGGCGTAGCCGTCCATCACCGGCATCTGGCAGTCCATCAGCACCGCGTCGAAGCGCTGGCGCGCCAGCAGGTCGAGCGCCTCGCGGCCGTCGCCGGCGACCTCGACGACGACGCCGGCCCGCTGCAGCACGTCGAGCGCGACCTCGCGGTTGATCGGGTTGTCCTCGACGAGCAGCACGCGGGCGCCGCTCAGGCGCGCGCGCAGGTCGCGCAGCGTGTCCTCGGGCCGCACCGGCGGCCGGTCCGCGGCGTCGGCCGGCAAGGGCAGGCGCAGCACGAAGTGGAAGCGGCTGCCCCGGCCGGGCGCGCTGTCGACGGCGAGCTCGCCGCCCATCAGGTTCACGAGCTGGCGGCTGATCGCCAGGCCGAGCCCGGTGCCGCCGAAGCGCCGGCTCGTCGACGCATCGGCCTGCGAGAACGGCTGGAACAGGCGCAGCCGCTGCGCCTCGTCGATGCCGATGCCGGTGTCGCGCACCTCGAAGCACAGCCGCACCGCCGAGGCGTCGCGCTCGACCACCTCGACGCCGACGGCGATCTCGCCGCGTTCGGTGAACTTGACCGCGTTGTTGCCCAGGTTCAGCAGCACCTGGCGCAGCCGCGACGGATCGCCGATCAGGGCCTTCGGCAGCCCGGGCGGCCGCACGAAACGCAGCGCGAGGCCCTTCTCGGCGGCCTGCATGCCGAGCACGCCGGCGAGGTCCTCCAGCACGTCGCCGACGTCGAACGGCACGGCCTCGATGTCGAGCTTGCCGGCCTCGATCTTCGAGAAGTCGAGGATGTCGTTGAGGATGCCCAGCAGCAGCTCGGCCGAGCGATGCACCTTGCGCACGTAGTTGTGCTGCTGCGCGTCGAGCCCGCTGTCCAGCGCGAGCTGCGACATGCCGAGGATCGCGTTCATCGGCGTGCGGATTTCGTGGCTCATGTTGGCGAGGAACTCGCTCTTCGCGAGGTTCGCCACCTCGGCGCGCTTCATCGCGTCCTCGAGCTGGGCGGTGCGCTCGCGCACCGCCTCCTCGAGCCGGTCGCGGTGGCCGCGCAGCGCCTCGACGGCCTCCTGGCGCGCCGTCATGTCGCTGAGCAGCCCGTCGAAGGCGTCCCCCTGCGACCGCCGCGCGTTCAGCTGGACCCAGATCGGGCGGCCGTCGGCGCGCGTCAGGCCCAGCTCCATGCCGGCGATCTCGCCGTCGCGATCGAGCACGGCGAACAGCGCATCGACCTGGGCCGGCGTGAAGACCGGCCGGCCGCCGTTGGCCGCCTGCATCAGCGCCTGCGGCGACGCGTGGCCCATCAGTCGCGCGAGCGCCGGGTTGGCACCGTGCAGGCCGCCGGCGCGGTCGAGCCGGAAGATGCCCTCGACGGCGTTCTCGAAGATGCCGCGGTAGCGCGCTTCGCTGTCGCGCAGGCGCCGGTCCGAGTCGCGCAGCCGGTCGGCCATCGTGTTGACGCGACGCGCGAGCCGGCCCAGTTCGTCGGCCGACTCGACCTCGCAGCGCGCGTCGAGATCCCCCTCGGCGATGCGGTCGACCGTCGTCTCGAGGCGGTCGATCGGTGCGCTGACCATGCGCCGCAGCAGCAGGAAGGTCGCCGCGTACAGCACCGCGACGATCGCGGCGACGACGGCGAAGATCGCGCGGCGTGCCGCGGCCGTCGCCTGCTCCACCGGCGCGCGGGTCATCACGACGCGCACTTCGCCGATGGTCTGCGGACGCACGCCGTCCGGCGCGTACTCGATCGGCTTCACGCGCACGATCGGCCGATCCAGATCGGCAGGGTTGGTCTTCGTGACCTTCGACACCGGCCCGTAGCCGACCGCGGTGATGCTGAACTCGGCGACCTCGGGGTTCGGCGCCAGCGCCGCGAGCTGGTTGTCGATCGCATCGCGGTCCACGTTCCACAGCGGGTGCGCGACCGAGCGGCTGAACAGGTCGGCGATGCGGCCGGCGCGGCCTTCGAGTTCGACGAGCCGCCGTCCGTGCTCGCGCTCGACCAGCACGTAGGCCGAGCCGCTCGCGATCAGGCCCACCACCAGCACCACCGCCAGCACCAGCTTCGTGTGCAGGCGCGTGGCCCAGGGCAGCAGCGCCTTCACGTCAGCCGCCGCGCAGGAGCGACACGAGGTTGAAGTCGTAGCGCCCCGGACGCGGATGGAGCACCTTCGAGTAGGCGCGGACGTCCAGCGGCTCGGCGCGCCGGTAGACCGCGCGGTCGTAGGCCGCGACCTTGTCGCGCGCCACGACGAGCATGTAGTCGAGCTTCTGCGCCGGCCCGCCCTGGGCGGCGAAGTCCAGCCCGTGGTGGTAGTCGTGCAGCAGCACCAGGGCCCACGCGCCGGTGAAGAAATGGCTGCCGACGCTGGCGGCGAGCCCGTGCTCGGCAATGCTCTTGAGGGCATCCGGCCAGGCGCCGGTGCCGCCGACCAGCACCGGTGCGCCGCCACGCGCCTTCACCGCGCGCAGCACGCCGAGCGCCATCGCATCGTTGGCGGCCCAGACGATGTTGGCCTGCGGGTGGCGCGACAGCAGCACGCCGGCCTTGGCCTCGGCATCGGCGCCGCTCCAGTCGCTGAACGCGAGCTGCAGGATGCGGCCGCGCCCGGCGCGCGCGACGTACTCCTCGACGCCGCGGGCGCGCTCGAGCGAGACCGGCGTGCCCCGTTCGCCGGTGATCCCGATCACCTGCGGCTCCCGGTCCCCGAGCTGGCGGTACAGCTCCTCCATCAGGCGGTACTCGGCGCGCACCTCGTCGGTCGTCACGGTGCCGATCCAGTGCGCCATGCCCTCGCGCTCGTTGCCGACCTCGCGGCGCTGCTCGGGCGTCAGGTCGTTGTGGATCAGCATGACCTTGACCGTGCTGCGCTCGAACAGCCGCAGCATCTGCGGCCCGGTCGACTTCTCGTTGACCATCAGCACGTAGTCGGGCAACTCGGCGCGCCGCGCGACGGCTTCGGCCTGGCGCAGCATCAGCAGGTGGTCGCGTTCGGCGTACAGCACCTCCAGCTCGATCCCGAAGGATCGGGCCGCCGCAGCCATCAGCCGCGCCGTCATGTGCCAGTGCGGCCCCTTGCCGCGCTCGACCGGCTCGCCCGGATTGAGGAACACCACCCGCGGCGGGCGCGAGGCACCACCGGCCAGACGGGCCGTGCAGGCGAGGCCGGCAGCCAGCAAGGCGGTTCGACGATCCACGGTGCGGTCTTGCGGTGTCCCGTGCCACCGAGGGCAGCGTGACCCATTGAATCACGCCGCAGGCCCGCCGACAACGCGGGAAGTGCCCTGGGCCGCGGCAGTGCCGCGGCGCGAAACAAATGTGTGAAGCGGGCCGATAGGCCGGATTCTGTGCGGCGCCGGGATCCTTGCGGATCCGGCGCCGTGACCGCCATTCCTCTGGGCCGCGCATCGCTGCGCGGCTCGGTGCCACCCACCCGCCGGCTCCGCGGGCCACATCATCGCCGGCCTATTCGGTGTTGCTGCGCGTAGAGATTGCCCGTTTCACCCGGAGCAGCCGTCTTGCGACCGCCACCCCGACTCGTCTCTGTTGCTCTGATCCTCGGCTCACGCCGGACAGCCGTTAGCTGCTACGCCGCCCTGTGCAGTCCGGACCTTCCTCCCGTGCCACCTTTCGGATCCGGCACCGGCGGCGGTCTGGCCCGCTTCACGCGGCGATTATCCCGCGGGCGGCAGGAACTGGACCTTGTTGGGGTTGCGCTCCGGGCTGAGCGCGAAGTGCTGACCGTGCTTGCGGAACAGCTTGGTCGACGGTGCGCTCTTGGACAGCAGCCCTGCGGCGCGCAGCGGCTCGGCCGCGACGCGCAGGTCCAGCACCTGGCCGTCGCGCAGCGCGGGCACCGCGGCGAGGATGCGCAGCACCTCGTCGGGCAGCGCCGGCACGGCCGGTTTCGACGCCGCCTTGCGCGCGCGGGGTGTCTTCGCGGCCCGCGGCGCCGGGGGTGCGGCCGGCGCCGCACGCGGCGCGCGCGTCGGCGCGGCGGGTGCGGCCGGCGTGCGTGCGCCGCGGTGGGTCAGCACGGTGAACACGTCGTAGACCGACTCGATGCCGTCGCCGGTCTTGCCCTGCTGGCCGATGCCCCAGACGCGGCAGCCCTTCTCGCGCAGCCGGATCACGAGCGGCGCGAAGTCCGAGTCGGACGAGACGATCACCGCGACGTCGGGCCGCTCGGTCTGCGCCAGGTCCATCGCGTCGAGCGCGAGCGCGATGTCGGTCGAGTTCTTGCCGGTCGCGAGGTTGACCATCGGCCGGATCGAGAGGCGGCGGAACAGCGCCTGGTGCTTCGCCGCCGCCTCGGCGGTGCAATAGGCGCGCCGGATGTGCACCGCGCCGTGCGCCTCGCTCACGGTCTGCAGCGCCTGCTCGATCACGTCGGCGGACACGTTGTCCGCATCCACGAGCAGCATCACGCAACGCACGCCGCTCATGTCAGCCTCCAGCCGATCGTCTCGCCGCCGCGCAACGGCTTCAGGGGCGCGTCGCCGAACGGCACGGTCTCGGGCAGCGTCCAGGTCTGCTCGCGCAGCGTCACGGTGCCGGTGTTGCGCGGCAGGCCGTAGAAATCCGCGCCGTTGAAGCTCGCGAAGGCCTCGAGCCTGTCGAGCGCGCCGGCCGCGTCGAAGGCCTCGGCGTACAGCTCGAGCGCCGACAGCGCCGTGAAGCAGCCCGCGCCGCAGACCGACTGTTCCTTCAGCTGCACTGCGTGCGGCGCGCTGTCGGTGCCGAGGAAGAACTTGGTGCTGCCGGAGGTCGCGGCCTCGACGAGCGCCTGGCGGTGCACCTCGCGCTTGAGCACCGGCAGGCAGTAGTAATGCGGCCGCAGGCCGCCGGTGAAGATCGCGTTGCGGTTGTAGAGCAGGTGGTGCGCGGTGATCGTCGCGGCGGTCTGCGGGCCGCTCGCGGCGACGTACTGCGCCGCCTCGCGCGTCGTGATGTGCTCGAACACCACCTTCAGGGCCGGGAAGTCGCGCCGCAGCGGCGTCATCACGCGCTCGACGAAGACCGCCTCGCGGTCGAACACGTCGATCGCCGGGTCGGTGACCTCGCCGTGCACGAGCAGCAGCAGGCCCTCGCGCTGCATCGCCTCGAGCGTGGCGTGGACCTTGCGGATGTCGGTCACGCCGGAGTCGCTGTTCGTCGTCGCGCCGGCGGGGTAGAGCTTCAGCGCGACGATGCCTGCGGCCTTCGCGCGGCGGATCTCGTCGGGCGGCAGCGTGTCGGTCAGGTACAGCGTCATCAGCGGCGTGAAGTCCAGCCCCGGCGGCAGCGCGCCGCGGATGCGGTCCCGGTACGCCAGCGCCTGCGCGGTCGTCGTGACCGGCGGCTTCAGGTTGGGCATGACGATCGCGCGCGCGAACTGGCGCGCGGTGTGCGGCAGCACGGCGGCCATCGCGGCGCCATCGCGCAGGTGCAGGTGCCAGTCGTCCGGGCGGGTCAGCGTCAGCGTGCGGCTCATGCGGCGGATTCTCTCATCGGGCCTGCATCCGATCGGCCGACCGTCGCGTAGTCGGCTCACCACCCGAGACCGGAGGTCCCCATGCCCACCCCCACCGACACCATCCAGGCGATGTACGGCGCGTTCGGCCGCGGCGACATCGCCGGCCTGCTCGCGATGCTCACCGACGACGTGCACTGGGAGCACAAGGGCTCGATCGGCCTGCCCTACATGGGCGTGTTCCGCGGCAAGGCCGCGGTGCAGCAGTGGTTCGGCCGGGTCGCCGAGCTCGACGGCATCGAGGCCTTCGAGCCGCGCGAGTTCCTCGCCGGGCCCGACCACGTCACCGTGCTCGGCTGGGAGCGCACCCGCGCGCTGCCCGCCGGCGGCGTGTTCGAGACCGACTGGGTGCACGTCTTCGGCCTGCGCGACGGGCGCGTCTGCCGCTTCGTCGGCGCCTACGACACCGCGGCGGTCGCCAAGGCGCGCGCCGGGCACTGAGCGCCGGGCTCGACAGGCGCGACGCGCGGGACTACAACGCAAGTCCCGCGGTCCGCATCGAGGAGGCGCGATGGCGACGTTCCCCAGCACCGAGGCGACCTGCATCCTGCCGGTCAAGGACATGGCCCGCGCGCGCCGCTTCTACGAGGAGCAGCTCGGGCTCGAGGCGCTCGGCGGCAAGCCGGACGGCAAGTTCGTCTACCGCTGCGGCGGCACCGAGATCGCGCTGTTCCCCAAGCCCGAGGGCACGAAGGCGCAGCACACCGCGCTCAGCTTCCGCGTGAGCGACATCGGCGCCGCGATCGCCGCGCTCGAGGGGCGCGGCGTGCGCTTCGCCGACTACGACCTGCCCGGCCTGAAGACGGTGGGGCACGTGTGCGTGCTGGGCGCCGAGAAAGCCGCGTGGTTCGAGGACACCGAGGGCAACATCCTGTGCCTGCACGAAGACGTCGCATGAGATCGCCGCGTCAACGCCTCTCCGGCGGGCCGAGCGCCGGGCCGCTCCCAGGCCGGCCCGCATCCCCGTGGTCCACGAAGTGGGCCACCGAGTGGCCCATGGGGATCGGCCGACGTACGTCGGCCGAGGAGCCGTCATGACTGCGGCTGCTTGACGATGCGCAGGTAGGGCTTGGGCGCCTTCCAGCCGTCCGGGAACAGCTTCTTCGCGTCCTCGTCGTTGACCGAGCCGGCGATGATCACGTCCTCGCCCTGCTTCCAGTTGGCCGGCGTCGCGACCTTGTGCTTGGCGGTGAGCTGCAGCGAGTCGAGCACGCGCAGGATCTCGTCGAAGTTGCGCCCGGTCGTCATCGGGTAGGCCAGCTGCAGCTTGATGCGCTTGTCCGGCCCGACCACGAACACCGTGCGCACCGTCGCGTTGGTCGCCGCCGTGCGGCCGGCGGACGTGCCCGGCTCCTCGGCCGGCAGCATGTTGTAGAGCTTGGCGACGTTCAGGTCGCGGTCGCCGATCATCGGGTACTTCGGCAGGTGGCCCTGCGTCTCCTCGATGTCGTGGGCCCAGCGGTGGTGGTCGTCGACCGGGTCGACGCTCAGGCCGATCAGCTTCGCGTTGCGCTTCTTGAACTCGGGCTCGATGCGGGCCATGTAGCCGAGCTCGGTCGTGCAGACCGGCGTGAAGTCCTTCGGGTGCGAGAACAGGATCGCCCAGCTGTCGCCGATCCACTCGTGGAAGCGGATCGGCCCCTGGGTCGTCTCGGCGGTGAAGTCGGGAGCGATGTCGTTGATGCGCAGGGACATGGTGGTCCTCCGTGTGGCGCCCGCGCGGGCGCCGGCTCGTCTGGGGACGCCGATGATGCGCCGCGACGGCTGCGGCGCCAAGCGCGCAAACCGAATCAGCTAAGCCGCCGCGGTCATCAGGACGCCTGGCGCGCCCACGCGACCGCGCGGCGGGCGAGCGCCGCGGTCGCGTCGATCAGCGGCAGCGGCGCGCGGGCCGCGTCGAGCGCGAGCGGGATCTCGGTGCAGCCGAGCACGACCGCCGCGGCGCCGCGGCGGTGCAGCGCCCGAACGGCCTCCTCGAGGCGCTGCGTGCCCTCGGCCAGCCGGCCGGCCTTGACGGCCGCGATGCCCGGCATCACGAGGTCGATCGTCTCGGCCGCCGTAGGCAGCAGCCAGGCGACGGTGCCGGCGGCGCGGTTGACGTACAGCCCGGAGGCCAGCGTCGCGTCGGTCGCCAGCAGGCCGATGCGCGCCCCCGGGCCGGCGGTCTCGACCGCCTCCTCCAGCGCCGCGTCGACGAGGTGCAGCATCGGCAGGCCGAGCGCCGGCTGCAGCTCGTCGAACCACAGGTGCGCGGTGTTGCACGGCATCACGACGAGGCCGGCGCCGGCGGCGACGAGCCGCCGGCCGCTGTCGACCATCGCCGGCAGCGGCGAGGCGCCCTCGCCGCGGAACGCCCGCGTGCGGTCCGGCACCTGCGGGATCGACGCGGCGACCACCGGCACGTGCTCCTGGTCGGTGGACGCCGGGGTCGCGTCGAGCATCTTGCGCATGAAGTCCAGCGTCGCCGCCGGCCCCATGCCGCCGAGCACGCCGACCACGCGCGCCGGGGCGCACGCCCGTTCCATCACAGGGCCGGCTTGTCCGACAGCGCCTTCAGGTTCTCCTTCAGCTCGGCGCTCATCGGGGCGTTCAGGTTGATGCCGCGCGGCGGGATCGGCGACTGGAACCACTTGCGGTACAGGGCCTCGAACTCGCCGCTCTTCATCAGCCGCGCCAGCGTGTCGTCGACGAGCTTCTTGAAGGCCGGGTCGTCGCGGCGCAGCATGATCGCGTAGGGCTCGACCTGCAGCGCCTCGCCGACCACCGCGAGCTCGGCCGGGTTCGGGGCCGACGCGCGCAGGCCGTAGAGCAGGATGTCGTCCATGCCGAAGGCGTCGGCACGGCCGTTCTGCACCAGCAGGGCCGACTCGGCGTGGTCCTTCGCGCCGATCAGCTCGAAGTTGAGGTTGCGGTCGGCGTTCAGCTTGCGCATCACCTGGTAGTTGGTGGTGCCGGTGGTGGAGACGACCTTGCGCCCCTTCAGGTCGTCGACGCTGCGCACCGGCGAATCGGCCTTCACGAGCAGCCGCGTGCCGGTGTAGAAGTAGTTCACCGCGAAGGCGACCTGCTTGGCGCGCTCGCTGTTGTTGGTCGTCGAGCCGCACTCGATGTCGATCGTGCCGTTGACCGTCAGCGGGATGCGGTTCTGCGAGGTCACCGCCTGCGTCTGCACCTTCAGGTCGGGGCGGCCGACGGCCTTCTTCACGTCGTCGACGATCTTGCCGCAGATCTCCCAGCCGAAGCCGGTCGGCTGCCCGTCGCCGCCGAGGTAGGAGAACGGGATCGAGGCCTCGCGGTAGGCCACGGTGATGCTGCCGGCGGCCTTGACCTTGTCCAGCGTCGGCGGGACCTGCGCGGCGGCGAGCCCGCTGGTGGCGAGGGCGATGGCGGAGAGCGTGGTGCGCAAGGCGGTCGGCATGGCGATGTTTCCTCGTGGACGCTGGTGGTGGGTGTCTGCATCCTAGGCCGCCGCCGCCGCCGGCGGCATCGTGATCGACCCTGAAGCGATAAGCTGGCCTAATGGCCAGGCGAGTCCGGGAGGGACGATGCGGCTCAAGCACCTCGAGGTCTTCAACGCCGTGATGCTGACCGGCACGGCGAGCGCGGCGGCGCGGCTGCTGCATGTCACGCAGCCGGCAGTCACGCAGACGCTGCAGCTCGCCGAACTGCAGCTCGGCTACGCGCTGTTCACGCGCCAGCGCAACCGGCTCGTGCCGACCCGCGAGGCCCTCGCGCTCTACCCCGAGGTGCAGGCCCTGATGTCGCAGCTCGAGTCGGTGCGGCGCCTCGCCACCGCGCTGGGCAGCGGCGAAGGCAGCCGCTTCCGCATCCTCATCGTGCCCTCGCTCGCGGTGCGCGCGTTGCCCGACGCGCTGCGCCTGTTCCGCAGGCGCCACGGCGAGATGCCGGTGTCGATCCGCACGCTGCACTCCAACGAGATCGCCCGTGCGATGGCCCTGCGCGAAGGCGACGTCGGCATCGTCTACGGCCGGCTGCCGCATCCGGCGCTGCACGACGAGCTGGTCGCCACCGGACGGCTCGTGTGCGTCGCGCCGGTCGCCGCCGCAGGCGCCGATCGGCGCAGCACCGTGTCGCTGGCGGAGATCCTGCGCGAGCCCTTCGTGCGCATCGACGAACGCGACCCGCTCGGGGCCATGCTCGCCGACCAGTGGGCCCGCCTCGGGCTCGCGCCGCGCGCCGGCATCACGGTGCAGACGCACCACATCGCGATGGTGATGGCCGAGCAGGGTTTCGGCCCGGCGATCATCGACTCGTTCACCGCGCAGGCGAGCGCGAACGAGCGGCTGCACGTGCGCACGCTGCTGCCCGAGGTGCCGGTGGAAGTGCACGCGCTGCAGCCGCTGGGGGTGCGCTCACCGCGGCCGGTGAGCGACTTCATCGCGGCGCTGCGCGAAGTCACGGCCGGCTGACGCCGGCCGCGCCGTTCAGTGCTGGAGGATCTTCGAGAGGAAGTCCTTCGCGCGCGGCGAACGGGCCTCGGGGTTGCCGAAGAACTCTTCCTTCTTGCAGTCCTCGACGATCTTGCCGGCGTCCATGAAGATCACGCGGTGGCTGACCTTCTTCGCGAAGCCCATCTCGTGCGTGACGCACATCATCGTCATGCCCTCGTTGGCGAGCTGCACCATCACGTCGAGCACCTCGCCGACCATCTCGGGGTCGAGCGCCGAGGTCGGCTCGTCGAACAGCATCACGATCGGGTCCATCGACAGTGCGCGCGCGATCGCGACGCGCTGCTGCTGGCCGCCGGACAGCTGGCCGGGGAACTTGTCCTTGTGCGCCATCAGGCCGACGCGGTCG
>Ga0075366_10001893_pt1 | contig 10574 bp, 10 predicted proteins | sample EndMethybrTD3031_FD_72351 | JGI IMG/M metagenome (GOLD analysis project Ga0075366, IMG submission 72351) | Populus endosphere microbial communities from Tennessee, USA - Endosphere MetaG P. TD hybrid TD303-1 | ecosystem: Host-associated > Plants > Roots > Endosphere | place: USA: Tennessee... | reverse complement strand
CCGTGGACGAGATCGGCCCAGTCGGTGAACGTGCCCATGAACGAGATCGGGAACCAGTCGCGGATCGGCTCGCCGATGCCGGTCTGGTTCTTCACGTCGTGGGCGAGATGCGACAGCGTGTAGCGCTGCGCTTCACGGCGCTCGGTGGTGACCTCTTCGTCGCGGCCGGTGAATGACACGGGTTGGAACGAGAGGAAGTTAATCTTCTTCGGGTTGTCCAGCGCGAACTGGATGATGCGGCCGACCTGCTCGTTGTTGACGCCGTTGACGATCGTCGTGACCGGCACGATGTCCACGCCCGCGCTGTGCAGGTTCTCGATCGCCCGCAACTTCACGTCGAACAAGTTGCCGACCAGACGATGCGAGTTCGCGGCGTTGCCGATGCCGTCGAACTGCAAGTAGGCGTAGCGCAGGCCCGCTTCCGCCGCGGCCCGCGCGAAGTCAGGGCTCTTGGCGAATTCGATCCCGTTCGTGGCCGCCTGGACGCTGTTGTAGCCGACCTTCTTCGAGTAGCGCACCGCATCCAAGAAGTACGGTGACATCGTCGGCTCGCCGCCCGAGAACTGCACCGACATCTGCCGGCGCGGCTTGATCGAGATGGCGTTGTCGAGCAGCGTCTTGATGTCTTCCCACGAGAGCTCATGCACGAAGCCAACCTGGTTCGCATCCATGAAGCACGGGTCGCACATCATGTTGCAACGGTTGGTCAGGTCGATCGTCAGCACCGCGCCGCGGCCGTACTTAATAGTGCTGCTGCCGTGGTTGTGGAGCTTCTCGTCGGCGTGCGACCGGATGTCGCTGCCCGGGAACGCGTCCTCAAGGTGCTTGAAGAACGCGGGGTCGATGGCCATGACGTCTTCGAAATGCCCGTGCTGGGGGCAATCCTTGACCATCAGGATCTTGCCGTCGCGCTCGATGATATTCGCCTTGATCTCACCGATCTTTTCGTTGAGCAGGACTTTGTAGTCGCGCTTCCCGTCCAGAATCTCCTGGCGCGCCTCGCGCACACAGACCGGGCAGAGCGAGTCGGTCTCGCGCGGCCACCCGAGAGGCGGCTTCACCTTCTGATGGGACTTCTGGAGGGGCAGGTCGGACCATTTCGGCGTGAACGTGTTGCCCGGCTTGAGGTTGTTCAGCGTGTCGAACGCCGCCCAGGCGCCCTTCGCCGCGTAGGTCAAACCCTTCTCTACGTATTTGATCGGCTTGTGCATGTTCACAGACTAACGGTTTTGCAACTGCTGGGTTTACGGTTTTCGGTCAACGGGCAGAGATGGGGGCCAACGGGCCCGGAAGGCAGGATGAATGGCCCAGCTTTACGCCGGGCTGGCCGGCCTTTGGACGACCTGCCGGCCGGGCGTGGGCCTCAGTCTCCACAGGATCCGGAACACCAGGAGCAGGGTCAGCGCCGCCGCATAGTAGACGGGTTCGCCAATCGCGACCTTCACCTTCCAGAGGAAATGAAAACACGCCGCGATGGCGCTCAGGTACACGAGGCGATGCAGCAGCTGCCACTTCCGCCCCAAGCGCCGAATCCATCCCTTGGTCGATGTCAGGGCGAGCGGCACCATCAGGACGAACGCCGTCATCCCCGCCGTGATGTACGGACGCTTGACGATGTCGGGCAGGATGAACTCGAAGGCGAGGCCCTGATCGAGGACAACGTACGTGAGCAGGTGAACGGATGCGTAGAAGAACGCGAACAGGCCCAACATCCGCCGGTACTGAATCACCTGATTCCAGCCGGTGATGCGCCGAAGCGGCGTGATTGCGAGCGACGCCAGCAGCAACCGCAGCGCCCAGATGCCGGTGGTGAGCGTGATGTCCTCGATCGGATTCACGCTCAGCCGGTTCGTGAAGCCGCGAAAGACCAGCCACCCAAACGGCGCGATTGCCAGGACGAAGACGAGAGGCTTGCCGAACCGCGTCATCGCCTCAGTAAAATCTCTTCAGGTCCATCCCTGAGTACAACGAGGCGACCTGATCGCCGTACCCGTTGAACATCAGCGTGGGCCGGCGTAGGAGTTCGCCGATGCGGCGTTCGCGCGCCTGCGTCCATCGCGGGTGATCGACTTGCGGGTTGACGTTCGAATAGAACCCATACTCGGTGGGATTCGCGTCGTTCCACGCCGTCCGCGGTTGCTTGTCCACGAAGCGGATGCGCACCACGGACTTGATGCTCTTGAATCCGTACTTCCAGGGCACGACGAGCCGGATCGGCGCGCCATTCTGATTCATGAGTGTCTTGCCGTACAAACCGACGGCCATGATCGTGAGCGGGTGCATCGCTTCGTCCATGCGCAACCCCTCGACGTACGGCCAATTGAGCGACGCCTCGGTCTGCCCCATCATCTCTGACGGACGCAGGAGCGTCGTGAACTCGACGAAGGTGGCCTTCGCCGTCGGTTCCGCCCGCTTCAGGATGCTACTGAGCGGAATCCCGAGCCAGGGAATCACCATCGACCAGGCCTCGACGCAGCGCAAGCGATAGATGCGCTCCTCCAGCTGGAACGGCTTGATGAGATCCTCGAGCAGGTAGTCCGCCGGCTTCGCGCAGAGGCCATCGATCTTCACCTTCCACGGACTCGTCTTCAGCTTTCCCGCGTAGCGCTGCGGATCGTCTTTGCCAAGACCGAACTCATAGAAATTGTTGTAGCTGGTGATCTGCTCGAAGGTGTTGAGGGCTTCGTCGGTCGTCACGACCTTCGGCTTGAAACCGCTGAGGGGCGTTTGACCAAAGGGCATGGCCGCGGCTGCGAACGCCGACCCGGCCAGTTGCATGAACTCTCGCCGTCGCAGATACCACGGCTCCGGCGTGATCTCCGATGCCCGCACATCAGGGTTTCGCTTGAGCAACATTCACTACTCGCCTCATTAAGGACGGCCTCAATCGACACCGCCCGGACTCTACGTCTATTAAACACCTGAGGGGTACGCGGAAATCCCCGCCGTACGCCATGTAATACAATTTCCGGAAATGATCGGCGGCGAGACCGACCCCAAATGGCCCAAGCTCCTGTCTCTGGCGGCACACGAGCTGCGCTCGCCTCTCACCGTCGTTGGCGGCTACATTCGGATGCTGCTCAAGGACCGCGCCGGTCCGTTGAACGATCAACAGCGCCGGTTGATGGAAGAAGCCGAGAAATCCTGCGGGCGCCTCTCGAGTCTGGTCGCGGAAGTTAGCGAGCTCGCCCACCTCGAATCCGGGCGCGTCGCGTTCAGCCGGACGCGCGTCGACCTTCGTTCCATCATCGCGGACGCGATCGCTGGGCTTCCCGATCTTCAGGACCGGACCGTGACTGTTGATTTGATGGCGGACGAGGTCCAAACGATACAGGGCGACGCCGTCAGGTTGAAAAGCGCCTTCACGTCCATCGTTCATGCGCTGCGGCGCGAGCTGGTGACGAGCGATCGGCTTGCCGTCCACCTGCACCAGGCGAACGACGAGGGAGAGGTGGCACCGTCGCTACGGGTGAATATCGCCGAACCGGCCCGCATCGAGTGGCTGAAGACGCTGCCGCCCGCGGAATTGGCCACGTTCGACGAGTGGCGCGGTGGGAATGGCCTCGCGTTGCCGAACGCCCGGCGGATCCTCGAATCGCATGGCGGCCAGATCTGGAGCCCCGCGGAAGACGGCAAAGCCGGTGCGGTCGTGAGCCTTCCGCTCTCGTAGAGTCGCGAAACCAGTCGCGCTGTTGGGAAATACGCCACATCTCATCAGTTGGCGCCCGCCATCTCCTCCATCGGAAACCTGGATCCAGTAAGATCACAAGACTTCACGCATTGGCGCCTCGCAACATAGATGAGGTACAGGTCTTGAATACCAGCCCGCCAAAATGACGTTTGTGGTAACCAACGACAGAGAATCGACACCGGGCACGACCTTTTCGAGGTCGAGCGCTGATCGAGATATGAACAAACCTTACATCGCGATCGTTGACGATGACTCCTCGTTCGCGTCGTACCTGCGGACCTTCCTCTCTTTGAGAGGCTACGAGGCGCGCTGCTACACGCGCGGCGACGAGCTCCTCGCGGCGATGAAGCAGGCCGAGGCGCCGGACGCGGTCCTGCTCGACGTGATGATGCCGGGGCTCGACGGCATGGCGACGTTGCGCGCCATCAAGGCCACGCGTCCCGAACAGCAGGTCATCATGCTGTCCGGTCGCAACCAGGCATCGGTCATCGTCGAGGCCGTGCGCGCGGGCGCGACCGACTACGTCGTCAAGCCGGACGACCCCGAAGGTCTGGGCGAGATCGCCCTCGACGTCGCGATCAAGAACGCAATCGAGAAGAGCCGCCTCGTGAACGAGGTCACCGAGCTGCGCCAGCAGCTCCATGACGACGAAGACGTCGCCGTCTGGGGCACCAGCGAGAACATGCGGCGCATCGCGACGGTGATCGAGCAAGTCGGCGACAGCGACGTGGCTGTGCTGATTCGCGGCGAGAGCGGCGTCGGGAAAGAATTGGTCTCGCGCGCTATCCATCAACGGTCGACGCGACGGCATCGCCCGTTCGTCAAGGTGAACTGCGCTGCCCTTCCAGCCGATCTGCTCGAGAGCGAACTGTTTGGTCATGAGAAGGGAGCGTTCACCGGCGCGGCCACGACGCGCATCGGCAAGTTCGAGCAAGCGGACACTGGAACGCTGATGCTCGACGAGATCGGCGAGATGAAGCCGGCGCTCCAGGCCAAACTGCTCCACGTGCTGCAGGATGCCGAGTTCACCAAGCTAGGCAGCAACAAGCGCGTCCAGGTGGACGTGCGCATCGTCGCCGCAACGAACCGCGACCTCGAGAAGATGATGTTGAGCGGCGATTTCCGCGAGGACCTCTACTATCGCCTTCGCGTCATCGAGCTGATGGTGCCGGCCCTGCGCGAGCGCCGCGACGAAATCGCCGGCCTCGTCGAAACCTTCATCTCGCGCTACTCCCGCAAGTACAAGCGTGCAACGCCCAGGCTCAGTCCACAGCTTCGCCAGTTGTTCTTGCAGTACGAGTGGCCGGGGAACATTCGCGAGCTCGAGAACATGATCAAGCGGCTCGTCATCCTGCAAGACGAGCAGTTGGCGTTTGCCGAGATCGAGCGCAACATGCGCCGCATCGCCGCGAACGCCGCACCAAACGCCGTGCAGGCCCCCGCGCCAGCAGCGGTACCCGAGGGCCTACCGGATCCGCTTGCAGTTGCCGCAGTGGCATCGATGGCGGGCGGCATGGGTCCGATGAACGCCACGGCCGTCCCCCCGATGGGCGCGCTTGGCGTGCCTCCCGTCGTCGCAGAACCTGAAGGCGCTGAGGGGGACGATGCCCCGCCGGCGGACGAAACGGATGGATCGTTGGCGGCCGTCGCGAAAGCGGCGTCGATGAAGGCGGAGCGAGCGCTGATCGAGAAGACGCTCGGCCAGGTGCACTGGAACCGTCGCAAAGCCGCGGTGATCCTCGGCGTCAGCTACAAGACGCTCCTCAACAAGATCAAGGAGTGCGGGATCAGCCGCGACTAACTTTTTCTTGGTGCCGGTTGCGGTTTCCAGTACGCTCGACGTCGGCAGGAGACCGGTTGACATGTCCGCACTGGCGACGTCCCTCTTAGAAAAGATCCATGCGCGCCGCGCGCGCGCTGGCGTAGTCGGCCTTGGCTACGTCGGCCTGCCGCTGGCCGTGGAATTTGCCCGCGCTGGCCTTCACACGACCGGCATCGATCTCGATCCGCGCAAAGTGCAAGCGGTGCAGGATGGCCGTTCGTACATCCCGGATGTCGCGACGAGCGACATCGAGGCGCTGACCAAAGCCAAGACGCTGGACGCCACGACGGACTTCTCGATCGTTCGCGAGCTCGACACGATCAACATCTGCGTGCCGACACCGCTTCGCAAGACGAAGGACCCCGATATGTCCTTCATCGTGTCGGCGGTGGAAGCGATCGCCACACACCTGCATCCAGGGATGTTGATCTGTCTCGAGTCCACGACCTATCCGGGAACGACCGAGGAAGTCGTGCAGCCTCGCCTCGAGGCAACTGGGCTCAAGGCCGGCCGCGACTTCTTTCTCGCCTTCTCCCCTGAGCGCGTCGATCCGGGGAATCCGACGTTTCAGACGCGCAACGTGCCGAAGGTGGTCGGCGGTCTCACGCCGGAGTGCGTGCAGCTCGCGACGGCGCTCTATGGCAGCGCGATCGATACCATCGTGCCGGTGAGCTCCACGCGCGTCGCGGAGATGGTCAAGCTGCTCGAGAACACGTTCCGCGCCGTGAACATCGGTCTCGTCAACGAACTCGCGTTGATGTGCGACCGCATGGGCATCGACGTGTGGGAAGTGGTCGAAGCGGCAAAGACGAAGCCGTTCGGGTTCATGGCCTTCTTCCCGGGTCCCGGGCTCGGCGGCCACTGCATCCCGATCGATCCGATTTATCTCTCGTGGAAAGCCAAACAGAGCGGCTTCGACCCTCGCTTCATCGACCTGGCCGGTCACATCAACGCGAGCATGCCGCACTACGTTGTCGACAAGGTCGCGGAAGCGCTGAACACGAAGCGCAAAGCGATCAACGGCTCGAAGATTCTGATCGCGGGCGTCGCCTACAAGCGCGACATCGACGACATGCGCGAGTCACCGGCCCTCGACGTAATGGGTCTGCTCCACTCACGGGGCGCGACGGTGTCGTACATCGATCCGCACGTCCGCGAGGTCCCCGCGCGTGAGTGGGCGGGACGCTTCGACATCAAGGCGAGCAGCATCGCCCGCGGATCCTTCGGCGCCTACGACTGCATCGTCGTCGTCACCGATCACACGACCTTCGACTACGCCGCGATGGTCGCGGAAGCGGATCTGATCGTGGACACGCGGAATGCCATCAAGCTGCCCGCGCCAAATGTGTTCAAGCTGGGAGCGCCGCGCCCGGAGAGTGAAAAGGCGCTGGCCTAAGCTTCCTGGGGAAGCTTGAAGAACGCCGCGGTCTCGCGCCAGATCTCCTCGAGACTGCTCAACAACTGATGATCGTCGTTCAGCATTCGCAGCTGGACGTTCGGCCGCGTGGCACACCAGCGCTTCACGGTCTGCGGATCGACCGCATCATCGTGCTCGCCTTGAAACACGAGTACCGGCACGGCGACGTTCGCGTGGAAGGCATCGTAGTGCGACGCGTCCGTGTACAACTCGTAGTGCACTGGCATCACCCGGCCGTAGCCGTAATGAAAGACCTCGAGCCGATTCGTCCGGCGCCACTCTTCGATGCCGTGCTCACCGAGCTTACGCATCCGATTGCCGCCAAAATCCAGGGCTGGCGCGAGCAACACCAAACGGCTGATCCGCTTCGGATGCCGAACCGCGCTATGGACCGCAACGAATCCGCCGAGACTGGATCCGATCAGCGCGACCTCTTCATCAGCAGGAATGGTGGACAGCAGGTCCCCCACCTGGTCCAGCATCCGCGTCACGGTGAGCGTCGAGAAGTCCGGAGCGTTGAAATCCGGCGTCAAGATGTCCACGCCTTGGGCGGCCAGACGAGACCTGAAGAACGCCGCTTTCGACGACTGCGCCGACGACGCAAACCCGTGGAGGTAGAGCACACGCATCAGATCATCACCTTGCAGCCGGGACTGCACCGGCACTGAATGGATCCATCGCCGTCCGTACAGTAATCGTAGGTCAGCTCCTCTCCCTTCCGGATGTTCTTCGCGGCACGGATCCAGATGGTCTCGCCGATGACCTGGGTATAACAGTTCGGCGTGCAGGAATGATTGATGTATCGGGCGACGTTACCGCCGACGGCGGCGTCCCGGACGTAGAGGCGGTTCAGCTTGAAGCACCAGATATGCCCCTTCTTCAGGTAGCGCACCTCTCGTTTCAGGCTTTCCTTGTTGGGGATCTTCTCACCGGCGTAGTCGACGATGCGGGTGTTCTTGGTGATTGGCTGGGTGGCAAACACACCCCAGCCCTGAATGCGCGAACGGCGTTTTGTGATCATGGGAGATTCGAGGCAAAGTGAAATGATAGCAACCTCCCGACCAGCTGTTCCCGTCTAATGTTCCTGATTGGAGGCATCGAGCATGCGTGTGACACATCTGGCAGCGGTGACCTTGGCGGGCGCGTTGCTGACGGTCGCCCCGTCGCCCGCGCTGCGCGCGCAGAGCGCGAACCCGCAGCAGTGGCGTGGCACGATCGCGGCGGGACAGGCCATCGAGATCAAGGGTGTCAACGGTGACATCAAAGCGGTCGCCGCGCCTGGAGGAGAAGTCGAAGTCTCCGCCGTGATGCGCGGCCGGCGCAGCAACCCGGCCGAGGTCCGCATCGACGTCGTGCAGCACGGCGACGGGGTCACGATCTGCGCGGTTTACCCCAGCCCCGATTCGCGGCCCAATGAGTGCCAGCCGGGAAATGGCGGCCGCATGAATACGAAGGACAACGATGTCAGCGTCGCGTTCACCGTGCGCGTGCCGACTGGCGTGCGATTCATCGGCAAGACGGTCAACGGTGATGTGGTCGCCGAGTCGCTCAACGGCCCCACGCGGGTCACGACCGTGAACGGTGACGCGAACTTCTCCACCTCTTCGTACGGCGAAGCCACGACGGTCAACGGGTCGATCAAAGCCGTGATGGGCAGCTCCGATTGGAGCGATCCGCTCAAGCTGCATACCGTCAACGGCAGCATCGATGTCGATCTGCCGGCTGACTTGAGCGCCGATGTGCGCGCGTCAACAGTCAATGGCACCATCGGCACCGACTTCCCTATCACCATCAGTGGCCGGGTGAATCCGCGCAGTTTGCGAGGCACGGTTGGCGCGGGCGGCCGCGAACTATCGCTCGAAAGCGTCAACGGCAGCATCACGCTTCGCAGGCGCTGATGATATAGTCGGCGGATGGAAGGAATTTTCACGGCGTGGGGCCGGATCCTTGCCGGCTACAAACCCGCGCTGTCGATCGAGATCACCCGTGAGTGCCCGCTGCGCTGCCCAGGTTGCTACGCCTACGGTGACGAGCATCTCGGCGGCGGTGTCACGCTTCGCGAAGTTAGCGACTATAAAGGCGACGAGCTCGTCGAGAAATTCTTCGCGCTCGTTGACGCCCACAAACCCCTGCACGTTTCAATCGTCGGAGGCGAACCGCTCGTTCGCTTCCGCGAGCTGAATACGATCCTCCCGCGACTCGCCGAGCGCGGCATCTATACCCAAGTCGTCACGAGTGCCGTGCGTCCCATTCCGCCGGAATGGGCACCGTTGCGACGCTTGCAGATCGTCGTCTCGATCGATGGGCTCCAGCCCGAGCACGACGAACGTCGCAAGCCCGCGACCTACGATCGGATCCTGAAGCACATCGTTGGGCATCAGATCACGGTGCACTGCACGGTGACACGTCAGCAAGTGCGGCGCGATGGCTACCTCGAAGAGTTCGTGAAGACGTGGGCGGAGAATCCCAACGTCCGACAAGTCTGGGTCAGCCTCTACACGCCGCAGATGGGCGAGATGTCCGACGAGCGGTTGATGCCGCAGGATCGCGAGACGGTCGTCGCCGCGCTCAGACACTTGCGCCGGGTCTACCCGAAGCTAACGATGCCCGAAGGCATGATCCGGGTGTACGAGGAGCCACCGTCCAATCCAGACGAATGCGTCTTCGCGCAGACGACGCACAGCGTCTCGGCGGACTTCAAGAAGGTGATCGCTCCCTGCCAGTTCGGTGGCAATCCTGATTGCGCGAATTGCGGATGCATCGCGTCCGCTGGCCTCGGCGCGATTGCTCGTCATCGCCTGCCGGGTGGAATCCGCGTCGGCGCGCTGTTCGAAAACTCGCTGCGCATCGGGCGCAAGGTCCGTCAGATGCGCTCGCCGGCTGTCAGTTAACTATGGCCACTGCGGCATCATTCGACATCACGTCGGGCGTCGATCTTCAGGAAGTTGACAACGCGGTCAACCAGGCGAGAAAGGAAGTGGCGCAGCGGTACGACTTCAAGGGATCGCGCGCCGCGATCGACCTGAATCGGACCGACAATACGCTCGTCCTCACCGCCGACGACGACTTCAAGATGAACGCGCTGTGGGAAATCTTGCAAGGGCGTCTCGTGCGCCGCGGCGTGCCGGTCAAGAACCTCACGCCGGGGGACATCGAGCGTGCCGCGAACGACACCGTCAAGCGCGTCATCACCCTGCAGCAGGGGATCCCGACCGAAGCGGCCAAAGAGATCGTCAAATTCCTCAAGGACAAGAAACTGAAGAAAGTTCAGGCGTCGATCCAAGCCGAACAGGTTCGCGTGACCTCGCCATCGAAGGACGAGCTGCAGGAAGCCATGCGGGCGCTGCGCGAGCACGACTTCGGCGTCGCGTTGCAGTTCGGCAACTATCGAGGATAACCACGTGGCGTTCGGTCCCGCTCGCCGCTTCATCGCGCTCGTCGCCGGCATGTTCGTACTGACAGCGCCTGCCATGGGCGTCGTCGAAGCGCTGACCACTCAGGACAGGCCCGTCAACGCGAACGCAAAGGCGATTCACGAATTCCAGGAAGAGCTCCGCGACTACGTCAAGCTTCAACGCGAGCTCAAAGAGACGCTGCCGAAACTGCCCCAGGACGCCACGCCGCTGCAGATCGACCAGTACCAG
>Ga0075366_10001892_pt1 | contig 10575 bp, 10 predicted proteins | sample EndMethybrTD3031_FD_72351 | JGI IMG/M metagenome (GOLD analysis project Ga0075366, IMG submission 72351) | Populus endosphere microbial communities from Tennessee, USA - Endosphere MetaG P. TD hybrid TD303-1 | ecosystem: Host-associated > Plants > Roots > Endosphere | place: USA: Tennessee... | reverse complement strand
AACCTGATAAATAGCTTCTCTTGATATGTTTTCCTGCCTTGCATGCTACAATATACTAATAATCAGATACTTGACAAAATATAATTGAAAATAATGCCTTGTCGTTGTGCAACACTCACCGAAGCCGAAGAGAGGGTGGCGGGCAAAGCCTCGCCGGGTGAGTCTTAGCCAGCGTTCAACCCCAATGTTTGTGTAAAAACATAACTCATTTCGTCCAAGCATTGTGCGTTTGAATGTGGGGGAACTTCTGGAATGGGGGATTTTTTTTACGACGATACAGTTTTTAGCGTTAAAGTGTGTGTACCGGTACAGTGTGGTTACAATTGAGATACAGCTGCAGTTATAAAATTTTATTTCGAGTAGGGTGTAACAAATCCATTGGGGAGTCGTCATACGCTTATAGTACTATGCATTGCATGGTATTGTAAGAATAACCACAATGGTTGAAACAGCGCAAAAAAACATATCAAACACTCACCTCTCATGAAACTAAAGTTTTTACTCATCATCCTGTGTTTATTAGTCAGAATCGTGGTATTCGGGCAGGCAGGGCAGAAATTATTTGCAGTAAACGGCGTTACAACCGATTCGCTATCGAAACAACCGGTCGGCTATGTAACCGTAAACCTGCGCAATCAAGCAAAGCAATTGGTTCGGACTGCCGTGACCAAAACTGACGGGACATTCATTTTGGGAAAACTGCCATCAGGAAAATACCTGCTCTCGCTGGTAAGCGTTGGTTTTAAGCCAAAAACACTCCCTGTCGACCTGACAGACAATACGAAACCTTCCGTCAGTCTGGGCAACATTGCTATCAGCGAACAAACCACACAGCTAAAAACGGTGGCTATTACAGCAGATCGGCCCATCATTAAACAGGAGGTTGATAAACTCATCTACGACTTGAGATCCGACCCAGACAGTAAAAGCAACAGTGTGCTGGAGATGATGCGGAAAGTGCCTTTGTTGAGCGTAGATGGCGACGATAATATCCTTTTGAAGGGTAATAACAGCTACCGGATATTTGTTAACGGCAAGCCATCGAGCATGATGGAGCGCGACCCCAAAAATATCCTCAAAAGCATGCCTGCGTCAACCATTCAAAGCATCGAAGTAATTACCAACCCTTCGTCCAGGTATGATGCCGAGGGAATGGCAGGTATCATCAATATTGTCACCAATAAAAAATTGAATAACGGGTACAATGGTACGCTAAACTTTAGCCAGGTATTCCCGGTAGGCGGTCCGCGATTGGGCGGGTCGTTTTCGTCTAAACAGGGCAAGTTGGAGTTATCGGGCTATTTTGGTGCAAATATTTCTAATTCGCCCCAAGTGCTCAGTTCCATTGCAAGGTTTACCACCGGGAGTAACCCTACCAGCCTTGATCAGCATAATACTGCAGAGTGGGATGGCAGGAATGGCTATGCAGAGGTTGGGATCAGTTACGAAATAGACAGCCTTAATCTTATATCGGGGCAATTCAACATTAACGGAAATAACCAGGACGGCATCAATACGCAAAGTTCCGTGCTGGACGAAGCCGACACTATGGTTCAGCAGTACCACCTGTACAATAACAATACGGCAGGCGGCAGGGGCCTTAATGTGGCTTTAAATTACCAGCTGGGTTTTAAAAGCAGCAAGCAAAGGCTGCTCACCTTTTCGTATCAATATTATACATTCAATAACAGGCAGTATGCGGCGCTAACGGCATCAAACCGCGTGAACTATACCACGCCCGATTACCTGCAAAACAACGAAGGGGAATCTTCGGAACAAACTTTTCAGGTAGATTATGTACACCCTGTAAAGAAGTTGAATATTGAAATGGGGCTAAAAGCAATTATGCGTGATAACAACAGTGATTTTCAGTACCTCGGATATAACGCGGCAACAGGTAATTTTGAGGCTGACCCCTCCAGAAGCAATAAGTTTGATAATAGCCAAAATGTATTGGGCGCGTACAACAGCTATAGCTACACCTTGCAAAACTGGAGTTTTAAAGCAGGCGCGAGGATAGAGGAGACATTGATCGATGCCGACTTTATTTCTACCGCATCGCAGCTGAACAAGAGCTTCTTTAATATCGTACCTTCCATAAGTATCAATAAACGGTTTAAAAACGCCAGTACAGTAAACTTCGGGTTTTCGCAAAGGATACAGCGCCCTGGTATATACCAGTTAAACCCCTTTGTTGACCGCTCAAACCCAAACTTCGAATCGTCGGGGAACCCCAACCTTAGGCCGGCTGTATCTAATAATATTCAGTTAGGTTATAGCAGGACCAAAAAGGCTTCGTTGAACCTGATGCTTGGCTATAATTATTTTAATGACCTGATTATGCCTGTTGTGGTTTTTGATCCGGCCACGAATATTACCCGCAGCAGTTTTGATAATACAGGTAAGGCCCGCCTGTTTACCTTCAACGGCAATATCAATTACCCCATTACAAAAAAATGGAGTTCATCGTTCAACGGAAGGATTGCTCATGGCCGTGTGCAGGGTATTGTGAATGGTCAGCTGGTGAAGAATCAGGGATTTATGTACGGTGCATCGGTTAACAGCGGTTATAATTTTGATAAGGGCTGGCGTGTTAGCACCAACGTGTTTCTGAATGGTCCTAACCTTTCCATCCAGGGTACTTCAAACCCTTATGCCAGTGTATCGTTCACGGTTAATAAAGATGTGGTGAAGGATAAACTTTCCTTCTCGGCCACAGTTAATAACCCTTTCAGCAAATACCGGAATAACATCAGGAATTCATTCGGACCCGATTTTACCCAAACAAATATTAACCGCGCCTATTTCAGGGGCTTTACCGCCAGCCTGAATTACCGGTTCGGCAAGCTGAAAGAAGCCGTGAAGAAAAGCAAAAGGGGCATCAGTAATGACGATGTTCAGGGAGCGCCTTCGGGAAACTAAAAGCATTTTCGGAGTACGAAAACGGCAGTACGATGTTAAGCCGGATACCTGAAATCTGCGATGCTTTTTTGCGGCCATGGTTCAGTGAAGTGTAAACCTTACAACAAGGTACTTCTTGTTGCGGTTAAATTAAATCATGTCCGCATATTTCAAGATAAATTACGTTATTTGAACAGATGAAACTTTTGTCGCTGCTTTTAGTGTTTTGCATTTTGTTCCTGTCCTCGTTTTCGGGGATGCCGAACACGGCTGCGCCAGCTAAAGAAAGCTACTGTGCAAAAATGGCCGGGAAACAAGCCTGCCAGCATCCCCAAAAAAAGCAAGACGATTGCGGCAAACAAAGCTGCGCCATGATGTTCTCCTGTAGCATATGCGGATTCGTCGTGCCGCGCGCAGTCGCATTAAAACCTGTTCTTGCCTTCCTGTTACCAAAACCAGTTGCTCCAAATACCGATGGCGATATTGCCGCTTACCATGCCGACAACTGGAAGCCGCCACAAGCCTGTTAAATAATTCCTTAGACCTGAACCTTCATGTTCAAATAAATTATTTAATAATATAAAAGATATTCAAAATGAAAAAAGTAATGTTAAGCATGCTGGCGATCGCTTTCGCTGCAACTACTGTAATGGCTAATGGTAATGTTCCTGTTAAAAAAGCAAAAGCAAAACAGGCCACCTGTACCAGCTGCCCTAAAGGACAGAAATGTGCCAAAACAACCTGCACCAAAGCAGATTGCTGTAAATAAGCATTAAGCATGTATAAAGAAGCCCCGGACAGATCGTTCGGGGCTTTGTTATTAATGTACATTTTAACTCAAGTGTTGTGCGTTTGAATGTTGGTGGCTGACTTGTGATATGGGGAACATGTCTTTTTAGAACAAGACATCGTTATGGAGGCTGAGTTTTCAGACTAAGAAAGTCACAAGTCCGCCATAACTCAATGTTTACAACGCAAGCGCCAAAAAGGGAGAAAACACCCGCTGTTCGAACGCGGGTGGCTTCGAACCAATATGTAAAGTAGTCTATAAACTCCTTGTGCTGTGTGCTACTTTTGCTATATATATACGTGTAGTTGCAAACTACAGGCATAGTCGTTCGTTCAGAGACATTCGAACAACGGAACACTTCGGAGAACGGGTAATCGATACCATGTAACAGTGGCAAAATGGTGCCTTAAGTACAGATTGATTTTTGTAATAAGGAGGATATTGTTATTTTTAAGGCATGAAATTAAACCGCCTTATCATACTGTTTTTAACAGTTTTGCTTTTTCATGGATGTAAAAAAGAAGAAAAAGGCTTAGTTCCACCTAATGATCCCAGATCTAAAGAAATTGGCCTTTCCGGTACTATTTATGGCCCAAACGGTTATCCAGTCGAAGGAGCGGTTGTTATCATAGATGGCCATAAATCTATTACCTCTGCTTCGGGTTTGTTTGAGTATACCGGTACAGTAAGTAACGTTGATAAGGTAAAACTCTCAATATCTAAAAACGGGTATTTTAAATACAGTAAGATATTTACGTTGGAAGAAAATAGTTCGATAGAAAAGCTCGCTTATTATTTAACCCAGGAAGAATCCGCCGGAAGTTTCGAATCGATAAGCGGGGGAACTGTCACTACCAGTTATGTTACGCTTGTTTTTCAGCCCAATAGTTTTGTTAACGAAGATGGAAGCACTTACAACGGAAAAGTTATGGTAAAAATGCCCTTTGGTGCTATTACATCTGATTATGAAAATAAATTACCAGGCGATTCAAGGGCTTTAACCGCGGCCAATGAAAAGGTTGTGGTAGAAAGTTGGGGAGGTATAAACGTGCAGGTTTATAATAATGCCGGACAGCCATTAAAATTGGTAAAGCCGGTTAATTATACCTACAAAAGGGAACAGTATGATTCCAATACTCCTAATGAAAAATTTAAGATATGGGCTTACAATGAAATTGAAGATATCTGGAAAGAAGCGGGCGATGCTCAAGCAAGCCAACAAGATTATAAGGGAAGTGCAACAAGTTTATCGTACCTGAGATGGGGAGTAGCCTATCCGCGGGCATTTCTAAGGGCTAATGTAACAGACGGCATGATGACTCCGGCAAGCTTTTTTAGGTTTGGCTGTGGCGTAAACGGAGCGAAGAGAAGCCTGTCATGGGTACGAATTAACTCAAAAGGGTTCGCGTTAACGTATGTAGCAGCTAATATGGAATTAATTACATCTGTTTCATCCCCATGTTATGATTTTTTGAATTCCTTTCGGGTTACTGCTATCGCGACCGGAACAACAGTCAATCAAAACATAGTTGTTAACTTAACGCCTTATCAAACCCATGTTTCAGGTAAAATAGAAGATTGCAGCTTTAAGGGCGTAAAGGGCAGGGCTGAGTTTACCTTTGATGGTAAAAAAATGGTGACTAGCCTTAATAACGGTTATTTTAGTTTTGCTTTCCTTTATTGCCAGATCAGCTATAGCAGAGGCCAAATGATTGTTTATGATGAACAAAATAAAATTGTTTACAAGGATGACGATTACTTGGTAACCGCTGGCAGAACCACCGACCACATCGCTACTGTATGTACCAAGCCACAAACAGGCAAGATCTCTGTAAACGTTGAGGGAAAGACCTACACATTTCAAACACCTCAGGATAAGGTGTCGATGATCAATACCATCGATCTTTTAACCGGTGGCCCATTAGTTATGGTTTTAGCGGAAAACGCCGATAAAACACAGAGTTTTTCTCTTAGCTATCTCGGTTCTGCCGGCGGCGACGTTAGCCTGTATACTTGTGGTTTGTCAATGCCTGGCAGTAACTATCTGATGAGTTGGGGTTTATATGAGCGTGGTACAGCCCAGATAACTAAGTACAAAACGGATAATACCATGATTGAAGGAGCATTTAAAACTAAAGCGAACCTCAATTTTTCTGGATATGGAGATGCCGAGGTGGAGCTAAGCGGTAGTTTTAGTGTTTTGAGGTGATGTTATCCCGAAAACTTTAATTCTGGTCGAAGGTTAACGATAGCGTAACTTCGACTAAAACCATGTAAGAATATTGCTTGCGTGGTCTGAATAGCAATAAAGGATTTACTGCCATTATAAAGTTAAGCTGAAAGCTTAATCATTTTAAGACGAAGTTACGCTATCGCTAAACTTCGACCAGTTGAGGGGGCAGTTAGTGGTGCTATAATTTTGAGGCTCATTCGTTTTCGCGTAAGGTGTTGAAACAATAATTGAGCAGGTAACTGAGATTGTGATAATTTAATTTGACAGTTACGATTATTTAAAACATATTTTAGCGCAAGTCTTGTGCGGTTGAATGTGGGTGGCCGACTTGTGATATGGAGAACGTCTTTTAAGACGAGACGCTCTCATGCAGGTGGAACTTTCAGACTAAGAAAGCCACAAGTTCGTCATCGCTCAATGTCTATTACACAAATTCGCGCCAAGAGGGTAGGAACATGAATAGCAGGTACATTTTTTATTAAACGGCTATCTATGCCTTTTATCAAAGCATTGGCAGCATATTGATAGTTATACAAGTAAGTAATATGGTTTTGGATTGCATGTATATTATTTGTTGTGATTTTTATAAAAAAAGAGAAAAAGATATTTTTAAGATCAGCGGACTGATTTTGCTAACCGTTGTTTTTATGCTAAATGTTCAATTAATATCTTTTATTGTGGAAGAATTAAATTTAGTAGATGGTTCAATTTATGATTATAAGTATTACATTGTTGGCGGGACTTTCGTATTCGTACTTCCAATTTTGTATATCAGATATTTTAAAGTAACCAATTATGAAGAAGTAAATAATAGTTTTTATGCTTTGAATAATTTTAATAAACGAAAAAATTATGCTTTTTCAGTATTATACATTGTAATATCTTTTGCATCAACTCTTGGATATGCTTTTTATAGGGGCGGTCATATAAGTGGTTGGTGGTAGATTTTAATAAACCAATCAGGGGTCGGTCCCCTGCTAAGACAAGCGCTTTCACTACAGCAGGGTTCCAATCTTGTGCTCCGCTGACAGGTAAACGCTCTGCTATGGATTTTTTTAAGCCCTGATATAAAGTTCATCTGGGCTTTTGTGCGTTGATAATTAATAGGGATGATTAATGTTAAGGAATGATTGTAGCTTTATACAAAATACTATAACTGTGCCTGGCTTTTTTGTAAGCGATAATAATAATGCTGAACAATTTGGATACACGCGGCACGCGTGGGGCAGCTTCGGGGAGATAATGCACGGTAACAAACTATGAAAATAACTTTTTTATTTGTTTTAATAATTTCATTATTTTCCTGTACATGGGTATCTCATAAGCAATCCAACGTGGATGAATTTTATACCGAAAAAGGAGAATGGGATTCAGCCAGATTGCCATTCATTAAGCCTTATGAAGCAGTTATTGTGACTAAGGAGGACGGATGGGGCACGGAGATACAGGTTTTTTTAATATTAAAAAAGCAAATATTATAAACGGCGTTATTATAGTATATTACACTAACTCACTTCTTCATGGAAATTATGTTAAGGAAGGTTGGTACGTGATAATCCCTGTAAAAAAAATAGAAAAAGGCTTTTCAACGCATAAGGAGTACCTGGAATATTTAGAAAGTGTTCACATAACCACGGAGCCGATTCTTCATGATATTGAATCTATTGCCTTTTACTATGAACATCACGATACTATAGATTGGAAAAATATTCGTTAAGTTCGGCTGCACCGGCTGGTGCACGCGTGTGCCAGCGGAGTTGATAATAATAAGGATGATTAATGTTAAGGAATGATTGTAGTTTTATACAAAATACTACAACTGTGGTCGACTTTTTTGCAAGTGATAATAATTGTGCTAAACAATTTGGATACACGCGGTACGCTTGGGCCGGCTTAGGGAAACACTATCAATTAACGAGTTGCCTAAAGGCTAAATTGTGAAAAACACGAGAAATCTTATACTTTTAATTGTTTGTTCGATCGGCTTTGGCTCAGTCGGACTATTTATTGGTTACCAATGTTGGACATTTGACAAAAGAAGAATTTTTGAATATACAGGTATCGACAAAGACTACCAATTAATCCAAGCCGTAAATGATCATCACCAGTGGTATGTAAGTTTGAAAATCAAAAAAGACGAAGCTAAAAACATTTTAAAACGATATGATTTTAAAAACGGTGTTTTAGATCTGCGAGGGGTGCTATCCAATAATTATATTCAGTTTACACCCAATGGATGGTATTACATTGACAAGGCAACGCATGGCGCATATGGCTATTTGATCATATACCTGAATGATGATTTGACCCAACTTAAAATGTATGAACTGTTCAATGATTGATTGTGTTGTTCGATTAGTAATAAATATCTTCTTGTATAAAGTTCAAAATTCCTATGAAGGGCATTATTTAGTCATTCAAGGTGTGGATTACGTTATATTTAGGCCAATCAGCATCTTTTCGCTAAATAAATATTGCAACACCCGGATGTTCAATTTCATCCGTGGTATTTTTGCATCCCCGCAGCTTGCGTAAAGGATAGAAACGGGTACCGGCCTGTGGCTAAGGCCTCGTGCTGTATGAGTGGATAGCCTGGCGCCGCTTCTACCGGCGGCGTACGCTATGATAGATTTGAGATATGAGATGTGAGATTTGAGATTCCACGGTTGCATTAAATGCATCCGGCTTTATTGGGGCTTTTCAGTGCCCATCCAGATACAGCCTCTTTTGTTTTATAATTTCCTTAGCGATACAAACAACTCTGCCTGTAATTTCCAGCTGCCATCAATTTTACGCCACATGGCCGAGTAATTGCCGCCTTTACTGTAGGAGTTGGTAGCTGTCCAATTGCCGGTTTCCCAGGCCATGATGCCGTTATCGCCTATGGTAATTGTTACCGGAGTACGTACATAGGCAACGGTTTTGTTGATTTTAAATAGCTGTTTCCAGTCGGCGGCTATGCTATCTTTCCCGGTAGTGGTAATTCCCCTGCCTATGGTTTGCGTAAAATCAGGTAGCCAGTATTTGGATATACCCTCAACATCGTGTTTGGCAATGGCATTATTAGATGCTGCTCTTGAAGCTTTAATAATTTCTATATCCGCTTTGTAATCTGTTTGTTTGAAGGCAAACAGTGCGCTTAATAACAATAGAAGGGGTAATTTAAACAGGAACGACATAGCTGATACGGTTAATAGGTGTTTGGTACAAGTTAGTTATTGTCCCGGTTATAACGCTTAATTTTTATACTTTAATGAAACAGTTCGGTTTAGGCAAACATTGGCTTTAAACGCTGGCTACGACTCACCCCGGCTACGCTGCGCTGGCCGACCTCTCTCCGGCTTACGCCGCAAAGAGGGTGACGTTCATTTTTTATTTTTTCTCCGCCCCTCTATGCGACGCAGTCGGAGAGAGGGGCAGACGGGCGGAGCCTCGTCGGGGTGAGTCGTCGCCGCCATGCGATATGCGTCAGTTTCCCTCCTGAACTTAGCGAAATTTGTAACATGGCACGATCATTTCCCCCGTCATCCTGAGGTACGAAAGATCTGCCCACCGTGCATGACCGATAGAAAAGTTCGCGAACAGATGCTTCGTACCTCAGCATGACAGCCTTTTATCAAAGTTATTTATGCTTAAGTTCCTTCGGCTTTAGCTTAACAATGCCTAACGTGCTCTACTTTAAACCATTTAAAAAGCCTCAAAACAAAAAAAGCTCCGATAAGGAGCCTCTTTTATATAGTAAAGTATAAATTTTTATACAGAAAAACTTTCGCCGCAGCCGCAGGTACGGCTGGCATTGGGGTTGTGGAAATTAAAGCCCTTGCCATTAAGGCCGTCACTAAAATCAAGTTCGGTGCCGGCAAGGTATAGGAACGATTTCATGTCCAATGCCATCCGCACGCCTTTATCCTCAAAAAACTGGTCGCCCTTTTTCTCTTCGTTATCAAAATCCAGGTTATATGATAACCCAGAGCAACCGCCACCTTGTACAGATACACGCAGAAAATAGGAAGCATCAAGCCCTCCATCCTGCATCAGGTGATCTATTTTACTTTTTGCTTTATCAGTTACAGTTACCATTTTCTTTAGTATCAAGTAGTAAGTATCAAGTAGTAAGATTTGATTGTATAACAAATACGTTACTACTCCCAGCATCATTAAATCAGTTATCAAATATCGAGTAGTAAGCCTCAATAAATCTTGATACTTACTACTTGATACTTGCTACTCATTAATGGTGTACTTTTTCGCTTGCAATTGCTTCCAGGCCGTTTTTAACGCGGAAATCGTTGATTGCTGCTTTGATGGCGTCTTCGGCCAGTACAGAGCAGTGGATTTTTACCGGTGGTAAAGCCAGTTCTTCAACAATATCCATGTTATCAATTTTCATTGCATCGTCAATGCTTTTGCCTTTTAACCACTCGGTAGCTAAAGATGAAGAAGCAATTGCCGAACCGCAACCAAAGGTTTTAAATTTTGCATCGGTGATAACATTGTTATCATCCACCTCAATTTGCAGGCGCATTACGTCGCCGCATTCAGGCGCACCAACTAAGCCGGTACCTACTTTGTGGCTGCTTTTATCCAAAGTGCCCACATTGCGGGGGTTAGTGTAGTGATCGATTACTTTATCTGAATATGCCATTTTTTT
>Ga0075366_10001891_pt1 | contig 10576 bp, 7 predicted proteins | sample EndMethybrTD3031_FD_72351 | JGI IMG/M metagenome (GOLD analysis project Ga0075366, IMG submission 72351) | Populus endosphere microbial communities from Tennessee, USA - Endosphere MetaG P. TD hybrid TD303-1 | ecosystem: Host-associated > Plants > Roots > Endosphere | place: USA: Tennessee... | reverse complement strand
GGCTCCCGTGCCACAGGCCAGCGTCTCGCCGGAGCCGCGCTCGAAAACTCGCAGGCGGATATTGTGGGCGTCGACCACCTGCATGAAACCGGCATTCACGCGCACCGGAAACCGCGGATGATGCTCGATCAGCGGACCTTGTTTTTCAACGGGCGCGGTGTCGACATTGTTGACGATCTGTACCGCATGCGGGTTGCCCATGGAAATGGCAGTGATGGCAACTTCATCACCAGCGACATCGAGCGTTTGAATCAGGGCGTTCGAATCAGAGATGAAGGGCACACGCGCTGCTTCAAAAATCGGTACGCCCATATCCACTGTCACTTCGCCATTGGCTTCGAGGCGTGGCGAGATGATGCCGGACCTCGTCTCGACACGAATCTCCTGCTTGTCGGTGAGGTGCTGGTCCAGCGCGAAACGCACGAAGCAGCGTGCGCCATTGCCGCACTGTTCGACCTCGCTGCCATCGGCGTTGAAGATGCGATAGCGGAAATCGACACCATCCTGCGTCGGGCGCTCGACGATGAGAATCTGGTCGCAGCCGACACCAAAGTGGCGGTCCGCGATGAATGCAGCCTGCCGGGCGGTGAGATTGACGGATTGGCGCACTGCGTCGATGACGACGAAGTCATTGCCCAGACCGTGCATCTTGGTGAATTTTATCTTCATGGATTCATTATCGCAGTGGCTGCGAGCCAAGGCCACCCTTGGCGATCAATAGCGACGCGATGAGGCTAGGTCAGTGATTCCAGCAGGCGGCGAATCGGTGCAGGCAGTCCAAGCGTTTCAAGTGCGCCAAGTTCGGCCCAGTTGAGATTCGCTTCATTGAGCGTCGCGGGCATGTTCTCCAGCACAACGAGCCATGGCTGAATCGTCAAACCGAAGTGCGTGAACGTGTGGCGCACTGGCGCCAGTGCGCTGGCTGACTGCGTCGGCGACAAACCGAAGCGGCGCTGCATGAGGCTGGCCGCGTCTTCACCGACTTCCATTTCCGGCAGGCTGAACAAGCCGCCCCAGATACCGCTGGCCGGGCGCTGTTCGAGCAGCACGCGGTCTTGCGCGCGCAGTATCAGCATCGCGCTTTCGCGCTGCGGCACGGCTTTGCGCGGCTTTGCTGTCGGTAGTTCGGTTTGCCGGCCTTCGCGACGCGCCACGCAGGTGGTCGTTACCGGGCAATGCAGGCACAGCGGGCGGCTTCGTGTGCACAGCGTCGCACCAAGATCCATGATGGCTTGCGGGTAAATGTCTGCACCCTGCTCCGGCACGAGCGATTCGGCGAGTGCCCACATGCCTTGCTCGATCGCACGCTCGCCGGGAATGCCTTCGATGCCAAAGTGACGGGCCAGCACGCGCTTGACGTTGCCATCGAGAATCGCAACGCGCTCGCCGAAGCAGAATGATGCAATGGCTGCTGCAGTGGAGCGGCCGATGCCGGGCAGGGTAACGAGTTCCGCCGCGCTGCGCGGAAACACGCCGCCATGTTCGCTCATGACCTGCTGCGCAGCGCGATGCAGATTGCGGGCGCGGGCGTAATAACCGAGCCCGCTCCACAGGGCCAGCACATCATCCAGCTGCGCACCGGCGAGGGCGGCGACATCCGGAAAGCGCTGCAGGAAGCGCTGGTAATAGGGGATGACGGTATCGACCTGAGTCTGCTGCAGCATGATCTCGGAGAGCCAGATGTGGTAGGGCTGACGGTTCTGCTGCCAGGGAAGATCATTGCGGCCGTGACTGGCCTGCCACTCGATAAGGGTGCGTGCAAACTTGCTCATGCCGGCGAGTGTACCGGGAGTTGCAAGGCGACGGCGAAAGGATGCTGGCAGCCAGGGGAGGCTGTCGGCGATACCTGCCTCGTGCTACACCCGCGGTGCTACGGTTGCGTGCCAGCGTGTGATGGCAGCTCCCAGCAAGTCCAGTGAGACGGGCTTGGTGATGTAATCGTTCATTCCGCTGGCGATGGCGTGGGTGCGATCCTCCGCCATGGCGTCGGCGCTCACGCCAATGATGTAGCAAAGCGAGCCTGCTGCTCGAAGTGCGCGCGTGGCCTCGATGCCGTCCATGATGGGCATGCGCGTGTCCATGAAGACCAGATCGAAGTGCTGACTTTCGCAACTGACAATGGCGTCACGGCCATTGACCGCGCTGCTGACACGTCGTGCGCCGAGCTTGCGTACCAGGTTGGTCAGCACCAGCAGATTGACCGGATTGTCCTCGACTATCAGGACGGAGACATCTTCGTTGAAGCGGGCCGTTTCGGGCATGTCGGCGGCACGTGCCATGGCCGGAGCATCAAGCTCGAGACCGGCAGTGAACCAGAACTCGGAGCCCTTGCCGGGTTCGCTATTGACGCCTATCTCTCCGCCCATCATCACGCACAGCATGCGGCAGATGGACAGGCCGAGCCCGGTGCCGCCGAAGCGGCGCGTGGTGGACATATCGGCCTGCTCAAAGGGCGTGAAAATATGTTCGAGCTTGTCAGCCGGGATACCGATGCCGCTGTCCTGCACGCTGAACAGCAAGGTAGCCTGCCGCTGGCGTGTGCTGATCACGTCGACGGTCAGTGTTATCTCACCGGCAGGGGTGAACTTGAATGCGTTGCCGATCAGATTGACGAGAACCTGGCGCAGCCTCACCGGGTCGCCGCGTACGTTCTGCGGCATATCGGGCGCGCGGTTGATTGCAAAGGCCGGGCCGTTCTCACGCCGCTGTATGGAGAAGAGTTTGCGCAGGTCTTCGAGCAGTGCCACCAGATCGAAACCGGTGTTTTCCAGTGTCAGCTTGCGTGCTTCGATCTTGGAGTAATCGAGGATGTCATTGATGATCTGCATCAGCGCCTCACCGCTGCTGCGCATGGTGTCGACGTATTCGCGCTGCTCCTCGGGCAATTCGCTCATCTGCAACAGTTGCGCCATGCCGATGATGCCATTCATGGGTGTGCGTATTTCGTGAGACATCATGGCCAGAAACTCGCCCTTGGCGCGGCTTGCTGCATCGGCGATATCGCGTGCAGAAATCAATGCTAGCTCGGCGCGATGGCGTTCAGTCACGTCGGTGACGGAGATGACGCGGCCGATGATATGGTCGGCATGCCTTGCCGGGCGGGATTTGCATTCGAATACGCGTTCGTCATTGAGGTGGAAAGTGCAAAAGCTCTCGCCTTCATTCTCACCCTGCTCGTCTGGAGCGAGCATCACCAGACGCTCACGATGAGCGGAACGGTCCTTGAGTTGATCTGCAAGGAATGCGAACAGGCGCTTGTCGTCATGGCGCAGCAGCAGTTCCGATGGAAGGTTCCACAACTCGGCAAAGCGACGGTTCATGTTGGCGATATGGCCATTCCGGTCGAGCACCAGAATGCCATCGGCCGTTGCCTCCAGCGTGGCACGCAGCTGCGAGGCCATGTGCGCCACTTCCTCTTCGGCATGTTTCTCGGCTGCGATATTGAGGGCCCGCACCACCAGCCAGCCGGCCGCATTCGGGCTGCGCAGCACGCTCTTGCGTGCTACCAGGGTACTGCCGTCGGCACACTGATACATGCCTTCGGCATCATTCACTTCGGCGTTGCCACCGTTGCGGACTTCCTCCCAGAAGAACACATCGGCCAACGCGCATTCGATATCGGTGATCGCGCGCCCGATGAGTTCGTCATGTGTATAGCCAAGCTGGCGGAACGCCGAGCAGTTGGCAGCGATGATGTTGAGCGATTCCTGTTCGACCAGCAGCAGGATTTCCTGCGAGAAGTTCAACAGCTCGACAGAGGGCTGCAGCTCCCGGCCTGTAACTTGCGCCGTGTTCACTGCGGCTTCGCTGCGCTGGGGGAACCAGCGTCAAAGTAATACGTTACGCGCTTGCGCGGACTCAGATAGTCGTACACCGCGGCAGGCAACTGAATGGGGCGAATTGCCTTGATGATGTTGAGGTCCGGTTCTTTTTCAAGATCGATGGAGACGGCCTCTTCCTTGGGTACTGCCGGGTCATAGATCAGCACCCAGGGACGCAGCGGTTTGGCCGGATTGACCGATTGCACCAGCGCAATTGCATCATTGGAGAGTTTGACAATGCTGCCGGGTGGATACACGCCGAGACTTCGAATCATCAGTTGCAATGAGCGCGGTTCGAATTTCGCACGGCGCTGCGAGAACATCATCGACAGCGCCTCATGCGGCGTCAGCGCGCGCGTCAGATCAACGGGATTGCAAAGATTGTCATAGTGATTGACCAGTGACACGATGCGCGCCAGTGGATGAATGGCGTCGCCCTTGAGGCCTTTCGGATAGCCCGTGCCATCCGCCAGTTCATGATGTTGCGCGATGACGGCCTGCACCGCTTCCGGCAGGCCCACTTTCTGTGCGGTGCGCACACCGTATTCCGTATGCATTTTGCGCAGCTCGCGTTCGGCGTGGTTCATCTCGTCGGGATTCTTTTTCAGCACCTTGTCCGGCACGTCCATCAGACCGATATCGTGGAACAGGGCGCCAAGTCCCAGCAGGCGTATTTCCTCTGCTGCCAGGCCGAGGTCACTTGCCAGCATCATGGACAGCACGGCGATGTTCAGGCCGTGGAAATAAACTTCCTCACCGCCGGCTTTTTCGCCCATGACATGCAAGGTGATTTCCGGCTCCTCGAGGAAGGCCTGCGCCATCTGATCCACCAGAGCGCCCACTTCCTGCACACATTCGCGTGGATTCGACAACAGGCTTCGATTGACGTTGCGCATGATTGCGCCGGCCTTGAGAAAGGCTTTTTCGATCTGGGCCTGCTTTTCCTTGCGGATTTGCAACTGGCGGATGCGCTCGAGACGTATCGCGTCATCCGGGTCAACCGGCTCGGGAGATGCTTCCGTTGGTTGCTGCGTATTCGTTGTGGTCTTGTCGGCGGATGAACTGGCCGGACGGGAGTCACTGCGTGCCGGATCAATGCGGAACTGCGTAACACCGAGCCCGCGCAAAGTGGCAATCTGCTCTGCGGAGCGGATCTTGAAACTGTTGAAGCTGAAGGGATGGCTGAACCATGGCAAATCGATATGCACGTACAGTCCCACGCACAATTGCTCGGGCGTGACAAAGACTTCCTCGGCAAGCTCGGCGGACGGGGACTTGTTCATTGAAGGAAATGGTAGAGGTTTGCTGAGCGCATGCCGAAGGTCGACACACAAACTTACCTGAGTGCCCTTTTGTACAGTTTGTACAAGTAACGGCAGCCCCAGAGACATGTTTAGCTGCAAGGCAGTCCGGCACATTGAGCGCTGGCGGGACAGAAAAGTTACCTTGCGCCAAGGGAGGTCGGTAGCTATAATGCGCAGCTCATTTGGCCTGGTAGCTCAGTTGGTAGAGCAGCGGATTGAAAATCCGCGTGTCGGTGGTTCGATTCCGCCCCAGGCCACCAGATTCAACGGGCCAAGCGATTGGCCCGTTTTCATTTGTTTTTCATTTGTGCCCGGCTGCATGTTTCCGGCGCTGATTGCGCTTCGGCAAAGTTGCGACGCAGCGTCAGCGAGCATGTCAAAACCAGGCCAATCTTGTTATAACCGCAACGGACACCACTTCTGACGGATGCCTGCTGCGATGCAGCCCATGCAACTTGTCGCTCTCGGCCTGAATCACCATACCGCGCCCATCGCCATTCGCGAACGCCTGGCGTTTCAGCCTGAGCTGTTGGTTGCGGCACTTGGCGAGCTGGTTGCTCTGCCCTCGGTGCAGGAGGCGGCCATCGTGTCCACCTGCAATCGCACCGAACTCTACTGCGCCACGCAGGATCCGCAACAGGCGGCCGATTGGCTGGCGGCCTATCACCGCCTTGCGCTGCCGGACATCTCCCCCTATCTCTACAGCCTTCCCGACAACGACGCAGTGCGTCACATGTTCCGCGTGGCCAGTGGACTTGATTCGATGGTGCTGGGCGAGCCGCAGATTCTTGGCCAGCTGAAAGAAGCCGCGCGGCTTGCTGAATCCGCGGGCACGCTGGGCAGCACGCTGCATCGGCTGTTCCAGAAGAGTTTTTCCGTTGCCAAGGAAGTGCGCTCTACCACGGCCATTGGTGAAAGCGTGGTGTCGATGGCTGCCGCGGCTGTACGCCTGTCGGAGCGCATCTTCGGTGACATGCGCGAGACGCGTGTGCTGTTCGTCGGTGCCGGCGAAATGATTGCACTGGCTGCTGCGCATTTTGCTGGTTCGGGACCGCAGCGCATCAGCATCGCCAACCGTACCCTGGCGCGTGCAGAGCAGATTGCCGAGCGCGTGCGTGGTGAAGCAATTACGCTGTCCTCGGTCGGTGAGCGTTTGGCCGACTATGACATTGTCGTCTCCTGCACGGGCAGTCCCCTGCCCATCATCGGCCATGGCATGGCCGAGCGCGCACTCAAGGCGCGGCGTCAGCGCCCGATGGTGATGGTCGATTTGGCTGTGCCGCGCGACATAGAGCCTGAAGTGGCGAAGTTGTCGAACGTATTCCTGTACACCGTTGATGACCTTGTGCAGGTCGTTTCCGAAGGCAAGGCCCTGCGTCAGGCTGCTGTGCAGGACGCCGAAGCGATCATCGATCTCGGTGTGCTCAACTTCGCGCAGTGGGTCGATGGCCGCGAAGCCGTGCCGACCATTCGTGCGCTGCGCAGCCATGCCGAGTTGTTGCGGCAGGAAGAGCTGGCGCGCGCCATGCGAGCCATCTCGCGTGGCGAATCGCCCCAACAGGTATTGGAGCAACTCTCGCGCGGCCTCACCAACAAGTTGCTGCATGGCCCGTCGCAATTCCTTAACCGTGCCGACGTGGACACGGCCGCGCACGCATCGGAAACGATCAGGCAGGTTTTCAGTCTCGATCCGTCGCGTGGAGATGATGGAAAGGAATGAACCCAAAAGCATTTCACCGCAGAGGCGCGCAGATGCAGGGGTCGCAGAGGAACGTCACTCGCTCGATCGCTGTGCCACTGTAAAGCAAGTGGATTTCCCCGGAAGAGACAATCGATTTGAATTGCCGTTCTCAGCGGCCCTCTCTGTGTCTCTGCGGTAAAAAACAGGTTTTTCAAAGAATGAAACAAAGCATTCGCAACAAACTCGAACAGTTGTCCGAACGCCTCGAAGAACTCGACGCCCTGCTGGCGACCGAGACTGCCACGGCGAACATGGACCAGTACCGCAAGCTGTCACGCGAGCACGCCGACATCGGCCACGTGGTGAAGCTGTGGAAAGAGTTCCTGCAGGCCGAAGCGGACGAGCGCACGGCGCAGGAAATGATCGACGACCCGGAGATGAAGGAGCTCGGCCTCAGCGAGCAGGCCGACGCGCGCGCCGCCCAGGCCCGAATCGAAATGGAACTGCAGGTTGCGCTGCTGCCGAAGGACCCCAATGACGATCGCAACTTGTTTCTCGAAGTGCGCGCGGGTACCGGCGGCGACGAGGCTGCGCTGTTTGCCGGCGATCTGTTGCGCATGTACACGCGCTACGCCGAGCGTCAGGGTTGGCGTGTCGAAATCGTGTCGGCCAGCGAGTCCGATCTGGGCGGATACAAGGAAGTCATCGCGCGCGTGGTCGGTGTCGGAGCCTATTCCAGATTGAAGTTCGAATCCGGTGGTCACCGCGTGCAACGGGTGCCAGTTACCGAGACGCAGGGCCGCATCCACACCTCAGCATGCACGGTAGCCGTGATGCCGGAAGCCGACGAGGTGGCCGAAGTAAACATCAACCCGGCCGACCTGCGCATCGACACCTTCCGCGCCAGCGGTGCGGGCGGTCAGCACATCAACAAGACCGATTCGGCAGTACGCATTACGCATATCCCGACCGGCATCGTCGTCGAGTGCCAGGACGATCGCTCGCAACATCGCAACAAGGCACAGGCCATGAGCGTGCTGGCGGCGCGTATCAACGACGTGCAGACACGCGCAGCACAGCAGAAGGAAGCGGCGACGCGCAAGAGTCTTATCGGCAGTGGCGATCGCTCCGAACGCATCCGCACCTACAATTTCCCGCAAGGGCGCATCACCGATCACCGCATCAATGTCACGCTCTACAAGCTGGATTTCGCCATGGATGGCGACATCGGCGAGTTGATCGATGCGCTCATCACCGAGCATCAGACAGAGTTGCTCGCTGCGCTGACTGGCGAGGCTTGACCGTTGAAAACGGGAATGCCGCCTGCAACGCTCGGTGCAGCACTGCAGCTGGCGCGCGGCCGCATCGACGGCGTCGATGCCAGGCTGCTGTTGCGCGAGGCAAGCGGCTGCAGCGCGGCGACACTGATAGGTTTTCCCGAACGCGAATTATCAACGGAAGCGGCACAGCGTTATGCCGATTGGCTGGATCGTCGTGAGTCCGGCGAGCCGGTGGCGTACTTGCTGGGCGAGCGCGAATTTTACGGACGTATGTTTCGTGTCACGCCCGACACATTGATCCCGCGCCCGGATACGGAGTTGCTGGTTGAGTTGTCATTGCGGCTCCTTGGGGAAGGGGCGCGCGTTCCGAGTCAGCAGAGTAATGCAAGAATTCTCGACCTTGGCACCGGCACCGGCGCCATCGCAATTTCGCTCGCGCTGGAATGTGCTCATGCCAATGTCACGGCCATCGATGCTTCTGCTGCGGCACTTGCTGTTGCACGCGATAACGCCGGGAAGTTGAAAGCATCGTTACGCCTTCTGCATGGCAACTGGTTCGAGCCTGTCGCGCAAGAGCGCTTCGATCTGATCGTCTCCAATCCACCCTACATCGCTGTCGGCGATGTGCATCTCGGCCAGGGCGATGTGCGCTTCGAACCGCTCTCGGCTCTGGTTGCAGGCGCAGACGGCCTTGATGACATCCGCCATATCGTCAGCACCACACCATTGCACCTCAATGCAGGTGGCTGGTTATTGCTCGAGCATGGCTACGATCAGGCATCAGCCGTACGTGCGTTGCTGTCGGCACGCGGTTTTGCGGAAGTTCAGTCCTGGAAGGATCTTGCCGGCATTGAAAGAGTCAGCGGCGGTGCGCTGACTTATTGATATGTCGTCGCTACTGCGGCGAGCCCAGCGCCGATGAGGTATTCGCCGAGGCGAAGAGAAAGCCGCCGCCGCGCTGCTTGATGGCATACATGGCGATGTCCGCCGCCGCCATCAGCGTGGTGAGGTCCTCGCCATCACGCGGGAAAAGCGCTGCCCCCACGCTGACGCCGAGTTGCAGACTCAGGTCGTCGACCTGGAGTGGTGATTCGAACAGGGTTACGACCCTGCGGCACAGCGCATCGGCCTGGGTCTGATCGAGCAAGCCTTCAAAGGAAATCAGGAACTCGTCACCGCCAAGTCGTGCCAGCACATCCGACTGGCGGCATACCTGCTGAATACGTATGCCCATGATCTGCAGCACGCGGTCGCCGACAGCGTGCCCGTGTGTGTCGTTGATATGTTTGAAGCCATCGAAGTCGAGCAGGATCAGACCGAGCGGCGTGTCATTGCGGCGCGCCTGATCGATGCGGCGTTCGAGGTAGGGCATCATGAATGCGCGATTGGCGAGGCCGGTCAGCGCGTCGGTGCTGGCCAGCGTACGCAACTCTTCTTCGAGCTCCTTGCGCCGTTCTATGTCGCGTGCCAGATCGGCGTTGACGCGTTCCAGTTCGGTGGTGCGTTCCAGTACGGCATTTTCCAGTTGCTCGTTCTGCGTGAGCAATTCGCGGCGCGCTTCAAGCAGGCGCTGCACCAACCGCGAAAAAGCCCGGTACAGCCGGCCGATATCGTCATTGCTGTCGAGATCCGGCAAGTCCGGGATCTGTACCAGTCTGTCAGGCTGGATGCTGTCTGCAGTACGCACCAGGCTGGCCAGCGGGCGTCCTACCGCGCGCCAGAAAATGCCTTGCTGGATGATCAGTCCGACGACGAAAAGCCCAAAGGCACTTGCCACCAGCCAGCCTACATTGCGTAGCGTGGAGCGCATGACTACGCCTTCGTCGATCGCCACAATGGCAAATCCGAGCACCTCGCTCTTGCCCCGCACGACGGGATTGAGCACGAGAATCCCCGTGGCAGTTCTCACCGTTTCCGTGCTGTCCGCGTCAGGTAACCGCGTGTTGCCTGGCCAGTCGATCCGCCCGCCACCGCTGTGATATTGCTGGATGCCGTGGGCGTCGAAAATCGCTGCGTCGCGCAACATCGGATCACTGCGGATAACCGCGGCGCATTGCTCGTCGAAGCCGAGGAAATCGGCGAAGCCCATATCGAAGGCGATCAGGCGACTTGCGCGCGTAGCCAGCTCGTCCGCGGCCAGTGTGGCGCGAACGATGGCGTTATCCCGTTCCTGATGGTGCAGGAAGAAGCCGCCCAGCGCTGTCAGCACCGAAGCGACCAGCGCTGCAAAGATCAGCGAGATCAGGTTGATGCGCAGCGGTAGCGAAAGGGACATCGGGGCGTTACCTGCAATCTTGAGGTCTTATGGACCCCAGGAGAAACGCGTCAGTACCTGGGCGTTCAGCAATACGCTGCTATTGATGGCGAGGCCCAGCTTGCGGGCGCGCGCCAAAGAGATCATCGGCTGGCCCTTGGCGGTGGGCTCAGGCGGGATGCTGGCCGGTGATACCTTGTCGATCAGGATGCGCCGCGCCATGCGGCCCGCCAGAC
>Ga0075366_10001890_pt1 | contig 10576 bp, 6 predicted proteins | sample EndMethybrTD3031_FD_72351 | JGI IMG/M metagenome (GOLD analysis project Ga0075366, IMG submission 72351) | Populus endosphere microbial communities from Tennessee, USA - Endosphere MetaG P. TD hybrid TD303-1 | ecosystem: Host-associated > Plants > Roots > Endosphere | place: USA: Tennessee... | reverse complement strand
GCGCGGCTGGCCATCGACCGGTGGCGGCTGGCTGAGGGCGAAGGGGAACAACCACTCGTCCTGATTGCCGAAACCGCGCACGGGCCGCGCATCACTGCCGTGAACGATGCGGGCCTTGCGGCAGGCGCGCGCGCGGGCATGATGCTGGCCGATGCGCGGGCGCTGTGCCCCGGCCTCGCCACCGCCCCCAGCGATCCGGCGGGCGACCTTGCCTTTCTCGAGCGGCTTGCGCTCTGGGCGCAGCGCTGGGGGCCATGGTCGGCGCTCGATCCGCCCGACGGGGTGATTGTCGAAGTGACGGGCGCGGCGCACTTGTTCGGCGGGGAGGCGGCGCTGCTGGCCGATGCCCGCGCCTGCCTCGCCGCGCGGGGGCTGGTGGCGTGCCTGGCTATCGCTCCCACGGCGGGAGCGGCATGGGCGCTGGCGCACTATGGGCCGGACCACGCGATCCTCCCCGGCACGGGGAGGGGGACCAGCGAAGCTGGTGGAGGGGCATCCTCGGTGGGACGCAACGTTGAGAGGACAAAGTATGGGGCCTGTGCCCCTCCACCATCCTGCGGATGGTCCCCCTCCCCCGATGGGGGAGGATCGCTCGACGACTTGCCCATTGCCGCGTTGCGGCTCGATGGCGATACCGCGCTGCTGCTGCGCCGGCTGGGGCTGAAGCGCGTGGGGGACATTGCCGGCATCGGCCGCGATGCGATTGCGCGCCGGTTTCGCACTGTCCGCGCCCCGGCCGCCAATCCGCTGGTGCGGCTCGACCAGTTGCTGGGCCGCCTGCCAGAGCCGCTGCTGCCCGTGGTGGCCCAGGCCATTCCTCTCGTGCACCGCCGCCTTGTCGAGCCGATCCGCCACCGCGCGCTGCTCGATCAGGTCGTCGCCGATCTTGCCGCAGCCTTGGTGCGCGAGCTGGAAGGGCTGGCTCTGGGCGCGCGTCGGCTGGAACTGGGGCTGTGGAAGGTCGATGGCGAAGTGCTGGTGCGCCGCCTCGAAATGGCCGCCGCCAGCCGCGATGCCGGGCATATCCTGCGGCTGTTTGGAGCCAAGCTCGACGATATCGATGCGGGCTTCGGCATTGAACTCGCCCGTCTCTCCGCACCGTGGTGCGAGCCGCTGGTCCTCACCCAAGCGGACTTCGAAGCTACTGCCGAGGCGCATGGCATCAGCCTTGCCGCCTGTATCGACCGGCTGTCGGTGCGTCTTGGCGAGGGCGCCGTGCGCCGTCCGATTCCCCACGCCAGCCATGTGCCCGAACGCGCGCAGCGCTGGCAGGCCCCGCTCGCGCCCGAAGCTGCCAGCCAGGGTGAGCTCGCCTTCCACGCCCGCCCGCTGAAACTGCTGGACCGGGCGGAGCCCATCGCCGTTCTCTATGCCAGCCCGGATGGCCAGCCGCGCCGGTTCCGCTGGCGGGGGAATGTTCATGAAGTCGCCCGCGCCGAAGGGCCCGAGCGTATCGCGCCCGAATGGTGGCGCGAGCGTTCGGGCGTGCGGCTGCGCGATTATTACCGCATCGAGGACGAGCAGGGACGCCGCTACTGGATTTACCGCGCAGGCCTTTCCGGTGATGGCCGGGGAGGCCCGCCGGAGTGGTTTCTTCAGGGGCTATCGGCGTGATAAACCCGCTTTAGGCGCAGCCATCAAAGCGGCTGCATGGCTATCGCTTGCGCCGTCGTGAAATCGAGCTGCTCCTGCGTCACCACCGGATTGCCGTCCAGAAAAGCCAAAAGATCGCGCGTCAGCCGCTCGGTTTGCGTGGCGAAAATGCCATGCGCCTCGCCGGCATATTCAACCAGTTCCGCATGCGGCACCCGGCGCGCCATTTCGCGGCCCGTGGCATCGATCGGCACGGTCTTGTCAGAAGTGCCGTGGATAATCAGCGTTGGCATGGTGAAGCTGGCAAGATCGGGGCGGAAGTCCGTGGTGGCGAATGCCTTGGCGGCAGCGAGAGTCGGCCGCAGTCCTGCCTGCATGGCAGCCGTCCATGACTGCATCAGGATCTCGTTGCTGACCGGATGCTCGAGCCAGCCAACGCCATAGAATTCCTTGAAAAAGCCAGTGAAGAAATGCGCCCGGTCGGCCAGCATGCCCTTGGTCATCTCGTCGAAGGTCTCCTGAGGCACGCCATCGGGATTGTTTTCCGACTGCAACATGCAGGGCACGACCGCACTGATCAGCGCGACGCGGCTGACTCCCTTGCCTTGGTGGCGCGAGAGGTAGCGCGCGATTTCCCCACCACCCATCGAGAAGCCGACCAATGCCGCATCCTCACCGCCGCAATGCTGTTGCATCACGGCCGCAAGGTCATCGGCGAAAGTATCGTAATCATAGCCGCCTGAGGGTTGTGACGAACGACCGAAGCCGCGCCGGTCATAGGCAATAGCCTTGAAGCCTGCCTCGGCCAGGGCATGGCTGATCGGATCCCAGCTGTCTGCGGACAGCGGCCAGCCGTGAATGAGAACCACCGGACGTCCTTCGCCCCAGACCTTGGCGAAAAGATGAGTGCCATCGCGTGTCTCGATCATGTGCATGCTGAATATTCCTTGTGCTTCGGCCCGTTCCAGTCCGGGTAACCATTGCTTCGCCGCAGAGTTCCCGGCGGTTGAAAAGGATCGGCGTGCGGACGCTTGCGGCAGATGGACGGAAGAGGTGGCCGGGACGAAGAATAGAACATATAAAGAACAAATGACTCGCGCCGACCTTCCCGTCCAGCAGGCTTTTCCGACATGCCCGAAGCCGCTCTGACTCCGCCCCGGCGCCACGTTCCGCCCGATCCCGAGGGCCGGGTGCCGCTCGCTGCCGCGCCGTTCGTCGAGCTGGGGCTTGTCTCGTGCTTCTCTTTCCTGCGCGGCGCTTCCGATGCAGTCGACCTCGCCATGCAGGCGCGCGGGATGGGCTATGACGCCATCGGCATTGCCGATGCCAACAGCATGGCCGGCGTGGTGCGGCTCCACTGCGAGGCCAAGGCGCTGGGGCTGCGTCCGGTCATCGGCTGCCGGATCGAGACAGTCGAAGGGCTGGTGTTCCTGGCCTATCCCACCGACCGCAAGGCCTATGGCCGCCTCACTCGCCTGATTTCGGCCGGGCGGATGGGGACTTTGGACGGTGACTGGCAGGAAAAAGGCGTCTGCGAGATTTCGCTAGGGATGCTGGCCGAGCATGCGGCCAGGGAAGGCGAGGGGGTCGTGCAGCTGATCCTGCTGCCGCCGCCCGATCTGGCGGCGCAGTTCACCATTGCGGGGGAGAGCAATGTGGTTTCCCTTCGTCGTCCCGGACTTGATCCGGGACCGCTGGCCGCATCAGGCCGGGGGCTCGTCAGGACTCCCGCGGTCCCGGGTCAGGCCCGGGACGACGCAATTACCGCCACTTTCCCCGATCTCCTTCCACACCTCACAACCCAGCTTCCCACGCTGCGCCACATCGCCGCGAGCCATCTCTATACCGCGGGCGACATCGCCCGGATCAATGCGCTTGATGCCCTCGCGCGGGAAAACGGTCTTTCGATCCTGGCCACTAACGATGTGCTCTATCACGAACCTCACCGCCGTCCGTTGCAGGACGTGATGACGGCAATCCGCCACAAGACCACGGTGGCGCGCGCCGGGCACTTGCTTCAGCCCAATGCCGAGCGGCATCTCAAGGGCCCTGAGGACATGCAGCGGCTGTTCGCGCCCTGGCCGCATGCGATTTCCGCCGCGCGGGAAGTGGCGGATGCCTGCCAGTTCAGCCTCGATGAATTGCGCTACGAATATCCGGAGGAGACTTGCCCCGATGGGCTGACACCGCAAGAGCAGCTTGAGCGGCTGACCTGGGAAGGGGCCGGGGAACGCTATCCGGAAGGCCTGCCCGAAAGCGTGGCCGAGACTTTGCGCCGCGAACTGGCGCTGATCGGCAAGCTGGATCTTGCGCGCTATTTCCTGACCATCAAGGACATCGTCGATTTCGCGCGCAGCCAGACCCCGCCGATTCTCTGCCAGGGGCGCGGCAGCGCGGCCAATTCGGCAGTATGCTATTGCCTCGGCATCACGGCTGTCGACCCGGCAAAGCACGCGCTGCTGTTCGATCGGTTCATTTCCGAGGACCGCAACGAGCCGCCCGACATTGACGTCGATTTCGAGCATGAGCGGCGCGAGGAAGTGATCCAGTATATCTACCGCCGCTATGGCCGCCAGCGCGCGGGGCTGTGCGCCACCGTGATCCACTATCGCCCGCGCATGGCGATCCGCGAGGTGGGCAAGGCAATGGGGCTGAGCGAGGACGTGACTGCCGCGCTCAGCCGCACGGTCTGGGGCAGTCATGGCCGCGAGATCGCCGAGAAGAATGTTGCCGAGACCGGCATGGATCTGGCCGATCCGCACTTGCGCCGCGTGCTGGCGCTGACTGACCAGATGATCGGCATGCCGCGCCACCTCTCGCAGCATGTCGGCGGCTTCATCCTGACGAAAGGCGCGCTCACCGAAACCGTGCCGATCGGCAATGGTGCCATGCCCGATCGCAGTTTCATCGAGTGGGACAAGGACGATATCGACGCGCTGGGCATCCTGAAAGTCGACGTGCTGGCACTGGGCATGCTGACGTGCATCAGGAAATGCCTCGACCTGCTGGGCGCGCAACACGGGCAGAGCCTGACGCTGGCCACGGTGCCGCGTGAGGACCCTCTGGTTTACGACATGTTGTGCAAGGGCGATTCGCTTGGCGTATTCCAGGTGGAAAGCCGCGCGCAGATGAATATGCTGCCGCGCCTGCGCCCGCGCGAATTCTATGATCTGGTTATCGAAGTCGCCATCGTGCGGCCGGGGCCGATCCAGGGCGACATGGTGCATCCCTTCCTCAAGCGACGGCGCGGCGCGGAGAAAGTGGAAATCCCCGCGCCCGGCCCGGCGTATGGGCCGCCCGACGAGCTGACTTCGATTCTCGGGCGAACACTGGGCGTGCCGATCTTCCAGGAGCAGGCAATGAAGATCGCGCTCGACGCGGCGAAGTTTTCCGGCGCGGAGGCCAACCGGCTGCGAAAGGCCATGGCGACGTTTCGCAGCCGGGGCATGGTGCACGAACTGGAAGAGATGATGGTCGGCCGCATGGTGGAGCGCGGCTATGATCCCGATTTCGCCGCGCGCTGTTTCAACCAGATCAAGGGCTTTGGCGAATACGGCTTTCCGGAAAGCCACGCGGCCTCTTTTGCGCACCTCGTCTATGTTTCGTCATGGCTGAAATGCCACTTCCCGGCGGCGTTTGGCTGCGCGTTGCTGAACTCCCAGCCAATGGGCTTTTATGCCCCCGCCCAGATCGTGCGCGATGCGCGCGAACATGGGGTTCTGGTGCTGCCGGCGGATGTGAATTGCAGCGGGTGGGATTCGACGCTGGAAATTCCTCCCCGGAACGGGGAGGGGGACCATGCGAAGCATGGTGGAGGGGCACCCCCGGCAGGACGTGACCTCTCTGCGTTGCGTAATCGGCCTGTGCCCCTCCACCACCCTTCGGGTGGTCCCCCTCCCCCGCCGGGGGAGGACCCTGTCGCCCTCCGCCTCGGCCTGCGCCAGATCGATGGCCTTCCCGAACACGCCGCCGCGCGCCTCGTCGCCGCGCGGGAAAACGGCCCTTTCGCCGATGTGGCGGACTTGCAGACGCGCGCCGGGCTTTCTCCCGCCGTGATCGAGCGGCTGGCCGCCGCCGATGCCTTCACTTCGCTGGGGCTGTCGCGGCGGCAGGCGCTGTGGGATGCGCGCAGCCTGATTGCCGCGCCGGACCTGCCGCTGTTCGCCCATGCTAATTCCCGCGACCAAGGCGCGGAAATGGTGCCCACCTGGCTGCCGAAAATGCCGCTCAGCGAGGAAGTGGTCGCCGATTACCAGACCCAGCGGCTTTCGCTTAAGGCCCACCCGATGGCTTTCCTGCGCGCGCAGCTTGGCGAGCGCGGCTTCCTGCGCTGCGGCGATCTGGCCGCCGCGAAAGAGCGCGGCATGGTCCATGTCGCGGGCGTGGTGCTGATCCGCCAGCGCCCCGGATCGGCCAAGGGCGTGGTATTCATCACCATCGAGGATGAAACCGGAGTGGCCAATATTGTCGTCTGGCCGGACCTCAAGGAGCGCTTCCGCAAGGAAGTGATGGGCGCGCGGTTGCTGGAAGTGCGGGGCCGGGTGGAGCGTGATGACAGTGTGATCCACGTCATCGCCGCGCACATCCGCGATGCCAGCGGTGATCTGGCGCTGCTGTCGGACGATACTTTCGCCCCGGCCATGGCGCATGCCGACGAAGTCAACCGCCCGGTGCAAGGCAGCTGGCGGGGCGCAGAGGCGGGGGGCCGACATCCCCGCAATGTCCGCGTGATCCCGAAGTCGCGGGATTTTCACTAGCGGCGGCGCTTTGCATAGCAATCCAGCTATCAGCGCCCAGTCGCACGGCTTAGAACCCACTCCTGATCGTATTCGACAGTGTCTTCAACAGGGCGCCCGCCGTTGTCAGTCGCGGGGCGAAAGTGGAACCGTTTGATGATCAACCGGCAGGTGGTCGCATCGAGGTCCGAATCGCCTGAACTGCGAACGATCTGGCAATTGGACGCCCTGCCATTCGAACCTACGGTAACTTCCGCCGCAGTTATGCCTTGCGCGCCCCGGTCCGCAGCACTTCCGGGGTAGTCGGAATTGTCGATCCGGCCACTTATCCATTCGGCGTCGGAGCCGCCACCATCGCCTGAATCCCCTGCGCCATTGGCCCCGCTGCCATTGCCGCTGCCCGCTCCATTACCTGAACCCGTATCCGACAAGCCCGGTCGGGAACCAAAACCTACATCGGGTATCGCCGAGGCAGGCACTGCCAATTGAGTCAAGGCGACCTGCGGGACGACGGCCTCGACAGGTGCAGCACGTGCACGACCTCCCCCCGAAAGCTGATGGGATGAATGCTTAGCAACCGGATCAGGCTTTTGCCGATCCGTCCGCGGTTCAATCGCCTTGGTAAAGGCCACTTCTACCAGGCGACTTGAGTCGCGATTTGCCGACGTCGTGCGAAGGCCGACAAGCAGGCCGAACACAATCAGGCTTTCAAGGACGGCGGAGACCATCCCCGCCACAATTCGAGACCGGTCCGGCCGGTCCATCGATACCTAGGTCACAAGGCTTATCGGCAACCCTGTCTTCTGCGGGTGTGCTGCTTGTCGAGGTGACGACCCAGCAATGCGCCGCCGACACCGCCAGCAATCGTGGCAATCGGCCCACCAATGACCTCGTGGCCAATGAGAGCCCCGCCGACACCGCCGCCTACAGTCCCTACTGCTCCATTGCCACCGCTGCAACGCGTGGCGCGGCTATGATAAACGGTGTGGTGTCGTTTCCGGGCATGGGCGGCATCGGGAATCACGGATGTGGCAGCGAGTATCGCCATGGGCACAAAAAGCTTGGCTGAGTTCTTCATCAGAATTCTCCTTTGAGAAGCATGCACTACTATTGAAAGCGCGTTTTGTTTCATGCCCAGCGAAAGAACTAATCATTCTGATTACAGGGTAGGCCCAGTAGCGGCAGATTGAGCAATGACTTCAGGGCGGTGAATTTCCGACAAGGCGCAAGTGGTGAAAACTCCCCACTCCCGCATGGAAGCCAGACGCACGCCCTGCTAGGGGGCCTGCCATGGTCAGCGACGTTACCGAACCCGATCCCTTCGATGCGATTGTCGATGCGCCTTTCGATTCGGCGCTGTCCGAGCGCTATCTGGTCTATGCTCTGTCCACCATCACCGCGCGCTCGCTGCCCGATCTGCGCGACGGACTGAAGCCGGTCCACCGCCGCCTGCTCTGGGCGATGCGGCAGTTGAAGCTCAATCCCACGGATGCCTTCAAGAAATCGGCGCGTGTGGTCGGCGATGTCATCGGCAAGTATCACCCGCATGGCGACCAGTCGGTCTATGATGCGATGGTCCGCCTCGCGCAGGACTTTTCGCTGCGCTATCCCTTGGTCGAAGGGCAGGGCAATTTCGGCAATATCGACGGCGATAACGCCGCCGCCTACCGTTATACCGAAGCCCGACTGACCAAGACCGCGATCCAGCTGATGGCGGGGCTGGACGAAGGCACGGTCAATTTCGTGCCCACCTACAATGGCGAGGACGAGGAGCCAGAGATTTTCCCCGGCCTGTTCCCCAACCTGCTCGCCAACGGCGCGATGGGCATTGCCGTGGGCATGGCGACCTCGATCCCCAGCCACAACGCTGCCGAAGTGATCGATGCCAGCCTGCTGTTGATCGATAACCCGCATGCCACCCACGAAGAACTGATGCAGATTTTCAAGGGGCCGGACTTTGCCACTGGCGGGGTCATCGTCGATTCGCCTGCCGCAATTTCCGCCGCTTACGAAAGCGGCAAGGGCGCCTTCCGCGTGCGCGCGCGCTATTTCGCCGATGAAAGCAAGGACGAGGCTGACCGCGAGGCGGGAATCGAGCGGCTGGGCGGCGGCCAGTGGCAGCTGGTCGTGTCCGAGATTCCCTACATGGTGCAGAAGGGCAAGCTGATCGAACAGCTCGCCGCGCTGATAAACGACAAGAAAGTGCCGATCCTTGAGGACGTGCGCGATGAGAGCGACGAGAAAATCCGCCTCGTGCTTGTGCCCAAGAGCCGCAATGTCGATCCGGACCTTCTGAAGGAATCGCTCTACCGGCTGAGCGATCTTGAAAGCCGCTTCAGCCTCAACCTCAATGTGCTGGATGAAAACCGCACGCCGGGAGTGCTCAGCCTCAAGCTGCTGGTGCAGGAGTGGATCAAGAGCCAGATCGACGTTCTGCTGCGCCGCAGCCAGCACCGGCTAGACAAGATCGCTGCCCGTCTGGAGCTGGTCCTCGGCTATATCATTGCATACCTCAATCTCGACCGCATCATCGAGATCATCCGCACCGAGGACGAACCCAAGCCGGTGATGATGCTGGAATTCGACCTGACCGACCGTCAGGCTGAGGCTATCCTCAACATGCGGCTGCGGAGCTTGCGCAAGCTGGAAGAGATGGAACTGCGCAAGGAGCATGCGGACTTGCTCGCCGAGAAGGAGGAGCTCGAAAAGCTGCTCGAAAGCCCGGCTCGCCAGCGCACCCGCCTGAAGCGCGATCTGGCGAACCTGCGCAAGGACTATGCCGAGGACACCCCGCTCGGCCGCCGCCGCACAACGATTGCCGAAGCCGCGCCGACCCGCGAATTCTCCATGGACGCGATGATCGAGAAAGCGCCGGTGACGGTGATCCTCTCCGCGCGCGGCTGGATTCGCGGCGCCTCCGGGCATGAAGCGCTCGACAAGGAATACAAGTTCAAAGAGGGCGATGGCCCGGCCTATGCGCTCCATGCGCAGACCACTGACAAGCTGCTGATTGCCTGCGACAATGGCCGCTTCTATACACTGGGCGCCGACAAACTCCCCGGCGCGCGCGGCTTTGGCGAGCCGATCCGATCGATGCTGGACATCGATTCGGGCGCGGAGATCGTCAGCCTATTGGTCTATCGCCCCAAGGCGCAACTGCTGCTGGCATCGAATGCCGGGCGCGGCTTCGCGGCAGAGGCCGACGAACTGCTCGCCGAAACCCGCAAGGGCAGGGGGGTGATGACCACCAAACCCGGCGTAAAGCTGGCCGTGGTCCGCGAAATCCCGCCCGAGCACGATCACATTGCCGTGGTCGGCGATAACCGCAAGCTGGTGCTCTTCAGTCTCGAGGAACTGCCGGTGCTGGCCAAAGGCCAAGGCGTCACTCTGCAACGCTACCGCGACGGCGGGCTGGCGGACGCAGTGACGCTGAAGCTGGAGGAAGGCCTGTCATGGAAGATGGGCGGTGAAAGCGGGCGCGTGCGCACCGAGAGCGACATGCGGCTGTGGAAAGTCGCGCGCGGCGCGGCGGGAAGGCTGCCGCCGACGGGGTTTCCACGGGACAACAAGTTCTAGGGTTTATGCGCCCGGTCGATCGTGCGGCCGCCGTGGATCATCGTCAGCCAGCCAATCAGCAGGATGGCTGTGCCGGCAAACTGGATTGCGGAAGCGTAAGGCCAAGCATGCCCAAGTGCTTCTGACCATGCTGGCAGGCAAAATATAATAATGCCTGTCTGGAAGAATTTGGGAGCGAGCCGCGCGCCTGTACCGCCGACGCCCATGAATGTGCAGCAGGCGATGGTGGCCATGCCGTGCATGAACTGGATTTGGCTTGCCAGCAGCAGGTTTGCGGCGGGGTGGGCAAGCATGAAAATCATTGCTGCGAAGCAGGCCTGCGTCGCCCCCAGCCGCATCCAGACGCTGCGCGACCAGACCGTGCTCATTGCTTCAGTTCCGCCTCGAGAAGGCGTTCGACACGCGCCTTGTCCGGGAAGCCCTCCGCCACCCAGCGGTCTTCCACAGCGCGTAATATACGCGCCACTTCCGGCCCGGCCTTGATCCCCCGCGCGACAATCTCGCCGCCTTTGAGCGGGAAGGTCGGGATGGTCCAACCCTTGAGCGGAGCGGTGTCGCCGCCAGTCAGCAGCAGGTGGTCGAGCGCCTTGTCCATGCCTAGGCGATAAGCGAGGGCGCGGGGCGCTTGCGATCCTCCCCCTTGGGGGAGGAGGACAAGCGAAGCTGTTGGA
>Ga0075366_10001888_pt1 | contig 10580 bp, 8 predicted proteins | sample EndMethybrTD3031_FD_72351 | JGI IMG/M metagenome (GOLD analysis project Ga0075366, IMG submission 72351) | Populus endosphere microbial communities from Tennessee, USA - Endosphere MetaG P. TD hybrid TD303-1 | ecosystem: Host-associated > Plants > Roots > Endosphere | place: USA: Tennessee... | reverse complement strand
GCCTATGCAGTGGTCGAGGGCGTGAGCTTCGGGCTACGCGACGGGCTCGACACGCTGGAGCGGCCCGGCGGCGATCTGGCGCTGGTCGGTGGCGGTGCGCGCAGCAGCTGGTGGGCCCAACTGTTGGCCGACATCCTCGAAGTGCCGCTCGCCCTGGGCGAGGGCGCTGAAGCCGGTGGCGCGCTGGGCGCGGCGCGGCTGGCCTGGCTGGCCGATGGAGGCACGGTGGAAAGCGTTTGCCGCCCGCCGCTGCAGAGGCAGCGTTTCGTGCCCGACGCAGCGCAGGCCGCCGCGCACCGCGCGCGGCATCAGCGCTTTGGTGGACTCTACGCAGCGCTGAAGCCGCACTTCGCGCCGTGAGTGCGCACGGCGTTCAGGATCCCGCCCCTACGAGCACCGGCGTCGCACGGTAGCGGTCTGCAAAAAGCCGCTGGAGCTCCGCGATCTTCGGCAGGTCGTGCTGGACGATGTACGGATTGCGCGGGTTGCGCGTCAGGTAGTCCTGGTGATAGGCCTCGGCTGTGAAGAAGCGCTTCTGCAGTTCGATGGTCGTGACGATCGGCTTGCTGCCGAAAGTATTGGCCTGCGTGAGCTGTGCGATGTAGGCCTGCGCGATGCGCGCCTGCTCGAGGTTCTGCGCAAAGATGGTCGAGCGGTACTGGGGGCCGGTATCGGGCCCCTGCCGGTTCAGCTGCGTCGGGTCGTGCGCCACCGAAAAGAAGATCTGCAGGATGCGCGCATAGCTGATTTGCCGCGGGTCGTAGCTGATGCGCACCGCCTCCGCGTGGCCGGTGCGGCCCGAGCCGACGTCCTCATAGCGGGCGGTGCTTTCGGCGCCGCCCGCATATCCCGACACCGCGCCGCTCACGCCCTTGACGTACTGGAACACACCCTGCACGCCCCAGAAGCAGCCGCCAGCGATGACGGCGGTTTCGTTCGCGTTGCCTGGCGGCGGGACCGGGTCGGTCGATGGTGCCGGCAGCACCACAGCCGCCTGCGCCGCCGCGCCGGCCCGCCCGTACCAGACGGCGCCACCGGTCAGCAAGGCGAGCGCGGCCAGCAAGGTGCGCCGGCCAGCGAGCGCAGAGGATGCAGTCTTGTTCATGGCACCCAGTGTGCCAGCGACGTTTCACGCAAGCATCGAGATGGGCGCAATGCCGTGAGGGTCAGCGGGTTACGTCCGCTGGCGCTGCCGGTCGTGAAGTGCAAGCGTGCAGGTCGGCTTCGAACTGGCGCAGCACAGCATCCTGTGCGATGCGCCGCGTCGCGTAGTCGCGTGCCTTGCGGCCGAATTCAGCCCGCAGTTCGGGTTCGGCTGCCAGTTTGGCGATCGCCGCCGCCAGCGCCGCGGGCGCTTCGGGCGGCACCACGAGGCCGCATTGCGCAACGACCACACCGACCTCGGTGTGGGCATGCGCTGTCGCGACGACGGCCCGGCCACTGCTGAGCATGCCGGTGAGCTTGGACGGCATGACCAGGTCGGCCGCATCGGCGCGCTGCGGCAACAGGTGGATATCGGCCAGTCCGAGCAGATCGCCCAAGCGTTCGACCGGTTGCAGGTCGAGGAAACGCACGTTCGGCAAGCCTTGGCAGCGTTGCTCCAGAGGAAGACGTCCCGGGCCGAAGCCGCAGAACACGAACTGGATCGCCGGATCGGCCTGCAGCAGCAGCGCCACGTCCGAAAGAATTTCGAGGCCCTGCTTGTTGCCCATGTTGCCGGAATAGAGCGCAACGATGGCATCAGGCGCGATGCCGAGTTCGGCGCGGTACGGGCTCGCGGCGGTCAGGGGGCGGATCGTCGATACGTCGGCCCAGTTCGGCAGCGACACGAGGTGCCCATCGTCCACACCCTTGCTGCGGGCCCTCTCCAGCATGCGCTCCGAAATGGTCGACACCCGATCGAACCGGCGCAGGATCCAGCGTTCGGCGGCGGTCACCGCAGCCCGCAGGCGCTTGCCTTTCAACAAGCCGAGATCGAATGCGGCATCGACCTCGTAGTCCTGGATATGGAGCCAAGCGCGGGCGCCGCGCAAACGCGCAAATGCCAGCGCGGCCGGCGCGCACACCAGGGGTGGCTCGGTCATCCAGACGACATCGGGGCGCCAGCGCCATTGGGCCAGCAGGCTCGGCAAGCTGGCCAGACCGAAGCTTGCAAGGTGCAGCAACCGCGTCAGGCCGGACACGCGGCGCGGCACCCAGACGGGCGTGCGGAACACGGCAACGCCGCGCCATTCTTCGCGCTGGTAGCGGCGCGCGCTGTAGCCCGGCCATACCGCCCAGTCGGGGTAGTAGGGCGGGGCGGTGACCACCCGCACGTCGTGCCCTGCAGCGGCGAGCCAGGCGGCCATTTCGCCGGTGTACTTGCCGATGCCCGTCAGCTCGGGCGCGAAATTGATGCCATAGAGAAGGATCTTCAAGCGTGCGAGCCCTTGCTGGCAGTGCGCCCGTCCGGCGCGACCGTGGGTGATCCGCCGATGATGCGCACCAGGTTGGCGGCGACTGTTTCGATGCGAAAGCGCCGGTCGAAGCAGTGGCGCGCGGCCGCCTGGCGCTCTGCGGCTTGCGCCGGCGGTGCGTCCAGCCAGCGCGTGAGCAGGCGCACCGTGCCGTCCAGCGTGTCGGGCTCGACCCACCCGGCGGCGTCGGCGTCGATCTCGCGCCAGATGTTGACCTTGTCGGAGATCAGCACCGGCCGACCACAGGCCAGCGCTTCCGCCACAGCGACACCGAAGTTTTCCTGGTGCGATGGCAGGCAGAAGACTTCGCAGGCATGAAACGCCCCCCACTTGAGGTCGCCCGACAGCATGCCGGTCCAGCAGATGCGGTCGGTCAAGCCGAGTTCGGCGGCACGCTGCTGCAACTGCACAGTCCAGCCATCGTGGTCGGGGCCGGCCATCACAAGATGCACGTCGGGCGCCCGGGCGCAGACCTTCGCGAAGGCCTCGATCAGGAGATCGCAGCCCTTTTTTTCGTGAATGCGGCCGAGGAACAGCACCAGGCGCTTGCCCCGCAATTGCGGCCAGGCTGTCAGGAAGATGTTCGAGAGCCGGCCATCGACATCGCGAGGTGGCTCGGAAGTGCCATAGGAACTGGTCGCTTCGCGGCAGCGATAAAGCCAGAACGATTGGCGTGCCACGCGCCGCTCTTCATCGCAGGTGAACAAGACGGCTTTGGCATCGCGCAGAACACGGTACTCGCCCCAAGGCCAGTACAGCCACTTCTTCAGATGCTTGAGGGGGTAGCGGCGCTTGAACCACGGGTCCAGCATGCCGTGGCTGTAGACGTAGTAGCCCGGCGCCGCCCGGCGCAACACCCGCCAGGCCGCGAGGCCGACGTATTGCCAAAGGCCGTTGACGATGACCGCGTCGTACTGCGGCGCGTGCTGCCGCAGCCACGGCACCAGGGCGGCGGTATAGCCATAGGTGCCGCGGGTGGGCCCGAGCGCGTGAACCTGCCCCGGAAAAGCCTGCAGGTGCGGCGCATCGGCCGCATCGAGCGACAGCACTTCGCTGCGGTGGCCCATTGCCTCGAGCGCCATGTGAACGCGCAGCAGGCCCTCGGCGGTTCCGCCGCTGCGAGGATCGACGGACGGGATCAGATGAAGGATTTTCAAGACATCCCCGTCAACGTCGCACGAGACGTCTCGGAAAAATGTCCATCGCGGGAAACCTGAGCGAGAGCAGCGCGAAGCCGAACAGGATGCCCAGCATCGCATTGGACGTCAGCTGCCCGATGCCGGACCACGCCAGGAAGGCGAGCGAGAAGGTGAGCCACAGCAGCAGCGGAACCATGGCGCCGCTGCGCAGCGCAATGGCCAGGCTCTTGCCGGTGCCCACGACAATGACAAGAACCTTCAAGGCGGTGAACAGGTAGCCGAGCAGTCCACCCTCGAGCAGCGTCCGGCCGGCCTCGGTTTCAGCGAGCACGAAGAAGGAAGTGCTGCCCGTTCGCACGTAGTTGGCCAGGTTGGAGCCCAGCCCGATGCCATGCCCGATCCAGGTGAAGTCGTTGTAGATGTTGCTTTCGCCGATGAAGGTCGTCAGCAGCCGCTCGACGAAGTCCTCTCCCTCGGACGCTTGTTGAAAGCGCTGTTGCGTGGTGTCGATCGCGCCCTGGAACACCAGTGCGAACAGCGCGGCAATGACCAGCAGTGCCACGGCGCCCACCAGCGCCTTGCCCTTGTCTGCGGTGCGCGAGAACAGCAGCTGGCCGAGCACGAACAGCCCCACGAGCACACCGGTGAAGATCACGGCGCCGCGCGAGCCGCTGACCACGGTGCCGACGACCAGGGTGCCAAATACGGCGCCGGCGAAGAAGAGCTGCCGCACAGTGCGTTTTCTGGCGCTCGCCACCGCCAGCGCGAGCGGCGCGGCCACCGCCAGGAAGGTGGTGTAGCCTGACGTGAAGCTGAAGGTGCCCGTGGTGCGGACGACGCCGCTGACCGCCACGAACACCTCGTCTTCCACGCTGTCGACCTGGCTGTTGATGAAGGCGCCGGGCGGCGAATAGTATTGAAGCACCGCCAGCGGCGCCAGCAGGATCAGCAGCGCGCACGACACCAGCATGGCCACGCGATAGTCCGACTCGTTCATCGTCACTGCTGCGGCGTAGCCGAACCAGAGGTACAGCAACCAGAAGCGCAGCCCGATCAGCAGGATCACCGGGTTCCCATCGTTCAGCATCACCTGGAGCATGCCCCAGCCGGCCACGCAGCATGACCACGCGAGCAGCACCATCGTCACGCTTTTCTGGCGGCGGAAGTAGCCGCGCTTCCAGACATAGAAGACCAGGTACACGGCCAGCAGGTCGCGCAACAGGATGAGGGGAAGGGTGGCCGAAGACGCGACCCATTTGCGGATGGCGCCCTCGAACACCACCATCAGGAAGACAACGATGAACAGCGACCCCGCGCGCGACAAGGTCGCGGCGTCGGCCGGCAGCGAGAGTCGGCGCGAAAGCGCCCGCATCAGCATCATTGCAGGAAGTCCTCTACCAGCTTTCCAGCCCGATTGCGGTAACGCTCCCAGGAGAACTCCTGCGAAGCCCGGACGGCGGGGAGGCGGGCCTCGCGCAGGAGTTCGGGGTTGGTGATCAGGTGGCGCAGCATGGCGCCCAGCGCATCGAGTTCCGGCTCGACGATCCAGCCGCTGTCGGGAAACGCCTCGACGATGGCCTTGGCACCGGTCTGGGTCGACACCAGGGCTGGCGTTCCGCATGACATGGCCTCTGCAACCACCATCCCGAACGAGTCGGATCGCGATGGCAGCACGAGGCAATCGGCTTCGGCCATCAATTCGAAGAGCTGGGCCTGCGGCACGCTCGGACGGTACCGTGCGCCCGGCGTCTTCTGGACGGCTTCGAGCAGTTCGGGGTCGCCCACGCCACCCACGAAGCTCAACTCGTAGGGCAGACCCTGCGCGTGCAGCTGCTCGAAGGCGGCCACGATCAGGTCAACCGATTTACGGCGGCTCAGCGGCCCCGCGAACATGAATCGCGTGGGACCGGGCTTGCGCGGCGGTGGCGTGTTCAGCGCGCCCTGGATCGGATCTGCACCGAGCAGCAACGGCTGAAGACGAGCGCGGTCGACGCCGTTCGCCGCATAGCTGTCGGCAGCCAGCGGCGAGCAGGTGAGGATGAGATCTGCCATTGCGATCTCGGCATCCTTGCGCCGGTTGACCTCCGATGTGTAGGGCGTATCGGCGGGGTGCAGCAACTCGGACACCGTCGTGTGATGAAACGCGGCCGCATCGAGGATGCAGCGTGCGCCTACCGCCTTGGCCGCAGCAAACGTATGGTAGGCCGCATTTTCGTAGGCCACCACGGTCTTGGGTCGCAAGCGCAACACGCGCTTTGCAGCCCAGGCGTCGAACCAGTGGAACATGCGGTGGATGCGGTCGCCGCCAAAGCCGACGGTAAGCTTCGACGTGGCGCGCATCATCAACTGGAAGCGCAGCGGATGTACGCGCAGCGAAGCAGGGATCTCGACCCGCCGCACGCGTTGGCGATAGCGCGGCGGCAGCCACCACGGCAAAGCCTCGCCGCTTGCGGCCACGGGCACGCCAGACCAAAAGGCCTGAAGGAGGTGCCGTTCGTGCAGCGCCAACGCGAGTTGATGAGAATGCTGCAAGGCCGGATGGGTCACCAGCACGGAGCAGGCCGTTACGGTCTTGGCACCGGGCTCGCCATGCTGCGGGGCCGCCGGCGCCGCGGCATGGCCGGCCCCGGCGAGTGCGCCCTTCAGCGATTGCTGCAAACCATTACCGGCAGCGTGCGTCGTCATGATCGTCATCGGATGCGTGACAGGATCGGTTGAGCGCCGCGAGCATCAGATGCCGCGCCTCAAGCTGCCACTTCCTCTTTCTGCAGAGAATGCTTGAAATCCTGGTACGCCAGTGCGATACCTGCCCGCAACGACGTGCTGGCCTGCCAGCCAAGGCGAGCGATCTTGGAAACGTCGAGCAGCTTGCGCGGCGCGCCATCCGGCTTGCTGGGGTCGGTTTCGATGCGGCCCTGATAGCCGACCACTTCGCTCACCAACGCCGCGAGTTCCGCGATCGTCAGGTCTTCTCCGGTACCGACATTGATGTGGCTTTCCATGGCCTGAGTATGGCCGGCATATTGCGCAGCGGAAAGCGTCATGACATGAACCGATGCACTCGCCATGTCATCCACGTAGAGAAATTCACGCCGGGCGGTGCCGGTGCCCCAGATCACCACGGCAGGCGTCCCGGCGATCCGGGCTTCGTGAAAGCGCCGGATCATGGCCGGCAGCACATGGCTGTTCTGTGGATGGTAGCTGTCGCCCGGGCCGTAAAGGTTGGTCGGCATCACGCTGCGGTAGTCGGTGCCGTATTGCCGGTTGTAGCTTTCGCAGAGCTTGATGCCGGCGATCTTGGCGATGGCATAGGGCTCGTTGGTCGGCTCGAGCTTGCCGGTCAACAGGGTTTCTTCGGCCATCGGCTGCAACGCCAGCTTCGGGTAGATGCAGCTGGAGCCCAGGAACAGCAGTTGCTGCACACCGGTGCGCCAGGCTTCGTGCACGACGTTGGTTTGCACCATCAGGTTGGAGTAGATGAACTCGGCCGGGTAGGCATTGTTGGCATGGATGCCGCCGACGCGTGCCGCTGCGAGATAAACCTGATCGGGCTTTTCCTCGGCAAAGAAACGTCGCACCTGCGCTTGATCGGTCAGATCGAGTTCATCGTGGCTGTGCGTCAGAATCGTCTTGTAGCCCCTGGCTTTCAGGTTGCGCACGATGGCGCTGCCCACCATGCCACGGTGCCCGGCTACATATATGCGCTTTTGCAGTTCATTCATGTGTGTCGTCGGCAGGCGCCGCGTTGAAAAAGGTGGATGCTGCCTTGCGCCGACCTCAGGCCAGCTTCAAGGCCGTCTCGCCGCCTTGTTCGAAACGAACGATGTCGTCTTCGCCCAGGTAGCTCCCGGTTTGTACCTCGATCACTTCCAGCACTGTCTTGCCAGGGTTTTCGAGTCGGTAGACGGCGCCGAGTGGAATATAGATCGACTCGTTTTCCTTGACCAGGATCGAGCTCTCGTCGCGCGTCACCATGGCGGTACCTTGAACCACCACCCAATGCTCGGCGCGGTGATGGTGCATGCGCAGCGCCAGTCTGGCCCCGGGCTTCACCGTCAGGCGCTTCACCGCGAAACGTTCGCCGTCGTCGATGCTGTCGTAGGCGCCCCACGGGCGCGGCACGCGGCGGTGCCGGGTTGCCTGGCTTCGCCCGCGGGTCGTCAGCAGGCTGACCACTTCCTTGACTTGCTCTGCGCAATCGCTGGAAGCGACCAGCAGCGCGTCGGGCGTGTCGACGATCAGCAGGTTCTCGGTACCGAGGGCCACCACCGGCCGCGTCGGGGCGTGGATGAAGGTGTTGGTTGCGCCCAGCGAGAAGCCGTGACCGCTCACGCGATTGCCGTCGGCATCGGGTTCGTGCAACGCGGCGACTGCGTTCCAACTGCCGACATCGCTCCAGGCGCCCTCGAAGGGCACCACCGCCACGTGCGCGAATTTTTCGAGCACCGCATAGTCGATGCTCTGGCTGCGGCATGCTTCGAACGCGGCACTGTCGATTCGCACGAAGTCGCCATCCACCTGTGCTGCCGCCGTGGCGCGCCGACAGGCTTCAAGGATGTCGGGCGCGTGCTCCGCGAGTGCCGCGAGCAGCACCTTGGCTTGCACCAGGAAAATGCCGGCATTCCAGAAATGGTCGCCTTGCAAGAGCAACTGCTGAGCACGCGCGGCGTCGGGCTTTTCGACGAACGCCACCACGCGGCGTGCATCGGTTTCGCTATCGTCGAGGAACTGGCCGCGCTGGATGTAGCCGTAGGCAGTGCTCGGAAATGTGGGGAGCACCCCGAAGGTCACGATGTAGCCGGCCAGCGCGGCGGAAATGCCTTTGGTGACCGCCGATGCGAACTGTGCGGCATCCGGTATGTGGTGATCGGCCGGCGCGAACAGAAGCAGATGTTCGGGCTCGGCCAGCAGTGCGGCTGCGGCCATTGCCGCTGCCGTGTTGCGCGCCACCGGCTCCAGCAGCTGCCGGCCGCGCGTGCCTGCCACATCGACGGCTTCCTGCACCAGGAAACGGTGCTCTTCAGCAGCGACGCAGGTGACTGAGGGATTGAGCAGGCGCAACCGCTCCAGCGTGAGCTGCAACAAGCTCTTGCTGCCCAACAGCGGCGCGAACTGCTTGGGCAGAGTCTTGCGTGAGAGCGGCCACAGTCGCGTACCGCTCCCGCCGCAAAGCACGACGGGATGGATGGCGTTCAACGCGAACCATCCCCGGTCACGACGGCACTGACGGTCTTCAGCAGGATCTTGATGTCGAGCCAAAGAGACCAGTTGGTGACGTACTCTGCGTCCAGTTCGACGCGCTTGGCATAGGGCAGCCGATTGCGGCCGCTGACTTGCCAGAGACCGGTGATGCCCGGGCGCATTTCGCAATAATGGGCCCAGTTCTTGCCATACAGGCTGCGTTGGCGCTCCATGCAGGGACGCGGGCCGACCAGGCTCATGTCACCCTTGAGCACATTCCAGAACTGCGGCAGTTCATCAAGGCTGAGCTTGCGGATGAACTGGCCGACTGGCGTGATGCGCGGGTCTTTTTCGAGCTTCTGGAACGTGTCCCACTCGGTACGGGCCATGTCGTTGCGGCTGAGGAACTCGTCGAGCACCTCTTCCGAGTTTTGCAGCATCGAACGGAATTTGTAGAAGCGAAAGCGTTGGCCACCCACGCCCAGTCGGTTCTGCCAGAAGTGAACAGGCCGGCCCATGCTGATCAGCACGCACAGCGCGACCACAAGATAAATCGGTCCGAACACCGAAAAGAACGTGAGGGCGCCCGCGATGTCAAGTGCACGCTTTGCTGCTCGCTGAGCGGCGGTCAGCTGGCGCGGCTGCAAATGGATCGCCGGGTGCGAAGGGCTGCCGCCTCCAGGTACGAGGCGGGGGGCAACGGGGCCGTGAGCGGCGGAGTCGGATCGGAACATCGAAATCCCCTGAAGGAGGGCACTGCGTCAAAGAAACGGCAGTGTAACGCTTTACTACTATTCGCAAGAATTTGAACACATTCGAGCTACTACGTCTTGTCTACAAAAGTCGTAAGCCGTCCGATACACACGGCGGTTTCACCTCTGTCGGCTCCCTCGGCTGCTTTTTTTGTGCGTCGCAGCAATATTAAACCCAGTGTAGTCCTTTGGTATGACATAAAGGTAACAGAGCGAGATCGAGACCGTTGTCTTTACGCGCCGATGTGCACGAAATCACACTTTCGGCTTACTGAAGGCGGCGGGCATAAAAAAAGCCCCTGGCGCCATCGCGGACGCCAGGGGCTCGGTTCGGTTGCTGTCGGTTCAGACTGCGGCGTTGTCCCGTGGCGCTGCCTGCTCGAAGGGCAAGACCACATGGGTCAAATCCCTGCGGGTCTCCACGAGCACCAGGGGCTCGTCATCGAGCACCACTGCCGGCGGCCGCTGACGCGGCACATGGACCGGTTGCGGTTCGGCCGCGATCGCCGCCTTTGCGTGGGCGATCCGCTCGGCATCGGAGTTGACCCAGTGCAGACCGGAGCCTTCCGCGATCTGCGCGAGTTGGGCCATGGGCAGTTCGAACGGCGTGACCTTGGGCAGGCTTCGGCTCGACGGCGCAGCGGCGACTGCACTTGGCACGATGGCCGCAGGCGCCGGCGCCCGCTCGCGCGGCGTTGCATCGAATGCGTTGGCATCGAACGCCGGCGCGGCGAAGGCCGGTGCAGCGGCCAGGCGCGTCGGCACGGCGTCGGCTTCAACTTCAGGGGCGTCCGTCGTCGACGAAGCGGTTTCTGCAGCCTCGCGCGGCGCACGTTCCCGGCGGTCACGGCCATAGCGGTCGCGTGAACGGCCACGGCGTTCTTCGCCTTCGGCGCGCGGCGATTCGGGAGCGCCGTCTTCCGGCACGATCGCTGCGATGTCGATCGGGGGTTCGGCCTCGGTACGGGGGGTGCCGTTCGCTGCGGGGGCGCTGTCGCCACGGCGCTCGCGGCGGCCTTCGCCGCCTCGTTCCCGGCGTTCGCCGCGGGCGC
>Ga0075366_10001887_pt1 | contig 10580 bp, 7 predicted proteins | sample EndMethybrTD3031_FD_72351 | JGI IMG/M metagenome (GOLD analysis project Ga0075366, IMG submission 72351) | Populus endosphere microbial communities from Tennessee, USA - Endosphere MetaG P. TD hybrid TD303-1 | ecosystem: Host-associated > Plants > Roots > Endosphere | place: USA: Tennessee... | reverse complement strand
GAGCGCGTAGACACAGGCGACCGCTCCGGCTTCGGTGGCGGTGAACACACCGGAGAGAATGCCGCCGACGATGATCAGCGGGGCGAGCAATCCCGACCACGCGGAGCTGACCGACCGCCACAGCGCGCACAGGTCGAAGCGCGAGGTCACTTGGCGAAGCTCCGGGTACTTCGGGTGATAGGTATAGAGCTTGATGGTGATCATCAGCGCGAGGCCGATCATGATGCCTGGGATGATTCCGCCGAGGAAAAGTCCGCCGATCGAGACCTGCGCGATCGCCCCATACACCACCATCGTCATACTCGGTGGGATGATCGCGCCCATCGTTCCGGCCGTCGCGATCAGGGCGGCGGCGAAGCCCGGCTTGTAGCCGGTCTGTTTCATCGGCGGGATCAGGATCGAAGCAATCGCGGAGGCGTCGGCGGTCGAGGAGCCCGAGACGCCCGACATCACCATGCTGCCGACCACCGAGGCATGCGCGAGGCCCGCGCGGAAGTGGCCGACCAGCGCGCGCGCGAAATCGACGAGCTGCTTGCTGATGCCGCCCGCCGTCATGATCGAGCCCGCGAGAATGAAATAGGGCATCGCCAGCAGCGTGAACGAGTCGAGCTGGCCGAACATTTTCTGAGCAAACAGCGCCATCACGACTTCCGGCAGCATCGCCATCCCGACGAAGCCAATCAGCGCGATGGATAGCAAGATCGGGATGCCGATCAGCATCACGCCGAGCAGCGACGTCAGCAGGAAGGTGATCATGGCGCGATCACCTCGGGCGCAAGCTCATCGGAGTCGGGAGGCGGCAGTTCGCCGGTGATGCGGCGGACGACCACGAACAGCAGATACACGCTGCCGAGGATCATGCCGTAGTACGGATAGCTCATCGGGATCTCGAGACCTGGCGAGACGGAGTTTCCGGTCACCAGCGAGACCCGGTAGCTGTAGTAAGCCGTCGCGACCGCGAAGCCGATCCACAGCAGCTCATTGATCAGGTCGAGCGCCTTGTTCATCCAGGGTGCGAGCACGCGCCGGATCGCCTCGACGGTGATGTGCGCGCCGCGCCGATAGGCGATCGGGATCGCGAGGAACACCAGCCAGATGTGCCCGAAAATTTGGATCTCCTCGCTCCAGCTGGGCGTGGAGTTGAGCACGAAGCGGCTGAACACCTGCCATGCGCCGATCAACACCATGCCGGCGAAGATGGCGGCGACAGTCCACTCGATGGTGCGATCGATCGCGGCGAAGAGAGTTTTCATGAGACTACCTGCTACCGCGGTCGATTGCGGCTCCGCCGCAAACACACACTCCGCTCATTCCCGCGAAAGCGGAAATCCAGTTCTTCTCGCGCTGTTGGACCAGAACTGGGTCCCCGCTTCCGCGGGGACGAGCGGACATCCGAAACGGTTTAGCTACTGCGACGTCAGGATCTGCTTCAGCAAATGCTCGGCCTTGAGCTTCACCGCCATCTCCTGCTGAAAGCCGGCGGCGGCCTTGCGCGCTTCGGTCATGTCCGGCCGCGTGATGGTCATGCCGCGCTTCTGCAATTCGGCCATGCCTTCGGCGTCGCGTACGGGCGACATTCCGCGCGCAATGTCGGTCGCGAGCTTGGCGCCTTCCAGCACGACGGCCTGCTCCTTCGCGTCGAGCTTCTTCCACTCCGAGAGCGAGAAAGCGACGACGGTTGGGTCGATGAGATGCCGCGTCAGCGCGTAGTATTTCGCGATCTCGTAGAATTTGAACGATGCCGTCGTGGTCGCCGTGTGCTCGTAGCCGTCGAGCACGCCGCTCTGCATCGAGGTATAGACCTCGCCGAAGTTCATCGGTGTCGCGGACGCGCCCATCGCGTTGACCGCGCCGACGAACACGGGTGTCGGGATGGTGCGGATCTTCAGGCCTTTCAGATCGGCGACGGTTTTGATCTCCTTTTTCGCCGTCACGACGTTGCGATAGCCCCAGGAATACAGATAGCCGAGCACCTTGAAGCCGATCGCCTCCATCTCCTGCGACAACTCCGCGCCGACCGGACCGTCGAGCACGCGCTGAACATGATCGTAGCTTGAGAAGATGAAAGGCAGGCCAATCACGCCGCACTTGGCTTTGCAAAAGTTCGCGAACTCCGCCATGCCGCCGACATGCATGCTGGCGCCGGAGCCGAGCTGCATCGCCTCGATCACCTGGCGCGACTGCCCGAGCCCGCTGTTCGGGAAGATCTTCACGTCGAGCGTCGGCGCCCTGCTGTTCACGTAGCTCGCGAAGATCCACGCGAACATCTGGTGCTCGGTGCCGGTGATATCGTCGGCGCCGGCGTGGTTGATGCGGATGACTTTCTTCTCCTGCGCATGAGCGCTGGGCACGCCGAGCGGGATCATCGCCACCAGCGACAGGCAGGCCATTGCGAACAGCGAACGGATTCGGAACGCCTTGGACATCGCTTTGCTCCCTGAGTGCGCCGGGCTTTCCGGCTTGCGTCTTGTTTTATGCATGATCTATACAGCAATTTGTCTGACAAGAGGAAGTGGCAAGTTTTGAACAAGCGCACGCCCAACCGCAAACCGCGAAAGACCGCGCGGCACAACCGCCCGAAGTGGTTCTCCGTGTGCGACGCGGTCGGGCGCGACATCGTCGTCGGGAAGCTTGCTGCCGGTGCGCTGTTGCCGACCGAGGCGGAGCTCGGGCGAAAGCTGCGCGTCAGCCGTCCCTCGCTGCGCGAGGGGCTGCGGGCGCTCGCCGCCAAGGGGCTGGTCGAGACGCGCACGCGCCGCGGAACGATCGTGCGGCCCAAGGACAGCTGGGACATCCTCGACGCCGACGTGCTGGGATGGATGGCGCATGCGCCGCCCGACCAGGAGTTTCTGATGGCGCTGCTGGAGCTGCGCACCAGCATCGAACCGGCGGCGGCGCGTCTTGCGGCGCACCGTGCGTCGCCGCGCCAGGTCATCGAGATCGAGGAATCCTACCGCGGGATGGCTGACTCGCTGCCCGACGATCTTGAGGGCTGTTGCCGGCACGACCTCGATTTCCATGAGCGGATCATCGCGGCCGCCGGCAACATCTTCCTAGCCCGCTTCGCGGCGGCGATCCGCACCGCGCTGCGCACCTCGTTCCTCGTGTCGTACGACGCGCGCGAGTCCTACGAAAACTCACTGATCGAGCACTGGGCCGTGATCGATGCGATCCGCAAGCGCATGCCGGGCGAGGCGGAGCGCGCGATGCGCTTCCTTCTCAAGGGAACGGCGCGCGACCTTGCACCGGCGTTTCCCCATCTCAAGCCCAAGCGCGCAGGAACATCGTTGGTGCCGCCGGCGCGCACACCCGTCGCACGTCGCAAGGCCAGCTAGCGCTTTTCGAACGGCCAAGCGACTGGCTCGCCGACCTGGCCGCGATGGCGCAGGTAGTGGTCGGCGATCACGCAGGCCACCATGGCTTCGCCGATCGGTACGGCCCGGATGCCAACGCACGGGTCGTGGCGGCCCTTGGTGATGACCTCGGTCTCGCTGCCGTAGCGGTCGACCGACAGGCGCGGGTTCAGGATCGACGACGTCGGCTTGACGGCAAAGCGCGCCACGACCGGCTGTCCGGTCGAGATGCCGCCAAGGATCCCGCCGGCGTGGTTGGCGAGGAACCGCGGACGGCCGTCATTGCCCATGCGCATCTCGTCGGCGTTCTCCTCACCGGTCAGTGCCGCGGCGGCAAAGCCGTCGCCGATCTCGACGCCCTTCACGGCATTGATGCTCATCAGTGCGCCGGCGAGGTCCGCGTCGAGCTTGCCGTAGACCGGCGCGCCGAGCCCGGCCGGAACATTTTCAGCGACGACCTCGATTACCGCGCCGACCGAAGAACCTGCCTTCCGCACGCCGTCGAGGTAGTCGGTGAACAATTGTACGGAGCCCGCGTCAGGACAGAAGAACGGGTTTTCTCCGACTTGCGCCCAGTCCCAGCGCGCGCGGTCGATCGTGTGTGGACCGATTTGTACGAGTGCGCCTCTAACCACCAGGCCCGACACGACTTTCCGCGCGATCGCGCCGGCCGCAACGCGCGCCGCGGTCTCTCGCGCGCTCTGCCGTCCGCCACCGCGATAGTCGCGCAACCCGTACTTCACGTCATAGGTGAAGTCCGCATGCCCCGGCCGGTAAGTGTCCTTGATCTCGGAATAATCCTTCGAGCGCTGGTCGGTGTTCTCGATCATCAGTGCGATCGGCGTGCCGGTGGTGACGTCCCGGCCGTTCGCGTCCGGGAACACGCCCGACAGGATCTTCACTTCATCGGGCTCGCGACGCTGCGTGGTGAAGCGCGACTGCCCCGGCCGGCGCTGATCCAGATAGGGCTGGATGTCCGCGACGGTGAGCGGAATGCGCGGCGGGCAGCCATCGACCACGCAGCCGAGTGCGACCCCGTGGCTCTCGCCAAAGGTCGTGACGCGGAACAGATGGCCGAAGGTGTTGTGAGACATACGAAACCTGATACGCGCGGTGTGGTAGCCCGCGCGCGGGGAGGGGTCAAATCGGCGGGCGCTTCGCGAGCTTCATCCGATTCGCCGGCAGCAGCGCAGCGGACGCCGCACAAGTTGTCGCACCCGCGGCCGCATTTCCCTGAATATTCGTGCAGTCTTCTCAAACGGCGTTCATGCAACTGAATGCCGGTTTAGGAGAACCTGAATGTTCATTAAGCTACGGATTTATATAGGGTTTTTTCGCTAACCGTCATTGAATCGCAAGGCTTGAATCTGTATCTGATCGGGTGGGCAAAGGGCGGATCGCAGCAGCATTCGACGACACGATTTCCTTTGTCCGGCAGAGGACGAGCGCACGCCATGCAGACGCCGGCTGATGTTCTTGATCTTGGCGCCCGCCGCTCGGCGAGCGCGCCAGCCGCGCACACCGCAGCGCTCGACGAGTCGCGGCGCCTCGGCCGTCCGCAGGTGGTGGTGCGCGAGCATGCCAACAACGCGGTGCGCTGGAAGCTGGGCGAGCGGCTTAATCATGTACTCGAAGAGGCCTGCCTGCGCTTCGCGGACTCCGATGCTGTCGTGACGGACAGTGTCAAGCTGACCTATCGCGATCTCAACCGTCGCGCCAACCAGATGGCGCGCTACTTCGCCGAGCAGGGCATCAAGTCCGGCGATCGTATTGGTTTGCTGTTCGACAAGTCGCCCGACACCTACGTGGCGATGCTGGCGGTGATGAAGTGCAACGCCGCCTATGTGCCGCTTGATGCCGCGTTCCCGATCGAGCGCGTGCGTTTTATTCTCGGCGACGCGGAAATCTCCGCCATCGTCTCGACCTCGAATTTTGCCGAGCGACTGTCCTCGCTCGAATTGAAGAAGATCTTTCTCGACTTCGACAAGAGCGCTTTCGAGGCCAAGGCCGCCGACCCGCTGACCGATATCGCCGCTCCGATCGAGCCGCTCTGCTACATCATCTACACCTCGGGCACGACCGGAAACCCGAAGGGCGTTGGCATCGGCCACGCCAGCATCTGCAATTTCGTGCGCGTCGCCGCGGAGCTTTACGGCTATCAGCCGGGCGACCGCGTCTACCAGGGCATGACCATCGCCTTCGACTTCTCGATCGAGGAGATCTGGGTGCCGCTGCTCGCCGGCGCGACGCTGGTGCCGGCGCGTCCCGGCACCACCATGATGAGCGATGAGCTCTACGAGTTCCTGCGCGACCGCCACGTCACTGTGTTGGCTTGCAGCCCGACGCTGCTTGCGACCATCGAGCAGGATCTGCCCGAAATCCGCATCCTGCTGGTGGGCGGCGAAGCCTGCCCGGCGAGCCTGGTGCAGCGCTGGTATCGCCCCGACCGCAAGATTTTGAATTCGTACGGCCCGACCGAAGCGACCGTCACGGCGACGCTCACCGAACTCGTGCCCGACAGGCCAGTCACCATCGGCGTGCCGCTCTCGACCTATTCGATCGTCATCCTCGACCCGAACAAGGACGAGACGATGCCGACCGGCGAACTCGGCGAGATCGGCATCGCGGGCGTCGGCCTCGCGCTCGGCTACATGAATCGCGACGAACTCACGATGAAGAAGTTCATCCGCGACTTCCTGCAGATCGAGAACAACCTCTCGGGCCGCATCTACCGCACCGGCGACCTCGGCCGCATCGACGAGAACGGCGACATCGACTATCGCGGGCGCATCGACACGCAGGTGAAGATCCGCGGCTACCGCATCGAATTGAACGAGATCGAGGCGGTGCTGCTCGGCTTGCCCGAAATCGCGCAGGCCGCGGTGACGACCTTCGAGCCCGAGGAAGGGCTCGTCGAGATCGTCGCCTACTACGCGTTCAAGCAGGGCACCGAACTGCCGCGCGATGAAATCTCGCAGGCGCTGCGCACGAAGCTGCCGGCCTACATGGTGCCGGCCTTCCTCGAGCAGCTCGACGCGATCCCGATGACGCTGTCGAACAAGACGGACCACAAGCGTCTGCCGAAGCCGCAAATGCAGCGCTTTATGGCCGCGCAGGGTTACGTGCCGCCGAAGACCGACACCGAGCGCGTGCTGAATGCCGCGCTCGCCGAGGTTCTGCGCCTCGATCGTGTGTCGACTGAGCATCACTTCTTCGATGACCTCGGTGCCAATTCGATGCTGATGGCGAGGTTCGCCGCGAAGATCCGCAAGACCCCCGGCATGGCGAACGTCTCGATGCGCGATATCTACACGCATCCGACCATCGCGGAACTCGCGTTCTACCTCGACCAGTCGACCGAAGGGCTGATTGCCACCAAGGACGAGCCGTTCCACGTCCCCTCGACGTTCGCCTACTACACGGTCGGCGCGTTCCAGCTTGCGTTCTACGCGGTTTACGCGCTGTTCGGCTTGTGGGTGCTCGACGCCGGCTACAGTTGGGCGACCGCTGCGAGCAGCGTACTCGAGCTGTACGGCCGCAGCGTCGTGTTTGCGGCGAGCTCATTCGTGGCGCTCACCGGCATCTCGATCGTCGTGAAGTGGCTGCTGGTCGGCCGCTTCAAGGCGCAGAAGATTCCGCTCTGGAGCTTCGCGTACTTCCGCTTCTGGGTCGTGATGTCGATGGTGCGGTCCTCGCCGATCGTCGCCTTCGTCGGCACGCCGCTCTACAATATGTATCTGCGCCTGATGGGCGCGAAGATCGGCCGCAACGCGGTCGTCGCCTGCCAGTTCGGCCCGGTGGCCGCCGACATGATCTCGATCGGCGAAAACACCATCCTGCGCAAGGACTCGATTGTGCTCGGCTACCGCGCGCAGTCGAACTTCATCCACATCGGCCCGGTCGAGATCGGCGACAACGCCTTCGTCGGCGAGGCGAGCGTCATCGATATCGACACCGCGATGGGCAACAACACCCAGCTCGGCCATGCGTCGTCGCTGCAGAGCGGCCAGCGCGTGCCGGACGGCAAGCGCTACCACGGCTCGCCGGCCGTGGAGACGACCTCCGACTACTGCCGGATCGAGGCGCGCGAATGCGGCGCGCTGCGCACGGTGCTGTTCGGCTCGGCCGAGCTTGCAGCGCTGTGCCTCGTCGCCGTGCCGGCGCCGGTCCTTGGCTACTATTTCTGGGATCAGTACACGGCGGGCACGGCGCTCGCGAACCTTGGCGCCGCTCCGCTGTCGCTGCTCGGCCTCTCGGCTGTCGCGTTCTTCGGTGCGCTCATCCTCGGGCTCTTGGCGATCTACACCATTCCGCGGCTGTGCATGCTGTTCCTCAAGCCCGGCGTGACCTATACGGCCTACGGCTTCCACTACCTGATGCAGACGATCATCCACCGCGTCAGCAACTCGCGCTTCTACTGTGTGCTGTTCGGCGACTCGTCGTTCATCACGACGCACATGAGTTGGATCGGATGGAACCTGAACACGGTCGAGCAGACAGGCTCGAACATGGGCACCAACCAGCGCCACGATAACCCGTTCCTGTGCAACATCGGCTCGGGGACCATGGTGTCGGACGGCCTGTCCATGATCAACGTCGAGATGTCTGCGACCTCGTTCCGCCTCGCGGAGTCGAAGATCGGTGAGAACAACTACCTCGGCAACGACATCTTCTACCCCCCGAACGGCAAGACCGGCGCCAACGTGCTGCTCGGCACCAAGACCATGATCCCGATCGACGGTCCCCTTCGCGAGAACGTTGGCCTGCTTGGCTCGCCGGCATTCGAAATCCCGCGCATGGTCGACCGCGACCGCGACATGAACGCCTCGTTCGATGAAGCGACGCGCTGCACGCGCCTGCGCCAGAAGAACATCTACAACGCAGTGACGGCCGGCATCTTCCTCGTGAGCCGCTGGGTCGCGTTCGTCGCCGCGATCGTGCTGTGGACCGCCGCGCTCGCCTATCACGACCGCTTCGGGGTGTTTGCGCTGCTCGCCGCCTCCGGCGCGCTCGCGGTCGCCTATATCGCCTTCTACGCGCTGCTGGAGCGCGCGAGCCTCGCCTTCGGGCGGCTCGAGCCGAAACTTGTATCGATCTACGAGCCGTACTTCTGGTTCCACGAGCGGCACTGGAAGATGGGCGAGTCGCCGATCGTCGGCCTGTTCCCGGGCACGCCGTTCCGCCCGATGATCATGCGCGTGGTCGGCATGAAGGTCGGCAAGATGGTGTTCGACAACAGCCGCTCGGTCACTGAGCGCACGCTGACCGAAGTCGGCGACTACGCCAACCTGAACGAGGGCTGCGTGCTGCAGGCGCATTCGCTGGAGGAGGGTGTGTTCAAGTCGGACACCATCCGCCTCGGCAGCGGCTGTTCGGTCGGCCCCGGCGCGTTCGTGCATTACGGCGTCACCATGGGCAACCACGTGGTGCTCGACGCGGACGCCTTCCTGATGAAGGGCGAGGTGCTCGAGGCGCACACTGGCTGGCGCGGCAACCCGGCCAAACTCGCGCGCCGCTACGCCGGCGCCGACACCGCCGAGGATTTGAACCCTGCACTGCGCGTCGCCGCCGAATAGGGCCGCGCGCAGACGTAGGCCGCCATGCGTGAAGAGATCAAACTCAGGGACGTCACCGCCGACAATTGGCAGGCAGTGGTCGCGCTTGAACTCGATCCGGATCAGATGGAACTGGTCGCGAGCAACGCCGAGTCGCTCGAAGAGGCGCAGTACGATCCCGACGCGCGTCCCCGCGTCGTCTATGCGGGCGACCGCATCGTCGGTTTCTTGATGTACGATCCGGGAGAGGCGGACGATGAAGAGCGCGAGGCGACGATCTATCGCTTCATGATCGACCGGCACTTTCAGGGCAAGGGATATGGCCGCAGCGCGCTGGCCGCCGCGCTGAAAGAGATCGAGGCCATTGTAGGCATCAGAAAGGTCTCCATCGGCTACATGCCCGAGAACCCGATCACCAGGCAGTTCTACGCAAGCTTAGGGTTCAAGGAGGTCGGGCTCGACGAGGACGGCGAGATGATCGCCGAGCTCGTGTTTTGACGTTCGTCGACGCCGATTTCGAACGGTCGCTCCACTCGCTGGTCGTGCCGCGTCTGTTGCTTGAGTATCGCAGGATCGCGACAGGCGACGAGAATGGGCTGCTGACTGCCGAGGCCGCCGCGATGGCGGCCGCAGCCCTGGAGCAGCGCCGGGCGAGCGGAGCCGCGCGCATCGTCGCGCGCCCGCTGCTGGCGCAACTCGGGCATCCGGACTTTGCCGTGTTGAAGGGCGAGGGCGGCGCGCCGCTGTGGCCCGCCGGCGTGTCGGGCTCGCTGGCGCACGACGACCACGTTGCTGTCGCGGCCGTTGGTATGACGAAAGACATCGGAAGTGTCGGCATCGATGTCGAACCCGCGCTGCCGCTGCCGGGCGAGATGCGCGACCTCGTGATGACGCCGCAGGAGCGGGGCAGGGCATCCGGCGATCCGCTGGAGGGGCGGCTTTTGTTCGCCGCCAAGGAGGCGGTCTACAAGGCGGTCTATCCGCGCGACCGCGTGTTTCTGGAATTTCACGACATCGACGTTGACCTTGCAGCCCACAAGGCCACAACCCGCACCGGGCGTGTTGTCTCGCTGCGTTACGCCGTCGCGCCGCGCATCCTCGTGCTGGCCTACGCGTAGCGCGCGATGCTGCCGGGCTGGATCACGTAGACCACGCCCTGATCGACATCGAGGAACGGCGCTTCCTCCTTCGACGCGATGCCGAGCTGGACGATCAGCGCGCGCATCGTGCCGCCGTGCGAGACCACGACGGTGTCGCCAGAGAGGCTGTCGTACCAGTCGCGCATCCGCAGCGACATCACGGCATAGCTTTCCGCGCCGGGAGGCGTGAAGCCCCACTTGTCGCGGTCGCGTGCCGCAACCTGAGCGGGACAGCGCGTTTCCAGTTCGCCGAGCGTGAAGCCTTCCCAATCACCGAAGGAGACCTCGATGAGCCGCGGGTCGAGCGCGTAAGCGGCCGGGTCGAGCCCAAGCGCGCGCCGCAGCCGCTCCATGGTCTCGCGGGTGCGTCCCAGCGGGCTTGCGACGTAAGGGAGGCTTGCGGGATCGATCGCGTCACGCGCGAACAGATCGCGCAGGATCTCGCCGCAGCGGCTGGCCTGCGCGCGGCCCTTGGCGTTCATCGGGGTGTCGTGCTGGCCTTGCAGGCGCGCCTCGACGTTCCAGTCGGTCTC
>Ga0075366_10001883_pt1 | contig 10585 bp, 8 predicted proteins | sample EndMethybrTD3031_FD_72351 | JGI IMG/M metagenome (GOLD analysis project Ga0075366, IMG submission 72351) | Populus endosphere microbial communities from Tennessee, USA - Endosphere MetaG P. TD hybrid TD303-1 | ecosystem: Host-associated > Plants > Roots > Endosphere | place: USA: Tennessee... | reverse complement strand
GATGAAGGGCATCCGCATAAAGGTACCGCTGAGGTCTTAAATGAATTAGGCTTAAATTTCACGGACGTTATTTACCTTGATCAATCTGCAATGTTTCAGGGCCTGGAACTACTTGATAGCAAGTGGGAACTATCGGCTATCCTGGAAAGTGTGATTGCCTGGCGGGAAAGCTTATGGACTTAAATTACTATTTCAGTAAATTAGCCTAATCATGGCATTCAAAAATTTTCCTCAGGTCGATCAGGCGTCCATTAATAGTGAACGCTCTGAAAACGTGCTGGAAAGATTATTTAGCCAGGCCAACGGTTTTATATCCCGAAAGGAAAACCCGGATAAAGGTTGCGATTATGATGTCGAACTGATCGTTGATGATACCAATGCTTATAACTGGCGTTTTGGTATACAGCTTAAAAGTGTGGAAAAAATTGCTGTCGTCGACGAAGGCCTCTTTATTTCTTATGCCTTTAAAACCTCCCGTTTAAATTATTTGCTTAATCGACCTGTAGGCGATGGCTTAATTGTCATCTTTGATGATGCTGCAGATATTGCTTATTATGATTTTGCGCAAGCGGTATACAAACGGCTAACTGTGGAACGCGGTTCAGAAGCATGGCATGAAAACGAAAAAGTAAATATCCATATGCCGGTTACTAACGTTCTGAATGCAGTTAGCGTTAAAACCGTCCATCAATGGTTCGCGAAAAACTTTACAACAGCTTCGTTTATCTTAAGATCACAAGGTCCCCGCTATGATTTTCCGGTGATCGCGAGCCAGGATGACGAATTTGATGTGCACAATCCTGAAAAGGTAAAGGATCTTTTGCTTAAATACGGATTTGGCTTGATGCGGGCGCATGACGTACCCCTGCTCTATGACATGATCAGGGTCGTACCCCATGCTACTTTGGAACGCCATCCTGAATTGCTGATCATGGCGGCGATCGTAAATGGTGAAGTCGGAGCGCGGTACGAATCTCAGCACCTCATTCAAAAATTAAAACGCAGATCGCTTATTACCGATGAGCATGCCCACCTGCTTCGGTTCACCGAGTTGAAAAACAGGTTCGGCCTTGGCGAAATTGATATTAAAGAATTTGTAACTGAACTGAAAGAAGAGCGGCAAAAAGTGCAATCTCCGCAAAATCAGATCGTGCTTGACTTGAATATTATCCTGCACGAGTTGCTCATGCCGAAATTTTATCATCAGCTGCCCGCCGGTATTTATGAGCGCATCAGGTCTGCCTATCAGCGTATCCAAACTTTGGACGTTGATCCGCAGGGGAAACAGATGCTGGAGGTTTGGAATACAGAGAACCTGGCTTCCTTCATCGCATATTATCGCCTTAAACAACTCAATCAATTGGCGATACAACGCAGCATGGGTGTAAAAAACCGGTCTGCTGAACTCGTAAAGGAATCGACCATGCTGGCCAATTTACAGCAGGAACTTTTCAGTGAACTTGAGCGGCTGTTTAAGGTCGGTCAGGACACCGGTGATAAATTACTGCAAGCCTATACAATCCTGGTAAGGTCCAGTTATGTGTTAACCCAGGAGATCGATGTCATTTCCCAGATGCCTGTACTGAATGACATCAAATTTCATAACAAGGAAATGTTCCTCAATACTGTGACGTTGAGCCTTCAGGCAGCGGATTTATTCAGAGATCTTAACTTTTTCGAACCGGCCTACCGAAGTTTATATTACGGTATTGAATTATTAACTGTTTCCAGGGAGGTCCATCATTACAAAGATGATTTTGATCTTGAGTTTTTAATGAAAGTCAAGTCTGACATGGAACAGCATTGGGAGCTGTATTCTTATGAGTTAGTCGTGCCGGGGTTCATTAAAAAGTTGGCTACCGAAAATAAGCAGCATGAGGAGCGGCCTATGAGTATTACTAAAGACTTAGATGATGAGCAGCTCCTTAACATGGCTAAGGGATTTTGTCAGGCTATGAACTTACCGCATCCATGTGTGCGCTACGTATTAGACGAGCTGAAAGGGTACCGGACGTTTTATCGCGCAAATACCGATGGTTATGAGATCAAACGGGCCCCGCTGCATCCGCTTTATGAAGCAGAATACCATCAACCGGTAAAGTTTATCATTCGGAATAATGCTACAGGCATTGTTTCGCTCCCTGTTCAAAATGTAGAGACGCAGCTAAAGTCATGGGGATTATAGCATCATTGTAAAACAATACCTCCTGCTGCAAGGATTAATTATCTTTGTATTATGAGCATTCAGGAAGAAAATATGCAGGCCTACGAACAATTACTACCTATTTTCCTTGCAGAGGCTGAAGAGCTTTTTGGTCCCAAAAACGATTATATATTCATTGGCATCGGCTATCATAATCATCCGCCGAGAATGTACATGTTTGATAAAGACCCTTTTTCGGGAGAAGAGTATTATAAAGTCGACCTGTATGGTGTTGGGGCAATAAATGATAGGAAAGACGGCATTTTTCAATTGTCTCATGAAGTTGTACACCTGCTGTCACCTGTTCCTCAGGACACCGATGAAAATGACGTCAATCGTGTAAATTATTTGGAAGAAGGCATGGCTACGTATTTCGCCAAACGTGTTACAGAGCGAGAAACAGCGGATTATGATTTTTGTAACAATGCCATGCTGAAAGATGAAAAGTACTTTACGGCTTATATGCGCTATCAGTCACTTAAAGAAATTGATACAGAAGCCGTAAAAAAATTGAGGACCATACAACCTATCATTCCATTGATTCAAGCAGAAGACTTTGTTGCTGCCGGATTGGATGTGCCTCAAAATCTCATCAATGCGCTGCTCGAAAAATTTCCGGAATGATTAATCATTGTTAACAGGTTAGGAATTTGTCAAACATCGTCATTGGGACGTCGCCTTCTTTATCATCCTTACGCTAATTGGATCACTGCGTATTACTGTTGAGTATTTCCTTTTTTAGGTTGTCGAAAAAAGGCCAGGTGATCTTTGCTACCGGATTCACTCTTGGCCACATGATATAACGATCAAAAAAATCAGTTCCGTCCAGTAACTGTTTAAATCGATGATAAGTATATATTTTATACTGACCATTCAGCATATATATAGTGGGCGTGTTGATAATAAAGATCCCTTCAAGTTTGTACTTTGAAATATCTAAATTTGGCGTTTTAAACTGGATACGTAGATGCTCCTCGAATAGGGAAAGATTCTCATTCAGAAAATTGAGCTTTTCCTCCATCTTTGCATTGTAACCATCATTAGTGAATTTGCTGATATCCTGATACCAGCCATGCATTTCATACCGTTTGGTCAGGTTCTTGCAATCAGCAATATAGATCGTGTCTTTCAGGATAAATATAAAATCGATCTCTCCGGGTTTCAGGTTAATGGAAACGTGTTGATGATCCTTTTTGAATAGCACCTTTATATTGCGGTCATATAATATTCCCTTAGTTTTTAATGCCGCTTCAACCGGGTCTTCCAGAATATCTTTGTGTTTTGCTTTAAAATCTTTGACCAATTGAGCCATAAATGCTAATTGGTTCCAGTTATCCGGATATTTACCCATGGTCAGGTTATTCTGAAAAAGTGTGTTCATCGCTTCCTCAAATGAATACGGGTAAACCAAGACACAATCTTCCTGGTCTATTGTTAGCGTCAATAATGGCCGGTGAATAATCCTTTTGCCTAAATACGGTTTTTCAACTGCGTTACGGATGCTCGCAACGTTATTTTTATTCAATAGCAAACCTTTAATAAAAGGCTCGATCGTTTCCTTCGCGCCCTTTTCAGAAAGGAAGGTCAAAAGTTCCTTTAAGGTAACAAAACGGGGCGGTGTCATATTATGTAGCTTTTCATTCAAAGCCCCCATATACCCACGCACGTCGGCCAGATCCAGACCAACCTCTTCCTTGAATTTTTGATTGAAGATACTTTCCAAGCCCTCTTCGATTAGCGACTCTCTTCCGTCTTCTCCAAATCCGGCCATGATCGCATAGATAAATCCCTCCCAGGCAGTCGTGTTCCGAAAGGTCAGCAATCCATTTTCCAAAGCCAATTCTATTGAACCTTCTGTAATCTTTTGCTCCGATATCGCATCAGCCGTCATGAATAGAAAGTCTCCCAGGTAGATCATTTTTTCCAGTACCGGTATGTGTATATCCATCCAAGCGTCATCGGGGGCCGGGCCAGATACCGTGGCAATCATGCAGGATTCCTGAAGAATGAGTTTCAGTATGCGCCGGTAAAGATTAAAATAATTACGATCTACTGGAAACTCCGCTGTATTCTGTGTCAAGTAGGAAATCTCTGCACTATCTTCATGGAGCAGGTAAACGAACACGTAGAAATTAACGTCGGTAATTTCCCTGATTGCTATTTCCAGCTCTTCGGCGTAAAAGTTAAAGCAGTCAAGTAATGCTGGCAATGATTGATCTAAAGAAACTTTATCGCCATATCTGGTTTTGATCAGGGCCGTACATCGCCTGCGATAGGCCGGTTCATGCGCTTTATTGGGCATGACCAGCATAAATCGCTCATCGCTTAATCTTAAGTATTTTAAGGGCATACACTAAGCTACAAGTAAATACATTAAGAATATAACTCAATGTAGATAGCAGACATATCCTTTATGTTTGATCGCCAACATTTTGTAGGTTTAGATAGTGTTTTGCCAATATACCTTGACATCGCTGACCCTTACGAATGCCATGAGCACCTTTTATAATTACTTTACCGAGCAAGTTAAAAGAAACGGGTTAACCATTTTTTGTGGTGCCGGAATCTCCCTTGACTCGGGCTTCCCGCTGGCTAATCAATTGGTCGAAAAGTTATTTTTTGAAGTGGGTATAACCCCTGAAGAAAACTCGACTTTTCTAAAGGCAAAATTACCTTTTGAAAGTATTGCGGCGGTGTTCGCCGAACTATCGGGTTCGCTTGAATTTTTATCAATTTATAAAAAAGGCATTCCGAACTTTAATCATTACTTGATCGCTGAACTTGCCAGTCAGGGCTATATTAAAACAATTGTTACTACCAATTTCGATACGCTGATCGAACAGGCTTTTGAAAAGTGTGGATTAAACGACAAAGATGTGCAAGTGTATGCTGATGAGCAGCAGTTCCATAAAATTAATTGGAGTAACGGTAAAATCACCCTTGTCAAAATTCACGGCACGATCAATCAAAAGCGGAAAATGGCCGTGACTCTAAAAAAGGTTGCGAATGCACAATTATCCAATGGCCGCAAAGCGGTGATCGATCATTTGACGAGTTTAAAGCAACCTGTCTTGTTTTTAGGCTATAGCTTTTCAGATAAATTCGACATATCCGTGCATTTGCGTCTTGCTGAAAAAAAGATGGCTGATGTTTACACCGTTTGGCATAATACAAAACGTGCTGCGCCAAGGGTGATGAATATACATCTTAGGACGTCTTACCCATTTGCCGGATTTAATAGGGCCATGCAGATCAGCGTTGACACAGGCATATTCATGCGTGAAATCGCAGACCGCTTACTTTCTGACAGAATATTATCGCCTGCAATTACGCGGTTTCATTGGGAAAAACCCGTGGAAAGTTGGTTCGAAAATCAGCGATCAAAGCACCCGGAAATGTGTGATGCGGTAGCTGCGCGTTTGTTGTACTTAACAGGTTGTTTCCCATTATCAGAGGAGCGTTCTCAAGCCGCGTTAAAAAAATCGGTAAGTATATCAAAGCGTTTCGATCAATTGCGTAATTTGGGTATTGTCTGGAAAGAATTGGGAGACTATGACCGAGCCCTGGAATATCTGACGCAGGCACACGACCTTTCCAAAACCTTGTCCGACAAAAAGATGCGCGCCAGTGTGCTGAACAACATTTCTTACACATACGGATCAAAGAAAGCATACGATCAGGCAGAAACTTATGTAAAACAGGCCCTGAAGCTGGCCGGAAAGATCAGGAATAAGGAATTACTGGCGATCGCTTACAACAACCAAGGTATTTTGTTAGGAGCAACGACACGATACAAAGCCGCATTAACCAGTTTCAAAAGATCACTGCAACTAATTGATAGGGTCGGTCTCATTCAGTGGAAACCACGGACCATAAATAATCAGGGCATCGCAACCCGGCTGTTGGGTGACCCGGCTAAAGCCCTTACCATGCACCAGGATGCACTTACCCTGGCCGAATCGTTGGGATTTAACGACGAAATATTACTGGCCCGTGAAAATATGGGACGCGCTTATCTGGCATTAAGCGATTTTAGGAACGCAATCAACGAAACAAAAAAGGCCTGCCGTATTGCTAAAAAAAGCAGCAAACAAGACAGCTACCGGAAATGTCTACGGCTTATGTCCGAAATTCACGCAAGACAGGGAAACCATACCAAGTCAAGATATTACCGGCGTAGAGCAGCATTTCGTAAAGCTTAATTCACAAGATGTGAAAAATTTATTATCCTATTTGAGGAAGTTGTATATGTCCGCAAATTTCATTCAGTAAACTGCCTGGCGCAATATCTATGGCCAAGGCAATTTTCCATAATTCTTCTGCTGTTAATTTGGTGGAAGTATTATTCGTTAACTGTGTTAAACGAGCTTTACTTATCCCAGTCCGTCTGGCAATTTCCGCTTTGTTAACAGACTTTTTGGTTAAGTACAAGCCTAATTCTGTCATTAATTCTAATTTTCTTTACAGTTATTTAGAATTAATGTACGGGTGTTTAGATTTTGTAAATAATAATTTTAAATTTGGATAGATTTTGAATACAATTGTTTAGAAAATCGATACTATCAAATTATTTTGGGACTGTTTAGAAGTCGTTTTTCGGTAAAATCATAAATGTTTGTTAGCTACTGCCGGCAGAAAGTCTTTTGGCGAAAGCCCGAAATGATCAGCGAGTTTATCTATATGCGTGAGATTGTATTTTGCTCTGCTTTTATTGCTCTCAATGTTATTAATAAAAGATCGGCTTACACCAATAATGGTAGCGATATCATCTTGAGTAAGATTTTTTTCATTACGCAAATCCGTCACGTATTTAATTACGTGCTGTTCAATTGCTGATATTTTAAGTTCTGAAGACATCAGCAATAAAAGAATACAAAATAATTGCACATTATGACATGCATGTGTGTCATAAATAATTAACTTAGTATAATTGTAGAACGATAATTACATTATTTTTGCAGTCTTAAAAAGAACGTTTTAGGACTGCTAAGAGCCTCGCACCCGAATCTGGTAAATTTGATCGCGACGGTAAGTGTAGTTCCGTCCCCTATATCAATAGGGCCGGAGCTCGCTTATGTCATATGATCACCTCGAAAGAGGCGGCTTACCAGAGCCAGGGTATATGACAGGGCGGCTTCGGCCATATTAGCTCTCTCCCGAAGCCGAGGCTCGCATTATAATAAATGTTGGCAGATGGCTGGTCATAAAAACCTTTCGGACGATGAATTACTGAAGCTGCTCAAAGCCTCAGACCATGCCGCCTTTAATGAAATTTATCATCGCTATTTCCGACTCCTGTACATTCATGCCTACAAAAAAATTGATGATGAAGACTTAGCTAAAGACGTTGTACAGGATATTTTTACTTCATTATGGTCGAAGCGAGAATTGGACCTTCAAATTAATAACCTTCCAGCTTATTTTATTGGCGCGGTACGAAACAAAATATTTGACCTTTATGCACATCAAAAGGTGAAACAAGATCATTTAGCGAGTTTACAAGCATTCCTGGAAGCTAAGCCCGTAATCTCTACTGATCATCATATTCGCGAAGTACAATTGCAAGCCTATATCGATCAGCAGATTAGGCAATTACCTTCGAAAATGCGCGTCATTTTCGAAATGAATAGAAAAGAAGATTTATCTTACAAGGAAATCGCAGAACGCCTCGAAACATCTGAGAATAATGTCTCCAAACAAGTTAATAACGCCTTGCGTATTCTTCGCACCAAAATGGGGTTACTGTTTTTTATGTTGTTTTAACCTCGCCGGTAACAATATATAAAAATCTTCCTTTTTTTCTTCCGATTTCCTTATGCCACCCTACGAAGTGTTTTAAAGGGTTAAGCCGCTATGGATAAAGAGGAATTAAAAACATTATTTACTAAATATAATGATGGTACCGCTACGGAAAATGAACGGGCTGTGCTTGAAGCTTGGTATCTCCAGCATAACGAGTCGGTTAAACCTGGTCTCTCATCGCATCACATCGAAGCGGCAAAGAATGAACTATTCCGCCGGCTGCCAGGTAATCACGGCGAATTTTTTAAGATCGGTGCAAGGATGGCTGCAGCCGCGGTGATCATTGGGATACTCATTTCGGTAACGCTACTTTACGTCGTTAGCCGACAGCCTGCCAATACAGTCCAAATCGCTCGTGACCTGCCACCAGGCTCAAACAAAGCAACCCTGACACTGGCTTCCGGAAAACAAATCAATCTTACCGATGCCCATAACGGCTTACTACTAAAACAAGCTGGTATTCAGGTCACCAAAAATGGCTCGGGACGGATCTCCTTTAGATTCCCTAATACTTCAGGAAAAGATCATTCACAAAATACAGTATCAACCCCGAAAGGCGGTCAATGGGAGGTTCGGTTAGGCGATGGTTCACAAGTCTGGCTGAATGCAGCCTCCTCGATCACCTTTCCGACCTCCTTCGTCAATTCAGAAAACAGGATCGTTACGCTAACCGGCGAGGCATATTTCGAGGTTGCCAAAGACAAAGCACATCCTTTTATTGTAATCTCCGGTCAGCAAAGGGTGGAAGTATTGGGAACACACTTTAATATTAATAGTTATGAGGACGAACCAAACATTGTAACTACTCTTCTTGAAGGTAGCGTCAAAGTCAGCCAATTGGGAAAAAAGAATACCCATATATTATTTCCTGGTCAACAGTCCCTTGCATCAGCTGCGGGTATAAACATTAAAACCGTTGATACCGATGAAGCAGTTGCTTGGAAAGAAGGTTACTTTCAATTCGATGATGAGCCGATCAACAGTGTGATGCGTAAGCTTTCCCGTTGGTACGATGTTGACGTCCGTTACTCCGATACTGTTAGCACTGAAGGTATTTATGGCAGAGTCTCTCGTAATAAAAATATCAGCCAAGTGATCAAAGCACTTGAGGCTACAAAAACTGTCCATTTCAGGTTGGAGGGAAGGAGGGTCTCGGTAATGAAATAAATGATCAGTAATAGTTAATTAAAGCCAGGGTGCCGGTTACTGCCGGTACCCCTGACTTATATAGGCGATCAATAATTTTAAACTATTAACCCACACGGCTGCCCGCATCTGGAAAATGAATGCAGCCGAAAAAGCCCATGTATTACAAATGTATAAGTTTTACTCAAAAAGTAAGGCGCGCATTACCCTGCGCGCTAATAAAGGCTTTCGCATTATGAAGACGGTAATCATTTTGACCCTCTTTACTATTCTGCAAGCCCGCGCTTCAACAATGGCGCAAAACATTACCCTGATCGAAAAAAACGCACCACTCAAAAAGGTCTTCCTGGATATCGGCAAGCAAACAGGTTTGGATTTTTTAGCTTCAAGCAAGGTACTTAACCTATCTATCCCTGTCACAATTGATGTGAAGAATGAACCGCTAACTGTTGTATTAGATAAAGTATTTGCTGATCAGCCCCTTAACTACACACTTCAAGAAAAAATCGTTATTGTAACTGAGAAACAACGCGAATTAAAACAAGCTGATCAAATACAGCGGAAAATAATCGATGTTTCAGGATATATTAAAGATGGTAAAGGAATGCCATTAACTGGCGCTACCATAAAGCTTAAAGGGCAAAATATTGCAACAAATTCTAACTCTGAGGGCTTTTTTGAATTAAAGTCTATATCGGAGGAAGATGTATTGATCATTAGTTTCATTGGTTACCAAACCAGGGAAATTTCAATTACGCACACACAACAGCCGCTCAATATAATTTTGGAAGTTAATTCCAGCCCATTAAATGAGATACAAATAATTGCCTATGGGCAGACTACAAAAAGGCTTTTGACCGGCAGTGTTTCTTCAGTCAAAGCTGTTGATATCGAAAAACAACCTATTTCAAACCCATTAGGGGCGCTGGAAGGAAGGGTTCCAGGTTTACTGATTACCCAAAATAGCGGTGTAAGCGGTTCTTCATATAAAGTGCAACTTAACGGTCAGGGTTCTCTGCTACAAGGGTCAGATCCATTTTTTGTGATCGACGGCGTGCCATTTGCCCCCGGCAATGCTTCAATCAGTCAAGTTCCTTCGGCTGCAGGTTTTAGTTCGACCACAGCCAATGGGATCAGCCCGTTCAGTCTTATCAACCCGAATGACATAGAAAGTATCGAAGTCTTAAAGGATGCTGATGCAACTGCGATTTATGGATCACGAGGAGCAAATGGAGTTGTTTTAATTACTACAAAAAGAGGGAAAGCGGGTAAAACCTCAATTTCCGGGAATATATATTCCGGAGTCAGTCATGTTACCCGAATGATGAATTATCTGAACACTCAGCAGTATGTTGAGATGCGGAAAGAAGCCTTAAAAAATGATGGTGTTACCCCTGATGCCACGAACGCACCTGATCTTATCCTATGGGATAC
>Ga0075366_10001882_pt1 | contig 10585 bp, 9 predicted proteins | sample EndMethybrTD3031_FD_72351 | JGI IMG/M metagenome (GOLD analysis project Ga0075366, IMG submission 72351) | Populus endosphere microbial communities from Tennessee, USA - Endosphere MetaG P. TD hybrid TD303-1 | ecosystem: Host-associated > Plants > Roots > Endosphere | place: USA: Tennessee... | reverse complement strand
GCCTCGCTGCCGTTGAAGCTGGGCGTCACCGGCGTCCACCGCATCGCCGGGGACGTCGTCCGGGTCGAGCTGCGCCTGGTGAACGCCGCGGCCGCCCCGGGACTCAGGCGGCTCTGGCCCTGACTGCCGCCGTGAAGGCCCTGGATGGCCTGTCCGTGCTCTCCGGCGACGGCCGTCGCCGGGTGTTCGCCCTGCGCACCCCGGACGGGGAGCGGGTCGGGGCCGCCGCCGAACTGCCGCCTCCGGGCGAGAGCCGCCGGTTCTGGGCCGCGTTTCCCCTGGCAGCCGGGCCGATCCGGCTGGCCGTGCCCGGCTTTCCGGTCCTGGCGGGGCTGGACGTGGCGCCGGCGCCAGCCCCGGCCGCACCGGAACCCTGATTTCCCGCTCGTCGTATCATCAAGCGCATGTCCCTGATCGAGACGAAGGACCTTTGGAAGACGTACGTGATGGGCGAGGAGGAGGTGCACGCGCTGCGCGGGCTCTCCATCCAGATCGAGCGCGGCGAGTACGTCGCGATCATGGGCCCGTCAGGCTCGGGCAAGTCGACGCTGATGAACCTGATCGGCTGCCTCGACACGCCGACCAAGGGCTCCTACCTGTTGAACGACAAGCAGGTGAGCCAGATGAACGACGACGAGCTCGCTCGCATCCGCAACGAGGAGATCGGGTTCGTCTTCCAGACCTTCAACCTGCTGCCGCGCGCGACGGCGCTGCACAACGTGGAGCTGCCGCTGGTCTACGCCGGCATCGACTCGAAGACGCGGCTGCAGCGCGCCAAGGAAGCCCTGCTGAAGGTGGAGCTCGGCGAGCGCATGCAGCACAAGCCGAACGAGCTCTCGGGCGGCCAGCGCCAGCGCGTCGCCATCGCCCGCGCGCTCGTGAACAACCCGTCGATCCTGCTCGCCGACGAGCCCACCGGCAACCTGGACTCGAAGACCGGCGTCGAGATCATGGCGCTCTTCGAGCGGCTGCACCAGGCGGGCAACACCATCGTGCTGGTGACGCACGAGGCCGACATCGCCAGCCACGCCCACCGCGTGATCTCGATCCGCGACGGCAACGTCGAGAACGACACCCGCCGCGCGCCGGATACGGTGCCCGCCGCGACGCACTAGTTGCCGGGTCGCGCGCGCTACACGGCGGCCCAGTGTCCCGGGCCAATCTCCCGTAGCGCTGCGCCTTCGGTCACGGCTGCGCGATCCAACTCGACGCGCGTCGTCGGCGCATCGGGGTCGGGCTGAGGCACCGCCGACAGCAGCGCGCGCGTATACGCGTGCTCCGCCCGCTCGTAGACGGCCTCGGTCGAGCCCATCTCCACGATCCGGCCGCGATACATCACCGCGACGCGCGTGCACACGTGGCGCACCAGCCGCAGATCGTGCGCGATCAGCAGGTAGGTCAGGGCGAAGCGCGCCTGCAGATCGACCAGCAGGTTGATCACCTGGGCCTGGATCGAGACGTCCAGCGCCGAGACCGGCTCGTCGGCGATGATCAGCGACGGGTTCAGGGCCAGGGCGCGCGCCAGGCCGATGCGCTGGCGCTGGCCGCCGCTGAACTCGTGCGGGTAGCGGCGCCGCAGCTCGGGGTCGAGGCCGACGTGGGCGAGCAGCTCCGCAACGCGCGCGGCGCGCTCCGCCGTCGTGCCGATGCCGTGGATGACCAGCGGCTCCGCCACGATCGTCTCGACCCGCATCCGCGGGTTGAGCGACGAGTACGGATCCTGGAAGACCATCTGCATGTGCCGGCGCGATTCGCGCAGCGCGCGCCGATCGAGCCCGAGCACGTCCTGGCCGTTGAACGCGACCTGGCCCGATGTCGGCTCGATCAGCCGCAGGATGCAGCGACCGGTCGTGGTCTTGCCGCTCCCCGACTCGCCGACCAGCCCGAACGTCTCGCCCGGCTCGACCGAGAAGGTCACGCGGTCGATCGCGCGCGTCTCCGTCACCTTGCCGAAGAGGCCGTGGCGCTGGCGGTAGATCTTGGTGAGGTCGCGGACGTCGAGGAGGGCCATGCGGGAGCCGTGGCTCAGGCGGACACGGCCGCGGGCGCGGCGGTCTCCCGCTCGCGATGGTGCAGGAAGCAGCGGACGGTCTGGCCCGGGCCGCCGACCGGCGCGAGCGCCGGCAGGTCGCCGCACGGCTCGAAGCGGTGGGCGCAGCGGGGCGCGAAGGCGCAGCCGGCCGGGATGTGGCCGAGGCGCGGGACGGTGCCCTCGATGGCCTGGAGGCGCTCGCCCTGGCGCCCCGGCAGCGACGCCAGGAGGCCGCGCGTGTAGGGGTGCATCGGCTCGCGGAACAGTGCCCGGACCGGCGCCTCCTCGACGATGCGTCCCGCGTACATCACCGCGACGCGGTCCGCCTGCTGGGCGACGACGCCGAGGTCGTGGGTGATCAGCAGCAGCGCCAGCCTGAACCGGGTCTTGAGGTCGCGCAGGAGGTCGAGGATCTGCCCCTGGATGGTGACGTCGAGCGCGGTCGTCGGCTCGTCGGCGATCAGGACCTTGGGCTGGCAGGCGAGCGCCGCCGCGATGAGCGCGCGCTGGCGAAGGCCGCCGGAGAGCTGGTGCGGGTAGTCGTCGACGCGGCGCTGCGGGTCGGGCACCCGGACCGCGTCCAGCAGCTCGATCGCCCGGGCCCGAGCCGCCGCCCCCTTCGCGAGCTCGTGGACCTCGAGGGCCTCGGCGATCTGGCTGCCGACCGTGTAGACGGGGTTGAGCGCCGTCATCGGCTCCTGCAGGATGAGCCCGATCTCCCTGCCCCGGACGCCGCGCATCTCGCGCTCGGCGAGCGCCAGCAGGTTCCGGCCCTGGAGCCGCACCGCGCCGCCGGTGATGCGGCCGGGCGGGTCGACGAGGCGGAGGATCGACAGCGCGGTCAGCGACTTGCCGCAGCCCGACTCGCCGACGAGCGCCAGGGTCTCCCCGGCGTCGAGCGCGAAGCTGACGCCGGAAACGGCGTTGGCCAGTCGTCCCTCGATGGGGAAGGCGGTCGTGAGGCGGTCGACCTCGAGCAGGGCCATGGGTGACAGAAAACGGCCGCAGTCTACTCGAAAGTCGCAGGCTCAGCAGACATCGGACCCCGCGCCCGGCAGCCTTTCGTCGGCGCCCGGATGGACCTCGAAAATGGCCGTAAAATCAGGTGAAATCAAGGCTTCTTGCATCTTGACAGGCCCGGATGCGACGCCTAGAATGCGCCTAGGTTTCGTCGTTTCCCCACAGGACAGAGAGGCTCCCTCATGGACGACACCGTCAACCGGCTGGCAAAAGAACTGGCTCAGGCCATCCGCGCGGCGGTGGCCGCCGATCCGACCGTCGAAGCGTGCCGCGCCAAGGCCCGCGCCGCCGGCTACGAGATGCACCTGTCGATCGACGCCGAAGTCGGCTTCGCGAACCGCGCCAAGCCGAACGCGCTCGTGAAGGTGCGCCGCGCGGGCGCCGGCGCGGTCAGCGCCGCGCAGGGTGCGGTCTCTCAGGGATCGGGGACGCAGTCCACGCAGCCCGCGAGCCCGGTCGGCTTCACGCCGACGGTACCCAACGCCGGCGCGGTTCCGGCCTCGGGAGCGCCCGCTGCAGGCGCGTCGTCGATGAGCGGATCGAACGGCATCCTGCCGCGGCGCTCGTCGATGCGCGAGCTGTCGGCCAGCGATCGCCTGTTCCTGAAGTCGCTGCGCATCGCGCCCGACGAACTGCCCGAAGTCAAGGGCTAGAGGCGCTGACGCGCCAAGCCCAACTCCCAACTTCCAACTCCCAGGAGCCTCGCGGGCCTGTTTTGGGAGTTGGGAGTTGAAACAGAAAAGGGCGGCCGTGAGGCCGCCCTTTTTGTTTCTCAGACCAGCCGCTTGCCGGTCATTTCCTTCGACGGTGGCAGGCCGAGGAGCCCGAGCATCGTCGGCGCGACGTCGCACAAGGCGCCGGCCGGCAGGGAGCGCGGGTTCGCCTCCCCAGGTCCGCTGACGTAGATGTAGGGCACGAGGTTGGTCGTGTGGGCCGTGTGGGGCGCGTTCAGCGTGTAGTCCCACATCTGTTCGCAGTTGCCGTGATCGGCGGTGACGATCGCCGCCCCGCCGGCCTGCAGAATGGCCGGGATCACGCGCGCCAGGCAGCCGTCGACCGCCTTCACCGCGGCGATCGCGGCCGGCAGGCTGCCGGTGTGACCGACCATGTCCGGGTTGGCGAAGTTGCAGATGATCACGTCGTGCTTCTTCGCCGACACGCTGGCGATCAGCGCGTCGGCGACGCCGGCGGCGCTCATCTCCGGCTGCAGGTCGTAGGTCGCGACCTTGGGTGACGGCACGAGCACGCGATCCTCGCCCTGGAACGGCTCCTCGCGGCCGCCGTTGAAGAAATACGTGACGTGCGCGTACTTCTCGGTCTCGGCGAGCCGCAGGTTGGTGAGCCCGTGCGCCGCGAGCACTTCGGCGATGTAGCCGGTCGCCGGCTCCGACGGGTAGACGATCGGGAACGTGAACTTCGGGTCGTACTCCGTCATCGTCGTCAGATCGACGCGCGGCCAGGCCCCGTTCCGCGAGCGATCGAAGCCGTCGAAGTCGGCGAAGGTCAGCGCCCGCACGATCTGGCGCATGCGATCGGCGCGGAAGTTGAACATCACGACGGAGTCGCCGTCGTGGATCGACCCGACGGGCTGGCCATCCTTGGCGACGATCGCGTGCGGCTTGATGAACTCGTCGGTGACGTCGGCGCCGTAGGACGCCTCGATCACCGCGCCCGCGCTCGTCGCCGTCGGCCCTTCGCCGTGGACGATCGTGTCGTAGGCGAGCTTGGTCCGCTCCCACCGCTTGTCGCGATCCATCGCCCAGTAGCGGCCCGAGATCGAGGCGATCGCGCCGACGCCGGCGCTCGCGAGCGCCGCTTCGAGCGCCGCGACGTAGGCCTTGCCGCCGGTCGGCGAGGTGTCGCGCCCGTCGGTGAGGACGTGCACGAAGAGGCGCGTGACGCCGCGCGCCTTGGCCAGCCGGATCAGCGCGTGGAGATGCTCCTGGTGGCTGTGGACGCCGCCGTCCGAGAGCAGCCCGATCAGGTGCAGCGCGTGCGCCCCGCCCTTGCAGCGATCGTAGGCGGCGAGGAGCGCCGGCCGCGTGTCCAGGTCGTGTTCGCGGATGCTCTTGTCGATCCGCGTGAGGTCCTGGTACACGACGCGGCCTGCCCCGAGGTTGGTGTGGCCGACCTCGGAGTTGCCCATCTGCCCGGCCGGCAGCCCGACGGCCTCGCCGGAGGCCTCGAGCGTGCCGTTCGGGTATTTGGCGAGCAGCGACTGGAACGTCGCCGGTTCGGCGAGCGCGACGGCGTTCTGATCGCGCTCGGCGCGGATCCCCCAGCCGTCCAGGATGATGAGTGCGAGCGGACCTGTCATCGTCTTACTTCAACTGCTTGAGGGCGGCGCGGCCGGCGTACTTGGCGCTGGAGCCGAGTGCCTCCTCGATGCGAAGGAGCTGGTTGTACTTGGCGACCCGGTCGCTGCGGCACAGCGAGCCGGTCTTGATCTGCCCGGCGCGCGTGCCGACGGCCAGATCGGCGATGGTCGAATCCTCGGTCTCGCCGGAACGGTGGGACGCGATCGTCGTGTAGCCCGCGCCCCACGCCATCGCCATCGCCTCGAGCGTCTCGGTGATGGTGCCGATCTGGTTGACCTTCACGAGCAGCGAGTTGGCGATCCCCTTGGCGATCCCTTCCTTCAGGATAGCGGGGTTGGTCACGAAGATGTCGTCGCCGACGAGCTGCACCTTCGCGCCGAGCGCCTTGGTCAGCTTCTCCCAGCCCGGCCAGTCGGCTTCGCTGAGGCCGTCCTCGATCGAGAGGATCGGGTAGTCGCGCGTCCAGTCGGTGTAGAGCTGCACCATCTCGTCGGGCGTGCGCGTCCGATCGCCGGACTTGTGGAAGACGTACTTGCCGTCCTCGAAGAACTCGCTGGCCGCGACGTCGAGGGCGAGCACGACGTCGCTGCCGGCTTTGAAGCCGGCCTTGCCGATGGCCTCCATCACGACGTCGAGCGCGTCCTGGTTCGACTTCAGGTTCGGCGCGAAGCCGCCCTCGTCGCCGACGCCGGTGGCGAGGCCGCGCTTCTTCAGGATCCCGCGCAGCGCATGGAAGATCTCGGCGCCGATGCGGAGCGCCTCGCTGAACGAGCTCGCGCCGACCGGCATCACCATGAACTCCTGGAAGTCCACGTTGGTGTCGGCGTGGGCGCCGCCGTTCAGGATGTTGCACATCGGGACGGGCAGGAGGTTGGCGCGGTCGCCGCCGACCATCGCGTGGCGCAGCGCGCCGATGTGCTCGTAGAGCGCGACCTTCTCCTCGGCGGCCGCGGCGCGCAGGGCCGCCATCGAGACCGCGAGCGTCGCGTTGGCGCCGAGGCGGCCCTTGTTGGGCGTGCCGTCGAGCTCGACCATCGTCTTGTCGAGCGACGCCTGGGTGCATTCCTTGCCGGTGACCGCCTTGGCGATCTCGCCGTTGATGTTCGCGACCGCCGTGCGGACGCCCTTGCCGAGATACCGGCTCTTGTCGCCGTCGCGCAGCTCGAGCGCCTCGCGCGTGCCCGTCGAGGCACCCGACGGCACCGCCGCGCGGCCGAAGGCCCCGCTCGCGAGCTCCACGTCCACTTCGACCGTCGGGTTGCCCCGCGAATCGAGAATCTCCCGTCCGACGACACGCTTGATGTTCACGAAAGGCTCCTCAGTTTCTGCAATCTGGTCGGGAGACTCTCCCGACGACTCTCCCGACGAGTACGCGGGAACGGCGTACCCCGGTAGCCAACCCGATATTCTGTCAGATCAGGCGCCGCGCTTGTCCCACTCGCCCTCGACCGCGAGGACGTCCGCCGGCGGGTCGACGACGAGGGGCTCGTCGTCGGTCGTGACCACCACGATCCCCGATTCCGTGACGGTGTGGCGCTTGCGGTCCTCGTCGGGGTGGTAACCGATGCACGCGCCGCGCGGGATGAACACGTCCCGGTCGATGATGGCGCGGCGGATCCGCGAGTGCCGGCCGACCCGCACCCCGGGCATGAGGATGCTGTCGGACACGTCGCAGAAGCTGTGGACGCGCACGTTCGGGCAGAGGATGCTGCCCGACACGCGGCTCCCCGAGATGATGCACCCGGCCGAGATGATCGAGTCGAGCGCGTGGCCGCAGCGCTGCCCCTCGTCCGCGAAGACGAACTTGGCGGGCGGCGCCTGCACTTGCCAGGTCCGCATCGGCCATTCCGGGTCGTACAGGTTGAACTCCGGGTTGACGTGGCACAGGTCCATCGAGGCCTCGTAGTAGGCGTCGAGCGTGCCGATGTCGCGCCAGTACTTCGACGCCTTCTTGTTCTGATCGTAGAAGCGGTAGGCGCAGACCTGCGCGTCGTGGATCATCGCCGGCAGGATGTCCTTGCCGAAGTCGTGGTTGGTATCGCGGCCGGCATCCGCTTCGAGCGCCTTGTAGAGCGCGTCGGCCTCGAAGACGTAGATGCCCATCGACACCAGCGCGACGTCGGGGGAGCCGGGAACGCCGATCGGCTGGCGCGGCTTTTCCTGGAAGCCGGTCACCTTGTCGGTGCCGTCGACCGCGACGACGCCGAAGCGCGTCGCCTCCTGGACCGGCACTTCGAGGCAGGCGATGGTGGCCGCGGCGCCGCGCTCCTGATGGAAGCGCAGCATGCGCGCGTAGTCCATCTTGTAAACGTGATCACCCGAGAGCACGACGATGTGCCTGGGGTTCTCGCGCGTGATCGAGTACAGGTTCTGGTAGACCGCGTCGGCCGTGCCGAGGTACCAGTGCTCGCCGACGCGCTTCTGCGGCGGCAGGATCTCGATGAACTCGCCGAGCTCTTCGGCGAACACCTTCCAGCCCATGCGGATGTGCCGCGTGAGCGAGAGCGACTTGTACTGCGTGGCGATGTAGATGCGGCGGAAGCCCGAATTCACGCAGTTGGACAGCGTGAAATCGATGATCCGGTAGGGGCCGCCGAAGTACACGGCCGGCTTGGCCCGTTCCTTGGTCAAGGGGAACAGCCGCTCGCCGACGCCGCCGGCCAGGATGATGACCAGAGAATCGGCCGTCATGCGGTGCGGATGATACCACGGTGGTCGGACCTGTCGTGGCCCCAACTGCCCGTCTGTCAGTGACTTGAGCTGGTCTCGCCGGGTTTGACTTGGCTTCGATCGTCGGCCTATGATCGCAGGCCGGGCCCAAGGCCCTGGTCGGGCCGCCTCTGTTCGTCGTCCACGCGCGTCAGGGGTTCCATTTCGTGCTCGTCAGGGTTTCCATTCGGGGGAGTTCAAGGGTTTTCATGCTGCGTACCACCACCCGGACCGCCATGGTCCTGGCGGCGCTCGCGATCGCGCTCGCCGCACCCGCTACCGTTCCCGTGCTCGCGCAGGCGCGGAAGGACGACCGTTCCCAGCGCAAGGACGACAAGGACAAGAAACCCGCCGAGGGGCTGACCGCCGCGCAGCGCCTCGAGGCGTCGCCGCTCGCCAAGATCGCCGACGAGGTGATGAAGGGCACGGCGCCGGGGACGTACCTCGTCGTACCGCCCAAGGATCCGGGCAAGGCCGACGGCAAGGAGACGGCGCCCACGCAGCCCGCGCCGGCGGAGGTCGCGCTGACGTGGCACAACGACTTCCTCAAGGCGCAGCAGGGGCAGATCTTCGTGCCGTTCTCGGTCCAGCTCGACCCGGGCAAGCTCGGCACCTCGGTCGCCGCCTACCTGCGGATCGCGCCGCGAGGATCCACCGGGCTACCCGCACCGGCCGCGGGTGAGAAGGCGCCGGCCTATCCGTTCGAGGACGTCTACTTCACCGAGCTCCGGAGCTCCGGTCCGGGCACGCCGCTGAAGATGACCCGCGCCTTCGCGGTCACGCCCGGCACCTACGACGTCTACTTCGCGCTGCGCGAGCGCCCGACGGCGCAGACCGCCGCGGACGCACCGGTCAAGGTCGCGATCATCAAGCAGGAGCTGACGGTCCCGAACTACCACACCGAGGAGCTCCAGACGAGCTCGGTGCTGGTCGCGGACAAGATCGAGCAGCTCACGGCGCCGGTGACGGCGGAGTCGATGAAGGAGCGGCCGTACGTGCTCGGCGACAGCGAGATCACGCCGGCGGCCGACATGAAGTTCAAGAAGACCGAGGAGCTCCAGCTGGTCTTCCAGATCTACGGCGCGAAGTACGGGACCGACAAGAAGCCCGACGTGACCGTGGACTACGTCTTCTACCAGAAGGATCCGAGCGGCGAGAAGCTGTTCAACCGCACGCCGGCGCAGAACCTGTCGAAGGACAGCCTGCCGCCGAACTTCGATCCCGAGGCCGGGCATCAGCTGATGACGGGCCAGGGCGTGCCGCTGGCGAGCTTCCCGGAAGGCGACTTCCGGCTCGAGATCAAGATCACGGACAACAAGGCTCAGAAGAGCATCACCCGCGACGTGGTGTTCACGGTCGTCGCGGCATCCTAGGGTGAACGAGGAAGGCGGCCGGGCGTCCGCCCGGCCTGGCGAGTGAGCACGAGCAAGCGACCACGGGTACGGTTCGAATCGAGGAGGCTCCCCATGCCCTCACTCCTGCCGATCGTCCTGCTGACGGCCGCCGCGGCCGCCCACGCGCCGGTGTACCTTGCCGCCTCCTCGGGGTCCCACGCCGCCAAAGCGAGAAGCGGGCAGTCCCAGGGCACCCGCGCGACGCGCAGCACGCCGTCGAGCGAGCCCGTGATGCTCACCGCCAGCGTGACGGCGGGCTGGATCGAGGGGCTCGTCACCGACGACCACAACCAGCCGGTCGCCGGCGCCGCGGTGACGGCGCAAGGCCGCGACCTCCTGATCATCGAGACCGATCACGTCGGCCGATTCGAGCTGCGCGGGCTGCCCGCCGGCACGTATCTGCTGCGGGTCCAGGGGCGCGGCTACGCCGCCTCGCGGCGGGAGTTCGTCCAGGTGGTGCCGTCGCGCGGCACGCACTTCGACGTGCAGCTGCGGCGCGCCGCCGCGCCCGCGATGGCTCCCGCAACGCCGGCGGTGATGGCCGCCGGCGTCGGCCTCGACACCGCGCCGAGCGCCGTCGATCCCTCCGTCTCGCCCGTCACCGCCGAGACGCCCGACGTCGTCGACGCCGCGTCGGTGCCGCACGATCACTCGTCGGCGGCGTGGCGCCTGCGCCACGCGAAGCGCTCGGTGCTGCGCGAGACCACCACCGGCTACGAGGATTCGCCGCTCCTCGACGACGCGCTCTGGGCCGACGCGCAGCCCTTCGATCTGCGCGACTGGACGGTCGGCGTCGGCCGCTCCGCCGCGTCCGCGGTGCTGAACGGCACGCTGACCGGCCGCGTCCAGCTCCTGACCGCGGGCACCTTCGACCAGCCGTTCGAGGCGCTCACCACCGAGGACATGCCGGCGGGCATCGCCTTCGTCCACCTCGCGGGGCCGCTCAGCACCCGCACGACGTGGGGCGTCGAGGCGGCGACCGCGCGCGGCACGGTCCAGTCGTGGTTCGTCGGCGGGAGCTACGCGACGGTCGTCGCGGACAAGCACGGCGTCGAAGTCCACAGCTCCTACAGCCGGCAGACCACGGCCGGCGCGAGCGGGATCAACATCGT
>Ga0075366_10001881_pt1 | contig 10590 bp, 6 predicted proteins | sample EndMethybrTD3031_FD_72351 | JGI IMG/M metagenome (GOLD analysis project Ga0075366, IMG submission 72351) | Populus endosphere microbial communities from Tennessee, USA - Endosphere MetaG P. TD hybrid TD303-1 | ecosystem: Host-associated > Plants > Roots > Endosphere | place: USA: Tennessee... | reverse complement strand
GTGCTGAACGGATAGAACGAGAACGTGTACGTGCCGGGCGCAAGTCCGGAGACGTTCAGGCTGAAGCCGCTGGGTGTGAACCGCGTCCCGTACTGGGCGCCGACGTCGGGCCTGGACAGATTGGTCACGGATGCGCCCACGACGATCGACGGCCCTCCCCCGACCGGCGTCGCGTACACGGAGAGGTAGCTGACACCCGATTGCGTGGGATGCGCCAGATCGATCGCGTATCCCGTCACCGTGAACGGCTGGGTGACGGTGGCGTCGGCAGCCGGTGCGTCGATGGCGATGCGGATGTTGGGTGTCGGGATCGTCACCGTGACCCGCGCGCTGGAGCTGTTCCCGTCAAAGGTCGACCGGGCATAGATCCAGAGGTTGTGCGTTCCGCTCGGCAGCGGCGTGCCCCCGGGTGTCGTGAACGTGAATCCCGAGTTCCGCCACCGCTCGCCCAACTGGTCGGCCAGGTCCTGGCGCGCGAGACCATAGGTCGCGCGTCCAAGATAGGTCATCGTCGTCAGGTTGACGTGCGCGTAGACATCGACGATGTCCACGCCCGTCCCCGAGGCAGCTCGCGGGTCGATGGCCCAGCCTCGAATCTCGAACGGCTGTGCCGTGACGCTGTTGTTGGCGGGCGCCTCGACGATCAGGCGCGGCTCGTTCCGGACGACGACCCGCCGCGTGCCGGCCGCCGCGATGATCTGCGTGCCGCTGACGGTACTGAACGGGTAGAAGTAGAACGTGTACGTGCCGGCCGGCAGGTTGTTGACGGAGAATTTCCAGCCGCTCGGACTGAACCGGGCGCCGTACTGCGCGGCGATGTCAGGCCTCGGCAGACCGGTGGAGGCCGTACCGAGCACGATCGGTGCGCCGCCGCCGTCGGGATAGGCGTAGACCGTCAGATTGCTGACGCCGGATTCCGTGGGATGCGCGAGATCGGCTGCCCAGCCGGTGAACGTCACGGGCTCGAAGACGGTCGCGTTGGCCACCGGCGTGTCGACGACGACGCGCGGATCCGGATTCGGGATCGTGACGGTCACGCGCCCCGACAAATCGAACCCGTTGGTGACGACGGTCCGGGCATACACGTAGATGTCGTACGTGCCGGGCGTCAGACCCGAGGCGTAGAGGTAGTACCCCGAGTAGCGGTACCGCTCCCCATAGGCGGCCGCCGCGGCCGCCCATTCGATCCCGTACGTCCCGCTGCCGAGATCGATCCACGGGGACGTTCCCTGCCTCACGGCATACATCCTGACGGCGTCGACGCCCGTGCCCGTCGTGGCGCCGCGATCCAGCGCATAGCCGCGAATCAGGAACGGCTGGCCCACCAGCGCGCCGTTGGCAGGCAGGTCCACGACCATGCGCGGATCGTTACGGACGGTGAGCCGCCGGTTCATGGCGGCCCCGATCTCCTCGGTCCCGCTCACGGTGCTGTGGGGGTAGAACGAGAACGTGTAGTCCCCCGGCGGCAGGCCGCTGACGGTGAACTCCCAGCCGCTCTTCAGGAATTGCTGGCCGTACTGCGTCGCGACGGCGGGCCGGTCGGAGCCCGTGTACGCCGGGCCGAGGACGATCGAGCCGCCGCCGTTGACCGGCGTGGCGTACACCGCCAGGTAGCTGACGCCGGGGCCTGTCGGGTGAGCCAGGTCGACGGCCCATCCGCGGATGACGAACGGTTCCGTACTGGTCGCGTTCGCGGCCGGCTCCTCGATCGTCACGTGGACGTCGGGTACGGGCAGCCTGATGCCACCCGTGGACGCCGCCATGTCGAACGCACCCGTGAGCGTGCTCCGGGCGTAGGCCCAGATGGTATATGTCCCCGGCGCGAGGCCCGACGCCTCGAGTGAGTACCCGGAGTTGCGGTAGCGCTCCCCGTACGTCCCCGCGGCGGCGTCCGACGAGAGGCCGTAATTCGTCACGTCGCCGAGGTGGGTCCAGACATCGTTCTTGACGGCATACACGCGGATCCCGTTGACGCCGGTACCGGTGGGAGCGCCCAGATCGACCGCGTATCCGCGGATCAGGAACGGCTGCCCCGTCACCGCAGCATTGACCGGCTCTTCGATCACGCCGCGCGGGCCGCGGACGACGATCGGCACGACTCCGGTGTTCTGCGTCGAACCGTTGATCGTGAAATGGGCCGACGCATAGATTTCGTACGGCCCCGGCGGCGGCGGGAGAACGGTCAGGCGGAATCCGCTGTAGCGGAACTGCTCGCCGAACGACGCGGCCTCATCGTTCGACTCGCCGTAGATGGCCGTCCCGAGCGGGATCGGCGTCCCGCCACCGCCCGGCTGTCGCGCGTAGAGATCGACGCGATCGACGCCGACGCCGGACGCCGCATGCCGGTCGAAGGCAAATCCGATGATGGTGAAGTTCCCGAGAAGGACGGCTCCGCTGTCCGGCGTACGAATGGCCGCGAACAGGTGCGGTTCGTTGTCGCGGATCGTCACGGTGTGCGACGAGGCTCCGAGCTCGGCGCCCACCGGCGACGACAGCGCGACGGTGAAGGTCTCGTCGTTCTCGTCCTGCGTGTCGTCTCGCAGCGGAACGACGATCGGCTGCCGATCGCCGTTCGGCGCACCGGCCTCGAACGTCACGGTCCCCGACACGGTGGTGTAGTCCTGGTCCGGACCGGCCGTCCCGCCCATCACCGTCGCATACGCCACGGTCACGCGCTGATCGAGCGCCTGCCCGTCGGGTGTCGTCAGCTTGACCCAGACCGGATGCGACGCCACGCCTTCGAAGACGCTCGACGTCGCCGCCTCGAACGCCACGGTCGCCAGGGGCGCCTCGACGCTGGCGAGAAGCCTCGAACCGAGATAGATGTAATCCTGCTTCCAGCGCACGCCTGTCGGCGTGCCTGCGTACTCCGCCAGCAGATCGCCCGACAGGCCGTGCACGAAATAGTCGCTGCCGCCGTTGGCACGTAGGCGCAGGGCCCGCATGTTGTCGGCGTCGTAGCGATACGTCGTCGTCGAGATCACCTGCGTCTGCGCGTTCGTGACGGCGAACGTCTCCATCATGTTGAACGGCGTGTAGGTGAAGGTCGTCCCCGGCGCCTCGTCGAGATTCCCGTTGTCGTCGTAGCCGTAGTCAGCGGCTTCGAAGCTCCCCGTGACCTGCCTGAGGCGGTTGGTCAGGGGCGAATACGTGTAGTTGACGTCCCCCTTCGTCTTCCGGTTGCCGTCGGCGTAGTAGGTGAAGGCGGTCGCCCCGAAGCTGCCGTACACGTGCGTCAGGCGGTCGACCGCGTCGTAGTCGAACGTCTGGCTGAATTCCGGACGCGCGTCGGCGATCGAACGCACGTTGCCGGCGTTGTCATAGGCATAGGTCAGGTGCAACGGCCCGGCGGTCACCTCGTCCGGGCGGGACCGGCCGTCGAACCCCACGTGGTTGGTGAGCCCGTTGCCGGAGCGGAAGTCGGAAATGGCGCCTGACGCGTGATAGCTGATCTGATCCGCGAAGATCGTGCCGTTCTCCTCGTAAACCCGTGTCACGTGCCTGCCGTTGTCCGGATCGATGTCGTAGCGGACCTTGCGGTGATTCGGGTACTCGATCCGCGTCAGGTTGTCCAGGCCATCGAAGTCGTACAGCGTCGTGAACGACTGGCCGATGATCCGGTCGGTCCGCTCGCGCAGGCGATCCGAGGCATCGTAGTGGAATTCGCTGAACACATGGGAGTTCCACATCTCCTTGCGATTGGGCCCCTCGTACCGGATCTCCACATCGTGCGCCGTTCCGGGTGCGTCGATGGTTCGCAGCCGATTGAGGCCATCGTAGGTGTAGGTGAAGTCCTGCTGGTTGGCGTCGCGCTTCGTGAGAACGTTCCCGACGTTGTCGAGCGTATAGGTGACCGCTCCCGACTCGGGGTGCGTTTCTGAATCGAGGAAGGTCTTGGCGTTGTAGTGCCAGGAGCGGCCGGGCGCGCCGTCGGGGGGTGCGACGCCCGTCAGCATGCCGAGGGGATGATAGCTGTACTGCCAGGTCTTGCCGGCCGCGTCGGTGACCTGCGCGAGCCGCCCTCCGGAAGGCGCGCCGAAGTACTCCCACACCTGGGTCGTCGTGTGGTCCTCTTCGTCGCGAATCGCCACCGAATGGCCGCTGTACGTGTACTCGACGTACGACCCGCCTGGATGCGTGCGGCGCCTGAGCCGTCCGATGGCGTCATAGGTCAGCGTGTCGCCGCGATCGATCGACGAATACGGCGCCCCCTCGTAGGTGACGTAGCCTTCGGCGTCGTAGCGTGTCGACGTCTGCACGCCGGCCGAATCGACGGTCCGGATCTGCCTGCCAAATCCATCCAGATAGGCCGTCGTCACACGCGCGCCCCGCTTCGTCTCAATCTCGCGACCGTTGGTCTCGTTGTAGTTCGTCTCCGTCGCGGTCACGCCCGGCGGCGACACCATTTCGACCCGCCCCAAATCGTCGTAGGTGAAGTGCGTCCGGTGATTCTGATCGCGGGTTTCTTCCCACGCAACGGTACCGTCGGAATTGATGCTGCGGTGGATCTCGTATTCAGGCGTGGTCGTGTCCTTGGCCACGCCGTAGTCGAACGTGGCGGTCGTCGAGTGGTCGTTGGCATCGGTCGTCCGGTTGCGGTTGCCGTACGCGTCCCGCCCGAACGTCGTCCGGACACCCGCCTTTGTCTCCGCCTCGAGGAACGCCGTGGCATTTTCGTACTCGTAGCTGGAGGTGAAGGACTGGCCGTCTACCCTGACGGTTTCACTCGCCACCCGGTTCGTAAAATAAGAAGAGGCGTCGAACTCGTAGTCGAATGTGCGCTCCGTTACGCGCTCCTTTTGCCCGGACTCCGTGATGCGCCAGGGCTGGCGGTAGTCGCCGTAGTTGGTGTCATGGTAGTCGTATGTGGTCGTGTAGGTGACACCGTCCTGTGTAATCGCCTTGCCGGTGAGGGCGGCCGGGAGAGACGACAGATCCGTGTAGTCCAGTTCGACCCGCGCCACTTCTGCGCCGCCGCTGTCACGAACGATCTTGCGATCGAGCAGCCAGTTCTGCTTGAACGGTTTCCACCCGTGCAGGAATTCGATCTGGCGCCCGCTCGGCGTCGTGACCGTGCCGAACGCCTGACCGCCGGGCGGCTCGTTCAACGAGAACTGCCACATTCCGGAATCGATGTCCGGACCGTCCGTCGTCCGTGAGCTGATCACCGCGCGCGGGATCCCCAGGTAGGGCGGCAGGATCTGCTCGGCGAACTGATACTTCACCTCGCCTCCCTGAGGCGTGGTGACCGTCACGGACCCGTCGTTGCCGTCGTCGTAGGCGTACTCCCAGGCCGGGCCCACGGGAGGCGTCGCTTTCGTCAGGCGCCAGCCGGCCTGCAACTCGGGCGAGGCGAATTCGCAGTCGTACGACCACTCGCGACCGAGATAGATCATCTTTCGCGGGATCATTCCGCATTCGGAGGATTTGTCGTCGTAGCGAAACTCGACGGTCCGGGTCGGAGACGAACCGAGGGTCTGGAACACGCCATTCAGCCGCAGCGGGCGGATGTCGGTCTCCGCCCCGCCTTCCCAGTCGAAGTCGATCGAATTGCCAAAGGGATCGTGGACCTCCGCGACCATGACGCCACCGGACGGATTGCCGTCTTCGAAAGTGGCGATCCACCCGTTCGGCATTTCGAGCGTCCGCGTGCTCTTCGTGTAGCGCCAGAACTCCTCGCTCAGGAACACGTCGCTGCCATACGTCCCGTCTCGCGGGAGCAGCTTGCGGAGGCTGCCGTCAGCCATGAACAGTTGGGGATACTCGGCGGAGTCGTTGGGACTCCCTTCCGGGATCCCGATGCGCCAGGGAATGCCGGCAAGCCCGAAGCGCCACAGACCCGTCTGATGGTTGTACGTCCGGACGAACTGCAGATTGAACCCGGCGTTCCCGGGGAGTACCAGATCGGTGAACGTCAGATTGACATCCCCGTTGATCATGTCGATGGCTTCGAACGGCGCTGCGCTGAAATAGCTGCGATCGGGGGCGAGGCCGACCGGGGAGAAGTCGGGAGGCGGACCGCCTTGCGCGGACGAATGCGCACTGCCCTGGAGCAGCACGACCGCCGCCGCAATTGTCGCCGCGCCGACGCGAATCAGCCTCGTGGTTGGACGCACGAGCGCCGCTAGCCGGCGACGCGTCAGCTCCTGGGTCATCCGCCAACTCCCTTGAAAGTGTGAGATGGCGAGATTGTCGGCTCACGATCCGATCCCGGCCAAGAAGAATCGAGTCGCGTTTTCGCGCATCGAGCCACATTCACTGCGCGATTGGCTCTGAGCGGAACAGAGACCTTCTGGCATTTGACCCGCGACGTCCGGCGTGGTGTCCAAGCAATCCGAAGGCAGGTCGTCGTGGCGTTCTTCGCGAGAGTGGTGTTAGATACAGTGCGTGGTTTCCCGTGCGCATCGGTGCGCGGGAAGAACATTCCGGTCGTGAGTTCGCGCAGGTGAACTGCGAGCCCGCGCGATCTCAAACCCAGACAAGCAGAGCGTGAATCGTGGACAGCGCCTGGACGTTCGCAGTCGTCACCGAGTGTCAGAAGTTCGTGTGCGCGACATCCATGGAAGGGGCGCTCGACGACGGGCCGCGCAGCGCCGCAGCATTGCGCGACACCCTGCCGCCGGCCGCCGACCCTGTCTCGGCGCGATTCGTCCGTGCGCTGCTGCTCGAGATCGCCTTGCGTTGGGGCGCCGAACACCACCGCCGCCTGGCGCACAAGTGCCGCGCGCGGCCGTGTGCAGTCGCCGCCCTCCTCCACGCCGACGCGTTCTGGCCATCAGAGGCACCGGGCCGGAGCGCCGCCGATCTGTTCGTCGCGCACGTCACCGCCATTCGTGACGAGCTGGCGAGCACGCACGGTCGCTCACTCGCGGCTCGCGCGGCTGCGCTCTTCGACGAGAGCGGCGGCACGACGACGGTCGAAGCGGTCGCACGGAGGCTGGACACGCATCCGTCAACCCTGCGGCGCGCGTTTCAGCGCGAGTTCGGACGGACCGCGCGCGAATACCTCACGCGGGTTCGCCTCGCGAAGGCCGAGGCGATGCTCGGCGACGGTATGAGCGTCAAAGTCGAGCCGATTGCCTACGCTGTGGGTTGGTCGAGCAAGAGCGGGCTGTACCGCGCGTTCCGGCAGTTCCGCGACGAAACGCCCGGACGGGCCAGGCATGCGCCCGCGCCCGAACCGCCCGCGCCAGAGCCGCGGCATCCGTGAGCGCGCATCAGGAATCGGGGCACGCGGACCTGTCTCCGGCGAGACCCGTCACGCGCGACCCGTGTCTCCAGATCTCTTTCCCCGACAGGGAATAGATCCGGACGACGTCTCCATCCTCGTCAATCTCCATGCTCCGTGCCCCTTCGTTCGGGACGAGCCTCAATTCGACCGCGTCGCCCGGCTCGACCTCCACATAGAAGCCCTCCGGTTCGAGCATCAGGAAGAAGGACCGTGCTCCCTCGTTTCGAAATGGCAGATGCATGCTGGGGTTCGTCAGAGGCGCAGGGCCTCGACCGCGAGCGAAATCATACTTCGCTCAAAGTCCTTTCACGTAGCGAATCGTCTCCACCTCGAACCCCGCGCGCTCGTAGGCACGCCGCGCGCGGGCGTTGCCGTCGAACACGTTGAGCGTCAACTTCGCGTAGCCCTGCGCGCGTGCCCAGTCTTCGGCGGCGCGGAGCAGCGCGGCGCCGACACCATGCCCTTCGGCGGCGTCGGTCACGGCGATCATCCCGAGATGCCCGTGGCGATCGGCGGTGAAGTAGTCGGTGTGGTGCTCGAGGAAGGCGAAGCCGGCGGGACGGCCGGCGTCTTCGGCAATCAGCAGCGCCTGGCCCCGCATGCCCGCGTCGAAGAAGTCGTCGAGGCAGCGGACCTCGCCGGCGACGACCTCCTGCGGCGTGCGCCACGGGGGCGGCCCGAACGCCGCGAGGCGCCGGGCCGTCTGGATCACGAAGTCGCGATCGGCGGGCGTGCCGCCGCGGATGACGATCGATGACATGCCGGATGTGAGACCACCCTCGCAACGCAAGGGTGGTCCGCCGTAGCGTCAGCGAAGGCGGACCCGGACTACTTCTTCGCGCCCGGAGGCGGCAGGTCGCTGTTGTACATCGCGTGCGTCAGCAGCCAGGCGCCGCTCGCGTCCTTCTTCAGGAGGACGATGTACTTGCCCTTGTCGTCGAACATGCCGCCGCCCTTCTGCATCATGAGCGACTGCTTGTAGGTGCCGACGTCCACCGCCGTATCGCCGTAGACCTTGGTCTCGGTCGGGGTGAGCGTGATGCCATGGACCATGTACTGCTGCGCGAAGCCCTTGTGGTACGCCTCGATCGCCGCGCGTCCTTTCGCGGCCGGGGCATTCGGCGGCATCTCGACGCCGTCGGCCGCGTAGAGCTTCGCGATGCCCGCCGCGTCCTGCGCGCCGGCGGCCTTCTCGTAGGCGGAGCGCGCCTTCGCGACGCCCGCCGTGTCGCCGTTCCCCTGTGCGTATGCGCCTGTCGCCGCCAGCACGAGGGCCGCCGCGGCAATCACGATATTCCGCCCGCTTCCAGTCATTGATCCTCCAGCTACTTCTCAACCAGCTCCATCGTCATGGACGTCTTCGCCAGGTTCTTCATCGTCGCGGGGCGGCCGTCGCGCCCGGTCGTCGTCATCGTCGACGAGATCTCGGTGCTCATGGTGGACTTCCGGATGCGCCCGCCGGCGGCGTCGAACTCGATCTCGCCGTCCCCCTTGCCGTCGCCAATCTTCATCGTCATGCCCGCCGGGCCGATCGGCGGCGCGCTCTCCTGCTTCAGCGCGAGCGCGACGGCAATCGACGCCGTCGGGCCGTCCGCCGACTTCAGCGTGAACGTCTGGGTGCCGGCGATGCGGCCGATGACGTCCGTCCCGAGCGCGATCTGCGACGTCCAGGTCTCGCCGGGCTTGACCGGCTGCGGCGGCATGCGCGGGAAGCTTTGTTCGAGCGACGCGCGGATCGCCTCCGGGCTCAGCACGGTCTTGAGCCCCTGCGCCATCGGCGTGTTCGCGCGATCCTGCGGCATGTCCTGCATGATCTTGTCGAGCACCTTCTGCGTGCCGTCGATGCGCTGGACGGCGCCGGTCGCAGCCATGGTGACGCTGATGGTGGTGCCGACGATGCCGCCGAAGACGCGGCCGAGCGCCTCCGCCCCTTCGTCCGGCTTGGCACTCTTCGGCTCGTCGCTGTCGTACGACGCCTTGCCCGCCGGACCGTTCATCTCGATGCGCACCGCTTCCGTCGTCTGGTGCAGGGTCACCGAGCCGTCGGGCGCCACGGCGGCGGCGAGCAGACGAATCCGCTGCGTCATCGTCTGCTCGAACGAGACGTCATCCGCCCCGGGCGCGCCGCTCATCGTGCTCGTCGTTTTCATCGTCGTCTTGTAGACGAGGGCCTCGCCCTGCTTCCATCGGTATTGCAGCGTGGCTTGTGCGTGCGCGAGGCCCGCGGCGGACAGGACCATGACAGCGGTGGCGGCGGCGCGGAATCTCACGGGCGGCTCCTGGGCATGGCAAGCGTGATCATAAAGATACTGCACAGGACCAGCGCTCCGCCGCCCACCGCGGCACGGGTGAGGGTTTCGCGCAGGAACGCCCAGCCCAGCAGCACGGCGATGAACGGCTCGACGAGCCCCATCGACAGGAGGGCGGTGGCCGACATGCGCTCGAGCAGCCAGTAATTGAGCCAGGTGCCGCCGATCGATCCGGCCAGCGCCAGATACAGCAGGCAGGCGATCGCCACGGGCGTCCAGTGGGCCGAGGCCGGGTTGCCCTCCCGGAGCATCGCCGCCACCAGCATCGGTCCTGCCGCGCACAGCATCTGGCCGGCCGACAGCACTTCAGGCCGCAGCGACCGCTTGTGGCGCTTGACGAACACGTACGCGAACGCCACGAAGGCGGACGCCACGGTCACCGCCGCGCAGCCGAGGAGCGCTTCCCGGCCGGCGACGTGCAGCTGGTCGCGCGAGATCAGCGCGACGCCGGCCACGCCCAGCGCGATCGCGCCGAACGCCCGCATCGTGAACGGCTCGTCGTCGAGCAGCACGTGCCCGAACACCAGCGCGAAGGCCGGCGTGATCGACTGCAGCACGGCCGTGAGGCCCGACGGGATGAACTGCGCCCCCCAGAACAGGAGCGCGTAGTTGACGCCGAGCAGGAGGAGGCCGGCGACGGCGAGGACGTACCAGTCGCGCGCGGCGCGCGGCAGCGGCACACGCCGCCACGCCAGGATGGGCAGGAGCACCGCAAGCGCCACGACGAGCCGCAGCGCCGCGAACGTGATCGGCGGCAGGTCACGCAGCCCGATCTTGATGAACAGCCAGACGCTGCTCCAGATCAGACACGTGACCCACCACACCAGCAAAGTCAACGGCGTCTTTCACTCGACACGACAGTCACGGCACGTAGTCACGGGAGGCCGCAGAGCACGCACAGGTCGCAAAGCACTCTTATCAATATGTCTTCTTGCGACCTCGGCGGGCTTCGCGAGCTCTCGTATGTACGTGCGTGACAGGCGGTACTGCTATCTCTCCTGCGGCGACGTGGTCGTCGGACGCGCCCCGGCGCGGCCGGCGTCCAGATCG
>Ga0075366_10001880_pt1 | contig 10593 bp, 10 predicted proteins | sample EndMethybrTD3031_FD_72351 | JGI IMG/M metagenome (GOLD analysis project Ga0075366, IMG submission 72351) | Populus endosphere microbial communities from Tennessee, USA - Endosphere MetaG P. TD hybrid TD303-1 | ecosystem: Host-associated > Plants > Roots > Endosphere | place: USA: Tennessee... | reverse complement strand
GCCTTGCGCGCCTTCACCGAGCCGGCGATCTGGATCGCGCCCGAGAACAGCAGCAGCTTTTCCGTGAGCGTGGTCTTGCCCGCGTCGGGGTGGGAGATGATCGCGAAGGTGCGGCGGCGCCGCACCTCCTTGGCCAGGGGCGTGAGCTCGGACATGCAAACGCAGCCGAAGGAACGCGGCCGCCTCGTGGAGTGAACCCGCGATTATCGGCGCTGGCCGAAGCCCCGCGACCCCGGTGGCACACTGCGCCGATGCCTGAGTTGCCCGACGTCGCCGTCTACACGGAGTCACTCGCCGCGAAGCTCGCGGGAGACCTCCTGAAGCGCGTGCGCGTGTTGAACCCGTTCCTGCTGCGCACGGCAGTGCCGCCGATCGCCAGCGCCGAAGGCAAGCGAGTCGTCGGTATCGAGCGGCTCGGCAAGCGGGTCGTGATCGCTCTGGCGGGCGAGCTGTTTCTGGTGATCCACCTGATGATCGCCGGCCGCTTGCGCTGGCTGGCCGCGGGTGCGAAGCCGCCCGGCAAGATCGCCCTCGCGACCTTCGAGTTCGAAGCCGGCACGCTGCTCCTGACCGAAGCCGGCACCAAGCGGCGCGCGTCGCTGCACCTGGTGGCCGGACGCGCTGCGCTGGACGCCATGGACCCCGGCGGCATCGATGTGCTGAACTGCGACCTTGCCGCGTTCGCGCAGCGCCTGGCGAGCGAGAACCACACGCTCAAGCGCTCGCTGACGAACCCGCGCCTCTTCAGCGGCATCGGCAACGCGTACTCGGACGAGATCCTGCATAGCGCCCGCCTCTCGCCCGTCACGCTGACCCGCGCGCTCGACGCCGACGCGACCCGCCGCCTGTTCGACGCGACCCGCGAGGTGCTGATCGAGTGGACCGAGCGGCTGCGCGGCGAAGCGGCGGCGCATGGCGGCTGGCCCGACAAGGTCACCGCGTTCCATCCGGCGATGGCAGTGCACGGACGCTTCGGCCAGCCATGCCCGGTGTGCGGCTCGCCCGTGCAGCGCATCGTGCACGCAGACAACGAGACCAACTACTGCGCGCGCTGCCAGACCGGTGGCAAGCTGCTCGCCGACCGCGCGCTGTCGCGCCTGCTCAAGGCGAGCTGGCCCAAGCACATCGACGACATCGAGTGATCTCGCCCTGCGCTCAATGCGCGGCGTCGCGTTGCAGCAGCAAATCGGCGATGACAGGCCGGTGCTCCGAGGCTTCCTTGCCGCCCGCGAACGCTGCGGCCACTCCGATCTCGGGGCTCACGAGGATGTGGTCGATGCGCAGGAACGAGACCGACAGCATCGTCGAGTGCCCGTGCGTGTAGCCGTAGCCATGGCCGGCGCTGGAGAACGCATCGCGCAGGCCGCGGTCCAGCAGCGTGCGGATCACCGGCGAGGTTTCCGGCGCGTTCAGGTCGCCGGCGACGATCAGCGGGTGCTCGCGTTTCGCGACGTCCGCCGCCAGCTTGTGCGATTGGCTCAGCCTGTCTTCGAAGTTCCGCTGCCAGTCGTCGATGCCTTCCGGGCCTTCGCGTCGCGTCGCGTTCAGCCCGCGCCGCGGCGAGAGCAGGTGCGCGGTGAAGAGCTCGATCTCCTTGCCGTCGATCGCGACAAGGCAGCGCACGTAGCTGTGCGGCTGGCCGCGGAACGACAGGTCGCCGGTGCGGCAGTCGTGCAGCGGGTAGCGGCTGACGACGATGTACTGGTCGCGGCTGAAGACGTGGCGCCCGGCGAAGATCGATTCGGCGGTCGCTGGTGCGCTGTGGCGCGCAGCGATCAGCTCGTCGGCGTCCTGCATCACGAGCAGGTCGGGCCGCTGCTGCGCCACCTCGCGCTCGAGCGCCTCGTACACGCCGGCCTGCCTGACCGCGCGATACGACTTCACGTTGTAGGTCATCATCCGCAGCGCACCCGAGCCGGTGTCGGGCTGCCCGAATGCGAGCCCCATGATGATCGTCGCGACAAGCCCGAGCGCCGCGATCGCGATCAGCCGCCAGGCCCAGCCGAGACGCCACGACAGCACGACCGCAAGCACAGCCGGCACCAGGAACGCCGGGTACGGCGCGTACTGCAGCAGCTCGAGCCACCACGATCCCAGCGGCTCGGCGCGGTAGGCGCTCGCAAGCAGCGCGGCCGGCACGGCCACGCCGAGCACCGCGAAGCGGGCAACCCAGCTCAGCACTCGACGAACGGACGCACGACCGCGAGCAGCCGCTCGACGTAGGCGTCTTTCTCGCCCACCGGCGCGGCGTAGTGCAGCGCTTGTGCGGCCGTCGCCTCGCCGGCACCGCACAGCATCAGCCACGCCGCGAGGTATTGGGAGGCGAGGCAGCCACCGGCGGTCGCGATCGGGCCGCGCGCGTGGAACGGCGCGTCTTCGACGCGCACGCCGGCCGCGATCAGCCAGGGTTTGGTCGTGAGATCGGTGCAGGCCGGCATGTCGGCAAGCAGGCCGAGCCGTGCAAGCAGCAGCGCGCCCGAGCACTGCGCGCCGATCCGCTGGCGCAGCGGGTCGAGCTGAAGGCGATCGAGCAATGCGCTGTTCTCCGCGATGGCGCGCGTGTACACGCCGCTGCCGAAGATCACGGCATCGGCCTCGTTCGCGAATTCGAGCGGCTGCTGCGCGGTCACGGTCACACCGTTCATCGACGTGACCTGCGCGCTCGGGCTCGTGATCTCGGCTTTCCAGCCATCGGCCTTCAGCCGGTTGAGCAGGCCGAGCGCGATGAACGAGTCGAGCTCGTTGAAGCCGTCGAACGTGAGGATGGCGACCCGCATCGCTGTCGCGCGTCCGGGTTCAGCTTTCGAGCACGGCGCGCAGCATCCACGCGGTCTGCTCGTGCACGGTCAGACGCTGCGTCAGAAGGTCGGCGGTCGGCTCGTCGTTGGCCTTGTCGGCGATCGGGAAAATGCCGCGCGCCGTGCGCGCAACCGCCTCGTGGCCATCGGCCAGGATGCGCACCATCTCGAGCGCTGCCGGCGGCTTGGCCGGTGCGTCTTTCAGCGATGCGAGGCTGCTGAACTGAGCGTACGAGCCCGGCGCCACATGGCCGAGCGAACGGATGCGTTCGGCGATCGGGTCGACCGCGTTCCACAGTTCGGTGTATTGCGTCATGAACATCGCGTGCAGCGACGTGAACATCGGCCCGGTCACGTTCCAGTGGAAGTTGTGGGTCGTCAGGTACAGCGTGTAGGTGTCGGCGAGCAGCCGGGCGAGACCTTCGGAGATCGCGCTGCGGTCTTTCTCGCTGATGCCGATGTGGATGCCGGTGCGTGGGGTCGCTGCCGGTGCGGCCTTGGTCTTGCTCTTTGCCATCTCGCTCGTCCAGTGTGAAGGGGTGGGGCTCAAACGACGAATGTAGCGCAGCCTCGCGAAGCCCGCGTGACTGCGCGTGTCGCAGCGGGCTTCAGCGCGCCGCCAGCGCGGCGAGCTTCTTCGCAACGGCCGAGCCGTAGTCCGGATCGGCCTTCATGAAGTGCCCGAGCTGACGCTGCTTCACCTCATCGGTGACCGAGTTCATCGCATTCGCGATGTTGGTCGTCAGGCGGTCCTTGGCATCCGCCGCCATCAGCCGGAACAGGTTGCCGGCCTGGGTGAAGTCGTCGGCTGTGCCGCGTTCGTCGTAGCGGCCCGCAGTGCCCGCCAGCGGCCAACCCGCGTCGCCGTGGCCGAAGCCGTTCGGCGAGGTGCCGGCTGCATTGACTGCCTCGTAGTTCTGCGAAGGCCCGCCGTTCTCGATCGCCATTTGGCCGTCGCGCTGCTGGTTGTGAAACGGGCAGCGCGGACGGTTCACCGGCAGATGCTGGTGGTTGGTGCCCACGCGGTACAGCTGCGCGTCGTGATATGCGAACAGCCGCCCCTGCAGCATCTTGTCGGGGCTGAAGCCCAGGCCGGGCACCACGTTCGCCGGCGAGAACGCGACCTGCTCGACATCGGCGTGGTAGTTCAGCGGGTTGCGGTTCAGCTCGAGCACGCCGACCGGGATGCGCGGGAAATCCTTGTACGGCCACACCTTCGTCAGGTCGAACGGGTTCCAGCCCGTCTTTTGCTCCCAGGCCGTGGCCTCGGCCTCGGTCATCACCTGGATGAAGACGTTCCACTTGGGGAAGTCGCCGCGGGCGATCGCATTGAACAGGTCGCGCTGCGCGTGGTCGGGGTCGGCGCCCGCCAGGCGCACGGCCTCCTCGGCGCCGAGGTTCTTGATGCCTTGCTGCGTCTTCAGGTGCCACTTCACCCACACGCGCCCGCCGGCCGCATCGATCAGGCTGAAGGTGTGGCTGCCGAAGCCGTCCATGTGGCGATAGCCGTCGGGCGTGCCGCGGTCGCTGAACAGCATCGTCACCTGGTGCAGGCTTTCGGGTGCCTTGCTCCAGAAGTCCCACATCATCTGCGGCGACTTCAGGTTCGTCTGCGGGTCGCGCTTTTGGGTGTGCACGAAGTCGGGGAACTTGATCGGGTCCTTGATGAAGAACATCGGCGTGTTGTTGCCGGTGAGGTCCCAATTGCCCTCCTCCGTGTAGAAGCGGACCGCAAAGCCGCGCGGGTCTCGTTCGGTGTCGGCCGAACCCTTCTCGCCGCCCACTGTCGAGAAGCGCACGAAGGTCTCGGTCTTCTTGCCGATGGCCGAGAACAGCTTGGCCTTCGTGTACTTCGTGATGTCGTGCGTGACAGTGAAGGTGCCGTAAGCGCCGGAGCCCTTGGCGTGCACCACGCGCTCGGGAACGCGCTCGCGGTTGAAGTGCTGCAGCTTCTCGATCAGATGGAAGTCCTGCAGCAGCAGCGGGCCGCGCGGGCCGGCCGAGAGCGAGTTCTGGTTGTCGACGACCGGAATTCCTGAAGCGGTGGTGAGTGGGGCTTGTGGCACGTGCAGTCTCCCTGCGGTTGGTAATGCGGCGAGTCTACGAATCACCCATAGCTTCATCAAATTGGATATGTCTATTCGATAGATAGGAGTATCAGCTTGGGCCTTCATGCCGCAGGCTGTTGCCCAGCGCAGTCTTGCGCACGATCACGGCAAACGACTGCACCGCCGGCGCCTTCTCGTCGCCGAGCCGCCACAGGATGCCGGGCGTGCGGATCGGTGTCGGGCTCTCGATGGGGATCATCTGCAGCCCGCTCATCGCCGTCGGGACCGCGTTGACCGAGGCGATCGCGCCGATCTGGGTGCGCAGCACGAGGCCGAGCATCGGCGCGATGGTCGACATCTCGGCCACGACGACCGGCTCGGCGCCACTCGCCTTGAAGCACTCCTCGAGCAGGATGCGCGTCGCGAAGTACTCGGGCAGCAGCACGAGTCGCTGCTGGTGCAACTCGACCATGCGGATGCGCTTGCGGCCGGCGAGCGGGTGCGAGTCGGAGACCACCAGCACCATCTCTTCGTTGTAGAGCGGCTCGAACCAGAGGTCGGTCGGGCCGTTGGGGCGGTAGGCGATGCCGATGTCGAGCTCGCCGGCGCGCAGCTTCTCGCCGATCTGGTCTGCCGAGAGTTCTTCCACGCGCACCCGCACGGTCGGGTGCCGGGCCAGCGAAAGCGCCACGCACTCCGGGATCAGTCCGATGTTGAAGGTGTGGGTCGCGCCGATCCGCACCTCGCCGGTCAAGCCGCCTCCGGCGGGCTTCAGCATCGCGATGCCGTGGTCGACCTCCTTCAGCGCCCGCGAGGCGAAGGCCAGGAAGAGTTCGCCCGCTTCTGTGGTGACCACCTTCTTGCCGATCCGGTCGAACAGCGGCTGCCCCACTTCTTCCTCGAGCTGGCGGATCTGGTGCGAGAGGGTCGACTGGGTGACGTGAACCCGCTCTGCCGCGCGCGTGAAGCTGAGGTACTCGGCCAGCGCGACGAAGTAGCGAAGATGCCTCAGCTCCATACAAACCCCATCGTCGAATCGATGGCATCGATCATATCGATGGCAATTGATCATTTCCTCCTGCCTGGCGATGTCCCTAAGCTTTGCGCCAGCGGATATCGGAAGCCGCAACAGCAGAGACAACGGAGATCAGCGATGTCCGAGTACAACCAGGAAAAGCTGACGCAGGACGTGCTCGCCGCGTTCGCCGGCACCCCCGAGCCGCGCCTGCGCGAGCTGATGATGGCGCTGGTCAAGCATGTCCACGCGTTCGCCCGCGAGGTCGACCTCAAGCCCGAGGAATGGCTCGCGGGGCTGAAGTTCCTCGAGTCGGTCGGCCAGATCTCGACCGAGCGCCGCCCCGAATTCATCCTGCTGTCCGACACGATCGGCCTGTCGATGATGGTCGTCGCGCTGGCGCAGGCGCGCGCGAGCGGAGACGCGAAAGGCGCGACGCCGGCCACCGAAGCCACCGTCGAGGGACCGTTCTACTGGCCGGGCGCACCCGATCTGGCGCTGGGCGCAGACATCGGCGAAGGCGTGCCGGGCGAACCGTGCTTCTACATGGGCCGCGTGACCGACACGAACGGCAAGCCGCTCGCCGGCGCGCTGCTCGATGTCTGGTCGGGCGACGGCAACGGCAAGTACGACGTGCAGCTGAGCAGCGAGCCGGTGATGAAGGCACGCGGGCGCTTTCGCACCGATGCCGAGGGCCGCTACTGGTTCTGGTCCATCCTGCCGACCTTCTATCCGATCCCCGACGACGGCCCGGTCGGCGTGATGATGCGCGCGACGAACCGCAGCATCTTCCGCCCCGGCCACATCCACATGCAGGTCTCCGCGCCCGGCCACGTGATGCTGACCACGCACGTGTTCGTCGCCAACAGCCCGCACATCGATGAAGACGCGGTGTTCGGCAAGCGCGACAGCCTCGTCGTCGACTTCGACCACCACGCGCCCGGCAAGGCCCCCGACGGGCGCCAGATGAAGCTGCCCTACCACTCGGCGAGCTACGACTTCCGCCTCGTGCCCACGCCTGCCTGACCACACGAACCGCACGAGCATTCTCATGAAAATCGGCAAGGCCACGGTGCCGCGCACCGCCATCTGCACATCGGACGAGCACACGATCGTCGTGCGAGGGCGTGACCTCTCGAAAGAGCTGATCGGCAAGGTCTCGTTCGTCGAGCACTTCTTCCTGCTGTTGACCGGCAGGACGCCGAGGGCCGGCGAGCTTGCCGTGCTGAACGCGACGCTGGTCGCGATCACCGAGCATGGCCTCGTGCCGAGCGTGCAGGCCGCGCGCATGACCTTCGCGGCGGCGCCCGATGCGATGCAGGGCGCTGTCGCGGCCGGCATCCTCGGCTGCGGCTCGGTCGTGCTCGGCTCCTCGGAAACCGCCGGCCGGATGTACAGCGAGATCGACGCGCAGGTGAGCGCCGGCACCCCACTGGAGGCTGCAGCGTTGGCGGTGATGCAGGCCTGGCGCGCCGCGGGCAAGGCGATCCCTGGCTATGGCCACCCGCTGCACAAGGAGCGCGACGAGCGGGTCGGCGCACTGTTCGACGTGGCCCGCGCGGCCGGCACCGATCTGCGTTTCGTCGCGATCGCCGAGGCCGCCGAGGCGCTGATGCCCGAGGTGCTCAAGAAGGATCTGAAGCTCAACGTCTCGGGCGCGATACCGGCCGTGCTGCTCGGCGCCGGCTTCCCGGTGCAGGCGCTGAAGGGCGTGCCCATCCTTGCCCGCACGGCAGGGCTGATCGCGCACCTGTATGAGGAGATCCAGCAGCCGATCGGCTTTGCGCTGTCGTACCAGGCGACGCGCGAGATGGTCTACGACGGCGAAGTGCCTGCCGGCTTCGGCACCCACAAATGATCAAGGTTCTGCAAGGCCTGAAGGTCGTCGAACAGGGCACGTTCATCACCGGCCCGGCGGCGGGCATGCTGCTCGGTGACCTGGGCGCCGACGTGATCAAGGTCGAGGCGCCGAACACCGGCGATCCGTTTCGCGCGTTCAAGGGCGGCTTGTACAGCCCGCACTTCCAGACCTACAACCGCAACAAGCGCAGCATCACGCTCGACACGAAGAGCAGCGCCGACCGAGAGGTGTTCGATGCGCTGATCGCCGACGCCGACGTCTACATCCAGAACTTTCGCCCCGGCGTCGCCGAGAAGCTCGGTGCCGGCGCGCAGCGGCTGCGTGCGCTGAACCCGAAGCTCGTCTATTGCTCGATCAGCGGTTTCGGCGCCACCGGCCCGGCGGCCAACCGCCCTGCGTACGACACGGTCGCGCAGGCTGCGAGCGGCTTCCTCAACCTGCTCGTGAATCCCGAGAACCCGCGCGTCGTCGGGCCGGCGATCGCCGATTCGCTGACCGGCTTCTACGCCGCTTACGGTGTGATGGGCGCGCTCTTCGAGCGAAGCCGCACGGGCGTCGGCCGCATCGTGGAGGTGTCGATGCTCGAGGCAATGGCGCACTTCAACCTCGACGCGTTCACGCACTTCTTCCAGGTCAACGAGGTGATGGGCCCGTACAGCCGGCCGAGCGTGTCGCAGTCGTACGTGCTCAAGTGCGCCGACGACAAGTGGATCGCGCTGCACATGTCGTCGCCAGAGAAATTCTGGCAAGGCCTCGCGAAGACGATCGAACAGCCCGATCTGTTCGACGACCCCCGCTTCGCGACGCGCGACGCCCGCATCACGAACCAGGAGGCGTTGATCGAGCTGCTCGGCGAGCGCTTCGCGCACCGGCCGCGCGCCGAGTGGTGCACGCGGCTGCAGAACGAGGACGTCCCGCACGCGCCCATGTACGACACCAGCGAGGCGCTAGAAGACCCGCAGGCGCTGCACCTGCAGCTCACTGCCTCGGCCGAACACCCCGTGATGGGACTCTTTCGCACGGTGCGCTCGCCGGTCTCTTTCGACGGCCAGCGCGCGCTCGACGTGCGCCCGCCGCCGATGCTCGGCGAACACAACGAAGAAATTCGCAACGCGCTGAAGGCAGCGCGTGCCGGAGCCGCTGCATGAGCCATCTTTCCCGTCGACACCTGATGGCCGCCGCGCTGCTCGCCTGTGCCGGTGCGTCGCACGCGCAGGACAACGCCGCGCCGATCAAGATGGTCGTGCCGTTCGGCCCCGGCACGACGACCGACACGGTCGGCCGCGTCGTCGCCGAGGCGCTCGGCAAGACCACGCGCCAGACCATCGTGGTCGACAACCGCGCCGGCGCGGGCGGATCGGTCGGCACCGATCAGGTGGCGAAGTCGGCGCCGGACGGCAAGACGCTCGTGATGGGCACCGTCGGCACCCACGCGATCAACGCCGCGCTGTTCCGCAAGCTGCCCTACGACACGCTGCGCGACTTCACGCCCGTCGCCTTCATCGGCTACACGCCCACGCTGCTCGTGGTGGCTGCCAACTCTCCGGCGAAATCGCTCAAGGACCTCGCCGCGATGGCGGCACGGCCCGAGGGCGTGACCTTCGCGTCCGCGGGCAACGGAACCTCCGGCCATCTGGCGGGCGAGCTGCTCGCGCAGCGCCTGTCCGGCAAGATGATCCACGTGCCGTACAAGGAAGGCGCTGTCGCGATGACCAGCGTGATGGCCGGGCAGGCCGACTTCATGTTCTATCACCCGGTCGCCGTGATGCCGCAGATCAAGGCCGGCAAGCTGCGCGCGCTCGGCGCCAGCAGCGCGGTGCGCAGCGCCGCCGCCAGCGACGTGCCGACCTTGATGGAACAAGGGATCAAGGACTTCGATCTCGTCGCGTGGTTCATGCTGTACGCGCCGGCCGCCACACCGGCCGCGGCGTTGAACACGCTGCGCAGTGCAGCCGCTGCAGCGCTCGCGCAGCCGGACACCGTGACGCGGCTGCGCGACCAGGGCATCGAACAGCGCGCGATGCGTGCCGACGAGATGGTGCCGTTCAACCAGGCCGAGCTCGTCAAGTGGGCCGAGCTGGTGAAACGCTCCGGAGCGCAGGTCGATTGAGTTCGATTGAATCAACAACATAGAAGGAGACAACGGCGATGAACACCTCGAAACTCTCGCGCCGCATCGCGCTGGCTGCCGCCTTGCTCGGTCTGTCGGGTTTGGCGTTCGCACAACCCGCGGGGCAACCTATCCGCGTCGGCAGCACGCTCGCGCTGACCGGGCCGCTTTCGGCGACCGCGCAGATCCACAAGCTCGTCGGCGACATCTACATCGAGCAGGTCAACAAGCGCGGCGGCTGGCTCGGCCGGCCGGTCGAGTGGGTCGTCAAGGACGATCAATCCAAGCCGGACCTCGCCCGCACGCTGTACGAACAGCTCGTCACCGCCGACAAGGTGGACCTGCTCATGGGCCCGTACGCGACCGGCGCGATCCTCTCGGCGATGGGCGTTGCGCAGCGCTACAACAAGGTGCTGGTGCACCACACGCTGGGCATCCCCTCGCTCGCGAAGTACGACATGCAGTTCCCGGCCTGGTCGCTCGGCTCCGAACCCGCGACGACCGTGCCCAACACCGTGTTCGACGCGCTTGCCGCCGGCCCGAAGCCGCCGAAGACCGTTGCCGTCGTGACCAACAAGTTCCCGTCGATCCACTTCATGACGGCCGGCGCCCGCGAAGTGATGAAAAAGCGCGGCCTGAACGAAGTGCTGTTCCTCGAGTGGGACTTCGGCAACCGCGACTTCGGCCCGATCGCCAACCGCATCAAGGACGCGAACCCCGACTTCGTCTGGGTCGGCGCGATCGGCCTGGACGGCAACCTG
>Ga0075366_10001879_pt1 | contig 10594 bp, 10 predicted proteins | sample EndMethybrTD3031_FD_72351 | JGI IMG/M metagenome (GOLD analysis project Ga0075366, IMG submission 72351) | Populus endosphere microbial communities from Tennessee, USA - Endosphere MetaG P. TD hybrid TD303-1 | ecosystem: Host-associated > Plants > Roots > Endosphere | place: USA: Tennessee... | reverse complement strand
GCGGCCTCGCCTTCGTTCGCGCACCCGAGCGCGAAGTGACCGGTGCGTTGCAGCATGGCGTGCAGGCGTGGATCGCCGCGGAAGGCGAGCTGGGCACCGCGGCGCGTGAGCTCCGGCGCGAAGCGAAGGAAGAAGAGCACGTCGCCCACGCCCTGTTCGCCATGCAGCACGAAGCGGCGCCCGGCGAGCGATGCCGGAAGGCGAGGCGCGTTCGGATCGGGCGGTGCCGTCACGCCGCGCGCGTGAAGACGCCAGCGGTAGTGTTCCCAGCCTTCGGCGAAGCGGCCGAGGCAAAGCAGCAGGCGAGCGAGGTTCTGGCGTGCGGCGGCGAAGCGCGGGGAGCGTTGGAGTGCGTTGCGATACGCGCCCTCCGCATCGCTCCACTGCAGGGCGTCTTCGAGCGCGAGCCCGAGGTTGTTCCAGGCCTCGAAGTACCCCGGATCGACCTCCAGCGTGCGGCGGAAGCCCGCGATCGACGCGGCATTGCGGCCCAGGTTGCCTTCCAGCAGCGCGAGGTTGTTGTGGAAGTCGGGAATGCTCGCGTCGGCCGCGATCGAGGCGCGCAGCTTTGCCTCGGCCTCGGCCAGCCGGCCCCCGGTCCAGTCGATCATGCCGAGGTAGTGCGTCGCGATGGCGTTGGCCGGATCGGACTCGAGGACCGCGCGGTAGAGCGCGCCGGCTTCATCGAGGCGGCCCTGCTGGTGGGCCTGCAGCGCCTGCGGGATGCGCGGATCGGTTGGCGCTGGAGCCGGCGCGGGCGGCGGAGCCTCGCCGAGGCGCCCGTGGCAATCCTTGTAGCGCTGGCCGCTGCCGCAGGGACAGGGATCGTTGCGGCGAACGGGAGCGGATGACATCGGGTGGGATTCTCCCCGAAGCTCAGGCGGCGCGGAAGGCGCGCACGAGGCGCGAGAGCTCGCGCGCCTCCGCCGGGCTCGCGCCGCTGCCGTAGCGGGCCTTCACGTAGCGTTCCGTGATCTCGCGGGCCGCGGCCTCCAGCTCGGGGCGGGTTCCGGCGACGCGCCGGGCGAAATCGACCGGGCCCTCGTGCGGCGCCCGCGCGAGGCCGGCGCGCGCGAGCTTCTCGCAGAAGCGCTTCCACGCCGCGAGCGAGGGATCGCCGCGGCGCGGAAGGTCGCGCAGCAGCAGTCCGAGCGCGATGAGCCCGCCGATGCCGAAGGTGCTGCCGCCGAGCCAGTATGCGAGCGTCTGCCAGTCGATGTTCACGCCCATCCCCAGCTGCTGGAGGAACTGGCGCTGGCGATCCACGTTGTAGCCCACGACCCATTGATCCCATTCGCTGTTCACCACCTGCCATGCGTAGCGGATGCGCGAGAGCACGCCCAGCCGGTCCGCGGCGATGAGCGAGGACATCGCGCCGATGGGCCCGAGCGCCGCGTCCATCCCGCCCTCGATGCGCAACGGCGAGACCGCGCCGGTGGGATCGACGCGGATCCAGCCGCGCCCTTCGAGCCAGAGCTCGACCCACGCGTGGGCATCGGCCTGGCGAACGATGAGCTCCTTGTTGAGCGGGTTCACGTCGCCGCCGAGGTAGCCGGTCACGATGCGCGAGGGAATGCCGGCGGCACGCATCAGCAGCGCGAAGCTGCCGGCGTAGTGCTCGCAGAACCCGCGCTTTTTCGCGAAGAGGAAGTCGTCGTACGGATCGCGCTCGTCGAGCAGCGGCGGCTCGAGCGTGTAGGTGAACTCGCGGTTGAACAGTTGCAGCGCGCGGCTCACGACCGCCGAGGAATCCTTCGATTCCTCGCGCCACTGGCGCCCGAGCGCGATCGTGCGCGGGTTGCGCCCCGCGTCGCCGAGGGAGAGCGCGTAGTTGCGCCACATCTGCGGAAATTTCTCGCCGTACGCGTAGTCGAGGTACGAGACCATTTCGTAGCGCACGCGCGTGTCCACCGGCCGCGTCGAGCGGATCTGCAGGTCGTGGCGGATCGAGCTTCCGGCGGGCAGCGGGCCGCCCGGCACGTCGAGCGCGAAGAGCCAATGCTTGCCCGTGGGCTCGACCGTCACGGTGTAGCGCACGGGGCGCTCGGCCTTCTCGTAGGCCGGCGCTCCGACGGGTGCCGCCTCGTTCGCCTTCCAGGTCGCGCCGTCGAAGCTCCACAGCACCGGACCGCGCCAGTAGAGCGTGCCGTAGGGAGGGAGCTGGTCCTCGAAGTGGACGCGGAACGCGAGCGCGTCCGACTGGATCAGCTGCGAGATGTTGCCGGGCGTCATCGTGTCCGACAGGCCCGACATCCCGGCGCGGGCGTCCTGCGGCAGCGCCCACAGCGGCCCCTGCACGCGCGGGAAGAGCAGGAAGAAGGCGGCCATCAACGGCAGGGCCTGCAGCAGCAGCAGGCCCGAGGGCACGAGGCGCTCGCGGATGGTCGGCGTGGCGCCGACGCGCTGGAAGCCTACGAGCGTGGCCACGAAGAACCAGACGCACGCGAGCAGGTAGATGCCGAGCGGGATCGACTGCGAGAAGAGGAAGTTCGTCATCACCAGGAAGAAGCCCAGGTAGATGCTCAACACGACCTCGCGTTGCGTGCGCATCTCGAGCAGCTTCATCGCCGCCATCACGATGAGCAGCGTCACGCCCGCATCGCGCCCGACGATGCGTCCGTACGATGCGAGCACCGCGGCCGAAGCGCCGACGGTGAGCATCGTGGTGAGCCAGCGCGGCGGGAAGCGTTGCGCCGAGATCGAGATCCAGGCCCTCCAGGCGATGATCGCCGCGTAGAAGATGCCGACCCACGCGGGCACCCGGGCCAGGTGCGGCGCGATCACGAACGACATCGCGGCCAGCAGCCAGAAGACGTTGCGGATGTCGAGGGGCCGGGAGGCCGCGGGGAGGGCGGCGGCGCTCATTGCGGCTTCGGATCGCCGTACAGGGCCAGCGCGTTCAGGCAGCGCGTGCGGTGCGCCTCGCCCCGGCCGGGCACGATCGAAGTTCCCGGCAGGCGCAGGCCGTAGCTCTGCCCGAGACGCTCGGCCTCGATCACCCAATGGCACAGCACCGACAGGCGCGCCTCGGGGTCGATGGCGCGGGCATCGTTCCAGTCGAACCACAGCTCCGACGATGCGGTGGCATTGAACTCCTTCGTGAGCAGGCCCTGGCCACGCGCCAGGGCCTTCCACGCGATCTGCCGCGGCGGGTCGCCGGCGTGATACGGGCGCAGCAGGTTGAATTCGTCGTCGCCCGGAATCGAGATGCCTTCTTCGGCCTCGCCGTGCGATTGCGTGGGTGGCGCTCCGCCGGCGGGATCGGGCCGTGGGTACACGATGACCTGCAGGCCGAAGTCGAAGTACGACCAGGCGTGGAAGAGGCCCACGGGGTAGCGGGTGAAGATCTCGAGACGGCCGCACACGACGCGCCCGCGCCGCGTGGCCGCCGCGGGCAGAGGCAGGACGGCGATGTTGCCCCGTTCGACGTCCACGAACATCGCCTCGGCATCCCGGCGGCGAATCGCCACGGCGAAGCGCTTGCGCAAAGGCGTCTCGATGGTCACGCCGAAGTGCGCGGTCTCGCCCGCGAACACCGGCGGGCAATGTCCCGGGCGCAGCTTGAGGTGCGCGAGGTTGCGCCACGTGTGCAGCATCGCCACGCCGCCCATCGCCGCGAGCAGGAAGGTGAGCAGGAAGCCGAGCGAGAGCGTGTAGTTGATCGACGCGATCAGCAGGAGCAGCAGCGTGAAGGCGAAGAAGTAGCCCTGGCGCGTGGGCAGGATGAAGATGCGGCGCTGGACTAAGGTGACCGGCGACGCTTCGGGGACGGCGGCGCGGAAGATCCAGTCGGCGATCGACTGGCGGATGTTCGCGAGCATTACCCGGTCAAGGGATCGCGACGCCCGTGAGCAGGTCGCGCGGGGCGTCGAAGCCGCCCTTGGCGGCCTCGGCGCTGCCGTGCAGCCGGTGACCGACGACCGAGGGCAGGATCGCCTGCACGTCCTCGGGCAGCACCTGGCGGCGGCCCTTCATCATCGCCCAGGCCTGCGCGGCGCGAAGCAGGGCCAGGCCCGCGCGCGGCGAGAGACCCTGCGCATAGCGCGGCGAGTGGCGCGTGTGGTTGATGAGGGCCTGCGCGTAGTCGAGCAGGGCCTCGGAGACCTGCACCTGCGGCACCGCGGCTTGCAGCTCGAGCAGTTGCGCGGCCGTCATCGCGGGCTGGAGGTGCTGGATCATGTCGCGCCGTTCCTCGCCCATCAGCAGCGCGCGTTCGGCCTTCGCATCCGGATAGCCGAGGTGGATGCGCATGAGGAAGCGGTCCAGCTGCGATTCGGGCAGCGGGAACGTGCCGACCTGGTGCAGCGGATTCTGCGTCGCGATGACGAAGAAGGGCTCCGGCAGCCGCCGCGTCTCGCCTTCGGCGGTGACCTGGTGCTCCTCCATGGCCTCCAGCAGCGCGCTTTGCGCCTTGGGGCTCGCGCGGTTGATCTCGTCGGCGAGGATGATCTGCGCAAAGATCGGGCCCGGGTGGAAGCGGAAGGTCGAGCTCTCGCGATCGAAGATCGAGACGCCGATGACATCCGCGGGAAGGATGTCGGACGTAAATTGGATGCGCTGGTAGTCGAGCCCGAGCAGGCGGGCCAGGGCGTGGGAGAGGGTGGTCTTGCCGACGCCGGGAACGTCCTCGATCAGCAGGTGGCCGCGCGCGAGGATGCACGCCATGGCGAGGCGGATCTGGCCTTCCTTGCCGAGGATGACCTCGCCGGCGCGGGCGATGACGTCCTCGATGGGATTGGCGAGTTGCTTGCGGGAATCGAGCAGCATGGAGGGGAAACCTGTCAGCCGAATACGTGTCGTAACGTTAACTGGATTATAGTGGGACTCCCGATGAAGCCTTCCAAGATGCGTCTTTTCCTCGCCGCGGCCGCCTGTGCCGTCTCGCTCCAGGCCTCTGCGCAGGCCACCCCCAATGCCAACTACACGGACATGTGGTGGCTGCCCGCCGAAAACGGCTGGGGCATCAGCTTCATCCAGCACCCGTCGAACCAGTCCTTCGCGGTGCTCTACCACTACGATCCACTGACGCCCGAGCCCGCCACGGCCGACGGCGCCGATTTCAAGCCCATCTGGATCGTCATGCCCGGCGGCACCTGGACCTCTCCCACCCGCTTCACGGGCGATGTCTTCGTCACCACCGGCGTGCCGTTCTTCCAGTCCGGCTCCAACACCGTCGTGGATAAGGTCGGCACGTTCACGTTCACCTTCACCGACCTCAACAACGGCACCTTCGCGTACAACATCCAGGGCAGCGGCGTTCCCGGCTCCCCGTCCTTCGGCCTCCCGGCGGCCAACGGCGTGAAGAGCATCACGCGCCAGAACTTCTGACGCGGGGCGCATGGCGGTCGCGCTCCTGACCCACCCGGATTGCGTCCTCCACGAGATGGGGGAGCACCACCCGGAATCCCCAGAACGCCTGCGCGCCGTCCTCCTCGCCATCGAGCGTGCGGGCCTCGCGCCCAAGCTGCGCATCGAAAGCGCCCCGGAAGCCACGCGGGAGCAGCTGCTGCGCGTGCACCACCCGGGCCACGTCGACCTCGTCTTCGACGCCTCCCCGGAGTCGTCCTACGCCTACCTCGACCCGGACACGTCGATGAACCCGAAGTCGCTCTCGGCCGCGCTGCACGCGGCGGGCGCCGTGGTCCGGGGCACGGACCTCGTGATGTCCGGTGCCGTGGACAGCGCCTTCTGCGCCGTTCGGCCGCCGGGCCACCACGCCACGCCCGAGCGTCCGATGGGTTTCTGCCTCTTCAACAACGTCGCCATCGGCGCGGCCCACGCGCTGGAAGCTCACGGGCTCGAGCGGGTCGCCGTGCTGGATTTCGACGTCCACCACGGCAACGGCACGGAAGACGCGTTCCACGAGGATCCGCGCGTGATGCTGTGCTCCACCTTCCAGCATCCGTACTACCCGCACTGCGGCGCCGATTCGGGCAACGACCACATCATCAACGTGCCGCTGCCTGCCATGACCGGAGGGCAGGGCTTCCGCGAGGCCGTGGAAGAGGTCTGGCTCCCGGCGCTCGACCGCTTCAAGCCGCAATTGGTTTTCGTCTCCGCGGGCTTCGACGCCCATCGCGAGGATCCGCTCGCCTACCTCAACCTCGAAGACGAGGACTACAGCTGGGTCACCGATCGCCTGGTGGAGGTTGCCCGCCGCCACGCGAACGGCCGCGTGGTCTCCACGCTGGAAGGCGGCTACAACACGGTGACGCTAGGGCGCTGCGTGGTGGGGCACATCGAGTCGCTCCTCGCCCACTAGCGTCCCTGGGGCTCGTCCGTCCGCAGCAGGGCCTCGGGCTCGCCCCTCGCGCCCACGATCTCCACCCGTTTTTCCCGCGAGTGCTCGCCCGAGACGATCGCGACGTTTCGCTTTGGCACTTCGAAGCGATCGGCGAGGAAGGCGACCAGCGCCTCGTTGGCCTTGCCCTCCACGGGCGGTGCGGCCAGGCGCACCTTCAGGGCGTCGCCATGCAAGCCGGAAACACTCGTGCGGCGAGCGCCGGGCTGGACATGCAACTTGAGGAGGAGTGCGCCGTTGGGGGCGCGGGTGAACCAGGCGACGCTCAGCGGGAGGCGACGGTCCGTTGCGCCTTCGCCGCGTTCGCGAGGAAGGGAGCGGATTTCGGCGAGAGGCCGATCAGCGCCCAGTTCCGCGTGGCGATGGCGTCGTGGATGATGTTGCGGTAGCGCATGGCCTGCGCGTACGCGAAGGGCGAGGCGAGGAAGTTCTGGTAGAGATCCTCGTACGAGCGCGCATCGCAGTAGCCCGCGTAGGCACAGGCGTTGAGGGCCTCGCGATTGAGCGTGATGCAGTCGGGGCCGTAGTCGCAGGCCACGAGCAGGAACGCGCCGAGGAAGGCATTGGGTTCCGCCACGTCGCCGTCGCGGCCGATGCGCAGCTGCTGCGTGGTGGCCATGGAGGAGAGCACCTGGCCCACCGTCACCACGGCTTCGGGGTCATGCGTCTCGAGCAGGCCGATCAGCACGTTCAGTTCCGAGCCGCCGTCGGTGCGCTGGCCCGCGCTGGTGTCGCCCGGGGGCTTGGGAGCGCTGGAGCCGTTGTTGTGCTTGTTGAGGTCGGCCACGAACATGCGGGCCTGGGCGCGCGGGTCACCCTGCTGGGCGGCGGCGGCGTAGAGCTCTTCGATCTCCTTGGCGGAGATCCTCGTGCCCTGGAAGCGGGCGCAGCGCTGGGTGTTGTCGCTCGCCTCGAAGGCGGCGATGCGCTTGCCATTGAGCGGGTCGCCCGCGGGCAGGCTGGCCAGGAACAGGCGGCGTTGCTTCGCGGCGTAGGCGATGAGGTCCTCGTTCATCGAGGCGACGAACTGGCACTCCTCGAGGGTCTTGGCGAGGTGGTAGCGCTCGTCGGCATTGAGCGAGGCGCGGCGGGCGGAAAGCTGGTCGGCGTAGGCCTTGAGGTCCGTGGCGGCGCGGAACTCGAGGGAGGCGGCGGAGGCCTTGACGGTCTGGATGCGGTTGGCCGAGGCGATCGAGGCGGTGGCACGCGGCTCCGCAGCCACAGGCAGCACGGCCGACTCACCGATCGTGGGCTTGCTGTCGTGGGAAGCGGCACGCGCAGGTGCCCGATCCCCTGCGGAAGCAGGCGCAAAACCCGCGTACTTGGTGGCGATCAAAACACCCCAAGCAACGAGAGAAGCCAGGCCGATGGCCGTCAGGCGATTCATGGATAGGGAGTTTCGGGTGAAAAACCCGTTTCGTCAATGGCTTGGGCCGATTTCCTGAGACCATTTTCGGCAAGGAGTGCCGAAAATCGCCCAAATCGGCCTCCCGGGCTCAATGGTGGAGGATTTTCGAGAGGAATTGCTGGGCCCGCTCGGAGCGCGGCTGGCCGAAAAACTCGTCCTTGGTGCAGTCCTCCACGATCTGGCCCTTGTCCATGAAGATCACCCGGTGGGCGACCGTCTTGGCGAAGCCCATCTCGTGGGTGACGCACATCATGGTCATGCCCTCGCGGGCGAGCTCGACCATGACGTCCAGGACCTCGTTGATCATCTCGGGATCGAGGGCCGAGGTGGGCTCGTCGAAGAGCATGGCGATGGGATCCATCGACAGGGCCCGGGCGATCGCCACGCGCTGCTGCTGGCCGCCCGAGAGCTGGCCGGGGTACTTGTCCTTCTGCGCGATGAGGCCCACCCGGTCCAGGTACTTGAGGCCGTGCTCGATGGCCTGGTCGCGCGGGCGGCCCAGCACCTTCACCTGCCCGATCGTGAGGTTGTCCACGATCTTCATGTGCGGGAAGAGCTCGAAGTTCTGGAACACCATCCCGATGCGCGAGCGCAGCTTCGGGAGGTTCGTCTTCGGGTCGTGGACCTTCACGTCCTCGACGGTGATCTCGCCCTTCTGGAAGGGCTCGAGGGCGTTGACCGCCTTGATGAGCGTGGACTTGCCGGAGCCCGAGGGCCCGCAGACGACGACCACCTCGCCTTTTTCCACCTTGGTGGTGCAATCCGTGAGCACCTGGAACTGCCCGTACCACTTGCTCACGTTCTTGATGTCGATCATCGGCATGCGCGCTGTCCTATCGAACGATGGCGTACTTCGCCTGGAGCTTCTTCACGGCCCACGAGGCCCCGAAGCAGATGATGAAGAAAACGAAAGCCACGAAAATGTAGAGCTCCACGATGCGGCCGGAGAGCTGGCCCGCCTTGCTCGCGGCGCCGAGGAAATCCTTCAGGCCCACTACGTACACGAGCGAAGTGTCCTGGAACAGGATGATCGCCTGCGTGAGCATGATCGGGACCATGTTGCGGAAGGCCTGCGGCAGCACCACGGTGCCCATCGCCTGCCAGTAGTTCATGCCGAGCGCGTAGGCCGCCCACGGCTGGCCGCGCGGGATCGACTGGATGCCGGCGCGGATGATCTCGGAGTAGTACGCGCTCTCGACCATGATGAAGGCCACGATCGCGGAGGTGAACGGTCCCACGGCCTCGCCCTGCTGGCCGGTCACCTTCTGCACCAGCATCGGCGTGAGGAAGTAGAACCAGAAGATCGCCATGATGAAGGGGATCGACCGGATCAGGTTCACGAAGCCGGCAGCGGGGTAGGAGAGGATCCTCCAGGACGACAGGCGCGCCATCGCGAGCAGCGTGCCGAAGAAGATGCCGCCGGTCAGAGCGATCGCGAAGAGCTTGAGCGACAGCATCATGCCGCTCGCCAGCACCTCGCGGTTCTTCCAGATGACGTTCCAGTCGAAGTCCATGGCGTCTCGTCCGTCAGTGGCTCGCGGCCTGCGAGATGTAGCCGGGAACCGCCACGCTCTTCTCGAGCCAGCGCATGAGGAAGATCACGGTGAGCGTGATGACGACGTAGATCAGCGTGGCCGCGGTGAAGGCCTCGAAGGTCTTGAAGGTGTATTCGGAGATCTGGCGGCTTTGCGCCGTGAGCTCGATCACGCCGATGGTGAGCGCCGTCGACGAGTTCTTGAAGATGGTGAGGAACTCGCTCGTCATCGGCGGGATGATGATGCGGAAGGCCATCGGCACCAGCACGAAGCGGTAGACCTGGGGCAGCGTGAAGCCCATGGCGAGGCCGGCGTTGGTCTGGCCGCGCGGCAGCGAAAGGATGCCGGCGCGCACCTGCTCGGCGACCCGGGAAGCGGTATAGAGCCCGAGGCAAAGGACGGCCGCGGTGAACTCCCACATGCTGAACTGCGCGAACGGCAGCTCGACCAGGTTGGGGAGGTCCTGCTTGAGGTAGTCGCCCACCGCCTTGGGCACGAGCTCCGGCATCACGAAGTACCAGAGGAACATCTGCACCAGCAGCGGGACGTTGCGGAAGATCTCGACGTAGGTGGTGGCGATGGCGCGCGGGAGCGCCAGCGGCGTGGTGCGCATCACGCCCAGCACCGAGCCCAGGCTGAAGGCGATGATCCACGCGAAGATCGAGACCAGCAGCGTCCACATCGTGCCGGACGCGAGCCAGCCCAGGTACGTCATGCCCCCCGAGGGGGCCTGCTCCAGGAAAACTTTCCAGTCCATTTAGATGTCGCACGCAGCCGCGATTCGACGGAAGCGCAAGGCTTCCATCGAACCGCGTCCACTGCGCTCTAGTCGGGCAGGGCTTCCGTGCGGCAGACGTTCTCCAGCAGCGGGCTCATCGGCACGCCCATGGTTTGGCCACTGGGCAGCTTGTCCATGAACCACTTCTTGTAGACGGCCTTGACCGGGCCGTTGCACTGGCCGGCGTCACCGAAGAAGCGCGCGACGGCGCGGCGAACCACGACACCGAAGGCGTCGTCGTTGGTGCGGAACATCATCCCGTACGGGTCGTACGACAGGTAGTCGCCGACCACCTCGAAGTCCTTCGGGTTCTTGGCGGTGCCGATCAGGCCGTAGAGCAGGATGTCGTCCATCGAGAACGCGGCGGCGCGGCCGGACTCGACCGTGAGGAAGCTCTCGCCGTGGTCCTTGGCGTTCAGGAACTTGATGTTCAGGCCTTCCTTGTCGGAGAGCGCCTTGATGATCCGCTCGTTGGTCGTGCCCTGCGTCACCACGACGGTCTTGTTCTTGAGGTCCTTGTACGACTTGATCTTCGAGGACTTCTTCACCAGCAGCTTGGTGCCGGTGATGAA
>Ga0075366_10001878_pt1 | contig 10598 bp, 11 predicted proteins | sample EndMethybrTD3031_FD_72351 | JGI IMG/M metagenome (GOLD analysis project Ga0075366, IMG submission 72351) | Populus endosphere microbial communities from Tennessee, USA - Endosphere MetaG P. TD hybrid TD303-1 | ecosystem: Host-associated > Plants > Roots > Endosphere | place: USA: Tennessee... | reverse complement strand
GCACCAGGTCACTGACGGCGCCTTTCAGATCGAGCCGGCTCAAGGCGCGGCCCGGTTCGCGCAGCAGCACGCTGGCCACCAACGGCACCGGCAGCACCGGGATCAGCCGGCCCACCTCCGCCATCAGGTGCAGGCCGAGCGCGGCCACCTCGGCATGGCGCCGTTCCTTGTCGAGGTGGTCGAAGTCCACAGCGCGCGCCGCGGCCCAGGCGCGCACCGACACCGGCGTGCCGAAGTTGACGCACGCGTAGCCGAGCCGGTGCCAGCGGCTGCGCAGCAGCAGGCCGAGCTGGTTGGCCACGAACCCGAGCGTGTTGCCCAGCGCGCGCCAGCGGCTCGGCCGCTGCACCGATGCACCGCCCGCCAGCAACTGCGTGCGGTCTTCGAGCACGCGGTCGTAGTTCAAGCCCAGCGGCACGAACACCAGGTCGCGCTCGCCGTGGGTGTGAAAGCCGCGCAGCATGTAGTCGAGCACGCCGAAGCGCGGCTCGCGCAGGCAGCCGTCCTTGGTGAGCCCGCCCTCGGGATACACCGCCTGCGTGACGCCGGCTTCGGTGGCCATGGCGATGTAGCGCTCGAGCACGCGGCGGTACAAGTCGTCCTTGGAGTTGCGGCGCACGAAGTACGCGCCCATCGCGCGAATCAGCTGCTGCAGGCCCCACAGCCGCGCCCATTCACCCACCGCGTACGACAGCGCCGCGCGCTCGGCAGAGAGGTACGACGCGATGATGTAGTCCATGTTGCTGCGATGGTTCATCACGAACACCACCGTCGCGTTCTCGGGGATCGCGGCCAAGCCGGCGTCGTCGGTGTAGCCGATGCGCACGCGGTACAACGATTGCGACACCTTCTTGCCGATCCAGTAGCCGACGCGGAAATACATGTAGGCGTTGAACGCCGGCACGATCTCGCGCGCGTAGCGCTGCACCTGCGCCAACGCCACTTCGCGCGGCATCGCCTGCGCATCGGCAAACGCGCGCGCGGCGTTCTGAACTTTCTCGTCGAACACCAGCCGATCGATCATCGCCTGGCGCCGCACCTGCTGAAACGGCCGGATGTGGATCGGCAGGCGCTGCGAAACCTCGTCGAGCACCTTGTTGGCGCGGCTGCGGATGAACCAGCGCGCGCTCGGCATCAGCAACCGGTCGAGCAGCGCAAACACGGCCAGCACGGCCACAACCAGCGCCAGCCACAGCGGCACAGTGATGCTCATCGACACTTCGCGACAACCCTCCCGTCGCGCGCGACTGTACGTTACTCGACGAACACCTCGGGTGCATCGGCAAAGCCGCCGGCGCACACCCGGCCGCGGCTTTGCGCGCTCGGGCTAGAGAACGCTCAGTGCACCGCCGCCTTGTCGCCCCACAGCTGCTTCAGGCGCGCATCGCGCCCGCAGGCCGCGCGGTAGTACTGGTAGCGCACCGGATTTTTCTTGTAGTAGTCCTGGTGGTAGTCCTCGGCCTTGTAGAACGGGCCGGCGGGCAGGATCTCGGTGACGATCGGGTCCTTGAAGGGCTTGCTTTTCTGCAGCGCATCGAGCGATGCCTTGGCCGCCTTCAGCTGCTCGGCATCGTTGGCGAAGATCGCGGTGCGGTAGGGCGAGCCGTGGTCGCAGAACTGTGCGTCCTTGGTCGTGGGGTCGATCGTGCGCCAGTAGTGCTCGACCAGCTTCTCGTAGCTGACCCTGCTCGGGTCGAACACGATCTCCACCGCTTCGGCATGGCCGGTGCGCTTGGACGACACCTGTTCATACGTCGGATTGGCCACGCTGCCGCCGGTGTAGCCCGACGTGGTGGACAAGACGCCGGGCACCTTGTCGAAATCGGCCTCGACGCACCAGAAGCAGCCGCCGGCAAACGTGGCCTTGGCCGTGGCCGCCGGCGCTGCGTTCTGCGCCGTTGCGATGCCGGCGGCGATCCACAGCGCGGCCGCCGCCGCGCGCAGCGCGGTGCGCTTCATGCCACCTCCGGCACGAACTTCAGCGCCACGCCGTTGTTGCAATAGCGCTTTCCGGTGGGCTGCGGGCCGTCGTTGAACACGTGGCCCTGGTGGCCTTCGCAGCGCGCGCAGTGGTACTCGGTGCGTGGCAGCACCAGCTTGAAGTCGGTCTTGAAGCCCAGCGCGCCGTCGATCGGCGTGTGGAAGCTCGGCCAACCGGTGCCGCTTTCGTACTTGTGCTCCGACTTGAACAGCGGCAGCTCGCAGCCGGCGCACGCGAACGCGCCCTTGCGCTTTTCGGCATTGAGCGGGCTCGAGCCTGGCCGCTCGGTGGCCTCTTCGCGCAGCACCGCGTAGGCCTGCGGCGACAGGCGCTCGCGCCACTGCGCTGCGCTCAAGCGCAGCGGCACGATGTCGGCGCGCAAAGGCGCGGCACCCGGTGCGGCATCGGTCTTCGATGCGAGACCGGCGGCGGCCAGCAGGGAGAACAGGTTGCGGCGTGTCATGGAACCTCGGCAGGCAGTGTGTTGCTGAGACCCACGTTGGTCGGTCGAGTTCGGGTTTTCTTGCAGCGGCGCGGAGGCCGGCGCTGTCAGCGGCCGGAAATACCCAGCAATTCCACCTCGAACTGCAGCGTCGCGTTGGGCGGGATCACGCCACCCGCGCCGCGCTCGCCATACGCGATGGCAGGCGGGCAGGTCAGCTTGGCCTTGCCGCCGACCTTGAGCTTCTGCACGCCTTCGGTCCAGCACTTGATCACGCGATCGAGCGGAAACTCCGCCGGCTGGCCGCGCGAATGCGAGCTGTCGAACTCCTTGCCGTCGGGAAAGGTACCGCGGTAGTGCACACGCACCTTGTCCGTGGCTTGCGGGCTCGGGCCGTTGCCTTCCTTCAGCGAGCGGAACACCAAGCCCGACGGCATCACCTGCGCGCCGGGCTCCTTGGCGGCCTTCGCTGCTGCATCCGACGGTGCGGCTTGCGACCAGGCCAGCGTGCAGGCCAACGGCAGCGCGAGGACGGCGCCAAACGAAAGTCGGTTCAACTCGGGTCTCCTGTCTGTGTGTGAATCAAGGTTTGCCGGTTTTCGGCGCCACGTCGTCGTCGCGCAGGAACAGCTCCGGGTCGACCATCGTGCGGTTCAGGCTGATCGACCAATGCAGGTGCGCGCCGGTCACGCGACCGGTGGCGCCGACCGCGCCCACGCGCTGGCCGGCGGCAACTTGATCGCCCGGCTTCACGTCGATCGCGCTCAGGTGGCACAGCATCGTGAGCAACCCCGAGCCATGGTCGATCCACACCGTGTTGCCGTTGAAGAAGTAGTCGCCGGTGTCGAGCACGCGGCCCGCCGCGGGTGCCATCACCGGCGCGCCGCTGTCGGCGGCGATGTCCATGCCGCTGTGCGGATTGCGCGCCTGCCCGTTGAACACGCGGCGCAGGCCGAATGAACTCGAGCGCGGCCCCGGTGTCGGCTGCAGCATGCGCAGCTGCACCGGCAGGTCGGGCGTGAACGTGCCCACCACCTGGTTCTGGTGTGTACGCTCGCGCTCGTAGCGCGCCAGGTCTTCCTTCGACAGATCAACGGTGCGCTGCGGCACCTTCAGGTGCTGCTCGGCGTACTGCTTGGTTTCGATCGCGTAGGGCACGCTGACATCGGGCAGTCCGGCTGCGCGCCGCATCTGGATCGCGGCTGCACCGGGCTTGGCCGACAGCGGAATGCCCACCAATGCGATCCAGTTGTCGCGGTCGCCGAGCACCATCAACGGCACGTTGTTCGCATGCGCCAGCGGGCGCGACGGCGCGGCGCCGAGCGGCACCGCGACCACGCCGCCAGGCACGCCGCGTTGTTTGGGCAGCTCGAGCGTCTGCGCGGCCGCGAACAGCGGCCCGCACAGCGCTACCAGCAGCGCGCTGCGCAGGCGCAAGGCACTGGCTCGACGTGGCTCGACCATGCGCGCGATTGTCGCCTCGCGGCCGTGCGGCGGTGATCGGCGTGCATACACTGCCGGTGATGACGTTGCAACGGCGTGTTGCGTTGACGCGCATCGCCGCAGCGTGCGCAGCGCCGGCGATCGGCGCGTTCGCGGGGTGTGGTCGGCGCAAGCCGCTTGGCCGCGTGGTGCCGGCCGGCTCCATCGTGCTGGCGCTCGGCGATTCGTTGACGTTCGGCACCGGCGCGACGCCGGAGACGAGCTATCCGACAGTGCTGGCGGGCTTGAGCGGCTGGCAGATCGTCAACGCCGGCGTGCCAGGCGACACGTCGGCACAGGCGCTCGCGCGTTTGCCGGTGCTGCTGCAGGAGCACAAGCCCGCACTGGTGCTGGTGAGCATCGGTGGCAACGATCTGCTGCGCCGGCTGCCCGACGCCGACACGCGCGCCAACCTGCAGCGCATTTGCGAGCTTGCGCTCGCCGAGGGCGCGCAGGTGCTGGTGCTGGCCGTGCCGCGGCCGAGCGTGGCCGCGGCGTTCACCGGATCGCTGAGCGACCACCCGATGTACGCCGAGGTCAGCGCGGCGCTGAAGGTGCCGCTGCATGCGAGCGGCTGGGCCAGCGTGCTGGCCGACGCGGCGCTGCGCGCCGACGCCATCCACGCCAACGCCAACGGATATGCGCAGATGGCGCGCGGCGTGTACGACGCGGCCCGAGCGCACGGCCTGGCCGAGCCACGCTGAACGCGTCGATGCGCGCGGCTAGCGCGCCCCGAGCGCGTCGGTGCCGCCCTTGGCGACCACGCCGTCCTGCTCCGCCGAGCCGCCCGAGACGCCGATGCCGCCGACGATCTTGCCGTCCACCGTGATCGGCAGGCCGCCTTCGACCGCGTTGGCGCCGCGCAGCGTGAGGATGCGCAGACCCGCGCCGCCGCCGGCCACGGCGTCCTGGAATGCCTTGGTCGGGCGCCGGAACATCGCGGCCGACACGGCCTTGTCCTGCGACACCGCGATGCTGCCGGTCTGCGTGTTGTCCATGCGCTCGAACGCGACCAGTTGCCCGGCGGTGTCGACCACGGCGATGGCCATCGGCACGTTGATCTTGCGCGCCTCGGCCAGCGCACCGGCGATCGCCTTGTGCGCTTGATCCAGGGTGACGTTGGGGCCGTACTGCGGCACTTGCGCGGTGGCACAGGCCGCTGCCAGCAGGCAGGACGCAACAGCCGCTGCAAGGCGGAAGAGCATGGGCATCGTGGTCTCCTTGTTGGATGTGCGCTCGCCGCGACAGCGCCGGCGGGCGCAGGAGTCTACGAGGCGCGTGCCGCGCCCATTCCGATGCAAACCCGTGCCTCAGTTTTGATCCGCACGATGAATCCGCGCGGGCATTGAGCCGCGCGGCTGCGGGTCAAGCGCGCGGCAGCTTGGGTGCCTGGGTGGCGAACTGCTCGTCCTGCAGCTGCGCCGGCAGCACGCCGCTCGCGCTGACGCCGGCCACCACTTGCGCCAGCAGACGGATGCCCATCGGTGCGAGCGCGCGCTCCCACAGCTCGCGCGCCGTCTCGCCGGGTTTGACGAAGCACCAGTCCTGCGCCGCGATCGCGCCGGCGTCCATGCGGTCGGCCAGGTGGTACACCGAGCCACCGGCGATCGGGTCGTTGCACTTCACCGTCCACTCGACGGCCGCGATGCCGCGGTGGCGCGGCAGCAGCGACGGGTGGTAGCCGATGCCGCCGAGCCGGGTCTTGGCGAGCGCATCGGCGTCGACGCGCGCGTGCGTGTGCGCCGCGACGACCAGCTCGGTGCCGTCGGCGATCTCGTCGGGCGGCACGTGCCTGGGGTCGTGCTGCACGATCACGGGCAGCTTCAGCGCCTGCGCGCGCAGCAGCAGGCGATCGTCGGCCGCCGGTGCCACCACCTGCAGCACCTGAACGTCGAGATCGACCAGCTTGTCGAGCACGGCAGCTCCGAAGAAGCGCGAACCGACCAAGGTGATTTTCAAAGCCACGGCATCTCCGTTTTCATTTCGCCCACGAGTCTTTCAGGCCGGCGATGCGGTTGAACACCGGCGCGGCGCGCGTGTGGTCCACGCGGTCGGTCACGAAGTAGCCGTGGCGCTCGAACTGCAGGCGCTGGTCGGCATCGATGCCCTGCAGCGACGGCTCGACCCAGGCCTGCGCGATTGCCAGGCTGTGCGGGTTGAGGTTTTGCAGGTAGTCGGCGCCGCCGGCATCGGGTTGCGGCACGCTGAACAAGCGGTCGAACAGCCGCACGGTGGCCGGCACGCCGCCGCCTTCGGCGACCGCATGCGCACCGACCCAGGTGATCGTGCCTTTCACCTTGATCGCATCGGCGCCCGGCGTGCCGCTCTTGGTGTCGGGCACGACACGCGCCAGCACCGCGCTGACGTGGCCTTGCGCATCCTTCTCGCAGCCGGTGCACTCGACCACCATGCCGTACTTCAGGCGCACCTTGTTGCCTGGGAACAGGCGGAAGAACCCCTTCGGCGGCGCTTCGGCGAAATCGTCGCGCTCGATCCACACCTCGGGGCCGAGGGTGAAGCGGCGCAGGCCGAGCTCGGGACGCTGCGGGTGCGCCGGTGCGCTGCACGGCTCGCGGTGCGCGGCGCTGCCGAACACCTCGGCCCAATTGGTGAGCTTGAGCTTCACCGGATCGAGCACCGCCATCGCGCGCGGCGCCTGCGGCTCGAGGTCGTCGCGCAGCGCGATCTCGAGCACCGAGTAGTCGACCCAGATGTTGGTCTTCGATGCGCCGGTGTCCTCGGCCATCTTGCGGATCGACGCTGGCGTGTAGCCGCGCCGCCGCATGCCGGCCAGCGTGGGCATGCGTGGGTCGTCCCAGCCCGACACGTGCTGGTCGTCGACCAGCTGCTTGAGCTTGCGCTTGCTGGTGATCACGTACGTGAGGTTGAGGCGGCCGAACTCCACCTGCTTCGGCAACGGGCGCTGCAGCAGGCCGCCTTCGGCCAGCTTGTCGAGCAGCCAGTCGTAGAACGGACGCTGATCCTCGAACTCCAGCGTGCAGAAGCTGTGTGTGATGTTCTCCAGCGCATCTTCGATCGGGTGCGCGTAGGTGTACATCGGGTAGATGCACCAGCGGTCGCCGGTGTTGTGGTGCGTGGCGCGCTTGATGCGATACAGCGTGGGATCGCGCAGGTTGATGTTGGGCGAGGCCATGTCGATGCGCGCGCGCAGCACCATCGCGCCGTCGGCGTGCCGGCCGTCGCGCATCTCGCGAAAGCGCTGGAGGTTTTCTTCCTTCGAGCGGTTGCGATACGGGCTGTCGGTGCCTGGCGTGTTGAAGTCGCCGCGGTTGGCGCGCATGGCTTCAGCGCTCTGCTCGTCGACGTACGCGAGGCCGGACTCGATCAGGTGCTCGGCGGCGCGATACATGAAATCGAAATAGTCGCTCGCGTAGTACAGGTGGCTGGTGCCGTTGGCGTCCCAGCTCCAGCCGAGCCAGTGCACCATCTCGACGATGGCGTCGACGAACTCCTGCTCTTCCTTCTCCGGGTTGGTGTCGTCGAAGCGCAGGTGACACACGCCGCCGAACTCGGCCGCGAACCCGAAGTTCAGGCACACGCTCTTCGCGTGGCCGATGTGCAGGTATCCGTTGGGCTCGGGGGGGAAACGCGTGCGGATGCGCGCCGGGTCGAGCGCGCCGGCCGCATGGTGCGCCGCATCACCCGGACTGCCGCCGAAGCGGCGGCTCGCATAGGCACCGGCGGCGAGGTCGCGCTCGATCACCTGGCGTAAAAAATTGCTCGGTTTGGGCGTGGGGGCTGCAGCAGGCGGCGCGGGCATCGAAGCGGTGCGCTGCTCGACAGAGCCGCGCGGGACAAGGACTTGGCGTCGATTCTATCGGCGCGTCACGCACCGCTTCACAGTTCATTACGTTGCGCCCCGGTCTCGGGTGTGAACCGCGCGCGCACGCCAGCCGTTGAAGTGCTCGTGAGCCTGCACACAAGCGGGCCGCAGGAGAAGGAGCCCGGTCATGCGTCCCGTTCAAAAGTCTTGCCTCGCTGCCGTTGCCATCGTCGCCGGCCTGTGCGCTGCATCGGCGCATGCGTCCGACGTGCACTGGTCGGTTGGAATCAACGCGCCGATCGGCCCCGGTGTCTCGGTGGGCACCGTGATCTCCAATCGACACTACGCGCCGGTGCTGCTGCCTGCGCCGGTGTACGTGCCGCCGCCGGTGGTGTATGCACCGCCTCCGCGCGTGGTCTATGCGCCGCCGGTGGTGTACGCGCCGCGTCCGGTGGTGTGGGGCGCGCCGGTGTGGGTCGATGGCCGTTGGGTCCATTCGCATCGCCACGCGCATGGCTGGTATGGCCATAACGACGGCCGTCGCGGCCCGCCGGTGTACGTGCCGCGCCATCCCGGCCGAGAGATCCGCTACTGAAACACGCGGCCGCGTGACGCGGCCGCACCCTCACACGCGCTTGAACGCCAACACGGCGTTGGTGCCCCCGAAAGCGAACGAGCTGCTGATCGCGGCGTGCAGGCTGCTCGCCTGCGCGCCCGGCTCGAGCACGAGGTTCAATGCGCACTGCGGGTCGGGTGACGCGCAGTGCGCGTTGGGCGGCAGCTGCTGGCGCTGCAGCGCAAGGATCGTGATCGCCGCTTCGAGCGCGCCGGCCGCGCCGAGCAAGTGGCCATGCAGCGCCTTGGTCGAGCTGACGCGCAGCGTGTCGATCGCCGGCCCCCATACCGCCGACAGCGCTTCGCATTCGACCACGTCGCCGATCTTGGTGGCGGTGCCGTGCGCATTGCAATAGCCGACGTCGCGCGCCTGCAAGCCGGCATCGGCCAGCGCGGCGCGCAGGGTGCGCGCCTGGCCCTGTGCATCGGGCTTGGTCAGGTGCGTGGCATCGCTGCCGATGCCGCAGCCCGCAAGCTCGGCATAGGCACGCGCACCGCGTGCACGCGCGCGCTCGGCCGACTCGAGCACGACGAAGGCCGCGCCCTCGCCGAGCACGAAGCCGCTGCGGTCGCTGGCGAACGGGCGGCACGCGGATGCGGCCTCGCCGGGTTTGAACGTAGCAAGCGTCTGCAGCGCCTGCCATGCCGACACCACACCGGGCACGATCAACGCCTCGGCGCCGCCGGCGATGGCCACGTCGACGTCGCCGCGTCGCACCGCACGCGCCGCTTCGGCCAGCGCCACGGCCGACGATGCGCAGGCCACCGAATAGGTGAGCACCGGCCCGAGCACATGGTGACGCATCGCGATGTGCGCCGCCGGCGCGTTGGGCATGAAGGCCGGCACGGTGAGCGGCGGCACGCGGCCGCTGCGCGGTGCGCTGGTATACGCGGCTTCGAGCGCCGCCGCGCCACCCATGCCGCAGCCGGTGTACACGCCAACACGCTCCGGATCCGCGTCGATGGCGCCGGCATCGCTCAGTGCCAAGGTGGCGGCGCCCACCGCGACCTGGCTCACGCGATCGACGCCGGGCAGCTGCAGCTTGCTGAACCAGCGCGATTCGTCGAAGGGCGCCACCGCCGCGGCGGCTGACTTGGTCAGTTCAGGGAACACCGGTTGCACGGCCGAGGCGCCGCGCATCACCGCATCGAACACCGCGCCGGGATCGTCACCGTGCGGCGCGATCAGACCGATGCCCGTGACGACGACGATCATCGGTGCGGTCGGTCGGGTACTGCTTTGCCGGGCACGCGCGAACTTCGTGCCGGGCGCGTGTCAGGCCGCCTGTTCGGCGCGCATGCGGTCGATCAGCTCGGCCAGGCCTGCCAGCGTCTCGAGCTCTTGGTGCTCATCGGGCAGCACGAGCCCGAGGCGGTCTTCCACCTCGAACAGGAACTCGGCCACTGCGAGCGAATCGAGGCCCTGATCGCGCATCGATTGATGTGGATCAAATGCCGCCGGATCGAGGTTGTACTTCTCGCGGATGATGTCTTGCAGATGCTGGAGCGATCCCATGCCCTCTAGCTCCCTGTGTGATGCCGCGAGAGGGACCTTACCGTCCTTCGCCCGCCCGTTTCCCTTGGGGCGCCATGATATCGCTCTCACGAGGTGCGCCGACCCATCGCAACGAGGGTGGCGTGAACAACAGCGCGAGGGCCAGGCCGGCGACCACGTCCCACCACACGTGCTGGCGCGTCGCCAGCGTGGACCAGACGATGAGTACGTACCACAGCGCATTGGCGCCGCGCAGCCACGCCGGCAATGCGAGCGCGTGCAGCAGGCGGTGCAGCCACCATGCGGAGAACGTGGCCGCCGCCACGTGCAACGACGGGCATGCATTGCCCGCTGCATCGACGCCGCTCAGCAGATCGAAACCAACCAGGCCTTCGGTCGACAACGCCTGACGCGGCACCGCGGTGGGCCAAAAGTAGAAGCACGCGAGCCCCGCGATGCACAACGCGCCGACCCACAAGCCATAGGCCAGCAACGAGCGGAAGGTGATCAGCAAGGTTGGCGGCAGCGCAACATAAAACCACAGCGAGATGTAGGGCCACAGGGCCCACGGCTGGAACGGGATCCAACGGTCGATCGCGGTCAGCGGCATCTCGATCGGCGGCTGCGCCGGATGGCGCAGCAGATGGAAGTAGCCGATGAAGAACAACCACATGAAGGCCGTGGTTCCCACCGCCTTGAGCCAGAACCACCTGCGCGCGCACGCAACGACACGGCGCCACGCCAACACGCCAGCACCATCTGATGCGAGTGCCGACACGTTGCCTGCCGCCGGCGGCAG
>Ga0075366_10001877_pt1 | contig 10599 bp, 9 predicted proteins | sample EndMethybrTD3031_FD_72351 | JGI IMG/M metagenome (GOLD analysis project Ga0075366, IMG submission 72351) | Populus endosphere microbial communities from Tennessee, USA - Endosphere MetaG P. TD hybrid TD303-1 | ecosystem: Host-associated > Plants > Roots > Endosphere | place: USA: Tennessee... | reverse complement strand
ACTGCGTGGTCCGCGGCCGGCATCCTGGGCCCGGTCGTCGTCAACTACATGCGCGACTACCAGCTGGGCCTGGGCATCCCGCGCGAGCAGGTCTACAACCAGACGATGTACATCCTGGTCGGCTTCCTCGCGCTCGGGCTGGTGTTCAACCTGCTGATCCGCCCGGTCGACCAGAAGTACTTCATGACCGAAGCGGAACTGGCCGAGGAGAAACGCCTCGCCCACGAGCGTGCGGTCGCCAACGAGGTCTCGGGTTCCGGCGAAGCCGCCAGCGCGGCGGCCAGCAGCCCGCTGACGCTCGCACTGGCCTGGGCTGCCGTCGGCATCCCGCTTGCGTGGGGCGTCTACAAGACGCTGATCAGTGCGGTCAAGCTCTTCAGCTGACGACCTCCGGGGCATGCCCCGAGGGTCCGCACCACGGGCGCCGCAAGGCCCCGTGGCGTCGGAATCGGAGCGCGCCCTGCTCGAACAGGCCGTCGCGCTCCACCAGCCGGACATCCCGGCCGAGGTCCCGGGCGGCAGCGCCTCCGCGCTGCTGCCCATCCTCCACCACATCCAGGACGCGCTGGGATTCGTGCCGCCGGCGCTCGTCCCCGAGATCGCCGCCGCGCTGAGCCTGTCGCGGGCCGAGGTGCACGGCGTGATCACCTACTACCACCACTTCCGCAACGCCCCTGCGGGCCGCCACGTGGTGCAGATCTGCCAGGCCGAGGCCTGCCGCGCCAATGGCGCCGAGGCGCTGATGGCCCACGCGGGCGCGCGTCTCGCATGCGCGCCGGGGGCGACGCGCGCCGACGGCGGCGTCACCCTCGAACCTGTCTACTGCCTGGGCCTGTGCGCCACGGGCCCCGCGGCCCTGATCGACGGCCAGCTGCGCGTGCGGGTGTCCGCCGCCACCGTCGACACGATCGCCGCCCGCATCGAAGGCGAAGCGCCATGAGCTCCACCACGCTCTGGCTGCCGCGCGACGCGGCTGCCGTGGCCGCCGGCGCGGACGACGTCGCGGCCGCCCTCGTGGCCGCTGCGGCGGCGCGCGGCCTGCCGCTCGACCTGGTGCGCAACGGCTCGCGCGGTCTGCTGTGGCTGGAGCCGCTGCTGGAAGTGGCCACGCCCGCCGGCCGGGTCGCCTTCGGGCCACTGCTGCCGCACGACGTCGACCGGCTCGTCGCGGCCGGGCTGCTGGACGCCGCCATCGCGCAGCGCGGCCTGCCCGAGGCGCTGGCGGCCGACGCGCTGCACCTGGGCCTGACCGAGGCGCTGCCGTACCTGGCCAGGCAGCGCCGCATCACCTTTGCGCGCGTCGGCCTGGTCGATCCGCTGTCGCTGGACGACTACGCCGCGCACGGCGGCTGGGCCGGGCTCGACAAGGCGCTGGCCATGGCCCCGGCGGCGGTCGTCGGCGAGGTCGTCGAATCGGGCCTGCGCGGGCGCGGCGGTGCCGCGTTCCCGGCGGGCATCAAGTGGAAGACGGTCGCCGCCGCCGCGGGCGCGCGCAAGGCCGTCGTCTGCAACGCCGACGAGGGCGACTCCGGCACCTTCTCCGACCGCATGCTGATGGAGGGCGACCCGTACGCGCTCGTCGAGGGCATGGCCATCGCCGGCGTGGCGGTCGGCGCGACGTACGGCGTCATCTACATCCGCTCCGAATACCCGCACGCCGAAGCCACGCTGCGCGAGGCGATCGCACGCGCCACGGCGGCCGGCCACATCGGCGCGGCGCTGCGCGGCACGGGTCCGGCGTTCCGGCTCGACGTGCGCCGCGGCGCGGGCTCCTACGTCTGCGGCGAGGAGACGGCGCTGCTCGAAAGCATCGAGGGCCGGCGCGGCATCGTGCGCGCCAAGCCGCCGCTGCCGGCCATCCATGGCCTGTTCGGCTGGCCCACGGTCATCAACAACGTGATCACGCTGGCCAGCGTCCCGCGCATCCTCGCGGACGGTGCGCAAGCCTACGCGGCGTTCGGCGCGGGCCGCTCGCGCGGCACGCTGCCGTTCCAGCTGGCCGGCAACGTGAAGCACGGCGGGCTGGTCGAGCTGCCGTTCGGCGTCACGCTGCGCGAGCTGATGTTCGATTTCGGCGGCGGCTCGCGCTCCGGCCGGCCCATCAAGGCCGTGCAGGTCGGCGGCCCGCTGGGCCCGTACGTGCCCGAGTCGCAGTGGGACGTGCCGATCGACTACGAGGCGTACTCGGCGGTGGGCGCCACCGTCGGCCACGGCGGCATCGTCGTGCACGACGACACGGCCAACCTGGCGAGCCTGGCGCGCTACGCGATGGAATTCTGCGCCATCGAATCCTGCGGCAAGTGCACGCCGTGCCGCATCGGCTCGACGCGCGGCGCCGAAGTCGTGGAACGTCTCGTCGCCGCGCCGGTCTCACAAAAGGGCGCGCAGGAAGTGCTGCTGCGCGACCTGTGCGACACGATGGTGGCCGGAAGCCTCTGCGCGATGGGCGGCATGACCCCGTTCCCCGTGTTGTCTGCGCTCGACCACTACCCTGAAGACTTCGGCTTGCCGCGCCCCGGCGCGACGGGAGAATCCTGATGCTGAGCCTCAACGACACCCACCCCGACCACGACCGCGGCACCCCGGCGAGCGAGTCCACGCAGACGGTGTCGTTGACGATCGATGGCGTGCAGGTCAGCGCACCTGCCGGCACCTCCGTGATGCGCGCCGCCATCGACGCCGGCATCCCGGTGCCCAAGCTGTGCGCCACCGATTCGCTGGAACCGTTCGGCTCGTGCCGCCTGTGCCTGGTGGAGATCGACGGGCGGCGCGGCACGCCCGCGTCGTGCACCACGCCCGTGGAGGCCGGCATGTCGGTGCGCACGCAGAGCCCCAGGCTCGCCAAGCTGCGCAAGGGCGTGATGGAGCTCTACATCTCGGACCACCCGCTCGATTGCCTGACCTGCGGCGCCAACGGCGACTGCGAGCTGCAGGACATGGCGGGCGCCGTGGGACTGCGCGAGGTGCGCTACGGCTACGCTGGCAAGAACCACCTGGACGCTCCGAAGGACACGTCCAATCCGTACTTCACCTTCGACGCCAGCAAGTGCATCGTCTGCAACCGCTGCGTGCGTGCCTGCGAGGAGACGCAGGGCACGTTCGCGTTGACGATCTCGGGCCGCGGATTCGAATCGCACGTCTCGGCGGGCATGGACGAACCGTTCATGCAGAGCGAGTGCGTGAGCTGCGGCGCCTGCGTCAGCGCGTGCCCCACGGCCACGCTGCAGGAGAACACGGTCATCGCGCTGGGCATGCCCACGCGCAGCGTCACCACCACCTGCGCCTATTGCGGCGTGGGCTGCGGCTTCAAGGCCGAGGTGCGCGGCGAGGAGGTGATCCGAATGACGCCGTGGAAGGACGGCAAGGCCAACGAGGGCCACTCGTGCGTGAAGGGCCGCTTCGCCTGGGGCTACGCGACGCACCCCGACCGCGTCACCAAGCCGATGATCCGCGCCAAGATCACCGAGCCGTGGCGCGAGGTCTCGTGGGACGAGGCCATCGCCCACGCGGCGTCCGAGTTCAAGCGGCTGCAGGCCTCGTTCGGCGTCAATTCCATCGGCGGCATCACGTCCTCGCGCTGCACGAACGAGGAGACCTACCTCGTGCAGAAGCTGGTGCGCGCGGCCTTCGGCAACAACAACGTCGACACCTGCGCCCGGGTCTGCCACTCGCCCACCGGCTACGGACTGGGCCAGACCTACGGCACCTCGGCCGGCACGCAGACCTTCAAGTCGGTCGCCAAGGCCGACGTCATCCTCGTGATCGGCGCCAACCCGAGCGAGGCGCACCCGGTCTTCGCCTCGCGCATGAAGCGGCGCCTGCGCCAGGGGGCCAGGCTGATCGTGATCGACCCGCGCCGCATCGAGCTCGTGGCGACGGCGCATGTCAAGGCCGACTTCCACCTGCAACTGCGCCCCGGCACCAACGTCGCGATCCTCACGGCGCTCGCGCACGTGGTGGTCACCGAGGGCCTGGACGATGCGGCCTACACCGCCGAGCGCTGCGACGACAAGAGCGTGGCGCAGTGGCGCGAGTTCGTCGCGCGCCCCGAGAATTCACCCGAGGCCTTCGAGGCCGAGACCGGCGTGCCCGCCGCGCTCGTGCGCGGGGCCGCGCGGCTGTACGCCACGGGTCGCGCGGACGGCACGGCGCAGACCCTGGCGGCCGCGGGCCGGCGTCCCAACGGCGCCATCTACTACGGCCTGGGCGTGACCGAGCACTCGCAGGGCTCGACCGCCGTCATCGGCATCGCCAACCTGGCCATGATCACGGGCAATGTCGGCCGCGAGGGCGTGGGCGTGAACCCGCTGCGCGGCCAGAACAACGTGCAGGGTTCGTGCGACATGGGCTCGTTCCCGCACGAGCTGCCCGGCTACCGCCACATCGGCGGCGACGCGGTGCGCCACCAGTTCGACCAGGCCTGGGGCGTGACGCTGCAGTCCGAGCCGGGCCTGCGCATCCCCAACATGTTCGACGCGGCGCTGCACGGGCAGTTCAAGGGCCTGTATTGCCAGGGCGAGGACATCGTGCAGTCCGACCCCGACACCCAGCACGTGGCCAGCGCGCTCAAGGCCATGGAGTGCGTCGTGGTGCAGGACATCTTCCTGAACGAGACGGCCAAGTACGCGCACGTGTTCCTGCCGGGCTCGTCCTTCCTCGAGAAGGACGGCACGTTCACCAACGCCGAGCGCCGCATCTCGCGGGTGCGCAAGGTGATGGCACCGCTGTCGGGCGTGGGCGACTGGGAGGCGACGGTGCGGCTGTCGAACGCGCTCGGATACCCCATGGCGTACACGCACCCCGAGCAGGTCATGCAGGAGATCGCGGCGCTGACGCCCACGTTCGCCGGCGTCACCTACGAGAAGATCGACCGCCTGGGCAGCGTGCAGTGGCCGTGCAACGACGCCACCGACGAGGCCGGCACCGCGATCATGCACGTCGACCACTTCGTGCGCGGCAAGGGCCGCTTCCTCATCACGCAGTACGTGCCCAGCGACGAGAAGGTCACGCGCAAGTTCCCGCTGCTGCTCACGACGGGGCGCATCCTGTCGCAGTACAACGTCGGCGCGCAGACGCGGCGCACGTTCAATTCGCAGTGGCACGACGAGGATCGGCTCGAGATCCATCCCCACGACGCGCTGGACCGCGGCATCAGGCACGGCGACTGGGTGGGCATCACGAGCCGCGCCGGCGAGACCGTGCTGCGCGCCGACGTCACCGAGCGCGTGCAGCCGGGCGTGGTCTACACCACGTTCCACTTCCCCGAGTCCGGTGCCAACGTCATCACCACCGACAGCTCCGACTGGGCCACCAACTGCCCGGAGTACAAGGTGACGGCGGTGCAGGTGATGCCAGTGGCGCAGCCGTCCTCGTGGCAACGCGCGTACAAGGACTTCGACGAGGACCAGCGCCGCTTCCTGGCCGACGCGCGCCTGGGCGCAGCCGCGGCCGTCACGGGCAAGTGACATGGACGACACCGGCCACCACGCCGCCGGCGGCCAGGGCGGCTCCGCGCCCGCGGGCGCGCGCCGCGTGGACGTGCGCGTGCGCCGCGCGGGCACGGTCGCACAGGCCGACGACTGGCTGGCCGACGAGGTGCCCGTCGCGCTGGTCTTGAACGGCATCTCGCACGCGGTGATGCTCGCCACGCCGCTGGATCTGGAGGACTTCGCGCTCGGCTTCGGCCTGACGGAAGGGCTGCTCGAGCGGCCCGACGAGCTCTACGGCGTCGAGGTGGTCGACGACCCGGCCGGGCTGCGCGTGGAGATGGACGTCTCCAGCGCGTGCTTTGCGCGCCTGAAGGACAAGCGCCGCTCGATGGCCGGCCGCACCGGCTGCGGCCTGTGCGGCACCGAGAGCTTGGAGCAGGTCGAGCCGCCGCTGCGCGCGCTGGCGCCGGGCGCGCCGCCGCTGTCGCCGCCGGCGATCGCCGCGGCGCTGCGCGCGATGACCTCGCACCAGGCGCTGCAGCAGCGCACCGGCGCCACGCACGCTGCGGCGTGGTGCGCGCTCGACGGCCGCGTGCTCCTCGTACGCGAGGATGTCGGGCGCCACAACGCGCTCGACAAGCTCGTGGGCGCGATGGTCGAGGGCCGCCATGACGCGCGCGACGGCTTTTGCTGCATCACCAGCCGCGCCAGCGTCGAGATGGTGCGCAAGGCCGTGGCCGCGGGCATCACCGCGCTCGTCGCCGTCTCGGCGCCGACCGCGCGCGCTGTCGACACCGCGCGGCGGGCGGGCCTCGCGCTGGCGGGTTTCGCGCGGCACGACGAGCTGGTGCTGTATGCCGACCCGGACCGCTTCGGACCCCTCACGCTGAGCTGAACATGGACCTGCACAACCTCATCGTCATGGCCAACCGCATCGGTGATTTCTTCGCGGCGCAACCCGATCGCGACGAGGCGATGGCCGGCATCGCCGACCACATCCGCAAGTTCTGGGTGCCGCGCATGCGCAGCGAGATCCTGGCCGCGGTCGGCACCGAGGCCGGCGCACAGTTGCACGGGATCGTGGCCGAGGCGCTGGTGCGGCACCGCGCGCTGCTCGAGCCCGCGGCCCCGTAGGCGGGGCCGCGCGCGGTGGCGCGTCACTTGAATGGATGCGCGGCGGCGAGCCAGGACCAGACGCACCAGGTCGAGACGCAGGTGGTCACGAGGGCCAGCACCTGGCTGGCTGCCAGCGCGGCGAGGTCGGAGAGCGTGATGGGACGCATGGCGAATTCCTTTCGATGAAGCGTGGGTGGCCGTGTCGCTCAATGGAAGGGATTGGCAGTGGCGAACCACAGGCCGATGCCCGACGCGATCAGGAAGGCGCCATCGAGCACGCCCACCATCAGGAACACCTTGGTGAGCAGGGGCTCCATCAGCGCGGGCTGGCGTGCCGCCGACTCGATGTACTTGCTGGCCAGGTGCCCGATCCCGACGCACGATCCGATCGCGCCCAGGCCGATCATGTGGCAGACCCCGAGGGGAAGAAGTTCGGCGGATGTCATGGTTGGCTTCCTTGGTCGTTGCTTGGGTTGACGGCCTCATCTTCCGCGGGCCGGCTGCACGTGGCGATGACCTGGGAGGTAACGGCGGCGTCTCTGGCGGCCATCCCGGGAGCGCGCATCCGCTGCGCAACAACGCGTCATCCTGCGCGCGGTCGCAGGATCCACCCCGGTCGTGCGGCGGCGCTGGCCGACGTGGATCCTGCGACTGCGCGCAGGATGACGCCCGGTTCGGGCCTCGATGGAGCCCGGTCGGACATGCGCGAAGCAGGAGCCGCGCATGCCCTCGCCCCCTCGCCCTTCGCCCCGGGAGCGCGTCAGTGCCCGATGTCACGCTCCAGCGCCGGCCGCTTCGGATCGAACGTCCAGCCCGGGATCAGGTACTGCATCGCGAGCGCGTCGTCGCGCGCGCCCAGGCCGTGTCGCCGGTACAGCGCATGCGCCTTCTCGACTTCGGCCATGTCCAGCTCGATGCCCAGGCCCGGCGCGTTCGGCACGCGCACCTTGCCGTCCTCGATGCGCAGCGGCGTCTTCGTCAGGCGCTGGCCGTCCTGCCAGATCCAGTGGGTGTCGATGGCGGTGACGCGGCCCGGCGCCGCGGCGGCGACGTGGGTGAACATCGCCAGCGAGACGTCGAAGTGGTTGTTCGAGTGCGAGCCCCAGGTCAGGCCCCAGTCGCGGCAGGTCTGGGCCACGCGCACCGAGCCCGCCATCGTCCAGAAGTGCGGGTCGGCCAGCGGGATGTCCACCGACTGCAGCGACAGCGCGTGCACCAACTGGCGCCAGTCTGTGGCGACCATGTTGGTGGCGGTGGGCAGGCCCGTCGCGCGGCGGAATTCGGCCATCACCTCGCGGCCCGAGAAACCGCCCTCGGCGCCGCACGGATCCTCCGCGTAGGCGAGCACGCCGCGCAGGTCGCGCAGCAGTCGCACCGACTCCTGCAGCGACCACGCGCCGTTCGGGTCGAGCGTGATGCGGGCCGCGGGGAAGCGTTCATGCAGCGCGCGGATCGCCTGCACCTCGTCGTCGCCGCGCAGCACGCCGCCCTTGAGCTTGAAGTCCTGGAAGCCGTAGCGCTCGTGCGCGGCCTCTGCCAGGCGCACGATGGCGGCGGGCGTCAGCGCCGACTCATGGCGCAGGCGCGACCAGGCGTCGGGGGCATCCGGTTCGCTCGCGTAAGGCAGGTCGGTGCGCGTGCGGTCGCCAACGAAGAACAGGTAGCCCAGCACCTGGACGGCGTCGCGTTGCTGCCCTTCGCCCAGCAGGGCCGCCACCGGCACGCCCAGGTGCTGGCCCAGCAGGTCCAGCAGGGCCGATTCCAGTGCCGTCACGGCATGGATGGTGGTGCGCAGGTCGAAGGTCTGCAGGCCGCGGCCCCCGGCATCGCGGTCCGCGAAGCGCTGGCGCACCTCGTCGAGCAGGCGCAGGTGCGCGCCCAGAGGTTCGCCGACCAGCAGCGCGCGCGCGTCCTCCAGCGTCTGGCGGATCTTCTCGCCACCGGGCACCTCGCCGATGCCGGTTCGCCCGGCGCTGTCGGTCAGGATCAGCAGGTTGCGCGTGAAGAACGGCGCGTGTGCGCCGCTGAGGTTGAGCAGCATGCCGTCGCGGCCCGCGACTGGAATGACGCGCAGCTCGGTGATGGTGGGCGTGGAGGACAGGGACATGGCGGGCGGGGATGGCGATGTGATGCGCACATGGTAGCGCTAACAAACTTGCAGCGCAATGCACCGATCCGACAACGGGCGTGGCTCAGGCGCTGGCGCGATCCACGATCGAGAAGCCGACGTCCACCACGCGCTGGGCGACCTCGCGTCCCTCGGCCCGATCGACGATGAATTGCGCAGCCTGGCGCCCGATGGCGCCGCCGTCGATGCGCACGGTGGTCAGCGCGGGCTCCAGGTCGGCCGCGAACTCGTGGTCGCCGAAACCGACGACGGCCAGCTGGCCGGGCACATCCAGTCCGCGGGTGCGCGCCTCGGTCAGCACGCCCAGCGCGAGCAGGTCGGAGCTGCAGAAGACCGCGTCGACGCCAGCGGGGCGGCGCAGCAGTTCGACCAGTGCCGCACGGCCGCTGCGCAGCGTGGTGGGCGCGGGCACGGTGATCACCGTCACGTCGGCCAGCCCGAGCTGCGCAGCCGTGGCGCGGAAGGCCTCGTGGCGACGACGCGAGCGCTGGTCGTCGCCGGCGATCACGGCGAGCCGCCGGCGGCCGCGCGCGTGCAGGAACGCGGCCACCGCGCGGCCGACGGCCTCGTGCGAGAACCCGACCAGCATGTCCAGCGGCTCGGGCGCCAGGTCCCAGGTCTCGACGACCGGGATGCCGGCCGCCTGCAGGCGCTGGCGGCCGTCGGGCGAGTGAACGGTGCCGGTCAGCACGATGCCGTCCGGGCGACGGCCGATGATGGCGTCGAGCAGTGCGTCCTCGCGCGAGTCGACGTAGCCGCTCTGGCCCAGCATCAGCTGGTAGCCGTGGTCGGCCAGCGCGGCGGTCAGGGCCTGGATGGTGGGCAGGAAGACCGGGCCGGCCAGCGTGGGCACGACGGCGGCGACCAGACGGCTGCGCGCGGACGCCAGCGCGCCGGCCGCCTGGTTGCGCACGTAACCGGTCGCCTTGACGGCCTCGCGCACGCGCGCGAGCACCTCGGGCGAGACGCGGCTGGGCGTGTTGAGCGCGCGCGAAGCCGTCATCGGTGCGACCTGCGCGAGGCGGGCGACGTCGTGCAGCGTCACGGCACCGCTGCCGCGGCGAGGGCGCTTGGCGCGGGCCGGGGCGTCTTCCATGCGGCGCATCTTACGTGAGCCGTCGCGCTGCGCACTGGGCAGAAACGACGACGCCCGCGCGGGGCGGGCGTCGATCGCGGGAAGGGCCCGAGCCCTTACGAGACGACCAGCGTGATGACCCCGCTGCCCGTGGCGCCGTGCGTGTCGCGCACCGTGACGGTGATGTGGAACGTGCCCTTGCTGGACGTCGTGCCGCTGATCATGCCGTTGGCCAGCGTCACGCCGCTGGGCGCGCCGCTCATCGAATAGGTCAGGGCGTTGCCGTCCGCATCGCTGGCGCTGATGCGGGTGGCGAAGTACGCACCGGCCTTGACCGACAGCGTTGCGGAGGCGACCGTGGGCGCGTGGTTGCTGACCGCGCCGGCCACCGAGAGCGTCACCGTGCGGCTGGACGAGTAGCCATAGCTGTCCGTGACCTTGGTGGTGAGCGCATAGCTGCCCGCCACCGGGGACGCCCAGTACAGCGCGCCGGCCGCATTGGTGGTCATGCCCGACGGGACGCCCGAGACGCTGTAGCTCAGCGTGCCGGTGTTCGGGTTCGTGGCCGCGAGCGTGGCCGAGAACGCGACGCCTGCCGAGGCCGTGTAGCCGCTGGCGCTGGTGAACGCGGGCGCGGTGCCCGGGATGACCTTGAGCGAGTAGCTGCCGCTGGCCGACTTGCCGGTGGCCGTGTTGGCCGTGGCGGTGAACGAGTAGCTGCCGGCCACCGGAGCGGCCCACTTCAGTGTGCCGGTCGAATCGACGGACACGCCGCTCGGCGCGCCGGACAGCGCGTAGGAGGTGGTCGTGCCGGTCGGCGCCGTGATCTTGAGGGACTGGCTCATCGCGGT
>Ga0075366_10001876_pt1 | contig 10600 bp, 7 predicted proteins | sample EndMethybrTD3031_FD_72351 | JGI IMG/M metagenome (GOLD analysis project Ga0075366, IMG submission 72351) | Populus endosphere microbial communities from Tennessee, USA - Endosphere MetaG P. TD hybrid TD303-1 | ecosystem: Host-associated > Plants > Roots > Endosphere | place: USA: Tennessee... | reverse complement strand
GTTCTCGCTCGGGTCCGGCGTCTCGAGCAGGGCGGCCTGGTTGCGCCGGTAGGTCTGCAGCAGCGCCGACAGGGTCGCGAGGTAGCGCTCGATCGGGGCGTCGCCGATGATGTCGATCGGGTTGGCGCGCGACCAGTTGGCCGGCAGTGCGGCGTCGAGGCGGGCGATCAGTGCCGCGTCCGGCTCGGCGAGGGTGACGCCGCAGGCGGCCGCCGCGTCGGCCGCCATCACGCCGGCGCCGCCGCCGTTGGTCATCACCGTGAGGGTCTCGGCGCGGTTGTCGCGAAAGCGCGCGAGCGTCTCGGCGGCGAGGAACAGCTCGGCCAGCGTGTCCACGCGCAGCATGCCGGCGCGGCGGAACGCCGCGTCGAAGACGATGTCCGCGCCCGCCATCGCGCCGGTGTGCGACGCCGCCGCCTGCACCCCGTGCCCGGCGCGGCCGGCCTTCACGACGATGACCGGCTTGTTGCGCGCGGCCGCGCGTGCCGCGGCCATGAACTTGCGCGGCGCCTCGATCGACTCGACGTAGAGCAGGATCGCGCGCGTCTGCGCGTCGGTCGCGAGGTGATCGAGCAGGTCGCCGAAGTCGACGTCGCAGTGTTCGCCGAGCGAGACGAGGTGCGAGAAGCCGATGCCGCGCCCCTTGGCCCAGTCGAGCACCGCGGTGAGCAGCGCGCCGGACTGGGTGACGAAGGCCAGGTCGCCGGCGAGCGCATCGGTGTGGGCGAAGCTCGCGTTCAGATGGAGTCGCGGGCTGAGCGCGCCGATGCAGTTCGGCCCGAGCAGGCGCAGCACGTGCGGCCGCGCGGCGTCGAGCGCGGCCTGTTTCTGCGCCGCGCTCAGGCCGGCGGTGACGACGATGGCCGCGCGCGTTCCGAACGCGCCGAGTTCGGCGATCAGGCCCGGCACGGTGTCGGGCGGCGTGCACAGCACCGCGAGGTCGGGCACGAGCGGCAGGTCCTGGACGCGGGCGAAAGCCTCGACGCCGTCGACGGTCGCGCGCTTCGGGTTGACCGGCAGCAGCGGCCCGGCGAAGCCGCCGGCGCGCAGGTTGCGCCAGACGTGCGTGCCGACCGCACCGGGTCGTTCGCTGGCGCCGAAGACGGCGACGGAGGCAGGGGTCAGGAGCCGGTCGAGGTGGCGAAGCGTCAAGGGGCGGTCCTCAGTGCGACATCAGGACCGGGACCGTCATGCTCGACAGCAGCGTGCGCGACGCACCGCCGAGCATGCGTTCGGACCAGCGCGAGTGTCCGTAGGCGCCCATCACGATCAGGCCGGCGCCCAGGTCCGCGGCACGCGAGAGCAGCGCGTTGCCGACGTCGATCTCGTTCGTCTCGTGGTGCGCCTGGGCGTCGACGCCGTGCCAGGCGAGCCACTGGCGCACCGCGTCGAGGCGGCGCGGGGCGCCGCGGTCCTCGGCCGGCCCGTCGAGCTGCATCAGGTGCACCTCGTCGGCGCGGGTCAGCATCGGCAGCGCGTCGGCCAGGGCCCGCGCCGATTCGCGGCTGTCGTTCCAGGCGACGAGCGCGCAGCGGGTCGTCGCCGCCGCGTCGACCGGGCCGGCGAACGGGACGATCAGCGTCGGCCGCGCGTTCGCCAGCACCACCCGCTCGACCATCGCGCGTGCCGCGAGGTGACCGCTGCGCGCCGGGTCGGCCTGGCCCAGGATCACGAGGTCGCTGCAATGGCTGTGGTAGACGAGCGAACTGGCGTCGTCCTGGTCGTCGACGACCGCCTCGACCGACCGCAGCGACGCTTCGACGCAGCGGGCGCGGAAGGTCTCGGCGCGCTGCGCGGCGAGGTCGCGCAGGCTCTCCATCGCGCGGGCGATGGCTTCGAGCCCGGGCGACGCGAGCGCGCCGCCGACCTCGGCGAGGTAGGGCAGCTGGCCGGCCGTCGCGAGTCCGACGAGGTGGGCGTCGAACTGGCGGGCAAGCGCCACCGCGAGGTCGACCCGCGCCGCGCAGCGGGGGCCGTCCTCCAGGTGCACGAGCAGGCTGCGGTAGGTCATGGGGATTCCCGTCCGATGCAGGTGTCGATCGTGGACGATTCTGTTGGCCGCACCGGCCGCATGGATTGCGAAGGGTCAAGGGCGGCACGCCCCGCGTCGGCATGATCCCTGCCCGATGGAACCGTCGTCCGTGGCCACCCTCGACACGTCGCCGGCGGGCGGCGGCACCCCGGTGTTCCGCGCCCGCGGGCTCGGCAAGACCTACGGCAGCGGCAGCCTGCAGGTGCACGCGCTGCGCGACGTGGACCTGGACATCGGCGCGGGCGAGTTCGTCGTGCTGCTCGGCGCGTCGGGCAGCGGCAAGTCGACGCTGCTGAACATCCTCGGCGGGCTCGACGTGCCCACCACCGGCGAGCTCGCGTTCCGCGGCCGCTCGCTCAGCGGCGCCGGCGAGGCGGCCCTGACGGCGTTCCGCCGCGAGCATGTCGGCTTCGTGTTCCAGTTCTACAACCTCATCCCGAGCCTCACCGTGCGCGAGAACGTCGCACTGGTGACCGACATCGCGAAGGATCCGCTCTCGATCGACGACGCCGTCGCGCGGGTCGGCCTCGCGGCGCGAGCCGACCACTTCCCGGCGCAGCTGTCCGGCGGCGAACAGCAGCGTGTGGCGATCGCGCGGGCCATCGCCAAGCGCCCCGACGTGCTGCTGTGCGACGAACCGACCGGCGCGCTCGATGCGACCACCGGCCGCCTCGTGCTCGAGGTGATAGCGCGCATCCACCGCGAGATCGGCACGACGGTGATCGTCATCACGCACAACGCCGGCATCGCCGGCATGGCGCACCGCGTGATCCACCTCGCCGACGGGCGCATCCAGCGCATCGAGGCGAACGAGCGCCGCATCGCGGCTTCGGAGCTCAGCTGGTGAAGGCGCTCGACCGCAAGCTGCTGCGCGACCTGCGCCTGATGTGGAGCCAGGCGCTGACGATCGCCCTCGTGGTCGCCAGCGGCATCGGCGGCTTCGTCACCTGCCTGTCGGCGGTCGACTCGCTCGCCGCGGCGCGCGACCGCTTCTACGCGCAAGCGCGTTTTGCCGACCTGTTCGCGACCGTCAAGCGCGCCCCGAACGCACTCGCCGAGACGCTGCGCGAACTGCCCGGCGTGGCCGACGTGCAGCCGGCGCTCGCGATGATGGTGCGTGTCGAGGTGCCCGGCAGTGCCGACCCGGTGCTCGGCGAGCTGATCGGCGTCGACACCCGGCACGCGTCCCGCATGAACCTCGTGACGGTGCACGGCGCGCCGCTCGGCGACCTCGCGCTCGGCGGCGACGACGCGCTGCCGGTCTTCGTCTCCGAAGGCTTCGCGCAGGCGCGCCAGCTGCGGCCGGGGGCGACGCTGGTCGCGCTGATCAACGGCAAGCGGCGCAGCCTGCGCATGGTCGGCACCGCGCTGTCGCCGGAGTACGTCTTCGCCGGACTGTGGGGCATGCCGGACATGCGCGGGTACGGCATCTTCTGGATCGACCGCGAGCACCTGGCCGCCGCCTACGACATGCAGGGTGCGTTCAACCGCGTCGCGGTCCGGCTCGCCCCGGGCGCCTCGGAGCGCAGCACCGCCGACGCGCTGGCCCGCCGGCTCGCGCCCTACGGCGGTCGCGACGTGATCGCGCGCGAGCACCAGAGCTCGCACGCGATGCTCGAGATGGAGATCAAGCAGCAGCGGGTGCTCGGCACGGTGCTGCCGGCGATCTTCCTCGGCGTCGCCGCGTTCCTGCTCAACGTCGTCGTCTCGCGGCTGGTCGGCACGCAGCGCGAGCAGATCGCCGCGCTGAAGGCGCTCGGCTACACGAACCGCGCGATCGCGCAGCACTACCTCGAGCTCGTGCTGCTGATCGTCGCGTTCGGGCTCGGCCTCGGCCTCGCGCTCGGCGACTGGCTCGGCACGCTGTTCACCGGGCTGTATGCCGAGTTCTATCACTTCCCCACCTTCGAGCACCGGATCGAGCCGTGGCTGCTGGTGACGAGCCTGACGATCACCGTCGCGACCGCGGTGGTCGGCACGCTCAACGCGATCCTCGCGACGGTGCGCCTCGCGCCTGCCGAGGCGATGCGCCCGCCGGCGCCGGGCGTCTACCGGCGCACGCTGCTCGAGCGCCTGGGCGCGCGGCGCATCGGCATGGCGCTGCGCATGATCGTGCGCAACATGGAGCGCCGGCCGCTGCGCAGTGCGCTGGGCATCGTCGGCATCGCGACGGCGGTCGCGATCACGATGATGGGCAACTTCTTCCGCGACGCGATCGAGGGCATCGTCGACACGCAGTTCAATCTCGCGCTGCGCGGCGACGTGACGGCCTGGGCAACCGAGCCGCTCGACCTCTCGGCCCGGCGCGAGCTGGCGCGCCTGCCGGGGGCGGCCACGGTCGAGGCGCTGCGCTTCGTCGCCGTCGACTTCGTGCACGGGCACCGCCGCGAGCGCGGCATGATCCGCGGCTACGAGCCGCGCTCGGCGCTGTACCGCGTGATCGACGCCGACAACCGCGAACACCTGCTCGACGACAACGGCCTGGTGATGACCGACCGGCTCGCGGCGAAGCTGGGGCTGGCGGTCGGCGACGCCGTCGAGGTGCAGGTGCTGGAGGGGCGCGGGCGGACCATGATGCTGACGCTCGCCGCCACGGTCGACGAGACGATGGGGCTGAACGCCTACATGGACCGGCGCGCGCTGAACCGCGCGCTCGGCGAACCCGACCTGGCGACCGGTTTCGTGATCGGCGTCGACCGCGGCCGCGAGCCGGCTCTGCTCGACGCGACGAAGGCGCTGCCGCGCGTGGCCGGCGCGTTCAGCAAGGCGACGATGCTGCGCAACATGAACGAGATCAGCGCACGCAACGTGCGCATCATGAGCACGATCATGACCGTGTTCGCGAGCGTGATCTCGGTCGGCGTCGTCTACAACAACGCGCGCATCGCGCTGGCCGAACGCGGCTGGGAGCTCGCGAGCCTGCGCGTGCTCGGCTTCACGCGCGCCGAGGTCTCGGCGCTGCTGCTCGGCGAGATGGCGCTGTCGATCGCGATCGCGCTGCCGCTCGGCATGGTGCTCGGCTGGGCGCTGGTGAACGGCGTGAACGGCCTGATGACCTCCGACCAGTTCCACTTTCCGGTCGTGATCCTGCCGCGCACCTATGCCTGGGCGGCGCTGTGCGTCGTCGCTGCGGGGGCGGCGAGCGCGCTGGTCGTGCGCCGGCGCATCGACCGGCTGGACATGGTGGCCGTGCTCAAGACGAGGCAATGAGGACATGAAGAAGACGACGGTGCTGATGTTTGCCGGCGGCGCGGCGGCCGCGCTCGTGCTCGTGGCCTGGGCGTTCGCGCCGCGGCCGGTGGACGTCGAGGTCGCCACCGTGACGCAGGGCCGCTTCGAGGCGACCGTCGAGGAGGACGGCCGCACGCGCCTGCGTGATCGTTACGTCGTGTCGGCGCCGCTCGCGGGCCTGCTCGACCGCATCGTGCTGCGCGAGGGTGATGCGGTTGCGGCGAACGCCGTCGTCGCGACGCTCACGCCGGTGCTCTCGCCGATGCTCGACGAGCGCACGCTGCGCGAGCAGCAGGTGCGCATCGAGATCGCGCAGGCCAACGTCGCGCGTGTCGCGGCACGCGTCGAGGGCGCGCAGGTCGCGCTGCTGCAGGCGCGCAACGAGACGGCGCGCAGCGAGCAGCTCGCGCGCCAGGGTTTCGTCTCGGAGACCAAGCTCGACACCGACCGGCTCGCGCTGCAGGCCGCGCAGAAGGACCTGGACGCCGCGGTCCAGGAACGCCATGTCGCGGGCCACGAGGTCGAGCAGGCGCGCGCCGCGCTGCTCGCCGTGCAGCGCCGTCCCGGCGCGGGCCGCGGCTTCGAACTGCGCGCGCCGGTCGCCGGCCGCGTGCTGCGCGTGCTGCAGGGCAGCGAGGCCGCGGTCGCCCTGGGCACGCCGGTGATCGAGCTGGGCGACACGACGCGGCTGGAGATCGTCGCCGAGCTGCTGACGACCGATGCCCTGCAGGCACGTCCCGGCAGCGCCGTGCTGATCGACCGCTGGGGCGGCGAGGGCACGCTGCAGGGGCGCGTGCGGCTCGTCGAACCCGGGGCGTTCACGAAGGTGTCGGCGCTCGGCGTCGAGGAGCAGCGCGTGCGCGTGCTGATCGACATCACCAGTCCGGTCGAGCAGTGGCGTGCGCTCGGCGATGCCTACCGCGTCGGCGTGCGCATCGTCACGCAGGCGGCCGACGGCGTGCTCAAGCTGCCGGTCGGCGCGCTGTTCCCGCAGCGCGACGGCGGCATGGCGGTGTTCGTCGTCGACGGCAGCCGCGCGCGCATGCAGCCGGTGGAGGTGCAGGCGCGCAACGGCAGCGAGGCGTGGCTGCGCGGCGGCGTGCCGGCCGGCGCGGCGGTGGTGGTCTATCCGCCGCCGCAGGTCAGCGACGGGCAGCGCATCCGCGTGCGCAAGGTCTGATCCCGCTCAGCTTCGAGCGGGAAAACCCCGGCGGGTGTGGGAGGCGGGGGCCTCCTAGAATGATTCTTCCCCATGTGATCCCAGGAGCCCGCTGCATGACCACGACCCGCCGCGCCCCCAAGCCGGCGCCTGCTGCCGCGCCGGCGTCCGGCGAAGGCGAGGCCACCGGCCCGCGCGTGCTGAAGAAGTACCCGAACCGCCGCCTCTACGACACGCAGTCGAGCAGCTACATCACGCTGGCCGACGTCAAGCAGATGGTGCTCGCGGGCCACGGCTTCGTCGTGCGCGACGCGAAGAGCGGCGAAGACCTGACGCGCGCGATCCTGCTGCAGATCATCCTCGAGGAGGAGACGGGCGGCGTGCCGATCTTCTCGACGCAGATGCTGTCGCAGATCATCCGGTTCTACGGCCACGCGATGCAGGGCATGATGGGCTCGTACCTCGAGAAGAACCTGCAGACCTTCACCGAGATGCAGCAGCGCCTGGCCGACCAGACCAAGGGGCTGTACGAGCCGAAGGCGATGAGCCCCGAGCTGTGGACGCAGTTCCTCAACGGCCAGGCGCCCGTGATGCAGGGGCTGATGGGCAACTACCTCGAGCAGAGCAAGAGCCTGTTCCTGCAGATGCAGGAACAGATGACCCGGCAGGCCGAGACGCTCTTCCCGGGCATGGGCGGCAAGAAGGGCTGAAACGTTCGGCCGCCGCGCGGCGGCCGGCGCTTCACTTGAGGACCTTCTCGTACATCGCGGTGACCGTGTCCATCGCCTCGAGGATGCGCTCGCTCGTCGTCGCGACGTTCATGCCGAGCAGGTGCTGGTCGTTGCCCTGGCCCTTCAACGCGGAGTCGAAGAACAGCCACTGCTGCCGGCCCAGCGTGAGCACGTCGCGGATCGCGGGGGTGTTCACGCCGGCCTCCTCCAGTTCGGCGAGGCCGGCGAGGAACTCCTTGCGCACCTGCTCGAGTTCCCCCGCGCTGGTCGGTGACGCGACGTTCCAGGCCCGTGCCTGGTAGATCTTGGACATGCGCTGGGACAGCATGCGCTGGCGGCCGGCGACGTTCACCAGCCGGGCCGACGTGGTGCCGCCGTGTTTCTCCAGCTGCATCGCGCCCTGGTGGGCGAGGGTGAGCACCTCGTCCGACAGGGCGACGACCTTGCGCGCGTTCTGCGGGTTCGGCGCGGCGCCCACGAGCACGTCCTTGTAGTCGCCCCAGGTCTTCTCGAGCTTCTGGTAGGTCTCCTTGATCGGCGCGGTGGGCGCGTAGTTCTTCAGCTCGACGAGCTGGCGATCGAACAGCGCGAGCGAGCCGTCCAGCAGGCGCTGCGAGCGGTCCGCGTCGATGTTCTGGCCGATCTGCAGGTACAGCTTGGCCATGCGCTGCGACAGCATGCGCTGCCGTCCGGCCTTGTTGACGGCCGCGTTGATGTCGGTGATCTGGGCGCCGGCGTCCGCGCCGGCCAGCAGCAGCCCCAGCGAGCACAGCAGCGCGCGCAACAACGTCTTCATGTGAGATCCCTTTCGTGACAGCCTCGCGCGAGTCCGGACGGCAGCGGCCAGGCCTTGGAGGCGACCAGTCTGCGCATCCGTGCGGCGAGCGGCCTTGAACACCTTCAAGAACCGGCCGTGTCGGGCGGCAGGGACCGTGACGCACCGCACGGGCGGGGCGGAGGACGGCGGGGCAGCGCCGCGATCGGCGAAAATCGCCGCATGAGCACCGAACCCGCGGCGAGCGCCGCGCCCAAGATCGGCTTCGTCTCGCTCGGCTGCCCGAAGGCGCTGACCGACTCCGAGCTGATCCTCACCCAGTTGCGCGCCGAGGGCTACGAGACCTCGAAGACCTTCGCCGGCGCCGACCTCGTCATCGTCAACACCTGCGGCTTCATCGACGACGCGGTGAAGGAGAGCCTCGACACGATCGGCGAGGCGCTGGCCACGAACGGCAAGGTCATCGTGACCGGCTGCCTGGGCGCGAAGGCCGGGGAGGGCGGCGGCAACCTGGTGCGCGGCGTGCACCCGAGCGTGCTCGCCGTGACCGGCCCGCACGCGACGCAGGAGGTGATGGACGCGGTGCACACCCATGTGCCGAAGCCGCACGACCCCTTCGTCGACCTCGTGCCGCCGCAGGGCATCAAGCTGACGCCCAGGCACTACGCCTACCTGAAGATCAGCGAAGGCTGCAACCACCGCTGCACCTTCTGCATCATCCCGAGCATGCGCGGGGACCTCGTCTCGCGGCCGATCGGGGACGTGCTCGGCGAGGCGCAGCGCCTGTTCGAGTCCGGCGTGAAGGAACTGCTCGTGATCAGCCAGGACACGAGCGCCTACGGCGTCGACGTGAAGTACCGCACCGGCTTCTTCGACGGCAAGCCGGTGAAGACGCGCATGGCCGACCTGTGCGAGCAGCTCGCGCGCCTGGCCGAGCCGCACGGGGCCTGGGTGCGGCTGCACTACGTCTATCCGTACCCGAGCGTCGACGACATCCTGCCGCTGATGGCCGATGGCCGCGTGCTGCCCTACCTCGACGTGCCGTTCCAGCACTCGCATCCGGACGTGCTCAGGCGCATGAAGCGGCCCGCGAGCGGCGAGAGGAACCTCGAGCGCTTGCAGGCCTGGCGCGCGGCCTGCCCGCAGCTCGTCGTGCGCAGCACCTTCATCGCCGGTTTCCCGGGCGAGACCGAGGCCGAGTTCGAGCACCTGCTCGACTTCGTGCGCGAGGCGCGCATCGACCGCGCGGGCTGCTTCGCCTACTCCCCGGTGGAGGGCGCGGCAGCGAACGCGCTCGACGGCATGCTGCCCGAGGCGCTGCGCGAGGAACGCCGCGCGCGCTTCATGGCGGTCGCCGAGGCGGTGTCGAGCGCGAAGCTGCGCGAGCGTGTCGGCGCGACGCTGCAGGTGCTGGTCGACGTGGCGCCGGCGCTCGGCCGCCGCGGCGGGCAGGGCCGCAGCTACGCGGATGCGCCCGAGATCGACGGCGTCGTGAAGCTGATGCCGCCGGAGAAGGCCTCGAAGACGCTGAAGGTCGGCGAGTTCACGAAGGCGCGGGTCGTCGCGGCCGATGGGCACGACCTCGTCGCGGTGCCGGTCTGAGCGGCGAGGCGACGATGGCGGACCCGCACGACGACGACAAGATCACGACCCTGATCCACCACCCGTACCGGCCCCCGGCCGGTTTCGAGGCGGCGCAGCCGGGCGTCTACAAGGGCTCGACGGTGATCTTCCCGTCGATGGCCGCGCTGCGCGCGCGCAACTGGAAGTCCAAGGCCGGCTACACCTACGGGCTGCACGGCACGCCGACGACCTTCACGCTCGAGGAGCGCATCGCGACCCTCGAAGGCGGCCTGCAGACGCTGCTCGCCCCGAGCGGCCTGGCCGCGATCGCGCTGGTCGACCAGGCCCTGCTGAAGAGCGGCGACGAGGTGCTGATCCCGGAGAACGCCTACGGCCCCGGCAAGGAACTCGCGCGCCACGAACTGGCCGCCTGGGGCATCCGGCACGCGTTCTACGACCCGATGGACCCCACGACGCTCGCGCAGGCGATCGGCCCGGCCACCCGGCTGGTGTGGATCGAGCCGCCGGGCTCGGTGACGATGGAGTTCCCCGACCTGCCGGCCCTGGTGCGCATCGCGCGCGAGCGGGGCGTCACCGTCGCGATCGACATCACCTGGGGCGCGGGTCTCGCGTTCGACCCCTTCGCGCTCGGCGCCGACGTCGCCGTGCAGGCGTTGACCAAATACCCCTCGGGCGGCGCCGACGTGCTGATGGGCTCGGTGACGACGCGCGACGAGGCGCTGCACCTGAAGCTCAAGTTCACGCACATGCGGCTCGGGATTGGCGTCGGCGCGAACGACGTCGAGGCGGTGCTGCGCGCGCTGCCGTCGATCGCGGTGCGCTACGACGCGCAGGACGCCGCCGGACGGGCGCTGGCGCAGTGGTGGGCCCGGCAGCCGCAGGTGCAGGCCGTGCTGCACCCGGCGCTGCCCGGCGCGCCCGGGCACGCGCACTGGCAGGCGACCTGCACGAAGGCGGCCGGCCTGTTCTCGGTCGTCTTCGACGAACGCTTCCCGGCCGCGCAGGTCGATGCCTTCGTCGACGCGCTGCGCCGGTTCCGCATCGGCTACTCGTGGGCCGGGCCGGTGAGCCTGGCCGTGGCCTACGAC
>Ga0075366_10001874_pt1 | contig 10603 bp, 9 predicted proteins | sample EndMethybrTD3031_FD_72351 | JGI IMG/M metagenome (GOLD analysis project Ga0075366, IMG submission 72351) | Populus endosphere microbial communities from Tennessee, USA - Endosphere MetaG P. TD hybrid TD303-1 | ecosystem: Host-associated > Plants > Roots > Endosphere | place: USA: Tennessee... | reverse complement strand
GCGCAGGTCGCAAAGTCCACGCCGGACGGATACACGCTGCTCCTCACCGAAGGCACCGCGCTGATCCCGGGGCTCTACAAGAGCCTGCCCTACGATCCGGAAAAGGACCTGCTGCCGATCTCCGGGCTGATCACCATCAGCCAGGGTGTGCTGGTCAATCCGCAGGTGCCGGCCAACAACGTTGCCGAACTGATCGCGCTCGCGAAATCGAAGCCCGAGGGGCTGAGTTACGCCAATTTTGGCGCGGGCGGACAACTCAACATGGCGCTGCTGTCGACCATGACCGGCGCAAAATTCGTCGGTGTGCCGTATCGCGGCTCGGCGCCGTCGATGAACGACGTGATCGCCGGCCACATCCCGATGATGGTGGCGAGCGTCGGCATCGCCGCGCCCCAGGCCCGCGCCGGCAAGATCAGGATTCTGGCCGTCACGGGGCCCAGGCGTGTACCGCAGCTTGCGGACGTGCCGACGGTCGCCGAAGGCGGCTGGCCGACCTTCGAAGCGGTGTTCTGGTTCGGCCTGTTTGCACCGGCTGGTACCGCATCCGACATCGTCGGCCGCATCAATGCCGAAACGCAGAAAATCCTGTTCGATGCAGGCTTCCGTGAGCGTTCGCTCGATCCTTACATGTTCGAGCCGATGTCCGGTTCACCCGCGCAATTTGCCGATTACATCCGCACCGACGTCGGCAAATGGAATCGCGTCATCCGTGACGCCGACATCAAGGTCGAATGATGCAGAGAACCCCCGCCGGAAAGCTGGAGCTCAGCATCGCGCTCTCCCGAAACGAAAACACCCAGGCCATCCTCGATGGCCGCATTGCGCCGGACGCGATCACGCTTCATCCCACCGCCTTGCATCCCTCCGAGATGTTCTGGCGGCAGTTGAAATTCGCCGAATTCGACGTGTCGGAAATGTCGATGTCGTCGCTGACCATCGCGACGTCGCAGGGACCGACCCAGTGGGTCGCGATCCCGGTGTTCACGACGCGGGAGTTCTTCCACCTGCGCGCGCTGGTGCGGGTGGCGTCCGGCATCGAGAAGCCCGCCGACCTCAAGGGCAAGCGCGTCGGTGTGCCGGAGTATCAGCAGACCGCTGCGATCTGGGGCCGCGGCGTGCTGCAGCACGAGTTCGGTGTGCATCCGCGCGACATCGAATGGCACATGGAGCGCACGCCCGAGACCAGCCACGGCGGCTCGACCGGGTTCAAAGCGCCCGATGGCGTCACGGTTCACCAGATTCCGGCGAGCACCAACATCGGCGAGATGATGGTGAAGGGCGAACTCGACGCCACGCTGCTTTACCTCACCGACCCCAACCTGGTGGACCGCAGCCGCATCGACCTTTCGAAAGATGATCGCTTCCGCCCGCTGTTCGACCGCAAGGCCGAAGGCCCGCGCTACTTCAAGAAGACCGGAATCTACCAGATCAACCACGGCATGGTGATCCGGCGTTCGATCCATGAGCGCTATCCGTGGGCGGCGCTCAACATCTTCAGCGCCTTCGCCAAGGCCCGCGCCGAGGTGGTCCGCGCCCGTGACACCGCGCTGCATCAGCATTACGAGCCGGGTCTGATCGGTGACGACGTCAGGAAGGCGCTCAGCACCGACCCGATGGCCTATGGCGTCAAATCGAGCCGCAAGGTGCTGGAGACCGTCACGCAATACGTCCACGAGCAGGGTCTGGCGCAGCGCCGCGTGGCGCTGGAGGAGATCTTCGCGCCCAGCACCATGGATCTTTGAGAACAGCGATGCGCATCCTCAGCGTTGCGATTTCCGTGTCGATGGCGTCGATGCTGGCGGTATCCGCGGCGCTTGCCGGTCCCGCGGTTGCGACGCGCTACACCGAACCGGGCCGCTGGAACAACCCGCCAACCACCCAGGATGCATGCCTTGAGCGTGCGGAGGCCGCGATCCTCGACACCGGCTTCACCAAGATCGAGCGTTCGCAGCAGAGCCGCTACGGCACCATGCGCGAATACACCGCCGCGGTCCGCTGCATCATGGACAAGGCGGTCGTCCTGATCGTCGTATCCGGTCCGTCGCGGCAGACCGCCGACCAGGGCGCTGCCGCCCTGTTCCAGAAGTTCGAGGCCGGCCGATAGCCCATTCTGGGACACCTCGGAGGGATTGCGTTAACCATCTAAGTGGCGGAAAATATTGGCGTTGCTCAAGCGAGGACACACGAGGGGAGAGAGCAATGCGTAAAGGCGTTTTGGCGGCTGCCGGGGGCACGTTTCTGGCGGCTGCAGTTGTGTTGAGTGCCGCTCCGGCGCAGGCGGTTCCGGTTTCAGCGCCCGCCGCGCTCAAGAGCGCCGGTGAAGCCATCAGCCTCACCGAGAATGTCTGCTACGGCGAGTGCTACTACCACGGCCCGCGCTACTATCGCCCGTATTACCGGCCCTACTATCGGTCCTACTCGTATTACGACCGGCCGTACTACAGGCCCTATTACCGGCCCCACTACGGATATGGCTACGGCTATCGGCCGGTGCCGGGGTGGGTGTCCGGCCCGTACTACCAGCCGCGGCCGCGCTACTACGTCGGCCCGCACGTCTTTTGGTATTGAGCGGCGGACGCTGAGCGACCGAGCGACGGCGGCGCTAGTTGCCGCCGTCCTCGCCCTCTTCGCCGATGCGTTCGACTGACACCACCTTCTCGTCGTCGGCGGTGTTGAACACGATCACGCCCTGCGTCGAACGTCCGGCGATGCGGATGCCGTTGACCGGGCAGCGGATCAGCTGCCCGCCGTCGGTGACCAGCATGATCTGGTCGGTTTCTTCGACCGGGAAAGACGCGACAAGCTGGCCGATCTTTTCCTTGATCGTCTCCTCGCCTTTCTTGCCCTCCCAGATCGCCATGGCGACAAGACCTTTGCCGCCGCGATTGGTGATCCGGTACTCGTAGGACGATGACCGCTTGCCGTAGCCGTGCTCCGACACCGTCAGGATGAACTGCTCGGCCGCCGACATCTCGACATAGCGCTGCTCGCCGAGTTCGATCGTGCTCGCAGCCTCCACGGTCTCCTCGGCATCGGCCACAGCCTCCTCCGGCTCGCCATCGCCACGCCGCAGCGCGCTGGCGCGCTTGAGATAGGCGATGCGCTCCTCGGCGCTGACGTCGAGGTGGCGCAGGATGGATTGCGAGATCACCCGGTCGCCCTCGGCGAGATTGATGCCGCGCACGCCCATCGAGGTGCGGCCCTGGAACACGCGCACGTCGGTCACCGCGAAACGGATGCACTGACCCCACGCGGTGGTAAGCAGAACGTCATCCTTCTCGGTGCAGACCTGCACGTCCAGGATACCTTCGCCCTCGGCGAGCTTCATGGCGATGATGCCGGAGCGCCGCACGTCGACGAAGTCGGAAAGCTTGTTTCGACGCACCGTACCCTTGGTGGTCGAGAACATGACGTCGAGATTGCCCCAGGTGCTCTCGTCCTCGGGCAGCGGCAGGATCGACGTCATACGCTCGCCCTGCTCGATCGGCAGGATGTTGATCAGCGGCTTGCCGCGCGCCTGCGGCGCCGCGGACGGCATCCTCCAGACCTTCTCCTTGTAGACGCGCCCCTTCGACGAGAAGAACAGCACCGGCGTATGTGTCGAAGCCACGAACAGCCGCGACACAAAATCCTCGTCGCGGGTTTGCATGCCGGAGCGGCCTTTGCCGCCGCGCTTCTGCATCCGGTAGGTCGATAGCGGAACGCGCTTGACGTAGCCGAGATGCGAGACCGTCACCACCATATCCTCGCGCTGGATCAGGTCTTCGTCCTCGACCTCGCCCTCCTGCTCGGCAATGACGGTGCGGCGCGGCGTGGCGAACTGGTCCTTCACCGCCACCAGCTCTTCTTTGACGATCGACTGGATGCGGGCGCGGGAGCGCAAAATGTCGAGATAGTCGGAGATCTCAGCGGCGAGCTTGTCGAGTTCGTCCTTGATCTCGTCGCGGCCGAGCGCAGTAAGCCGCTGCAGGCGCAGATCGAGAATCGCCTTGGTCTGCTCGGCGGTCAGCTTCGCTGTGCCGCCCGGCGAGACGCGATGGCGCGGGTCGTCGATCAGCGCGATCAGGTCGGCCGCAGTGTCGGCCGGCCATTCCCGCTCCATCAACTTGTCGCGGGCTTCATTGGCGTCCTTCGATCCACGGATGAGCTTGATCACCTCGTCGATATTGGCGACCGCAATGGCGAGGCCCACCAAAATGTGGGCGCGATCGCGCGCCTTGCCGAGCCGGAACTTGGTGCGCCGCGACACCACTTCCTCGCGGAAAGCGACGAACGCGGTCAGCATGTCCTTCAGGTTCATCAACAGCGGCCGGCCGCCGTCGAGCGCCACCATGTTGCAACCGAACGAGGTTTGCAGCGGCGTGAAGCGGTAGAGCTGGTTGAGCACCACGTCGGGCATCGCGTCGCGCTTGAGCTCGATCACGACGCGGTAGCCGTGGCGGTCGGACTCGTCGCGCAATTCGGCAATGCCTTCGATCTTCTTCTCGCGCACCAGATCGGCCATGCGCTCAATCATCGTGGCCTTGTTCACCTGGTACGGGATTTCCGAGATGATGATCGCCTCGCGCTCCTTGCGGACGGTCTCCATCTCCACCCTGCCGCGCATCACGACGGAGCCGCGGCCGGTGCGATAGGCGCTATGGATGCCGGCGCGTCCGAGGATGATACCGCCGGTCGGAAAATCCGGGCCCGGCACGATCTTGATCAATTCGTCGATCGACAGCGCCGGATCATTGATCAGCGCCATACAGGCGTCGACCACCTCGCCGAGATTGTGCGGCGGGATGTTGGTGGCCATGCCGACCGCGATGCCGCCGGCACCGTTGACCAGCAGGTTCGGAAAGCGCGCCGGCAGAACGACCGGTTCTTTTTCATTGCCGTCATAGTTGTCCTGAAAATCGACCGTGTCCTCGTCGATATCGGCGAGCAGCGCCATCGCGGGCTTGGCGAGACGGCATTCGGTGTAACGCATGGCCGCCGCCGCATCGCCGTCGACCGAGCCGAAGTTGCCCTGCCCGTCGATCAGCATCAGGCGCATCGAGAAGTCCTGCGCCATGCGCACCAGCGAATCGTAAATCGCGCTGTCGCCATGCGGATGGTATTTGCCCATCACGTCGCCGACCACGCGCGCCGATTTCACGTATTTCTTGTCGGGCGTATGGCCCTGCTCGTGCATCGAATAGAGGATGCGGCGATGCACGGGCTTCAAACCGTCGCGTACGTCCGGCAGCGCGCGCGACACGATCACGCTCATCGCGTAATCGAGGTAGCTGCGCTTCATCTCGTCGGTGATGGAGACGGGGCGAACGTCAGACGGCGGTAGACCGCCGGGCGGATTTTCAGCGTCGGCCAAGGGCAAATATCCTGATGAAGAGAATCGAGTTCCGCAGCGAATCTGCTGCGATTTTCATAGCCGATTCAATGCGGTACAGCCACTTTAAAGCATCTGACACACATAAGATTTCTTGCTTTGATTTCAAGGCGTTGCAGCCCCCAAACCGGGGCGCTGCCGCATATGTGGCAGACCGTGTCCGCGTCCACAGCCGAACGCGCAAAAGATGGACCAAAAGATGGACCCAGGCACACGGCCCGCATAGGGTTCGGCCATGCCGTTTGAGTTCCTGATTTCGGCGCTGGTGACGCTTCTGGTTGTGGTCGATCCGGTGGGCCTTGTGCCGACCTTCCTCGGCATCACCGATGGCGTATCGCAGAAATTCCGCCGCCAGATCGCCCTGCGCGCTTCGCTGATCGCAGGCGCCATCCTCATTGGCACAGCGCTGTTCGGCGACTGGTTGCTGCGCAACCTCGGGATCACGCTGCCGGCATTCCGGATCGCCGGCGGCCTGCTGCTGTTCGTTGTGGCGCTCGAGATGGTGTTGGGCCTGCGCCTCAAGCACGCCGCACAGGACGCCGAGCAGGCCGCCGAGGAGCACCTGCACAACATGGCCGCCTTCCCGCTTGCCATTCCGATGATGGCCGGACCCGGCGCGATCACGGCCACCATCCTGCTCGCCGGCCAGGCCAACTACCGGCCCGAATGGCTTGTGGTGCTGCTTGTCGTTGTGGTGGCCGTCATCGGGGCTTGTTTTCTCTGCTTTGCCGTGGCTGAGCAGATCGGCAAAATCCTAGGGGTCACCGGCAACGTGGTGATGTCGCGGCTGCTTGGCGTGATCCTCGCGGCGCTGGCCGTGCAGTACGTGATCGACGGCGTGCGAGCCGCGTTCGGGTCGTAATGATGTTCCGTTACCACGGAACGCATCGTTACTGCGGCTTCCACAGCATCAGAACGAAGATGGCGATCACGCCGAGAAAGGCCGGCCAGCCGAGCCAGAACCATATTTGGAAGTATTGGTGATACCGCGCGGGCAGCGGTTTGCCCTTCCGTGCCGCCTCGGCTGCGAGATCGCGCATCTTGAGCTGGATCCACACCACCGGCAGCCAGCACAGGCCGATGAAAACATAGAGCACCAGCGTCGCCCGGATCCAGAAATGGAACATTGAAAAGCCGGTCATCGCCATGAGGCCCCAGCCGGTCAGCGGCTGCAGCACCACCGCGGTCGCGGTGAACACCGCGTCGGCGATGACAACGGTCCGGGCGGTGTGCGCGATCGCGGCGGGGTCGCCGGAGCGATGCGCCATGAACATGAAGAATGCGATGCCAAGCCCGGTGCCGAACAGCACCGCTGCACCGAGGATGTGGATGAGCTTGAGCGCGAGATAGAGGTTGGACATCGCGGCCGCCTCATCCCCTCGCTGACTATCGCTCGTCGATGATGGCCAGCGTGAACAGCGTGGCGAGTATGACCGGCACGATCTTCAGATAGGGCCCGAGCGGATCGACCCAGAGCTGCGGCGCAAGCACACTGCCGGCCACGAGATAGAGCACGGTCGCCCCAAGCATGATGGTGAGCACGGCCCGCGCCGCAGGCCGCAGCAGCAGGCCAAGGCCGAGAAAATAATCGAACAGCGCGCCGGCCACGACGAGAGGCCCGGCAACCTTCGGCGGCAGCCCGGCGGTTTTGAGATGGCCCAGCGCCGCGGCACTGCCCGGACCGAGCGTCATGACTCCGGTCGCGATCCAGTACAGCGCAAGTCCGGCAATCGCCACGGGCTTGAACAGAAACAGCCGGGAGAACCAGCGATCCGCAACGCTCGACGGCTGCTGCGCCAGGATCGCCTCAAGACTTTTCGGCTCGATGCCCGTCGCGGCGATCCAGGGCGCCGGCGCACCCACCACACCGGCGGCCAGTTGCCGGACCGCGGTCGAACGCGCCGGGCTTCGCCAGCCGAGATAACCGAGCAGGTCGGCGAGCGCCGACACCATCGTGCCGAGCCCGCGCGGCACCCGCCAGATCGGCCGCCGCCGGAAGCCGAGCCAGTCGCGCGTCGCGCCGACCACCGACACGAGCGTCAGCACGTCCGGATGCGCGACATCCCATTTGACGTTGAGCTTGGCGTCCGGCGTGAGACTGTGCGCCACCGCGGCCGCGACATCGTCCACGCTCACCACCTGAAGCCGCGCGTCAGGCTCGATCACCGGCGTGACGAACGGCACCCCCGCGAGCCCGCGCAGCATGGCAGTGCCGCCATAGACTGCGGGTGCCAACACCAGTCCCGGACGCAGGATCACCCAGCCGAGTTGGCGCCGCGATAGGTTGTCCTCGGCCTCGGCCTTGCTGCGTGCGAAGACGGTGGGCGCCGATCGTGCGGCGCCAATCGCCGAAATATGAACGACACGTTTGACGCCGGCCCGCTCACACGCGGCGAACAGCGCAGTGGTCGCCGCGCCCTGGATCCGCTGAACGTCATCGTGCATGCCGTCCTGCAGGACGCCGACGCAATTCACCACCGCGTCGAAACCTTCGAGCAGCGGCAGCCAATCGCCAGCCAACGTCAGGCGGCGATAATCCGCCACCATCCATTTGGCGAACGGCGCGCGGCGCTGCGCGTCCGTGATGTCGCGCCCGGCGCCCGTAACCTCATGGCCGTCGCGATAGAGCCGCGCGAGGCACGCCGCCCCGATCAGCCCGTAAGCCCCGGTTACCAGCACGCGCATCAAATGGTCCCGTCGCCCATGGTTGCCCGCGGATCGCTTGTTCGGTCGCTCACGCTCATTCTACCAATTCTTGTGGCTACCAAGTCTTATGATGTCTGGATTTTGCCAAAGCCAAAAGAAGACGCCCGGCTGGATGGCCGGGCGCACTCTGATTACCAGCTCTATCCCGGCAATTAGAACGGAATTTCGTCGTCCATGTCGCCGCGACGGCCGCCACCCGCACTGGCACCTGCCATTGCCGGCTTGCGCGCAGGTGCTGCGGATTGTGCGCCGAAATCGTCGGAGGATTCAGCGCCCCCGGCCCCACCGCCGCGGGTGTCGAGCATGGTCAGCGTCGAATTGAAATTCTGCAGCACGACCTCGGTGGAATACTTTTCCACGCCGTCCTTGTCGGTGTATTTCCGCGTCTGAAGCTGGCCCTCGAGATAAACCTTCGAGCCTTTCTTCAGATACTGCTCGGCGATCTTGCAGAGCCCCTCGCTGAAGATCACGACGCGGTGCCACTCGGTCTTTTCCTTGCGTTCGCCCGAGTTCTTGTCGCGCCACGACTCCGACGTCGCGATGCTCAAATTTGCGATGGGACGGCCGTCGTTGGTGCGGCGGATCTCCGGATCCTTGCCGAGATTGCCAACCAGAATGACCTTGTTCACCGAGCCTGCCATGACCTTCTCCTAATTTCGCCGCGTTCCGAATTCCTGACCGAGCCAATCCCTGACTGAGTACTGGCTCCGCATCCCAGGCTCACGCACCACGTCTGCGCGCCGTCCGTTCGACGGCCCTCTCACCTGCAACCTAGTGCGCATCAGCCGCGTCACAAGCGCGTTCGCCGTTATCCACACGAAAAGCCGGTTCGCCTCGCCGACAAGCCCCGTTCGCCTGTGATTTCATCAGATCGTTATGTTCTTCTTTTGTTCTAACACAAAAACAGCCGCGCGTGCAAGCGCCGTCCCGCCCGGCTGGGTCGTCCACAGCCCCATCCACATCTGTTGCCTGAGCGCGACACTCTCCTATCCCCCTCGCAGCGCTGCAAATTTTCAGCGCGGCGAGAACGCGACTCACGTAATCCACAGCCTGCGCCTTGCAGCGATCGCGGCAACGGGCGGACGGAGGCGTCCATGGCTTGGCACTTCAAGGCTCGGCACTTCAAGGCTCGGCACTCCAAGACGCGTCGCATCAGACGTCGGTTGCTTGCGAGTGTTGGCTTGCTGCTTGCGAGTGCCAGCTTCTCCGGCCTGACTGCCACAGTGCAAGCGGCCGACATCGGTTCGCGCGAGCTGCCACCGCCACGCGCGCCGGTGCTGGTGCCGTTCTTCACCTGGAACGGCTTCTATGTCGGCATCAATGCCGGCTACGGTTTCGGCCATTCGAAATGGACCAACACCGTCACGAGTGTTTCCTCCGGCGACTTTGACATCAGCGGTGCACTGGTCGGCGGCACCGCGGGTTACAATCTGCAGCTCGGCGGCTGGGTGCTCGGCATCGAAGGCGACATCGGCTGGAGCAACATCAAGGGCTCGACCACAACCAATTGCGCCGGCACTTGTGAGACGTCGAGCCATTGGCTCGGCACCGCGCGCGGCCGTCTCGGCTACGCCTTCGGCCGCTTCCTGCCCTACGTCTCCGGCGGCGCGGCATTCGGTGACATCGAGGGAACGGCTGCGAGCGGCGGCAGCTTCAGCAAAACCGCGGTGGGCTGGACCGCCGGCGGCGGCCTCGAATACGCCTTCCTGCACAACTGGTCGGCCAAGGTCGAATATCTCTATACCGATCTCGGCAAGGCGACATGCAGCGCGGCGTGCTCCGGCGGCAATCCATTCGACGTCACCTCCACCATCCAGATCGTGCGCGGCGGCTTGAACTACAAATTCTGATTGGGGCCGTCTTGTCGGCACGTCTTTTCCGCCCGTCTCACCTGGCTTGGCGCGCTCGGCTTCTCGCCGCGTGGTCCGGCATTCCGACCCCCAACGCCACTGCCGGAAAATTGGGGATGAAGACCAAATCGGCGTCGGGTTCACACCCCTTCGGGAACCGCAAAGCGTCGATTTTTCAATAATTTGTGTGGAACTCCTCATCTACGCGCAATTTGGGCGGCTGTGGCATTTTTGAGACTCTCTACGGCCGGAACCCGCGTTAAGATTGGTTAAATTTCGTCGGGTGAGCCGCCCGTTGGCGGCGTCAGTGAGGGTGCATCATGAAGCGTCTTTTGGTAGCGGCAGTTGTGTCGCTGGGTCTCGCGGCCGCGTCTGTTCCCGCCACAGCGGCTGATATCGCTCCGTCGCGGATGATGCCGGTGAAGGCAGCCTATCTGCCCTTCAACTGGGGCGGCTGGTACGCCGGTCTCAATCTCGGCGCCGGCTTCAGCGATGTGAGCGGCGTCGTGTTCGGCGGTCAGATTGGCTACAATTGGCAGTTCGGCCAGTGGGTGTTCGGCGTCGAGACCGACCTGCAGTATTCCGGCCAGGACGACACCTTCACCGCCGCCGGCGGCACCTCCGTCAGCAACGAGTTGAACTGGTTCGGCACCTTCCGCGGCCGCGTCGGCTGGGC
>Ga0075366_10001873_pt1 | contig 10607 bp, 5 predicted proteins | sample EndMethybrTD3031_FD_72351 | JGI IMG/M metagenome (GOLD analysis project Ga0075366, IMG submission 72351) | Populus endosphere microbial communities from Tennessee, USA - Endosphere MetaG P. TD hybrid TD303-1 | ecosystem: Host-associated > Plants > Roots > Endosphere | place: USA: Tennessee... | reverse complement strand
TCCGGTGATCATTGGCGAATCAGACCCGGAAGGCTGCGCGGCTTGCGGCATGAGTACCAATCCAGAAAATGCCTACCGTAACGGTACGCTATATTCCAGCTACACAGCCGCTTCATTTTCAAGAGCATATCTACTTGCTGATCAATACCATATCAATTTAATAGGCGCAGTTAGCTGGTCGTTCGAGTTTGAAGATCAGCCCTGGTTTGCGGGTTTCCGCGACCTGGCTACCAATGGTGTAGACAAACCCGTACTGAATGTATTCCGCATGTTTGGCATGATGAAAGGTAAGCGTGTTGAAGTGCAGGACGCCGCTATGTATGATACCAAGCTGGTGGTCGATTCAGGCATTCGCAAACAAGCCGATATTGGTGCGCTGGCTTCGGCAGATAGCAAAACAGCCGCCGTAATGTTGTGGAACTATCACGATGAGGACAACCTGCGTATACCGCACAATGTAGGCTTACACTTAAAGAATGTCCCCGCAAAAGCGGTGACGCTTACCCGTTATTTGATAGACTGGGATCATAGCAATTCATACGAAGTATGGAAAAAGATGGGTTCGCCGCAAAGCCCCGATGCAGCGCAGATAGCACAACTGGAAAAAGCTGGCATGCTAAAAATGAACGGTAAGTCTGTAAAATTGAATACAAATAAAGGCAGCATAGCACTAAAAACAACTTTGCAGGCGCAAGCTGTTGAGTTGGTTAAAATTGATTGGTAAATGAAAAAACTAAGCATTATCATAACGGGGATTATTGGTACAATAAATATCGCATCTGCACAAAAAGCCGATACCGTTATCCATTCAAACGGCAACCCCATTATTCGGCACGAATACACCGCCGATCCGGCCGCGCTGGTTTATAAAAACAAAGTTTACCTGTATACTGGGCACGATGAAGCACCCACTAAGATGAACAGCTATCGCATGCATAACTGGCTGTGCTTTTCATCAAGCGATATGGTAACCTGGACCGAGCACCCATCGCCATTAAACGTAAAAGACTTTGCTTGGGCCAAAGATGATGCCTGGGCCGGGCAGGTAATTGAACGGGGCGGCAAATTTTATTGGTATGTAGCTGTTGAACACGGCACTATACACGGCAAAGCCATTGGTGTGGCTGTAGCCGACAGGCCCGAAGGGCCATATCGGGACGCCCGTGGTTCGGCTTTGGTAACCAACGATATGACCACCCAAACCAAAATTAGCTGGGACGATATTGACCCCACCGTTTTTATTGATGATGATGGTCAGGCTTACCTGATTTGGGGCAATACCTGCTGTTATTACGCCAAATTGAAAAAGAATATGATTGAGCTTGACGGCGAAATAAAAACCTTTACCCTGCCGCATTATACCGAAGCACCATGGATCCATAAACGGAATGGCTGGTACTATTTATCGTACGCGTACGAGTTTCCCGAAAAGACGGCCTATGCCATGAGCCGCAGCATTACCGGGCCATGGCAGTACAAGGGGATTTTAAATGAAATTGCCGGCAACAGCAATACTAACCACCAGGCCATTATCGATTTCAAGGGTAAATCATATTTCGTTTATCATAACGGCGCGATAACTCCGGATGCCGGAAGTTTCCACCGCTCGGTATGTATCGATTACTTGTATTATAATCCTGACGGAACCATCAAACGAATGATCATGACATCGGAAGGCGTTAAACCTGTAAAATAATGTTAATTATATGCGAAGCATCATAAAACCATCGGTTAATGTCTTAATATTATTTATAATTATTTGTTTTTATTCGAAAACTACGGCACAGGATAATCCCCTGCGGGGAGATATCCGGGTGCACGACCCGGTAATGATAAAACAGGGTGACACCTATTACGTGTTTCATACCGGCAAAGGCATCAGTATAAAAACATCTAAAGATCGGATCCATTGGATAAACGCCGGACGTGTCTTCAGTCCCGAGAATATGCCTGCATGGTTTAAAAGCGATATCCCTAACCAGGACGGCAGCCTGTGGGCGCCGGACATCCATTATTATAAAGGCAAATATTATCTATATTACTCTGTATCAGCGTGGATGAATTTTAATTCGTCGGTTGGGTTGGCAACCAATACCACGCTTAATCCAAAAGACCCTGATTATAAGTGGGTTGATCAAGGGCAAATTATCAATTTTAAAAACGGCGGCGAAGGCGTAAACGTAATAGACCCCAATGCCATACAGGATAAAGATGGCCGTGATTGGCTGGTTTACGGATCATTTCAAAAAGGATTGCGTTTAGTTGAACTTGACCCAAAGACGGGAAAGCTATTGCAAGATCCACCAGAATTAACTACCATAACCACAAAGCTGGGCGAAGGTACTTTCATCATTCGTGGACCTAAATACTATTATATTTTTGCGTCAAGGGGTATTTGCTGTAAAGGGTTAAGCAGTACATATCAGGTAGTTATCGGTCGTGCTAAAAATATAAAAGGCCCCTATCTTAATAAAAACGGCGAAAGCTGGATAGACAATAAGTATACGCTATTTTTAGAAGGCAACTATGATGAACCTGGCCGGGGGCACAATGGCTTTTTTACTGAGCGTGATACCACCTTCATCGTTTACCATGCCTATACTCGCTCAGCCAACGGAGCTTCGTTATTGAACATAAAAACCATGTATATGGACGATGATGACTGGCCTACCCTTACTCCTACTAAAAAATTATTTAAACTGAATCAATAACACTCATTAAAACCGCCAAGCTCGCATCTTCGTAACCAATTGATTTATATTATTTTATACCAAGATCAATTGTTACCCTGTTACTATGTACAGCTTTAACCCAAAGCAGGTTATTGGCTTTATCATAATACCAACCCGCTTTTGTTTGCAAGTCGTCAGCATTATCTACCCGTTTTAAACTTGCTTTATTTTCGGTAATTAATGATGGTGCTTTACTATTATTCCAATGAATTTTAGCTAAATAAGTATGTGATGCCGGGATATATTTCCCTACCGGAGTTGAGATATTCAAGTTCAAACCATCTATATCGCTAACAGTTGTGATCATTGTAGTAGCCACGTCACCTTGTTTATATTTCAGGCTGGTACCATCATCTTCATATAGCTTAAATTGTGATGTTTTATGCGGAAAGATATCCAGTGTGATCTCATCTACAGGTTTCTCATCCATATACCTGCGGGTTGATTGCATTGGGATAATTGCTCCGCTTTTCACAAATAAAGGCAACTGATCCATAGGTGTTAAAATGTGAATATATTGCTTGCCTGTATATTTCTCACCAGTCCAGTAATTAAACCAGGTACCTTCAGGCAGGTATATAGTGCGTGTTTGCGCGCCTTTAACAGCAACCGGGGCTACTAAAAAGTTATTGCCAAACATATATTCGTCGCCCACATCGTAAGTATTAGCATCGGTTTGATTTTCTAATACCAAAGCACGCATTAGGGGCAAACCTGTTTGATATTGGGTATAAGCGTTACTGTAAATATATGGGATTAGCCGGTAACGCAAATCATCGTACTTTTTAAAATTGACCAACGCATCAGCGCCATAACTCCACGGTTCTTTATAACCGGGATGATCCATGCCAAAAACCATCGCTACCGGACTAAACATGCCAAACTGGACCCAACGTATATATAACTCCGGATCGGCAGGGTGTTCGAAACCACCCATACAATGCGCCCAGTATCCTACACCTGACAAGCCAATATTAATACCCGCTTTAATTACAGGGGCGAAGTATTGCCATTCACTTGGCCAGTCACCAGCAAAAATAAATGGGTAACGTTGTATACCTGAATAACCTTCACGGGTTTGATTTAAACCGCGGACACCATTATATTCCTGGAATTTCAGGAACGGCGCTTTCGCGTAAGCTATAGGGAAAACATTGTGCAATTGCGATACTACCTTCCCTGTAGGGCCAACTTTCTCACTCTCATTAGCTAACGCGCCGAAAGCGCTACCCTCATCTGTTTTCAGGAATTTGGCACCCATCGATGCCACCTTCATTACACCATTGTCCCACCACCAATTAACAGCATTCTGATCAAAAACATTTACAAACTCGCCCGGCTTGCCATCTTCAGGGTAAGTGAACCCTTTAGCACGGGCCTGGTCAAGAAGGTTCAAATTCTTAGCATTATCAAAGCGTGGGCGGATATGCAAGCCTACCATTTTAAAGTTCATGGCATACAGGCTATCAAACATAGCTTTAGGATCTTTAAACGTTTCGCGCCATTCAAAAGTAGTCGCGCCTTTGCCGCCATTTTTACCAAACAAACGCCACGTTGAATCTAAAAACAGGATATCAACAGGAATACCCATCTCACGCATCTTACGGGCAAGGGCCACAACGTATTTATCTGACGTCAGTTCTTCATGCCCCCATGTGCCGCCGCTATAAGTACCCATGTGCAAACCAAATGCAAACCTTGGCAATAACGGAGATTTACCCGTAATTGAAAGATAACTATTTAGTATAAAAGGAAATGTCGGTCCATAAATAAAGTAATAATCCAGTTCGCCGTCGGCAGCTTTAAAACTGTACGAATTATCGCTGGTATTACCCATATCCCATTCCGTAGCCGATGAATTATGCAGGTAAATCCCATAACCTCGCGTACTCATAAAAAACGGCACCGGGCAATAATTAGCTTCGTTGATATTGTAAGCCCCCAAAAGGTTATCCCTGCTTTTACCGCGCCCCACATCTAATTTCAGCAATTTATTACGTTGATCGGTAAAATCCATACGTTCACCAAATCCAAAGAAATGTTCATCAGGCAGTAATTGCTTGTTACAACCTACTGTGTCTTTATCACGGATGATGCCTGCTTTATCGGCAGATAACAGTTTACCGGCCGCCGTATATACACTCACCATAAATGGCGACTTGTTTATTTTGACAATGATCTTTTCCGTAATCAGTGATGTAGTGCCTTTGCTCTCAGAAACTTTAACCGATACATTCGGCCAGTTATAGTTTTCCTGCATCAAGTGTTCATCGGGCGCAAATTTACCACCTTTACTCATGTGCACCCTAAACATATCTGCCGAGCAGAATTCCAACTTTACCTTTTCATTTTTGTAATTAAACAGGTAAACGTTGCCTTGTTTGGTTTGGGCAAATGCACCAACGTTTAGTATTACAGATAAAATAAATAATGCGATTTTCTTCATTATATTCTTCAATAAACGTCATTGCGAGGAACGAAGCAACCTCCAAACTATGCAAATATGCTTACTAATTGTGAGATTGCTTCGTGCCTCGCAAAGACGTGGTGGGTGTTATTCTATTTCGTTAGTTTATAAACTTCGCTGCCAGCCAAAAGGAAGCAACCTAAGCCATAATCTTCAAAATCAGGTACATTATCATAACCTACCGGTTGGCCATCTTTAGGCTCTTTACCGGTACCCTGCACATAACCCAGCATACCATCTTTATGCAGGCATTCAGTGCTCATGGCGTTCCAGGCTTTGGTTAGTATAGGTAAATAAGTTTTCTTTTTCAGGATGCCGTTATTAATACCCCAGGCCATACCATAAGTAAACAATGCCGTACCCGATAATTCTTTACCGCCAAAATGTGTTGGGTCTTTTAGGCTCACATTCCAGTAGCCATCTTCCCGTTGCAGCGGAATTAAGGCTTCCATCATTTCTTTATATGTTTTCAGGTATTCATCGCGGTGCGGCGCATTTTTAGGCATAATTTCCAGTACACGCAACAAAGCTGCAACCACCCAGCCATTACCACGCGACCAATAACAATCGGCGCCGTTCGGTTCTTTATAAGGCGGCACAAAGTCCTTATCCCGCCACCATAAGTGATCTGTAGTGTTGTATAAGCCTTTGCCACCATGTACCGTTTTACTGTAATTATAAATCTGGTACATTTTTTCATAGTACTTGCTATCATTATACATCACACCAAATTTGGCAAATACCGGCATAGCCATTTGCAAAGCGTCAACCCAATTCCAGTCGTCTATTTTGTCGCTGTTTACCATCAGGTCAATGCATTCCTGCATTTTTTTAATGCGTTCGGGCTTTTTATCTATCAGGTATAAGTCGATATACGTTTGCGCGGCACATTGGTTATCGGCATTGCGGGTAATTTTGCCATCGCGTGGCCCCCATTGATGTTTCTCGCCCCAATCCACAGCATAATCATAATACTTTTGCTGTGGATCAAGTTTATACATGGCCATTAAGCCTTCGTAATAAACCGCGCGTGTCCATAATGTGCTTTCACGGGTTACGCCCTTTACAGTCACCTTAGCGCCCGGATCAGGCCATTTCTGCATAAAGTACTGATTGGCTAAAGCCATATCGGCCATCACTTTACTTTTTGAAGGTAGTTTTTGCGAAAAGGCAGTAGCGGTTAAAGCCAGTGCCAATCCTAAACTTATAATAGATTTTCCTTTTATAAATAGTTGGTTCATTATTTATGGTTTAAGATTTTTATAGATCTCAATTTCGTTAATGCCTAATACTGATTTTCCTTTTGGATCGGGGCCAACACTGCCCGGATCATCCTTTTTACCCGTTACTTCTACTAAACCAAACGCATCTTTTTCGCTGTTCGCGCCCGACAATTCAATAGTTAATGAACTGCCTGTAACCACTTTAAATGGAATAGTAATGTAGCCCAAACTTTGCGATGTAGTACCTTTGTAAACCTCCTGTTTATCCACCAGAATGCGGATAGGATATTTACGTGTGCGCCAGCCATTCATCTTCATTGTGACTTCGTTTATTAGCTCAGGTTTATCAAAGTTGTATTTTACCCAGCCATTAGCTAAAACCCCATCACTCATCCAGGCCGATGTTTCATTATCATCATAAGCCTTTACTGCATCAGCATCGTTTGAACCCGCTGCAGCACTTTTAATAGTGACAGGGATACGAGATACCGTGTATGATGGCCCAACAGGTGTAGGTCCTCTTTTCAAGCTGCCTTTTTGTGCTTCACCGGGAATTGTAGTTGCGAGTCCGTTAACTACGTTAAATGGTTTTGAATCTATAGTTGTAGTAGCCGATTTTAAGCCTTCAGTAGATGCCGTTAAAGTGATCTTTCCTGATTGTGGCGTCGAGCGAATAATTATTCTATTAATACCCCCTGCCAGTGGCAGGCTCTTAGATAAAATAAAATTATCTATAGCGCCATGTGCTAATCCACCGCGCCATTCGGCCGGGCCATCCAATTTGAAATCTATTTTATTTAAAGCCGTAGGGCAGCGGTTACCCTGGGCATCAACTACTTCAACATCTACCAATGCCAGGTCTGCGCCATCAGCTTGTAATCCTGCCGGACCTGTATGTGGAGTTAGTTTAAGCGCCACTGGTTCGCCGACAGTTTTCTTTTGGGTTTCATCAAGTTTAGTTCCTTTAGCATCGAAACTAATTGCTTTAATTATACCCGGTTCATAGTTAACATTTTTAAATGTGAACAAAAAGTGGTTACTGCGCTCACCAAACCCCTGTGATTTACCGTTAAGCAATAACTCCACCTTATCACCACTGGAAACCACATATACATTCTTTTTAGTCCCTTTTTTGTAATTCCAGTGACCGATGATATAGCTGTGATTATTAGCTACATCCACCCAGCCATCCCACATTACCTGGTGCGCGTAAAATGCATCTTTGGGGATGCGCATCGCATCAACCTCGCCGCTGGTGCGGTAATTTTCTTCCCCACGGAAGTGTGTGTTTGAATCAGAGAAAATGATATTTACCCCACCCGAACTTACACGTTTCCCTGTTCCGGGGCGCTCGTGCCAGTAGTCATACCAACGCACAACATCCTCAATAGCGAACGAATCCTGGTTATGGTTATACGGGCCTGGTTCTTCTTTTCGCTTAGGGCCAGCGCCATCTTTGTGGTATGGTTGGGTTTGTTCGTCCCAATAAACCCGTGGACCTTCATCCCTGTTATATTCCATTTCCCAGAATGGAATCCTGGCGCTTTTATCTACATAAAGCATTTCGCCGCCATATTCGGCAATTTTGCTATCCAGCATTTCGCGTGAGCCTGCAGCACGTCCGCCATGCGGATCATACTGATCGCGTACCATGCGCATATCCTTCATATGATCTTCGCTAACACCCTTATTACCAGATTCATAAAACAAGACGCTTGGGTTATTGCGATTATAAATTATGGCATCGCGCATTAATTCTACCCGCTGCTCCCATTGGCGGCCTTTGGAATCCCCTTCGGCATCACCAGCAGGCATATTTTCTATCAGGCCTACCCTGTCGCAAGATTCCACATCCTGTTTCCAGGGCGTAACGTGCATCCAGCGGACTAAATTGCCATTACTTTCCACCATCAGGCCGTTGCTTAAATCGCTCATCCAGGCGGGTACTGACAAGCCAATGGCAGGCCACTCGTTAGTAGTGCGTTGGGCATAACCATGCATTTGTATCACCCTGTCATTTAGTTTTATTTCGCCATTGCCATATTCGGTTTTACGGAAGCCCGTGCGCGTTTTCACAACATCAACTACCTTGCCGTCTACTTTTAAAGTGGTATAAACATCATACAAATAACCATAGCCCCAACTCCAGAAATTCAGGCCGGAAACAACCGAACTTGCTTTTACTGTTTTGGTTTCACCCGGATTAATACTGTATTGGCCACCGTTAATAATTTTTATCGTCTTTCCGTCGGGATCATTGATTTTTACCTCGAATTGGAAATTTTTAGCCGTTTTTTCTTCGTTTTTTATTTGCGACTCGGCAGAGATGGTTGCCCGCTTTTGCATGATGTTAAAATCCTGCGCGTAGACATAAACGCCCGTGGTGCCGAGGTTGGAATATAAAGGTAAAGTTTGATAAAGCGGATTCAGAATATGCAGATAAACGCCTTTTGATATCCCGCCGTAATTGGCGTAAAAATTACCGTTGTTCCAGTGATAGGCTGCACCTGTAGATTTCTCTTTATAATCCCAATGGTTGTCGGTGCGGACAGCCATTACATTTTCCTCGTTGCCGAATTTCAGGAGTTTAGTCAAATCGAAACCGAAAGCCATTACGCCGTTTTCATTACGACCGACAAATTGCCCATTCAGGTAAACATCCCCTGCCTGGCGGATGCCTTCAAACTCTATCAATACTTTCTTTTGGGCGTACTCAGCCGGGATCTTAAAATGCTTGCGGTACCATGCTACCCCTGTGCCCAGATTGTGGATATCAACCTTAAAGGCATCATCCTCATTGAATGCGTGTGGTAGCGCAATATCCTTCCATTTCGCATCATTAAATGCAGGCTGATCCGCCCCGGTAGTATCACACATAAAGAGCTTCCACCCTGGGTTAAAATTAAATTTAACACGCTCTTTTTGTGGCGATTGTGCACAAACAGTTAAAGTAATAAATAGGCATACAACTGTAAGTAGCAGTATATTAAAGAAACATAAAATCCTAATCTTCATAATTGGTTTAAATGCGGCGGTTAACCGAGGGGTATTTACAATGCTATATTAACACATATCTGTTAAAGAAGCATCCTGTGGTGTCCTGCTTATTTGGGTCATTGGGTCATTGGGTCATTGAAACTCTGCGAGTTTCAAATCCTATATAATACCAATGATCTAATGACAGCGAAGCGTAATGACTCAATGACGCCGAAGGCAAATGACAGCGAAGCGTAATGACTCAATGACGCGCAGCACCGCTACGGCATTTTCTTCAACCCCTCCCATTTCACTTTCCATTTCCCATTTTTAGGAAAGCCGGGGGTATCACCTTTGCTGCCATCCCAGCCCGCGCACATCATGGCTACGGTAGTAAGTAAGCCGCCATTACCGGGCAGATAGATGGTCAACCTCCCATCCTGGTAATTGTGGCCGTTGGGCAGATAGGTATTGGTCTTCACGTCCATAAACAGGGCGTCTATCGCTTTCTCAGGCATATTTAACCGCGCAGCGGTCATAGCCGTCATTGGGAAATCCCAGCCCCAGGTTTTTGGCCAGTTCCAGTCTTTCCAAATCACATCAAAGGTTTTATGCATTACGGCGGTATCCATCATTTTGCTCATTGGCATCATTCCGTAAGCAGCTAATGTAGAAGGGTGGTCAGTAATATTTTTTGGATTAGTATATGAATCGGGCGCGCTTTCGGCTTCCAAATAAACGCCATCTTTTTGTGGCAACGGCGATAGTTTGCTTATTACCTCGTCCCACTGCCTGTCCCGGGGCTGTTTTAAGCGCTCTTTCCATTGCTGGGCAATACCAAGTGCCCAGTTCCAGTAAGTTAACTCATAAGGCGGATTAAAGGTATCCTCGGCCTTGTGTACCTCCTGCGATGGTATCAAACCGTTACCCAACCTGTATGTGCCTTTATCCTTATCAAAATAAGCGTACGATGCCATAAATTCGGCTGTTGAAAAGACAATATCCTTGTATTTCTCTAATGTCTTTTGATCGGGATGTGCCCGATAAGCCAGTTCGGCCATATAAATAGGATGCGGCTGTTGCCAGATCAGGAACGCCCCTACCGATGATGGGCTTTCATTGCCACCAGGATCAGTCATTTTGGGCCAGCGGACACCTTTATATCCTTGCCTTTCAGCTATGGCACGCCCATGGCTTTCTATTTTCTTA
>Ga0075366_10001872_pt1 | contig 10611 bp, 10 predicted proteins | sample EndMethybrTD3031_FD_72351 | JGI IMG/M metagenome (GOLD analysis project Ga0075366, IMG submission 72351) | Populus endosphere microbial communities from Tennessee, USA - Endosphere MetaG P. TD hybrid TD303-1 | ecosystem: Host-associated > Plants > Roots > Endosphere | place: USA: Tennessee... | reverse complement strand
GCGCAAGGGCGAGATCGAGAACGTCGAGCGCAACCGCGACAAGTCGCTCGGCGTGACCGTCTACAGCGGCCAGCGGCGCGGCAATGCGAGCACCTCCGACTTCTCGCGTGCCGCGCTCGAGCAGACCGTGCGTGCCGCGTTCGACATCGCCCGCTTCACCGCCGAGGACCCCGCCGCCGGGCTGCCCGACGAGGACGACCTCGCGCTCGGCGAAGCGGCTCGGCGTGACCTCGACCTGTTCCATCCGTGGGCCGTCGACGCCGAGCAGGCGGTCGCGATCGCGCAGCGCTGCGAAGCCGCGGCCCTCGGCGTCGATGCGCGCATCACGAACTCCGAGGGCGCCGGCGTGTCGGCGCAGCAGTCGCACTTCTTCGCCGCGAACAGCCGGGGCTTCCGCGGCGGTTACGCGAGCTCGCGCCACTCGCTGTCGGTCGCACCGATCGCGTCGCTGCCGGGCGACGGCGGCGACGACATGCAGCGCGATGCCTGGTATTCGTCGATGCGCGCACCGCAGGACCTCGCGGCGCCCGAGGCCGTCGGCCGTTATGCCGCCGAGCGCGCGCTGTCGCGCCTGAACTCGCGCAAGATCCCGACCTGCGAGGTGCCGGTGCTGTTCGAGTCGACCATCGCCGCCGGGCTGCTCGGCGGTCTCGTGCAGGCGACGAGCGGCGGCGCGCTGTACCGCAAGTCGACCTTCCTGCAGGACAGCCTGGGCAAGCAGGTGCTCGCCGCGCACGTCGACGTGCGCGAGAACCCGCACCTGCCGCGCGGCAAGGGCAGCGCGCCGTTCGACGACGAAGGCGTCGTCACGCGCGAGCGCGAGGTCGTGCAGGGTGGGGTCGTGCAGGGTTACTTCCTGTCGAGCTACTCGGCGCGCAAGCTGGGCATGCGCACGACCGGCCACGCCGGCGGATCGCAGAACCTGACGCTGACGAGCCGGCTCACGCAGCCCGGCGACGACCTCGACGCGATGCTGCGCAAGCTGCACCGCGGGCTGTTCGTCATCGAGCTGATGGGGCAGGGCGTCAACTACGTGACCGGCGACTATTCGCGCGGGGCCGCGGGCTTCTGGGTGGAGAACGGCCGCATCGTGCATCCGGTGCACGAGGTCACGATCGCCGGCAACCTGAAGGACATGCTGAAGTCCATCGTCGCGGTCGGCGCGGACACGTACAACACGGGGGCGAAAACGATCGGCTCCGTGTTGATCGAGCGCATGAAGATCGCCGGTTCGTGAGGCCTCTCTCACCCCCGCGAATACGGCATTCTGCGCACGGGTAAACACCGGGCGGAGCCTCCGGGGGCGACTTCTAGAATCCGCGCGCTCTCGCCCCACACCCACGACAGGAGATCTTCATGGAGCGCCGTTCCTTCATTCGTCGCACCGGCTTGGCCGGCGTGCTCGCCGCCGGCGCAGCGCCGGCGATCGTGCATGCGCAGGCCACCATCAAGTGGCGTCTCGCGTCGAGCTTCCCGAAGTCGCTCGACACGATCTTCGGCGCGGCCGACAGCTTCGCGAAGAAGGTCAGCGACATGACCGGCGGCAAGTTCCAGATCAGCGTTCACGCTGCCGGCGAGCTGATGCCCGCGTTCGGCGTCGTCGACGGCGTGCAGAACGCCACCGTCGAGGTCGCGCACACCGCGCCGTACTACTTCTTCGGCAAGGACCCGACCTTCGCGCTCGGCTGCGCGATCCCCTTCGGACTGAACTCGCGCCAGATGACCGCGTGGATGTACGAGGGCAACGGCCTGAAGCTGATGCGCGAGTTCTACGCGAAGTACAACATGGTCAACTTCCCGGGCGGCAACACCGGGGCGCAGATGGGCGGCTGGTTCCGCAAGGACGTCAAGTCGCTCGCCGACGTGAAGGGCCTGAAGTTCCGCATCGGCGGCTTCGGCGGCAAGGTGTTCGAGCGCATCGGGGGCGTGCCGCAGAACATCCCCGGCGGCGAGATCTACCAGGCGCTGGAGAAGGGCACCATCGACGCGGCCGAGTGGGTCGGACCGTACGACGACGAGAAGCTGGGCTTCGCGAAGGTCGCTCCGAACTACGCCTATCCCGGCTGGTGGGAAGGCGGCCCGGAGCTGGACTTCTTCATCAGCGACAAAGCGTTCAACGCGCTGTCCGCCGAGTACAAGGCGATCGTCGAGGCGGCCGCGTCCCACGCGCACGTCGAGATGCAGGGCAAGTACGACGCGCGCAACCCGGCGGCGCTGAAGCGCCTCGTCGCCGGCGGCACGAAGCTGTTCCGTTTCCCGAAGGACATGATGGACGCGGCCTTCAAGGAAGCGATGGCGCTGTACAGCGAGCTGTCGGCGAGCAACCCGTCGTGGAAGAAGGTCTACGAGGACTACGCGAACTTCCGCCGCGACCAGAACCTGTGGTTCCGCTTCACCGAGGCCGGCTTCGACGACTTCATGCAGCAGCAGAAGCTCTGACATCCGCCTGACATCCTCCAGAGGCCCCGCATTGCGGGGCCTTTGTCTTGGCTCCCTAGAATCGTCTCGCGATGCCGCCATGTCGGCGGCTGCAGTCGATTCACAGGATCAGCGATGGAAAGACGTCAGTTCGTTCAGGGGGCCGGCCTCGCCGGCGTGTTCGCCGCGGGTGTCGCGCCGGCGATCGTGCATGCGCAGGCCAACGTCAAGTGGCGGCTCGCGTCCAGCTTCCCGAAGTCGCTCGACACGATCTTCGGCGGCGGCGACACCTTCGCCAAGAAGGTCGGGGAACTCTCCGGCGGCAAGTTCCAGATCAGCGTGCACGCCGCCGGTGAGCTGATGCCCGCGTTCGGCGTCGTCGACGGCGTGCAGAACGCGACGGTCGAGGCGGCGCACACCGTGCCGTACTACTTCTTCGGCAAGGACCCGACCTTCGCGATCGGCGCGGCGATCCCGTTCGGCCTGAACAGCCGCCAGATGAGCGCGTGGATGTTCGAGGGCAACGGCCTGAAGCTGATGCGCGAGTTCTACGCCGCCTACAACATCGTCAGCTTCCCGTGCGGCAACACCGGGGCGCAGATGGGCGGCTGGTTCCGCAAGGAAGTGAAGTCGCTCGCCGACATGAAGGGCCTGAAGTTCCGCATCGGCGGCTTCGCCGGCAAGGTCATCGAGCGCCTGGGCGGCGTGCCGCAGAACATCCCCGGCGGCGAGATCTACCAGGCGCTGGAGAAGGGCACCATCGACGCGGCCGAGTGGGTCGGACCGTACGACGACGAGAAGCTGGGCTTCGCGAAGGTCGCCCCGAACTACGCCTACCCCGGCTGGTGGGAAGGCGGTCCGCAGATCGACCTGTACGTCAACCGCAAGGCCTACGACGCGCTGACGCCCGAGTACAAGGCGATCGTGGAGGCCGCGTCGGCCTACGCGCACGTCGACATGCAGGCCAAGTACGACGCCCGCAACCCGGCCGCGCTGAAGCGGCTGGTGGCGACCGGCACGAAGCTGTTCCGCTACCCGAAGGACATGATGGACGCGGCCTTCAAGGAGTCGCAGGCCCTGTACAGCGAGCTGTCGGCGAGCAATCCGGCCTGGAAGAAGGTGTACGAGGACTACGCCAGCTTCCGCCGCGACCAGAACCTGTGGTTCCGCTTCACCGAGGCGGGCTTCGACGACTTCATGCAGCAGCAGAAGCTCTGAGCGGCGGGCGGCAACGACGAGGGGCCCCGACGGGGCCCCTCCTGCTTTCGGTCGAACGATCCGCGCGGCCTACTTCTTCGTCTTGTCTTCCTCGTTGGCGCGGCGGATGGCTTCCATCGGATCGTCCTCGGCGGCCGGCGCGGAGGCGCCCGCGCCCGCGCCGGGCGCCGACGGCGCGACCAGCGGCGGCGGGCTCGACTCGCTCGGGCGACCGCCCATGTCCTGCAGCATCTTCGTGGCCGATTCGGGATCGACCTCGACCTTCTTGTCGAGGAACATCGTCACCGACTGCGGGAAGAAGATGACGATCGCGACCAGCACGAGCTGCATCACGACCCACGGGATCGCGCCGAGGTAGATGTCGCTGGACTCCACCTTGCGCGGCAGCGAGCCGTTCTTGAACAGCGTGTCGGAGATGCCGCGCAGGTAGAACAGCGCGAAGCCGAACGGCGGGTGCATGAAGCTCGTCTGCATGTTCACGCAGATCATCACGCCGAACCACACCAGGTCGATGCCCAGCTTGTCGGCCACCGGCGCGAGGAACGGGATGATGATGAACGCGATCTCGAAGAAATCGAGGAAGAACGCCAGGAAGAAGATGAAGATGTTGACCGCGATCAGGAAGCCGAGCTGACCGCCGGGCAGGCTGGACAGCATGTGCTCGATCCAGATGCCGCCCTCCACGCCCTGGAACACGAGCGAGAACACGCGCGAGCCGATCAGGATGAACACCACCATCGCGGTGATGCGCATCGTGCCCAGCATCGCGCCGCGCAGCAGCGGCCAGCTCAGGCGGCGGTGCATCGCGGCGAGCACCATCGCGCCGACCGCACCCATCGCGCCGGCCTCGGTGGGCGTCGCGACCGCGGTCGTCACGCCGGGCAGGCCGCCCATGCTGCCGAGCACGAGGAAGATCAGCACCGCCGACGGGATGATGCCGCGCAGGCACTTCAGCACCAGCGCCGAGCCGCTCAGCGTGCGGGCCTCCTTCGGCACGCCCGGCACGTACTCCGGCTTCACGCGGCTGACCAGGAAGGTGTAGAGCGCGAACAGCGCGATCTGCAGGATCGACGGACCCCACGCGCCCTTGTACATGTCGCCCACCGGGCGGCCGAGCTGGTCGGCCAGCACGACGAGCACGAGCGACGGCGGCACGAGCTGCGTGATCGTGCCGGACGCGGCGAGCACGCCGGTCGCATAACGCATGTTGTAGCCGTAGCGCATCATGACCGGCAGCGAGATCATCGCCATCGCGATCACCTGGCCGGCCACCGTGCCGGTGATCGCGCCGAGGATGAAGCCGACGATGATCACCGAGTAGCCCAGACCGCCGCGCACCGGCCCGAAGAGCTGGCCCATCGAGTCGAGCATGTCCTCGGCCAGGCCGCACTTCTCGAGGATCGCGCCCATCAGCGTGAAGAACGGGATCGCGAGCAGCAGGTCGTTGGACAGGATGCTGAAGACGTTCAGCGGCAGGTTGCCCATGAACGATGCCGGGAACCAGCCCATCTGGATCGCGTACAGCCCGCAACCCAGGCCGAGCGCGGCCAGCGAGAAGGCCACCGGGAAGCCGATCAGCATCACGACGACCAGCCCCGCGAACATCAGCGGGGCGAAGTTTTCCATCGTCATTGCAGCGGCCTCTCGTAGTGCGTGTCCATGTCGTACTCATGGCGCAGCCACGCGACGCGCTTGATGATTTCGGAGATCGCCTGCAGCACGAGCAGCGCGAAGCCGACCGGCATCGTCAGCACCACCGGCCAGCGGATCAGGCCGCCCGCGCTCTGCGACATCTCGCCGGTGTGCCAGCGGTCGAGGAACATCGGCCACGAGAAGTACAGCATCGCGAACAGCACCGGCATCATGAAGAACACGAGGCCGAAGAGGTCGACGTAGACCTTGCCGTGCGTGCTGTAGCGTGCGTACAGCAGGTCGACGCGGACGTGCTCGTTGACGCGCAGCACCTGCGAGGCGCCGAACATCACCGCCGCGGCGAACATGTACCACTGGATCTCGAGCCAGGCGTTCGAGCCGACGCTCAGGCCGTAGCGGATGATCGCGTTGCCCGCGCTGATGAGGCACGACAGCAGCACGGCCCATTCGGCGATCCACGCGAAACCGTCGTTCAGCTTGTCGATCGCGTGAGCGACGGGGAGGAAGGGTTTCATGCGCGGTCTCCGCGGATGCCGACGCAGGCAGCGGAGCCGCCGGAACGCGGGCGGAAGTCGGTGGTGAGCACGGGATCTGCCTTGTGGTGGTGGGGCGCGCGCACGGATCGTCCCGGCACGCCGAAGGGGCACGGGATTCTAGGCAGGCGGCCCCGACGGGCCCGCGGGGGTCTTTCCCTAAGCGGAACTGCGTAGCCCGGACGTGGGCGTCAGCTCGCGGCGGCGGCGGTGTACAGCCGGGTCGAGCGTGCGCCGCTGCGGCAGAAGGCGACCAGCGGGCGCGGCAGTTGCGCGAGCAGCTGCGCGAACTGCGCAATCTCCTGCGGCGACTGGTAGGCCGGCTGGACCGGCAGGTAGGCGTACTCGAGCCCGGCGGCGCGGGCCGCGGCCTCGACCATCGCGCTGGTCGGCTGGGACGGGCCTTCCTCGAAGTCAGGACGGTTGTTGATCACGCTGCGGAAGCCCAGCCGCGCGAGTTCGGCCATGGCCTCGGGCGTGAGCTGCGGCGCGACGCAGACGTCGGTGGCGACCTGGCGGATCGGAAGCGTCGTGTTCATGGGACGAAGCTTACTTGTTCAGTGCCTGCTTCACCGCGGCGGAAACCTGCGCCATGTCAGCCTTGCCGGCGAGATGCGCCTTCGCCGCGCCCATCACCTTGCCCATGTCGCCCGGTCCGGTCGCGCCGAGCTGGGCGACGATGCCCGCGACCGCTTGGGCGATCTCCTCGGCCGTCAGGCGCTGCGGCAGGTAGGCCTCGAGCACCTGCAGCTCGGCGGTCTCCTTGTCGACGAGGTCGGTGCGGCCGGCCGCGGCGAACTGCGAGATCGAGTCCTTGCGCTGCTTGATCAGCTTGTCGACGATGCCGATCACGGCGGTGTCGTCGAGCTCGATGCGCTCGTCGACCTCCTTCTGCTTCATCGCGGCCATCAGGCCACGGATGGTGAGCAGCCGCGGCGCGTCCTTCGCGCGCATCGCGGTCTTCATGTCCTCGTTGATGCGTTCCTTCAGCGTCATCGTCGTCTCCACAAGCGACGAAGCCCGCAGCGGCGGTCCGTGCGGGCTTCGGGATTCCGGGCTGCTCAGTAGAGCTTCTTCGGCAGCTGCATGCTGCGCACGCGCTTGAAGTGACGCTTGACCGCGGCGGCCTTCTTGCGCTTGCGCTCGGCGGTGGGCTTCTCGTAGAACTCGCGGGCGCGCAGGTCGGTCAGCAGACCGAGCTTTTCGATGGTGCGCTTGAAGCGGCGCAGTGCCACATCGAACGGCTCGTTTTCCTTGACGCGAATCGTGGTCATGAAATCAGTGGTTTACCAGCAAAGACGGCGATTATAGCCCGCGTTTCGGGGCCCTGCAAAGCCGGTCAGTGGGCGCTCCGCGGGGCGGAGGACGCGGCGATGGCGCGGGCGCAGGCCGCCGCGCTGGCCCAGGCCCACTGGAAATTGTAACCGCCGAGCCAGCCGGTCACGTCGACGACCTCGCCGATGAAGTGCAGCCCGGGCACACGGCGGCTTTCCATCGACTGGGATTCGAGGTCACGGGTGTCGACGCCGCCGATCGTCACCTCGGCCTTGCGGTAACCCTCGGTGCCGGAAGGCACGAGTTCCCAGCGCTTCAGGCGGCCCGCCAGGCGGCGCAGGTCGTCGTCACGCAGTTCTGCGATCGGGCGTTCCGCGAGCGCCGGCGTCGACGCGAGCCAGGCGTCGGCCAGCCGGCGCGGCAGCCGCTCGGCCAGTTCGTTGCCGAGCCGCCGCCGCGAGCCGGCCTTGGCGGCGAGCAGTTCGGCGGCCAGGTCGCAGCCCTGCGCGAGGTCGACCCGCAGCGGCGTGCCCGGTTGCCAGTAGCTCGAAATCTGCAGCACGGCCGGGCCGGACAGGCCGCGGTGGGTGAACAGCAGGTCCTCGACGAAGCGGCCGCGCCCGGCCGCCTCGCCGGTCTCGATGCCGACCTCGAGCGACACGCCGGCCAGTGCCGCGAAGGGTGCCCAGTCCGCCGACTGGAAGGTCAGCGGCACCAGCGCCGGCCGCGGCTCGACGATCCGGTGGCCGAACTGGCGCGCGATCCGGTAGCCGAAGTCGGTGGCGCCGATCTGCGGGATCGAGAGGCCGCCGGTGGCGATCACGAGGCGCTCCGCGCGCACCAGTCCGCGCGCCGTGTCGAGCTCGAAACCGTCGGCGCCGTGGCGCACCGCCGTCACGCCGCAGGGCTGGCGCCGGTCGACGCCGCCGGCGTCGCATTCGCGCAGCAGCATCGTGATGACGTCCTCGGCCGAGCGGTCGCAGAACAACTGGCCGCGGTGTTTTTCGTGCCAGGCGATGCCGTGGCGCTCGAGCAGAGCGATGAAGTCGGCCGGTGTGTACCGGGCGAGCGCCGAGCGGCAGAAGTGCGGATTGCCGGAGAGGAAGTGGGCCGGGCCGGCGTCGCGGTTCGTGAAGTTGCAGCGGCCGCCGCCCGAGATGCGGATCTTCTCGGCGACCTTGTCCGCATGGTCGAGCAGCACGACCTTGCGGCCGAGCTGCCCGGCGATCGCGGCGCAGTGCAGGCCGGCGGCGCCGGCGCCGACGATCGCCGCGTCGAAGTGCGTCACGCGGCCGCGGTCAGGGCTGGTACTTCCAGGCGCCGTTGACGATCTTGACCATCACGTAGGCGCGCTGGTCGAGCCCGAGGTGGTCGGTCGGCGACATGCTGAAGATGCCGTGTGCGCCCGGCACGTCCTTGACGGCCTCGAGCGCATCGCGCAGTGCGCTGCGGAAGGCCGGCGTGCCCGGCTGCGCCTTCTTCAGCGCGTCGGGGATCGCCGCCGCCATCAGCAGGCCCGTGTCCCAGGCGTGCGCGCCGAAGGTCGACACGGTGCCCTTGCCGTGCTTGGCCTCGTAGGCCGTCACGTAGGCGAGAGCAGACTTGCGCACCGGGTGGCTCGCCGGCAATTGGTCGGCGACCAGCACGGGGCCGGACGGCAGGAAGGTGTCGTCGACGTCCTTGCCGCCCACACGCAGGAAGTCCGCATTCGCGACGCCGTGCGTCTGGTAGTACTTGCCGGTGTAGCCGCGCTCCTTCAGCGCCTTCTGCGGCAGCGCGGCCGGCGTGCCCGAGCCGGCGACGAGCACCGCATCGGGCTTCGCACCGAGCAGCTTCAGCACCTGGCCGGTCACCGAGGTGTCGGTGCGCGCATAACGTTCGTTCGCGACGATCTGCAGGCCCTTCAGCGCCGCGACCTTCGCGAACTCGCCGTACCAGCCTTCGCCGTAGGCGTCGGAGAAGCCGATGAAGCCGACGGTCTTGACGCCGTTGTTCGCCATGTGCGTGGCGATCGCGAGCGACATCATGATGTCGTTCTGAGGCGTCTTGAAGACCCAGCGCTTCTTCGCATCGACCGGCTCGACGATGCGCGCCGAGGCGGCCATCGAGATCATCGGCACCTGCGCCTCGGCGACCACGTCGAGCATCGCGAGCGAGTTCGGCGTCGTCGTCGAGCCGAGCACGATGTCGACCTTGTCCTCGGTGATCAGCTTGCGCGTGTTCGCGACCGCCTTGGTCGTGTCCGAACCGTCGTCGAGCACGATGTAGTTGACCTTCTGCCCGGCGATGGTCTTGGGCATCAGCTCGACGGTGTTCTTCTCGGGGATGCCGAGCGACGCGGCCGGGCCGGTCGCCGAGACCGTGACGCCGACGGTGATGTCGGCGCGCGCCGCGCCGGCGAGGCCGGCGAGGGCGAGTGCAAGAGGCAGCAGCGAGAGGCGAAGGCGCATGGGTCGGTCTCCTTGATTCGGGTGCGAAGGGAATTATCGACTGATCGGTCGACGAATCAGTCCCGGGTTTCCGCGTAAGCCGGCTGCGGCTCGCGCACTGCGCCGAGCCCGCCGAGAAAGAGGTCGGCGACGATGGGTGCCATGTCGTCGTGCGCGAGCGCGCCGTCGGGGCGCAGCCACGTGAACATCCAGTTGATCATCCCGAACAGCAGCATCGTCAGCGGCTTGTCGAGCGCCGCCTGCGCCAGCTCGGGCCGGGCCTCGCGGATCGCCGCGGCGAACGCGCCGACGACGGCGCGTTCCTTGCGCAGCACACGCTGGCGGTCGCGCGGCTCGAGGAACTTCACGTCCTGCGTCAGCACGCCGTGGTCGTGGCGCGCCTGCGCGTACTCGTGCACGAAGCGGCGGATCAGCTGGCGCAGCCGCTCGGCCGGGGGCAGCTTCAGCGCATCGACCTCGGCGACGATCGCCTCGAGCCGCGAGACGTGCCCCTCGGCGATCTCGCGCAGCAGCTGGTACTTGTCGTCGACGTAGTGGTAGAGCAGGGGCTTGGAGATGCCGCAGGCCCGCGCCAGGTCGTTCATCGACGTGCCGGGGAAGCCCCGCGTCGCGAACAGCTCGGCCGCGGCGCGGACGATGGTCTCGCGGTGCAGGTCGAAGTCGGGCGAACGCGCGCGCGCCATGTCGTGCCGCAGCGGCAGCCGCTCAGCGCGGCCGCTTGTCGATCACGCGGCGCGCCTTGCCGACGAGCGTGCGCTCGATCGAGTCCGGCGGGCCGACGACCACCTTCGCGCTGACGCCGATCAGCGTCTTGATGCGGTGCTGCAGCCACTGCTGGGCCTCGACGGTGACGAGCTCCGAGCCCGGCTGCAGCAGCTCGCAGCGCACCTCGATCTCGTCGAGGATGCCCTCGCGCGTGACGACGATCTGGTACTGGCCGGCGAGCGCGCCGTGCTGCAGCACGAGCTCCTCGATCTGCGTGGGGAACACGTTGACGCCGCGGATGATCAGCATGTCGTCGCTGCGGCCGACGATCTTGCCCATGCGGCGCATGCTGCGCGCGG
>Ga0075366_10001871_pt1 | contig 10612 bp, 6 predicted proteins | sample EndMethybrTD3031_FD_72351 | JGI IMG/M metagenome (GOLD analysis project Ga0075366, IMG submission 72351) | Populus endosphere microbial communities from Tennessee, USA - Endosphere MetaG P. TD hybrid TD303-1 | ecosystem: Host-associated > Plants > Roots > Endosphere | place: USA: Tennessee... | reverse complement strand
GATCCTGGGTAAATACAGCGCCGCCTTCGATAGTGTGATATAATTTGGTTGAGTGAAAGCTGGTTACACTGATGTCGCCATATTCAAATACGGAGCGGTTTTTATAAAAAGTACCGAAGCAATGCGCGGCATCATAGATCACCTTAAGGTTATGTTTATCAGCAATAGCCTGTATGGCTGTTATATCGCATGGGTTACCAAATACGTGTGTTGCCAGTATAGCCGATGTGTTGGGTGTGATGGCTGCTTCTATTTTAGCCGGATCAATATTCAGCGTCTCAGGGTCGATATCCACAAATACAGGTTCGCAACCCTGCCATACAATAGTGCTTGTAGTAGCAACAAATGAAAATGGCGTTGTGATAATTTCTCCGCTTAAGTTAAGGGCTTTGATGGCCAGTTGCAAAGCTATTGTACCGTTTGTAACAAACAGCATATGACTAACGCCCAGGTATTGTTTTAACTTTAATTCGAGCGTGTTCACAAGGGGGCCGTTGTTGGTGAGCCATTGCCTTTCCCAGATACTTTTAACATAGGCTCTGAACTCCTTTTCGGCAGGGAGAAATGGTTTGGTTACTGGAATCATCTTTTTAGGATTAATTGGTTAAAATCTTTAATAGCGGAGAGCTTAATTAATAAACTGGCACCATAATAAACCGCAATGAATACTATGAGTAATATGCCAATTTGCATAGTCGGGATGAAAAAATCATTGATCAGCAACTTGTCAAGAAAATAACAGCAGAGGCCGATACTTCCGGCCAACGTTACTGTTGGCAAAATATCTTTCACCTGTTCGGTAACCGGGTAGTCAATTAAGCGCCCGCTGTAAATGGAATTGATGTAGTAGGCTATTATGTTAAAAAGTAACTGAAAGTATAATAACCCATAAATCCCGAAGGGAATAAAGAGCAGGATGCCGACTACACTTAAAACCTTTTTAATAACCTCTAACTTTAAAAATAATGCGCTTTGCCCCATTACTTTCAAAACATTTAAGTTGTATGAATGAAGCGGGTACATGATGCCACCTATGCATAGCAACTGGAAAAACGGAACGGCTGGCAGCCATTTGTCGGTCAACAAAATGTGAAACAAAGGCCTGGCAATAACGCTGAGCAATATAAGTGCCGGTGCGTTCCAGAATACTACCTGCTGCATAAGCCGTTTATATACATTTTTTAGTTGTATTGGGTCGTTTGAGATCTCTGCGAACATTGGGTAAGTAACTTTATTTATAGCTGCTGAAATATTACTTATCGGTAATTGGCTTATCGAATCGGCCCGGCTGTAGTAGCCAAGCTGGGTTGCCGAAAAGAACTTACCTATGATTATCAGGTAAATGTTTTGATAAACGGTATCAATTAAACCTGATAATGTCATTTTGTAGCCGAAATGGATATGTTTTTTAAAACAAGCCTTATCAAATATCAGTGCCGGTCGCCAGCTTGAAGTGATCCAATGTATGGCCGTTGATAAAAAAGATGTGCATAAGCCCATCCAAACCAGGCTCCAAACTCCGTATCCTAATTTTGCAAGTATGATACCCAATATTCCGCCGCCAATGGCCGACGGGACTTGAATGTTGGTTTGTTTTTTAAACTTCAGATCCTTGACCAGTAAGGTGCTTTGTACCCCAAAAAACGCGTTTATAATTAAAATTAAGGTGTAAACGCGCACAACAGAGGTTAACAGTGGCTGGTGATAAAAAGCGGCGATGAGCGGCGCAGTTATAAAAAGTATCAGGTAAAGAATGCTGCTGCCAATGATATTAAAATAGAAAACGGTTGAATAATCGCGCTGATCTGCATTGGTGGTTCGGATCAGCGAGGCTGTAAGGCCGCCGTCCAAAAGGCTATTGCCTATCGATATAAAAAGATACAGCATAGCTATCAAACCAAATTGTGACGGCTCCAGGATCCGTGCCAGAAAAATGGATATGCCAAAGCTCACCACCTTTGAACTTAATTGCTGCCATAGCGCCCATACTATGCCGGACACGGCTCTTTGTTTGTAGGTCATAAATTTTTAAAGCCGGGCGTTAACAACGTTTTCTGGTAAAAATGCCTTCAAATCATACAATACTGCATTGGGTTTGCAAAGCGCTTTTACATTCATTTCTTTAAACTCTTCGTGGGCAACAGCAAGTAAAACCCCGTCATAGGTACGGGTTTTTGATTCGCCGTTTTCGCAGATGATGCCATACTCTTTTTTGGCATGTGCCGCGTTGGCCCAGGGATCATGGATATGCACTTTTACTTTATACTCCTTCAACCGTTTAACAATGTCTATCACACGGGTATTCCTTACGTCGGGGCAGTTTTCTTTAAATGTGAAACCAAGTATCAGCACCTCACTATCTGTTATTGAAGTACCGCGACAAATCATCTGTTTAATAAACTGATCGGCAACATATGCACCCATAGAGTCATTGATACGCCGGCCAGCCAAAATAATTTCAGGGTGATACCCTGCTTCCTGGGCCTTTTGTGCAAGATAATATGGGTCAACCCCGATACAGTGGCCGCCAACAAGGCCCGGGCGAAAATTCAGAAAGTTCCATTTAGTGCCCGCTGCCTCCAATACTTTATGGGTATCGATACCCAGTTTATTAAAGATCATGGCCAGCTCGTTCACAAATGCAATATTTATATCGCGTTGCGCATTTTCGATTACCTTAGCAGCCTCAGCTACTTTTATCGAATGCGCTTTAAATGTGCCGGCTGTAATAATTGATTGGTAAAGCTTATCTACAGTTTCGGCTGTTTCCGGAGTAGAGCCTGATGTAATTTTGCGGATTTTTGAAACGGTATGTAATTTATCTCCGGGATTGATCCTTTCAGGCGAGTAGCCCGCAAAAAAATCAACATTATAGGTAAGCCCCGATACTTTTTCTAAAATAGGCATACATTCATCTTCTGTTACCCCAGGATATACGGTTGATTCGTAAACCACGATATCATTCTTTTTTAACACTTTGCCTACAACCCTGCTGGCGTTTATTAACGGTGAGAGATCAGGCCGGTTATTTTTATCAACAGGGGTTGGCACAGTTACAATGAATATGGAACATTGCTGTAGTTTTTCAATTTCATCAGTAACGTATAAACCGGTTGCGGTTGTACAAACAGGGGTAATTACAGCATTTAATTGATCGGAGTCGATCTCTAAGGTGTGATCAATGCCCGATTTGAGCTCATTAATGCGATCTACATTAATGTCATAGCCAATAACTTTGTATTTTTTTGCAAATTCAACGGCCAGGGGCAAGCCTACATAACCAAGACCGATAATGCCTAATTTAGGTTGGTAATTCTCAATTTTCATGATTTCTGCTGATGTTATGAACTGATAAGTTTTGGATTGAAACACGTGTTACCAAAGCGCAATTGATGGTTTCAAAAATCATTAATACATTTTTACCCTGTATCTGCAACACCTTACCCATTTGATTTACAAGAGCGCCATCTTTTATTTTAACTGTATCACCAACACTGAGGTTGTTAAGGCTCACAATTTCCATGTCTTTGTAGCGTACAAGATTTGTCCTGATCTCGTCTATTACGTTGTCCCTCACTACAGCAGGTTTACCCATATAGTAAACAAAGCCTAACGCCCCCATTACGTAAAGCGCCCTTGACTGCTCATAAGCATCGACATGAACAAATACGTAGGAGCTAAACAGAGGAACACTGATCTCCTTTTTCCTGTCAGACCATTGGCTTACTACATCTCTGACCGGGCAATAGCATTCAATGCCATTTTGCTTTAAAAGCTTGTCCACCTTTTTTTCCCATCGGGGCTTGGTGTAAATAACAAGCCATTTTTTTTCATGATAATTTGTCATGCGAAATTGCGGTGTTCTTAATTGGGTTTCCATAAAATGAATAAAGTTGGATCGGGGAATTAATAAGGGCTTATTATAGCTTCGCCAACTCACTCACATGGCGCAAGTGATGATGGTTTTAAAAAATAGTAATTGAAAATTACTAACCTGGTTATCTGATTTATTACGGACGCAGCCTGTGCTGGCTGTGGCTCCGCCAATCCAGTCACATGGTTAGGCGGTTAATAAAAAATAATCGAACTAATGGTTTATAATATTCGCCGGTTTTTCCCGTTTACTATAAAATATAACAGGTGTCTTAGTCTCTCTGCGGCTTCGCCAATCCAGTCACACTGGCCAGACCGTAAAAAAGCAAGCTAACGGCTTATATCGTTCTCCGGTTACCCGGTTATTGGTTCATAACAACTGCAACTTACGTTGCTTAAGACTCCGCCAATCCAGTCACATGGAACAGCAGTAAAACAGTCTAACTAAAAGTTTATAACACGTATTAGCATTAACCTTATGCCATTGTAAAAATGATAGCTATCAACTGCCATATGCCGATGCGTATCCATAGCCACCGTAGGCGTACGCCTCCCGGTTTTCTTTTTTCGCATCGTTAAACACTACCATAAGGTTATTTAATTTATCATTATCATAAATATCTCTGAGGATACTTAATTGCTCGGTATTGGTATAATTATACCGTACAATATAAATACTCAACTCGGCGTATTTAGCCAGGCTAAAAGCATCGGCAACGGCACCAACAGGCGATGTGTCAAGCACGATATAGTCAAACTCTGTTTTGCACCAGTTAAAAAGCAGGTCAAGCCGTTTATCTGACAATAGCTCGGCGGGGTTAATTGCTTTACTGCCGCTTCCCATTACAAAAAGGTTATCTGATTCATTATAAGCCTGGATGCATTCGGCCGGTGAATTGGTATCACCCATTAAAAAATCTGTAATGCCCTTGGTTTGCTCCATGTTGATGTTTTTAAGCAAATCTGGCTTGCGCAGGTCAAACTCCATAATTAATACCCGTTTATTGAGCATGGCAAGCGTTAAGCCCAGGTTGATGCTGAAAAAGGTTTTGCCTTCGCCTTTCATAGACGATGTAACAAGCATGGTTTTGTGCTGTGTTCCCTGGTTCAGGAAGCCAATATTGCTCCTGATATACCTGAACAGTTCTGAAATGTTGGTATTACTGCCGTTAGATATAACTACAGGGCTCTGACCTTCATTATTATGGCATAATTCGCCCAGGATCTTTACGCCTTTTATATTCAGCAGGCTTGATTGATTCCTGATTTTCAGGCTAAATTTATCTTTCAGGAAGATGTAAATTCCCGGCATAAATAACCCGGCTATAATAGCGAATAAATAGGTGAGCTGTTGCTTAGGAAATTCAGCTATCGGATTAGCGGCAGGTTTATCAATCAATTGCGATGAAGGAATTGTAGCTGATAACGACAACGCCGTTTCTTCTCTTTTTTGCAACAAGTATTGGTATAAATTAGTTTTTACCCCCTGTTCACGGCTCCGCTGTAAAAGCCCCCGTTCAAGCGACGGAACCGAGCGGATGCGGGAGTCATACTGGGCAGAATTTTGGCTGAGCAATTTGTGGCTGATTGAGAAGCCTTTTTTAATATTACTGAGGTTTTCCATGATATTTACACGAAGGCTGGCTATCTGGTTGCTCAAGTTTTCAATAAGAGGGTTGGCAGGGTTTGCGCTGCCCAGCATGCGGTTCCTTTCCAACTGCAGGTCGTTGAAACGGCTAACCAGTGTATTTAACGCCGGATCCTTCAATCCCATGGTACTGGGTACAGCATCGTATTGGTTAGCCGAGTTTTTTAAATATGCTTCAATGGAATTCACAATACCCAACTGAGTATTTGATTCTTCAAGCAGTTGATTATATTCTGCAGATTTTGTCAGATTTACCTGTGTGCTTGCATTGATCTCTGCAGCTCCATTCCTTTGCTTGAAAGTTTCAATGTCACCTTCGGTGTATGACAGGTCCCGTTCTAAATCATGTAATCGTTTATCAATGAATAATATGGTGTTTACGGCTGTAACGTTTTTCTTAACAACGTTTTCGGCGTTATAGGTAGATATGATGTTGTTCAAAATATCAATCCCTCTTTCGGGCACAGCATCAACCAGGCTTAAGGTTAAGGTGTTTGATTCTTTAACTACAGGGTTAACCTGTAATGATCCGGCGCTGTAAGCTGCTGCCAGCCCGGTAAGGTTTTTAAACTGGATCAGTATCGGCGTGTCATTATCTGCAAGGGCCGGCCCTTTTTCTACTTTAAAGGAATAATCCTTATGATTAATCAGTTGGTTATAGCTGTAAATCCATGTTTTGGTTTCCTCTTTTAACAAAAACTTACTTTGTGAATATGGCTGGATATATAGTTTTTTCAAATAGCCGGTTTTCCCTATTCTCTTTACAGTAACGGTGAAAGGCCGCTCATTACCATACAGTTCTTTTACTTTAAAGCCGCTTTCATCAAAATAGGAAGTTTCCAGGTTAAGTTTTTTGAATACGCTATAAATCAAATCTTTTGATCGTAATACCTCCATTTCATTATCCACGGTTTTAGTTTCCTGAAACATGTTCAGGTCACTGAAAGCAGTAGCTTTTAAAATACCATCGCCTTTTTTATCGTCAGGGATTTGCAGTGTACTTGTTATTTTATACAGCGGGGTAACATAGTTAAGGTATGTCCAGGCTGCGCCAAAACAGATAACCATGCTTATCAGGAATAAATACCAGCCATTTAAATAAGGCTTAATGTTGTTCCTGAACTTGTTGCCCGGCAAAGGTTCTTTTAAAATAAAATTATTATCCATGTCAGCTATTCTTAGGTATCTTTAAAACTGTATTTTATCTTCTTAACAGTACTGCCGCCAATACGGCCAATGCCGAAATTGAGGCTACTACTATTGGTGCTAAGCGTGTGCTTTGGCTATACTCAACCGCCTTTGATTTGTCGGGCTCCACATAAACAATATCATTTTGTTTAAGGTTGAAGTAAGGCGAATCCATTGATTCAACTTTATTAAGGTTAAGGCGGTTCATTGTTCTGCGTCCGTTTTCTGTGCGGATCACCAATACATTTTCCCTGCGTCCATAAACTGTCATATCCCCTGCCATACCTAATGCTTCAAGTAAGTTTACATTTTCATCAGTTATTATAAATGTTGATGGTTTGTTAACCTCGCCTATCACGCTTATTTTAAAATTTAGGAGTTGGATGTCAACTACCGGGCTTTTAACAAAAGCCGATAGCTTTTTAGCTATTTCAGTCTGTGCTTCCTCAATGGTTTGCCCTTCAATTTTATAGTCACCTATAAGCGGTAAATTCACAAATCCATTTTCGTTTACTTTATATCCGCCGCGGGTTGATTGATTGTTTAAGCCTACATTTTTGTTACCGTTGAATAACATATTCGATTCGGGATTTAAGCTGGTAACAGTTACATTTAAAATGTCTTTCTGATGAATGACTACTGTTCCGCTTGTATTGTTATTTGCTGCACCTGTATTTGCCATGTTGCTGAAGTAAACAAGATCCCGACTTCCGGCACATCCGGTTATCAATAGCAATGTTGTAATGAAACAGTATATATTAATTTTTTTCATCATCAATAGTTTAAGAGAGTTTAGGGAACTATTTTGAACTGGTTTATTTGGTTAGTCAAATTTATCTATTTGGGCATCGATAGTATACGGTTTTAGTCGATTGCCGTTTTTTTGTAAACCTGTATCTTAGTCTTTACAGAACATGTAAAGCAGTAATGCAGGCATGTGTAAAGGGATGAGAAAAAAGTGTCTGAGTTGGGAATTTGGGGCTGCACGTTCATATAATAGTGGTTACACCCCAGAAATAACAGCACATAAAAAAAGCAGGCCTGAGCCTGCTTTTTTTATGGAGTTTGTTGGTTAATTATTCCAAATTATTCTACTGTAACCGATTTAGCCAGATTACGGGGCTGATCAACATTACAACCCCGTTTTACGGCTATATGATAGGAGAGAAGTTGTAGCGGGATAGTGGCCAGCAGTGGTAAAAAGGCTTCGTCGGCATCGGGTATTTCAATGCAGTAATCGGCCATGTTTTTCACTTTAACATCACCACGGGTAACAATAGCTATTACTATTCCTTTCCGGGCTTTAACCTCCTGTATATTACTGATCACTTTTTCATACGATGAGTTTTTTGTGGCGATGAAGATCACCGGCATCTGCTCGTCAATTAACGCAATTGGCCCGTGCTTCATTTCGGCGGCGGGATAACCTTCGGCATGGATATAGGAGATCTCCTTCAGTTTTAAAGCCCCTTCCAAAGCAACCGGGAAACCGAAACCACGCCCTAAGAACAGGCAGTTAGGGGCATTCTTTATTTTGCAGGCAATGTCTTCAATCAATTCATTATCCTGCAGCAGAGTTTGTATTTTATCGGGTATGGTATCAAGCTCCGTTAATAAATTGGTGAGCCTGCCTGGTGTTAAAGTACCTTTGTGCTGCGCAATATATAAAGCAATTAAAGTTAAAACAGTAACCTGCGCTGTAAAGGCTTTTGTCGAGGCAACGCCTATTTCCGGGCCGGCATGGGTGTAAACCCCTGCATCAGTTACGCGCGGAATTGAAGCGCCAACAACATTGCAGATCCCTAGGATAGTTGCACCCCGTTCTTTAGCTATTTCAATGGCGGCTAATGTATCGGCAGTTTCTCCCGATTGGGATACCGCCATTACAATATCCTTATCAGTAATTATGGGGTTACGATACCTGAATTCGGAAGCATATTCAACTTCTACCTTAATGCGTCCGTATTCTTCAATAAGGTATTCGCCTGTTAGGCCGGCATGCCACGAGGTACCGCAGGCAATAATAATTATCCGCTCGGCATTTTTAAGCTTGTCGGTATATTGTTTAATGCCACCTAACTCAACCTTGCCTTCAAGCGGAAAGATGCGACCACGCATGCAATCCCTTATAGAACGCGGCTGCTCAAAGATTTCCTTCATCATAAAGTGCTCAAAGCCGCCTTTTTCTAACGATTCAAGTTTTAATTCTAACTCCTGGATCAATGGGGTTTGAACAACATTGTCAAGCTTCTTTATTAAAAGCCCACTGGGTTTAACCTGTACTATTTCGTTATCTTTTAAATACACTACGTTTTTGGTGTACTCGATAATAGGAGTGGCGTCTGATGCAATAAAATACTCGCCATGGCCAACACCAATAACCAATGGACTGCCTTTTCGGGCGGCAATCAGCTGATCGGGGTTTTCCCGGTCCAGGATAACTATAGCGTAAGCACCTATCACTGTATTTAAAGCCAATCGGACAGCTTCCAGTAAATCAGTTTGTTCGATATTTTGAATTTCCTCAATTAAGTGGATCAGGATTTCTGTATCTGTTTCACTTTTAAAGGTATGCCCACGGGCAAGTAGTTCTTCTTTAAGGATCAGGTAATTTTCGATGATCCCGTTATGGATAATGTGCAGGCGGTTATCGTTTGAGCTATGCGGATGCGAATTTGCATCAGATGGGGCGCCATGTGTGGCCCACCGGGTATGTCCTATTGCAACATGCCCGCTTTTGTCTTTATCTGCTGTGTGAGCCTCAAGACACGCCACTTTTCCGGTTTTTTTATACACATTGAAGCCTACATTATTTATGATAGCAATACCGGCGCTATCATAACCACGATATTCTAATCGTTTGAGGCCGTTCAACACAACGGGCCACGCATCTCTTGATCCGATGTAACCAACAATTCCGCACATAGTTTTAGGTCTTTAAATGATAAATTAAGTTTATTTGTTACTTGGTGAGTAAAATTATTTAATTGACTATCAATAAAGTATGAGCTAAGTTCAATTGCCCGTAAATTGTAAATCTGACGCCATTTTACACGTTTAAACTGTAAAAGGATATAAATCGCTTTACATTTTAGTTGTTGTGTTATATGATAAGCCGGTTAAAGATTTTTTATCAAATGGTTGGAGAATCAATTCACTTTGGGGTTACAGTGCATGTATTCCTGAACTTGCAATGTGCTGATCAGATTTTGGCTGTGAAGTTTGTTGCGTGATTTTACAGAATGATTTACGATCGCAGTGCTCCTATTTTATATCATTTTATTTTCAGTTAGGTTTAATTAACCAAAAAGAACCTGGCGATGATATTCAACTCATTTACTTTTCTGCTGTTTTTTCCTGTGGTAACGGCTTTATATTTTCTGGTGCCTCATAAATTTAGGTGGCTGCTGCTGCTTATAGCAAGCTGCTATTTTTATATGTTCTTTAAAGCTATTTATATCCTCATCCTGTTTTTTACAATAATTATCGACTATACCGCGGGCATTTACCTGGAAAAAGTTAGTGACCCTAAGAAGAAGAAGCTTTTGTTAATATTAAGCCTTACGGCAAATATTGGCGTACTGGCTGTATTTAAGTATTTTAATTTTTTTAATGCCAATTTATCGGGATTGCTATACTGGATGGGGTACACTAACCCGATTCCGTTTTTACAGATCCTGCTTCCGATAGGGTTGTCATTTCACACTTTTCAGGCCATGAGCTATACTATTGAAGTTTACCGGGGCCATCAAAAGGCCGAACGGCATTTCGGTATTTATGCTTTATACGTGATGTTTTATCCGCAATTAGTTGCCGGCCCTATTGAACGTCCTCAAAATCTGTTACCGCAATTTAAAACCGAACATCATTTTAATGCCCTGGATGTTTCTGAAGGGTTAAAAC
>Ga0075366_10001870_pt1 | contig 10615 bp, 8 predicted proteins | sample EndMethybrTD3031_FD_72351 | JGI IMG/M metagenome (GOLD analysis project Ga0075366, IMG submission 72351) | Populus endosphere microbial communities from Tennessee, USA - Endosphere MetaG P. TD hybrid TD303-1 | ecosystem: Host-associated > Plants > Roots > Endosphere | place: USA: Tennessee... | reverse complement strand
GGTGCGCTGCTCGTGTTCGACGAAACCATCACGGGCTTCCGCTACGCCAATGGGGGCGCGCAGGAGCTGTTCGGTGTGACTCCGGATCTCGCCACGTTCGGCAAGGGCCTGGCCAACGGCTTCCCCGTGTCCGCGGTGGCCGGCCGCGCTGACGTCATGAAACAGATGGAGGATGTCTTCTTCTCCTTCACGTTCGGCGGCGAGGCCCTGTCGCTGGCCGCCGCCAAGGCAACGCTGCTCAAGCTCAAGCGCGAACCGGTGCTCGCGACGATCGCCGAACGCGGCCGCGAACTGACCGCCGGCTTGCGCGAGGTGATCGCCGCACGCAGGCTCGGAGAAGTGTTCTCCGTCAGTGGCCACCCGTCGTGGACATTCATGAACATCGCGGCCTCCAGCGGGCCCGTCTTCGAGATCAAGACGCTGCTGCTGCAGGAGTTGTTCGAGCGTGGCATTCTGACCATCGGCACACACAACCTGAGCTACGCCCATTCGCAGGCCGACATCCGAGCGCTTGTGGCAGCCTACGACGGCGCGATGGAAGTGGTGCAGCAAGCGTTGGAAGGTGGCGACGTGCGGGCGAAGCTGCGTTGCGAGCCTCTTCAGCCGTTGTTCAAGGTCCGTTGAGCATCGATGAACATGCGCGTTGCGATCCGGGTGGATGCCTCGATGGCCATGGGCCTCGGGCACCTGAAACGCTGCTTGTCGCTGAGCAAGGCGTTGCGCGCGCTCGGTGCCATGACCTGCTTCGTCACGCGCCCTCTCGGACTCGACACGGCCGCCCGACTCGGCGACGAAGGCCTGGCCGTGCTGCAGCTTTCCGCCATTGCCGCAGAACCGCCGGTGCCGTCGGCGGGCGATCCACCTTGCGTCGCCTGGGCCGGTGTCGACCCAGCTCGGGACGCGGAGGAGACGTGCGCCGTCCTGCTGGGCTTCGCCTCCCACTGGGATTGGATCGTCGTGGACAGCTACGCCTTTGACGCACGCTGGCACCGCTCGGTGCGCGCGGCGCTTGGTGCGCGTGTCTGTGTCATCGACGACCTGGCGGACCGCCCACTCGACTGCGATCTGATCGTGGACCACAACGTCGCGGCCGATCACCGGTCGAAGTACGCGCTGCGCGTGACTCCGGACACGCGGATCCTCGGTGGCCCGCGGTTCGCACTGCTGGATCCCGCATACGAACGTGCCGCCACGCACGACGTTCAAACCGAGGTGCGCAGCATCGGAATCTTCATGGGAGGCACCGATCCGTGGAATGCCTCCAGCGCCGCCGTTCGCGCGTGCCGCGGCGGCGCAGGGTTCGACGGTGCGATCGAGGTCGCCACGACTGCGGCAAATCCGCACCTGTCGGAACTTGCAGCGCTCCGCGAAGACGATCGGCGGCTATCGCTTGTCATCGACGCACCCGACCTGGCAGGCTTCTTCTCGCGCCATGATCTCCAGATTGGGGCAGGCGGTGGTGCCGTCTGGGAGCGTTGCTGCATCGGCGCACCGACCATCGCGATGGTGCTCGCCGACAACCATCGGGCATCGCTCGACACCCTGGCGACCACCGGTGCGGTGCGGCTGGCCGCTTCGCCTGCCGAAGCGGATCTCGGCGCAGTCGTCGCCGAATTGGTATCCGATGCGAGGGCGCGGGCCCGATTGTCGAATCACGCGCGCGAGTTGGTCGATGGCCGTGGCGCCACTCGCGTGGGGCTTGCGATGGTGTCCTCGACCCTGGCTCTGCGACCCGCCATTCAGCAGGATGCGCTTGCGCTGCTTGTCTGGCGCAACGCGGAAATCACCCGCCGTCACTTCAGGAATTCGTCCCCCATCGAACCCGAGCATCACTCCGAATGGTGGCGGCGTTGCCTTCTTTCGCCGCTGTGCCGGTTGCTGGTGGCCCGATGCGGCGACCAGGACGTCGGCGTTCTGCGCCTGGATCTCGACGCTTCCGGGACACAGGCCGAGGTGTCGTTGTACCTTGATCCGGCACTGCACGGGCTTGGGCTCGGCTCGGCGCTGCTCAAGGCGGCGCAGGCCTGGACGCTCCACAACGAGCCCGCGATCGAGCGGCTGGTCGCGGAGGTGCTGCCCGGCAACGAAGCCTCCCACGCTGCATTCCGTACGGCCGGCTTCGAGCCGGGCGGCGCCCATCACTGGATCCGGACCATGTTGCCATGACGTCTCCCGCCCGCATCGCCTTGGCGACACCCCACCCGCGCTACGACGCCCTCGAGCGAGCCCTGCGCGCTGTCCATGGCCTCGAGGTCCTGCGCGTACGCACGCCCGACGAGCTAGACGTCGAGGCTCTGGAACGTTTCACGCCGAGCCACGTGTTCTTTCCCCACTGGTCGTCGAAGATCCCGGCCAACGTCTTCGAACGATTCGAGTGCATCATCTTCCACATGACGGACGTGCCCTTCGGGCGCGGCGGCAGTCCGCTGCAGAACCTGGTGACGCGCGGGATAGAAACTACGCGGCTCAGCGCCTTGCGCTGCGTGGCCGAACTGGACGCCGGGCCGGTCTACCTGAAGCGCGACCTGTCGACGCTGGGCACCGCCGAAGAGGTATTCCTGCGCGCGGCGCGCCTGATGGAGACGATGATCGTCGACATCGTCATGCAGCGCATCCAGCCGGCTCCGCAGTCCGGCGAGACGACGATGTTTCGGCGTCGGGTGCCGGCCGACGGCAACCTGCTTCCGGCGACGAACCTCGACGTCGCACACGACTTGATCCGCATGCTCGACGGCGACGGGTATCCACCTGCCTTCCTGGAGGTGGGCAGCCTGCGCTACGAATTTACGCGCGCCTCGCACCGCGGAGGCCACCTGATCGCCGACGTGCGCATTACGTCGATCAACGCGAAGGAATCGTCGTGAACCGGGCGCTCGTCATCGCCGCCCATCCTGACGATGAAGTGCTCGGCTGCGGAGGCACCATGGCGCGCATGGCCGACGAAGGGTGGCAGGTGCACGTCCTGATCCTCGCCGAGGGCGCGACGAGCCGGGCCGCCCAGCGCAACCGATCGCAGCATACCCATGAGCTTTCCGAGCTCGAGCGTTGCGCCCATGAAGCCGGCCGCATCCTCGGCGTGCACGATGTCGAGCTCGACACATTCCCTGACAACCGGATGGACAGCGTCGACCTGCTCGACGTGATCAAGCGCGTCGAGCGCGCGGTTGAGCGTGTCCAGCCCTGGCGCGTGCTGACGCACCATGTCGGCGACGTGAACGTCGACCACAGCGTCATCCATCATGCGGTGGCCGCCGCGTGCCGCCCGCTGCCCGGATCGAGCATCAAGGAAGTTCTCTACTTCGAAGTGGCATCCAGCACGGAGTGGCGACACGCTCGGTCCTTGCCGCCGTTCGCTCCGAACCTCTTCGTCGATATCAGCACCACGCTCGATCGCAAGCTTCGAGCGCTGGAAGCCTATGCGAGCGAGATGAGGCCTTTCCCGCATGCCCGCTCCGTGCGTGCGCTGGAGCACCTCTCGCACTGGCGCGGAGCCACCGTCGGCTGCGATGCCGCCGAAGCATTCGAGATCGGCAGGCGAATCGAATGACCCAACACCCTGCAGGAGAATCCATGTTCCGCATTGCCCAACGCGACATCGGCCCGTCTTTCCGGCCCTATCTGATCGCCGAGATGTCCGGTAATCACAACCAGTCGCTGGATCGCGCGCTCGCAATCGTCGACGCAGCCGCACAGGCTGGAGCCGATGCAGTCAAGCTGCAGACCTACACCGCGGACACGATGACCCTCAATGTCCGCTCTGCCGGCTTCGTCATTGAGGACAAGGACAGCCTTTGGGCAGGTCGCCAACTCTACGACCTGTACAAGGAAGCCTACACGCCCTGGGAATGGCATGGCCCCATCATGGAGCGTGCAGCAAGCCATGGCATGCACTGCTTCAGCTCGCCCTTTGATGAAACCGCGGTTGACTTCCTCGAATCATTGAATGTGCCAGCCTACAAGATCGCTTCCTTCGAATGCACGGACCTTCCGCTCATCAAGAAGGTGGCTGGCACCGGCAAGCCGATGATCGTCTCTACCGGCATGGCATCGGTCGCGGAGATCGATGAAGCCGTGCGCACGGCCCGTGCGGCTGGCGCCAAGGACATCATTCTTCTGAAGTGCACGAGCACCTATCCGGCCACGCCCGCCAACACGAACATCCGCACGATTCCCAACATGCGCGATGCCTTTGGCTGCCAGGTTGGTCTTTCGGACCACACCATGGGGCTGGGCGTCGCAGTGGCATCGGTCGCGCTGGGTGCGACACTGATCGAAAAGCATTTCACCCTGCGTCGCGCCGACGGTGGGGTTGATTCGTCCTTCTCGCTCGAACCGGAAGAGTTCGCGCAGCTGCGCATCGAGACTGAACGTGCCTGGCAGGCGATGGGTGAGGTGACCTATGGTGGTACGCAGGCGGAGGCCAAGTCACGCGCCTTCCGCCGCACCATCTACATCAGCCAGGACGTCAAGGCTGGCGATATCCTGAATCAGGACAACGTCCGCATCGTCCGTCCCGGTTTCGGCCTGGCACCGAAGTTCATCGACATGGTGCTCGGCAAGCGAGCCAGCCGTGATCTCCCCGCCGGCACTCCCGTGCAGTGGGATCTCATCGCATGACGATGCAGGGGACCATTCGTTTCGAACACCAGGACATGGACCGCGAGAGGATTGTCGCGGAGCTGTTCTACGAGCTGGAGCATCCGCTGATATCCGGGGCTTACAAGCACGGCTTCATGCGGACGGTCTATACCTTGGCGCGTTCGCTGCTGCCGAGGATCGGGCAGTCCTCCCCCCCTCTGCCGGTGTTCAGTCCGGGGGAGACCGTCGCCATTGCGTTCTTCGAGAACGAGTACCAGGCCGTGCTCAGGAATCAGGCTGCTGCCGGGGTCGATCGAATCATCCGATTGCATCTCCAGCATCTACCGATCATCTTCAAGACCTTGGGCTGGCGCGGCACCGCGGTCGAATTGGCGTATTTCGTCAGAGCGGCCATCCGTCGCCGTGGTCTGGGCGCACTGCGCACGCTCGGCGTCCCTGCGCTTGGTTGGCTGCTTTACAACGCGCTGTGCCGGCAATGGAGCGGTGTCCGGCAGTTGCGCATCGCGACGATGAACTTGCAGCATCCTCTGTCGGTGGGCGTGGCGCACGCAGCACGGGTCTGCGGCCACCGGACACTGTATGTGGAGCACGCGAGTACCACCCTGGCCGCCTTCACGGATCGGGGCTATGAACTCCTGGTGGTCGATCTGCCTCATACCAGGGCACTTCTGGAAGGTGCAGGTGTCGCGCGCTCCCGCATCCTGCTGTTGCGAGAAGGCCCCGATCTCGTGGCCGCTCCGATCGCGGGGGCCATCCGCAGCGTGGGCCTGTGCATCAACGACCTGGACTCGATGCAAACCGTTCGCCGGGTGATCCAGACGCTGCGCGGCCTGGGCATCCGCTCCACACTCAGGGTGCACGACTCCGATCGGCGAATCGAGGCATTCCGCAGCCTCGCCAAGGAATTCGACCTGCTCTTCAGCAGCGCTCGGGAATCCCGGATCGAAGCCTTCCTGAACACCGTGGATCTCGTGGTCGCCGGCAACTCCAACGTGCTGGCGGATGCGCTTCGTGCCGGAAAGCCGGCGATTCACTATTGGGACGGCGCAGAAGACGCCTTCGACTACTACGGGCTCGTGGCGCACTACCACATTGCATTCGCGCGCAATGCCGCGCAGCTGGCCGAACTGGTCGCGCCGTCTTGTGCGCTGCATGCATCCACGCCATGAACAGAACCCCGATGAGGAACTCCCCATGCAACCGATAGAAGTCCGCCGAGAGAACGGCAAGTACCGACTGGACCTCGTCCGACAAGCCATTCGAACCCATGGCATCGTGGTACTCAAGGGGCTTCTTCCGAAGGAGACGCAAGCCCCGTTGCGGCAACTGCTGGAAAGCAAGGTCGGCGAAGGGCAGCGGCAAGCCGCGGTGATGCGCTTGACCGATTTCCCCAAGGCGGACTTCCTGCTCGGGGATGTTCTTTCAGTGCGTGACCTGGAGCCGTATCGCTTCATCTTCTTTCAGACCGAAGCCCTCGAAGCGGTCAAGGCGATCCTTGAGACCCGCGAGTTGGTCTACTGGGGCGACTCGTCCATCCAGTTCGGGGAGGCTGCCCGCGGCTTTCACAAGGACAACGTCAACCGCAACGATGGAACCCACGACGATTGGACGCGCGACTACGAACTGGTGCGCTGCGGCTTCTATTTCCAGGACCACGTCGATCATTCCGGCGGGCTGAAGGTGAGGCTCGGTTCGCACAACATCCCGAATCATCTCGACGGCCGCATGGCCGACATGTCGACCGAGTATGGCGATCTCGTGATATGGAACATGCGCCTGACGCACAGCGGCAACAACAAGCGCCTTCGCCTGCCGTTGAAACTGCCCCTGCATCCTCGACTGGAGGAGAAGCTGCCGACGTTCATGGCAGCCCCGGAGCAAGCGCGTCGCATCGCGACGTTCTGCTCTTTCGGCAAGGCTGGGACGCATCTCGACAACTACATCGACAAGATGAATGCCAGGGAGAAGGACTACAAACCCTATTTGCAGTTCGCCCGCAAGTCTGCGGAGGCTGAACCCATGCTCTCGCAATGGGAGGTCAAGTTCCGCCAGCCCAATTCCTACTATGGCGAGTTCGACTGAAACGCGAAGCCGCAGCCGATGAACACCGGCACGTTGGCGCAGCTACTTCCGCAGCATCCGGGCTCTCCGTTTGGCACAGTTCCTCCTCCTCAAATACCTGAGCCTTGCGTTGACGGCCTCTCGTTCGCTGATCCTCGCGGCGGTGATGGGTCCGCAGAGCTACGGCATCCTGGGCACGCTGATCGTGGTTCAGCAGTACCTGAGCTACGCCGCCCTGGGCATGCGCGAAGGCCTGACGGTCCGACTCGCACAGCCCCTGCGGCCGCAAGAAACCCCTGCCAGCATCCACAGCTCTGCCCTGGCCTGGGGCTTGGGGGTCGGCATCGCGATCGTCGCCACGATTCTCGCGGTGAGCCTCTGGCATCGCCCGCTCGGGGTCGAATGGCTGTGGGTGGGGCTGATCTCGATGCTGAGCATCCTGAACGAGATCCTGATCAACATCCATCGCGACCAGGGCCGATTGAGGAAGGTGGCGCTGCTGGAACTCGCCTACAACGCCTTTCCGCTGGCCTGCGTGCTGTACCTTCAACGCGACGTCTCCACGCTCGTGGTGCTGCAGGCGATGGCCGCAGGCTTGCTCGTCAGCGTTCTCGCCTACCTGCGTGGGCTTTCCGGCATCGGGCCACGCCACGTCGACAAACGCCTGATCGCCCATCTGCTGGTGCTCGGCATCCCCCTGGCGATCGCTTCGTTCTTCTCGGCATCGGTCACCTCCATCTACGTGCTGGTGGCGAACGCCATGCACCTGGGAAGCTCGATCGGCCTGATCGCGTTCGCGAACAGCATTTGCAGCATCGTCCTGTTCGGTTCGAACATGGTGGCCTGGGCGGCCACCAGCAAGTCGATGCGAGGCCTGGTGGCCATCGAGTCGCAGGCCGCCGACATCCGCAATCGCCGACTGAGCGTGTTCTTCCGTCTCGCCACGCTGGCTTCGGTTCTGGCCATCGTCCTGTCGAGCTGCGTATTCGACCTTCTGCTGCCGGCGTATCGCGGCGCAGAACGTTACGCGCTGTTCTTCTGCCTGCTTCAGGCGAGCAGCCTGCTCCTGTATGTCGAGCTGAATTTCCTTGCCGTGCATGCCAAGTCGCTGATGGTCGCGTTCGGCTACGGGGCGGTGCTGGGCATCACGCTGCTGGTGTACTTCGTCGTTCCCGGCATCGGGTTGCTGGCCCTGGTGACCGTGGGCATCGTGCTGTCTGCCGGCCTGGCGGTGCTCTGCGTGCTCTACTGCCGCAAGCTCGGCATGCGCGCCGTGCAAGGTTTCAAGCCGCAGATGGCATTCCTTGCATTTCCCTCCCTGTGCGCGTTCGCCATGCACCTGACGGGCCTGGCCGGAGCGGCCGGCGTGGTTGCCATCTACCTGGCGCTGGCCCTGCATGCCCTTCGGGCGTCGTTGTCGAGGACGCCGGCACCATGAGTTTCCTTGTCCAGGTGCCGAGCGCATGAGCGACGCAGCCCCCATCCTGTACTGGACGATCCTGGCCACCGGCACGGCCATGACCTGGTGGTACGTGGCCCATGCGCACATCGGCTGGAGCAATGCCGCTTCGTGGGTGCTTCTGACGATGGCGCACGGGTTGATCTTCAAGCCCCTGTTCGTCGCATTCGAGTATCCGAGCATCGAACTCATCGAGTTGACGCTGCTGCAGAAGATCACGCTGGATGAGTACTGGATCGGCGGCCTGCTCTCACTGGCTCCCTACGCGCTGTTCGCGGTCTGCATGCTGACGGCGGGGCAGTACCACCGTCGGCCCCCGATGCGCCCGATCACGAAGCGGGCCGTCTCCTTCAGCGAAGGCGCGCTGTATGCCATCCTTGCGATCGCCGTGGCGGGATTGGTCGGATTCCTGATGCAGTTTCCGCAGTTGCTCGAGTCCGCGAACAAGAACTCCATCGCGACGACGGACATTGCGGACTACAACAGCGGCGGCATCTGGCGCTCGATGATCGAGCTGGCCTACGTCGTGTCCTTGTGCGCGATGCTCAACGCCAGCCGGCCGGCGGTTCGCCGGCGCAACCTGGCACTGGCCGTTGTCTCCGCCCTGCTGTGGCTGTCCTTCTGCCTGCTGAGCGACCAGCGGGGTCTCGTCATCTTCTCCGTCGTGACCTTCCTGCTGGCATACGCCAGGTTCATCGAGCCCGTGCCACGACGCGTGATCACCGCCATCGGCATTGCGCTCGTCTGTGCAGTCATCGGCAAGACGGTGCTGCGCCTGCAGGCGGAATCGGATGGCGCCCAGGCCGACGCAGCGCTCGTCGCCGCCAATTTCATTGGCCAGAACCTGATTGAAAACGGCAAGACGGCTTCGGTCGTGAAGGCGGTCCCCGACAGGCTGGACTTCCAGTTCGGCAAGACCTACCTGGATGCGGTTCTGATCCTGATCCCGCGCTCGCTCTATCCCGACAAGACCACGGTCAACCTGGACACCGTCATCGGCAACAAGGTCTTCGAATGCGATGCGTTCGGCGCCTGCGGCGTGCCGCCCGGCTTCGTCGCCGAGTCGTATCTCAACTTCGGGCCACTCGGCGTCATGGTGTTCGCCGCGCTCTACGGCCTGTTGATCGGCAAGGTCGACGCGCGTTTTCGCAAGACCGGCAAGGGCGGTCTGTTCGACCTGTTCTACCTCTACTCCTTCATCTATTGCGGCATGGCGATCCTCGGCAGTGGCATGTCGGGCGTCATCACCCAGGTCATCACGCAGAGCGCCGAGCTGACACTCATCTGGTTGATCGCCGGGCGCAGAACCGGGGTACGCCGCAAAATCGTCCCGGGTGGAGCACACACGCCCCCGGGTTCCGCCGCTGCCAAGACCGCTGCCTGAAGCCTCATGTCCACGCTGAACTCCGAGCTCTCCCTGCACCAGGGCGCCGCCGCCAGGGCAGCGACTGCGATGACTCAGGCCTATCGGCCCGACATCGACGGCATGCGCGCGGTGGCCGTGCTGGCCGTGGTCGGCTTTCACTCCTTCCCGAATTTCATCCTCGGCGGCTTCGTCGGGGTGGACGTTTTCTTCGTCATTTCGGGCTACCTGATCACGAAGATGCTGCTGGCTTCCGCACGCGGCGGCGGGATCGATCTGCGCGACTTCTACCGCCGGCGAGTGCGGCGGATCCTGCCGGCGCTGCTGGTCGTCCTGGCGGCTTGCGCCATCGCCGCCTGGCTGGTCTTGCTCAGTGACGAGTTCAAGCAATTGGGCCGGCATCTGCTGGGCGGCACCCTGTTCGCCTCCAATGCAGTGCTCTGGCAGGAGTCGGGCTACTTCGACAGGCCCTCCGAGGCCAAGCCGCTGCTGCACCTGTGGTCGCTGGGCATCGAGGAACAGTTCTACATCGTCTTTCCGCTCGTCCTGCTGGCTTGCCTGCGTTGGCGCCTGCGTGAAGGGCGGGTCATGCTGGCGATGGCCGTGGCATCGCTGGCCTGCTGCATCGCGCTCACCGGAATGGACCGCATCGGATCGTTCTATTCGCCGCTGACACGCTTCTGGGAACTGTTGGCCGGAAGCCTGCTGGCGTACATGGCAGGCCATGCGGCGATCGCCCACCCGCACACCCCCGGTGAGCGCTCATGGCGAGGTCGGCGAGACAGCCTCATCAGTGTCACCGGTGCTGCACTGATGGGCGCATCGATGCTCACCTACGATGGCGCCATGGCCTATCCCGGCATGTGGGCGGTGTTGCCCGTGGCCGGTACCGCCCTGCTGATCGCCGCAGGCCCCGGTGCGCTGCTCAATCGCAGGGTGCTGTCGATGCCGTGGCTGGTGGGGATCGGACGCATCAGCTACCCGCTCTACCTGTGGCATTGGCCGTTGCTGAAGTTCCTCTCGATCACCCAGGGCGAACTGAGCAGCGCTCAGTGGCGCATCGGGATCATCGGGCTTTCCTTCGTGCTGGCGTGGCTGACCTACCGGTTCATCGAGCGCCCCATCCGCCAGCA
>Ga0075366_10001869_pt1 | contig 10616 bp, 9 predicted proteins | sample EndMethybrTD3031_FD_72351 | JGI IMG/M metagenome (GOLD analysis project Ga0075366, IMG submission 72351) | Populus endosphere microbial communities from Tennessee, USA - Endosphere MetaG P. TD hybrid TD303-1 | ecosystem: Host-associated > Plants > Roots > Endosphere | place: USA: Tennessee... | reverse complement strand
TTCTTCATCTGCGGCTTGGTGATGTGGAACCAGAGCTTCACCACCAGCACGCCCTCGGCCGAGAGCATGCGTTCGAGGCGGCGGATGCGGTCGAGCTCGCGCCCGAACGCGGCCTTGCCGAGCTTGCCGCGCGTGCGGTCGACGATCGCGTCGGTGTACCAGGACCCGAAGTAGATCCCGATCTTCCCCTTGGGCGGCAGCGCCTGCCAGTAGCGCCACATCACCGGGCGGCCCTTGTCGGCGGGGCCGGGCTTGCCGAAGGCGTGGGCGCGCAGGTGGCGCGGATCCATCCACTCGTTGAACAGGTTCACGGTCTCGCCCTTGCCCGCGCCCTCGACGCCGCTCACGATCAGCAGCACCGGGAACTTGCCCCCCTCCAGCAGCTTGTACTGGGCTTCGAGCAAGGCCTGGCGCAGCTTCGGCTCCTCGCGCTTGTAGCGATCCTTCGACAGCTTGTGGCCGATTTCCGCGGTCTCGAACATGGTCAGCTCCAGAATTGTTTGGATGTCGTGAGGCGTTCGACGCGTGCCTCGGCGGTGTGCGAATCGCCTTCGATGCGGGCTGCAAGGTAGCCGCGGGCGAACGCGGCGAAATCGGCGGGCGGGTCGAGACCGGCCAGGAGCCGCGCGGCCGTCGCCGCGTCGTTGGACGTGCCGAGGACATCCTGCAGGTCCGCGAGCTCGGCCAGGTAGCGCTCGACGCGCTTCGGCTTGAAGAGGGAGGCGAAGCCGTCGACGGCGTAGCGAAGGCGCTTGGCGTCGATGCGCACCGCGTGGCGCTCCTCGGGCGTGCGCTGCGCGAGGCCCTGGGCATCGGCGATGAGCCGGCGGTGGCGTTTGCGCGCGAGGCGGGTTGCGAACTCCACGAGCGGGGTTGCCGCTCCGACGGTGCCGCGAGCCGGCTCCGAAAGCCACTTGGCGAGGTCGAGCACGAGGCCGGTGAAGCGTTTCGCGAGCAGCGCCGAGCGCGCCCGTTCGAGCGCCTTCTTGCGCGGCACCGCGGCGCGCCGGGCGAGGCGCTGCTTCACGGCCGGATCGCCGAAGGCCCGCGCGAGCGCCGGCAGCGTCTCCGTGGCGAAGACATCCCAGTCGCGCGCCTCGCCGAGCGTGCGGGCGAGATCGCCGAGATCCGCGCGCCAGGTCTCCGCCTCGGGGGGCAGCGCCTCGCGGAAGATCCGCAGCGCCGAGCGCATGCGCCGCAGTCCCACGCGCGCCTGGTGCACGAATTCGGGGTCGTCGGTGGCGAGCACACCTTCCTCGTTGGCGAGGAGCTGGTCGAGGCTCGCGCCCACCAGGGCGCGCGCGGCCGCTTCGATGCTCATGGCGGAATCGAGCGCCACGCGCCGGGACCGGGCGGGCTGGAGTCCCTCGCCGTGGAGGAGCCGGTAGCCGCGTTCGGCCTTCGTGACCGCGCTGGGCCGCAGCACGACCTCGGCCGCGAGGGCGCGTGCGAATTCGAAGGCCACGGCGCGATCGCCCTCGAGGAGCTCGATCTCCACTTCGCAGACCGGGTCGGAGGTGTCGCCCGCGGAAGCCTGGCCGCGATCGAGCGCGACTTCGACGCGCGTGCCGGGCGCGGGCTCGATGTCCCAGGTCTCGCGCTGGAACTCGACCGTGAACGCCGGCCGCAGCCGGTCGCCGACGCCGTCGGCGGCCCCGTCCAGCATCGTTCCGTCGAGGGCCGTGAGGTCGATCGTGGCATCGGGCCGCGACGTTTCCCACTCGTGGCGCTGGTGCAAGCCGCCGGTGCCGCTCTCGCCGCCCTTCAGGGTCTGCGTCCAGGTGCGGCCCGACTTGCGCAGGCGCAGCGCCATGCCCGCCTTCTGCAGCTCGCAATCGGGCGTGTCGTAGTAGATGCTGGTCAGCTTGCGGCGCGTGGGCCGCACGCCGGAAAGGGGCGTGGAGCGGCGGAAGGCCGCCACGTCGGCGGGCGAGAGCGAGAGCTTGAGCTCGATCTCGGTGGCCATGCCTAGAGGGACGTCCGCGCCTGCCAGAGCTCGGGGAACAGCACGGCCTCCACCATGCGCCGGAGATACCCAACGCCCGAGGTGCCGCCCGTGCCGCGCTTGAAGCCGATCACGCGCTCGACCGTCGTCGCGTGGCGGAAGCGCCATTGGCGGAAGGTGTCCTCGAGGTCGACCAGCTTCTCGGCGAGCTCGTAGAGGTCCCAGTTGTCGCCGGTGGACTTGTAGACGTCGACCCAGGCGCGCAACACCGATTCGTCGAAGGCGTGCGAGATGCTCCAGTCGCGCTCGGCCACGGCGCGGTCGATCGCGAAGCCGCGGCGGGCGAGCAGGCGGATCGCCTCGTCGTAGATCGACGGCTCGGCGAGCAGTGCCTCGAGGGGGCCGTGCAGGTCGTCGCGATGGCGGTGGGGCGACATCTTGACCGTGTCCTTGTTGCCGAGCAGGAACTCGATCATCCGGTACTGGTACGACTGGAAGCCGGAGGAGCTGCCGAGCGCGCCGCGGAAGGCCGAGTATTCGGCGGGCGTGAGGGTCGAGAGCACGTCCCAGGACTGGTTCAGCTGGGCCATGATGCGCGCGACCCGCGAAAGCATCTTGAAGGCCGAGGAAAGATCGTCGCCCCGGATCGCCGAGCGCGCCGCGCGAAGCTCGTGGAGCATGAGCTTCATCCACAGCTCCGTCGTCTGGTGCTGGACGATGAAGAGCATCTCGTTGTGGTCGGCCGAGCGCGGCGCCTGCGCGGCGAGCAGGCTGTCTAACCGGAGGTAGTCGCCATAGCTCATGGCGCCCGCGAAATCGAGGCGCGCGCCGTCGGCGGGGGAATCGGGGGTCTGCGACATGGGTGTTTGCTATGATGCCCGAATCCCTCGAGGCGCACGGCCCACCCTATGCACGCCACGCTTCCGCTCCTTGCCCGATCCGACTTTCCCGCGTTGCGGCGCAACGCCCTGGAGATCGTCCAGGTGAATGTCGGGTACGTGTGCAACCAGTCGTGCCTGCACTGCCACGTGAACGCGGGCCCGACACGCACGGAAACGATGTCCCTCGAGATCGCCGACCAGGTGCTGGCCTACCTCGCCGCGAGCGGCGCGGGCACGCTGGACATCACCGGCGGCGCCCCCGAGATGAACTCGGTGTTCCGCCACCTCGTCACCGGCGCCCGCAAGCTCGGCGTCAAGGTGATGGACCGCTGCAACCTCACCATCCTCTTCGAGCCCGGCCACGAGGACCTGGCCGCGTTCCTCGCCGAAAACCGCGTCGAGATCGTCGCGTCGCTGCCGTGCTACACCGAGGAGCTGGTCGACCGCCAGCGCGGCAAGGGCGTCTACGAGAAGAGTGTCCGCGCGATCCGCGTGCTGAACGAGCTGGGCTATGGCCAACCCGGCAGCGGGCTCGAGCTGAACCTCGTCTACAACCCGCAGGGCCCCAGCCTGCCGCCGGCGCAGGAGAAGCTCGAGGCCGACTACAAGCGCATCCTCGGCGAGCACTTCGGCATCGTCTTCAACCGCCTCTTCACGCTCGCCAACATGCCGATCCAGCGCTTCGGCTCCACGCTGGTGACGAAGGGGCAGTTCAACACGTACATGGACCTGCTGCGCGGCGCCCACCGCGACGAGAACCTCGGCACCGTGATGTGCCGCAACCTCGTCTCGATCGACTACCTGGGCTACCTGTACGACTGCGACTTCAACCAGATGCTGGGCCTGCCGCTGGTGCGCGCCGGCCACAAGCGCGTCCACGTGCGCGACACGATGGGCGAAGACCTCTCCGGCAACCCGATCGTCGTACGCGATCACTGCTTCGGCTGCACGGCGGGGCAAGGCTCGAGCTGCGGCGGGGCACTGGCCTGACATGGCCGCGTCTCCCATCGCGCTCGGCATCGAGCGGGACGAGCGTCCCGGCCGCGCCTGCCCGCAGGACTACCGCTATCCGCCCCGATCGTTCGATCGCGCCCCCGAGCTCGAGTGCGAAACGCTCTACGTGGCCGGCGGCCTGTACGGCAACGTCGAGGCGCTCGATGCGCTGCTCGCGATGGTCGCGGCCGAGCCCGGCGCGCGCCTCGCCTTCAACGGCGACTTCCACTGGTTCGACGTGGCGCCCGCGGATTTCGAATACGTGGCGCGAACGGTGCTCGCGCACGCGGCCACGCGCGGCAACGTCGAGACCGAAGTGGCGCACGAAGCCAGCGGCGCGGGCTGCGGCTGCGCCTATCCCGCCGAGGTGAGCGATGAGGAAGTCGATCGCTCCAACCGGATCCTCGATGCGCTGCGGGAGACCTCGCGGCTGTTCCCGGACCTTCGCAGGCGGCAGGGCGAGCTGCCGATGACCCTCGTGGCGCAAGTCGGCGATGCGCGCGTGGGCCTCGTGCACGGCGACGCCGCGTCGCTCGCCGGCTGGGGCTTCGCCCAGGACCAGCTCGACAACCCGCGCAAGGCCCGCTGGCTGGAGGGCGTGTTCGCCGAATCGAAGATCGACATCTTCGCCAGCAGCCACACCTGCCTGCCGGCCTGCCGCGCCTTCCCGTTCGGCGCCGTCATCAACAACGGCGCGGCCGGCATGCCGAATTTCTCCGGAACGAGCCACGGGGTCGTCACGCGCATCGCCCGCAGCCCCGCTCCGGCGCAAGCGCTGTACGGGGTGCACGTGCGCGGCGTCCACGTCGACGCGCTCGCCCTGCCGTTCGACCAACGCCTCTGGAACACGCGCTTCCTCGAGGCGTGGCCCGAAGGCTCGCCGGCCCACGAATCCTATTACCGCCGTATCGCACACGGCCCGAGTTTCACGAAGCAGCAAGCCGCGCCCCACGCGGCCTCAGGGAGGAAAAAATGAAAACGAAAAAACCCGCGAAGAAGACAGCTGCTGCCGCACCCGGCGCCATTCCGATGACCTCGAGGAAGACGGCGAGCCAGGTGAAGCGCATCAACCTTGCGCTGCAGGGCGGAGGATCCCACGGAGCGTTCGCGTGGGGAATCATGGACGCGATGCTCGCCGACGGGCGGCTCGAGGTCGAGGGCATCTCCGGCACCAGCGCCGGCTCGGTGAACGCCGTGCTCGTGGCCTACGGGTACCTGCTGAACGGCCCCGAAGGCGCGCGCGAGATGCTGGAGAAGTTCTGGCGCACGCTCTCCGAGCAACGCGCGGGCTTCAACTCGCCCGAGTCGTTCAAGGTCTTCAAGATGATGACGGGCACCATGTCGCCCTACCAGTGGAACCCGTACAACTGGAACCCGTTCCGCGCGACCATCGAGAAGGTCGTCGACTTCGAGCGGCTGCGCCAGGACAAGAACGGCGTGAAGCTCTTCCTCGCGGCGACCAACGTCGAGACCGGCAAGGCGCGCATCTTCACCAACGAGGAGATCACGCCCGACGTGGTGATGGCGTCGTCCTGCCTGCCTTTCCTCTTCCAGGCGGTGGAGATCGAGGGCCAGTTCTACTGGGACGGCGGGTACATGGGCAACCCCGTGCTCTACCCGCTCTTCTATCACACCGATTCGCGCGACGTGATCATCCTGCACATCAACCCGATCTACCGACCGGGCGTGCCGCGCACCGCGCCGGAGATCGAGAACCGCCTGAACGAGCTCACGTTCAACTCCGCGCTGATCAAGGAGTTCCGCGCCATCGCCTTCGTGGGCAAGATGCTCGAGGACGGCTGGCTCAAGCCCGAGTTCGCCTCGAAGGTGAAGAACGTCCTCATCCACTCCATCCGCGCCGACAAGGCGCTGAAGGACCTGGGCGTGGCGAGCAAGTTCTCGACCGACATGCGCTTCCTCATGGACCTCTGCGAAAGGGGCCGCAAGGAATCGACGGAATGGCTCGACGCGCACTTCAAGGACCTCGGGAAGCAATCCAGCGTCGACCTGAGGGCCGAGTTCCTCTAGCCGTCCCGCCACCCAAGGAGCGTTCGTGAAAGCCGGCAAGATCGTCGTGTTCGTCGTGCTGCTGGCCGGGATCGGCGCGTTCTTCGCGTTCGACCTGAAGCAGTACTTCTCCATCGAGTACTTCCAGCAGCAGCGCGCCGCCCTCGAGGCCTACCGCGACGCGCATCCCGCGCAGATGATGGCGGCGTTCTTCGGCGTGTACGTGCTGGTGACGGGCCTGTCGCTTCCGGGCGCGGCCATCCTCACGCTCGTGGCCGGGGCGCTCTTCGGCCTGCTCTGGGGCGTGGTGCTCGTCTCCTTCGCGTCCACGATCGGCGCCACGGCCGCCTTCCTCGCCTCGCGCTACCTGCTGCGCGACTGGGTGCAGGGCAAGTTCGGCGACAAGCTGAAGACCATCAACGAGGGCGTGGAGCGCGAGGGCGCGTTCTACCTCTTCGCGCTGCGCCTCGTGCCCGCATTCCCGTTCTTCCTGATCAACCTCGTGATGGGCCTCACGAAGATGCCCACGCGCACCTACTTCTGGGTGAGCCAGCTCGGCATGTTCGCCGGCACGGTCGTGTACGTGTATGCCGGCACGCAGCTGGGCCAGTTCAAGATCACCGCGGGCCTCATCGCGGCGTTCGTGGCGCTCGGCGTCTTCCCGCTGGTGGCCAAGCGGGTGCTCGACGGCCTGAAGGCCCGCAAGGTGTACGCGAAGTGGACGCGCCCGGCCTCGTACGACCGCAACATGGTCGTGATCGGCGGCGGCTCCGCGGGCCTGGTCACGGCCTACATTGCCGCGGCGGTGAAGGCAAAGGTCACGCTGGTCGAGCGCCACAAGATGGGCGGCGATTGCCTCAACACCGGCTGCGTGCCCTCGAAGGCGATCATCAAGACCGCCAAGCTGCTGAACCAGATCAAGCACTCGAAGGACTACGGCGTGAAGAGCGCGTCGGCGGAGTTCGATTTCGCCGAGGCGATGGAGCGCGTGCAGAAAGTGGTGGCCGAGGTCGAGCCGCACGATTCGGTGGCGCGCTACACGGGCCTGGGCGTCGAGGTGCTGAAGGGCACGGCGAAGATCACCTCGCCCTGGACCGTCGAGGTCACGCTGAACGACGGCGGCAAGCAGGTGCTCACGACGAAGAACATCACCATCGCCACGGGAGCGCGCCCCTTCATCCCGCCGATCCCGGGGCTGCGCGAATCGAACCCGCTGCACTCGGACAATGTCTGGGAGATCCGCAAGCAGCCGAAGCGCCTCGTGGTGCTGGGCGGCGGCCCCATCGGCAGCGAGCTCGCGCAGGCCTTCGCGCGCCTCGGCTCCAAGGTGACGCAGATCGAGATGCTGCCGCGCATCATGAGCAAGGAGGACCCGGAGTTCTCCGAGATGGTCATGAAGCGCTTCCGCGAGGACGGCATCGATGTCCTCGTCGAGCACAAGGCGAAGGAAGTGCGTGTCGAGGGTAGCGAGAAGATCGTCGTGGTCGAGCACCAGGGCGCCGAGAAGCGCATCGCCTGCGACGAGATCCTCTGCGCCGTGGGCCGCGCGGCCAACACGCAGGGCTTCGGCCTCGAGGAGCTGGGCATCCCCGTCACCAAGCAGAAGACCGTGGAGGTGAACGAATACCTCCAGGCCCACTACCCGAATATCTACGCCTGCGGCGATGCGATCGGCCCGTACCAGTTCACGCACACGGCTTCGCACACGGCCTGGTATTGCGCGGTGAACGGCCTCTTCGGCCGCTTCAAGAAATTCAAGGTCGACTACTCGGTCATCCCCTGGGCCACGTTCACCGACCCGGAAGTCGCGCGGGTGGGCCTCTCCGAGACGGAAGCCAAGGAGAAAGGCGTCAAGTACGACGTCTTCACCTATGGCATCGACGACCTCGACCGCGCCATCGCCGACAGCGAGAACCATGGCCTGGTGAAGGTCCTCACGGCGCAGGGCAGCGACAAGATCCTCGGCTGCACCATCGCGGGCGCCAACGCCGGCGAGATCATCATCGAGTTCGTGACGGCCATGAAGTACGGCATCGGCCTGAACAAGATCCTCGGCACGATCCACATCTATCCGACCTACGCGGAGTCGAACAAGTACGCCGCCGGCATCTGGAAGCGTTCGACGGTCACGAAGGGCCAGATGGAAGTGGCCACGGCCTTCAACGACTGGTCGCGCGGCGCCGGTGGACTGGGAACCGTGATCTCCAAGGTCCTGTCGATGTCGAGCAACAAGGAGCGCTACTACCCATGAAGACCCTGATCCGATTCGCCGCCCTTTTGTTTGCCGTCGTCGCCACGAGCGCCTTCGCGCAGCTCGATCAAACGCACAAGGCCTGGGACGACCTCCTCAAGAAGCACGTGAAATACGTGCAGAACGGCAACGCCTCGCGCGTGGACTACGCCGGGTTCGCCAAGGACCGCGCCGCGCTGAAGACGGTGCTGGACAGCTACTCGGCCATGCCGAAGGCCGAGTTCGACAAGTGGCCCAAGCCCGCCCAGCAGGCGTTCCTCATCAATGCCTACAACGCATACACGGTGGAGCTGATCCTCACCAAGTACCCGGACCTGAAGTCGATCCGGGACCTCGGCAGCTTCGTGTCGAAACCGTGGAGCAAGAAGTTCTTCACGCTCTTCGGCCAGGAGACGAACCTCGACAACATCGAGCACGACATGCTCCGCAAGGAGGGCGTCTACGACGATCCGCGCGTCCACGTCGCCGTGGTTTGCGCCTCGATCGGCTGCCCGATGCTGAGGAACGAGGCCTTCACCGCGGGCAACCTCGAAGCCTCGCTCGAAGACGGCATGAAGCGCTTCCTGTCCGACCGCACCCGCAATCGCTTCAACGCGTCGTCGAAGAAGCTCGAGATCTCGAAGATCTTCGACTGGTACGGCAAGGACTTCGAGAAGGGCCACAAGGGCTTTGCCTCGGTGAAGGCGACGATGGCGAAGTACGCCGACCAGCTCGCCGACGCCCCCGCCGACCGCGCGCTGGTGAGGGAGCAGAAGGCCGACGTCACCTTCCTCGAGTACGACTGGTCGCTCAACGACTCGAAGTGATGGATGGCGCCTGACTCCGTTCGTCTCTCGATCGTCATCCCCACGCTCGACGAAGCCGCCTCGATCGGCGCTTGCCTCGCACGCCTGCAGGCGATGCGCGCGGAGGGCGCGGAGGTGATCGTCGTCGACGGCGGAAGCGGGGACGGCACGCGCGAGGCGGCTGCGCCCTTCGCGGACCGGGTGATCGAGGCGCCACGCGGCCGCGCCTCGCAGATGAACGCAGGCGCGCGCGCGAGCACCGGCGACGTGCTGCTCTTTCTCCACGCTGACACCATCCTTCCCGGCAGCGCCCCGCTGGCCCTATCCTCCGGGTTGGAGGGACGCGGACGGGCCTGGGGCCGGTTCGATGTCCGCATCGATGGCGAACATCCCTTGCTCCCCGTGGTCGCATTCTTCATGAACCTTCGCTCGCGCCTGACCGGCATCGCCACCGGAGATCAGGCGATCTTCGTGCGCCGCGCGGCCTTCGAGCAGGTGGGCGGCTTTCCCGCGATTCCCCTCATGGAGGACGTCGCGATCACGAAGGCGTTGAAGCGCGTCTCGCCACCCGCATGCCTGCACGAGCGTGTCGTCACCTCCGGCCGGCGCTGGGAGAAGCGCGGCACCCTTCGCACCATCCTCCTCATGTGGCGCCTGCGGCTCGCCTATGCGCTCGGCGCCGATCCGGCACGGCTCGCGCAACGCTATGACGGCCGCGCCGCCTGAGGCGCGCGCCCGCGTCGCGGTCTTCGCCAAGGCGCCGGTGCCGGGGCAGGTGAAGACCCGGCTCGCCACGCTCCTGGGCGCCGACGGTGCGGCCGCGCTCCACGCCGGTCTCGTGCGGCGGGCGCTTTCCACCGCCGTGGAGTCGCGCCTGGGTCCCGTCGAGCTGTGGTGCGCGCCGGATGCGACCCATTCCTTCTTCGGCCGCTGCGCCGAGCAGTTCGGCGCCACGCTGCACGCGCAGGCCGGCGAGGACCTGGGGGCTCGCATGGCCGCCGCCTTCGCGCACGGCCTCGCGGCGGGCGACCGCGTCGTGCTGATCGGCAGCGACTGTCCCGTGCTCAAGCCGCAGGACCTGCGGGATGCGGCCCTCGCGGTCGCCGCGCACGACGTAGCGCTCGCACCCGCCGAGGACGGCGGCTATGTGCTGGTCGCGCTTTCGCGCGCGCTGCCGGGACTCTTCGAGGGCGTCTCGTGGGGCACCGCGGCCGTGATGGCCCAGACGCGCACGCGCATCGCCGAGTTGGGCGTCACGTGGAAGGAGCTCCCGATGCGCTGGGACGTCGATCGCCCCGAGGATTTCGCGCGGCTGCAGATCGAGGGCCGGCTGCCCGAGGTCCTGTCGTGACGCTCCGGGTCTTCGCGTTCGTCTTGCTCGGGTTGGCCGCTGCTTCGCTCGCGGCACACGCCCTGGGCAACGTCGACATTGCAGCCTTCTCGGCGATGGATCCCGCGCAACCGATTCCCCCGGCGTGGTACGAGATCAAGCTCACGCGCCTGAAGGCGCCGGAGTTTTCGCTGGTCCGCGACGAGGGCGCGACCGTGCTTCGTTCCCACGCGTCGTCGGCCGGGGGATCGCTCGTCCATCGCGTCGACGTCGATCCGAAGGGCAAGCCGCACCTCGCGTGGCGCTGGAAGATCGATCATGTCGTCCAGTCCGCGGACTTGAATCGCCCCGAGGGCGACGACTACGCCGCCCGTGTCTACGTGATGTTCGACCTGCCCCTGTCGGAGCTGCCGCTCGGTTTGCG
>Ga0075366_10001868_pt1 | contig 10618 bp, 13 predicted proteins | sample EndMethybrTD3031_FD_72351 | JGI IMG/M metagenome (GOLD analysis project Ga0075366, IMG submission 72351) | Populus endosphere microbial communities from Tennessee, USA - Endosphere MetaG P. TD hybrid TD303-1 | ecosystem: Host-associated > Plants > Roots > Endosphere | place: USA: Tennessee... | reverse complement strand
CGGTGCTCGGCGCGGCCGCGTTCATCATCGCGGAGAACCTGAAGATCTCGTACCTCGACGTCATCACCATGGCGGTGGTGCCGACGCTGCTCTACTACTTCTCGCTCTTCCTCATGGTCGAGCTGGACGCGCGCAAGTACGGCATGAGCCAGGCGGCGTTCCAGGTGGCCGAGAGCGCGTGGACGCTCGCGAAGCGCTACTGGTACCACTTCTTTTCCCTCGTCTCGATCGTGATCTTCATGCTGTGGGGCTTCTCGCCCACGGTGAGCGTGTTCTACGCGACGCTGACCGCGTTCCTGGTGAGCTTCTTCCGGCGCGAATCGGCGATGGGGCCGAAGCGCTTCGTGCAGGCGATGGAGGCGGGCACGACCGGCGTGCTCAACGTCGCGGCGACGTGCGCCTCGGCCGGCATCATCGTGGGCGTCGTCACGCTCACCGGCCTCGGCCTCAAGTTCTCCTCGATCATCCTGGCCTACGCCGGCCACAGCCTCGCGCTCACCGCGCTCTACACCGCGCTCATCGTGTGGATCGTGGGCCTCGCGGTGCCGGTGACGGCGTCGTACATCATCTGCGCGGTGATCGCGGCGCCGGCGATGATGACGCTCGGGGTGCCGGACTTCGCCGCGCACATGTTCATCTTCTACTACGCGCTGCTCTCGGAGGTCTCGCCGCCGACGGCGCTCTCGCCCTTCGCGGCCGCGGCGATCACCGGCGGCGATCCGTACCGGACCACGATGCAGGCGTGGAAGTACACGATGCCCGCCTTCGTGGTGCCGTTCTTCTTCGTGCTCGATCCGCTCGGCGCGGGCGTGCTCCTCAAGCCGCCCGCCGGCGCCCCCTGGACCGACGTCGCGTGGATCATCTTCCTCGGCTTCTTCGCCATCGCCGCGCTCGCCGCGGGGCTGCAGGGCTGGATGCTCAGGCGCGCGAGCTGGGTCGAGCGGGCGCTGCTGATCGCCGGCGGGCTGCTGGTGATCTCGCCGGTGAATTCCCTCGACCTCGTCGGCGTGGGGCTGGTGTTCGGCGCGGTGCTGGTGCAGCTCGTGCGCCTGCGCCTCGCGCCCGCGATCCCGTGAAGCGCAGCCGCACCGACATCCTCATCCTGGGCTCGGGCGGGGCGGGGCTCTTCGCCGCGCTGCACGCGCGCCGCGCGGCGCCGCAGCTGCAGGTCACCATCGCGGTGAAGGGCCTGCTGGGAAAGTGCGGCTGCACGCGCATGGTCCAGGGCGGATACAACGTGGCGCTCGCCGCCGGCGATTCGGTCGAGCGCCATTTCATGGACACGATCGAGGGCGGCAAGTGGCTTCCCGACCAGGACCTCGCGTGGACCCTGGTGACCAAGGCGATCGAGCGCGTGCGCGAGCTCGAGAACGAGCTCGGCTGCTTCTTCGACCGCAATCCCGACGGCACCGTCCACCAGAAGGCGTTCGCGGGCCAGACCTTCGACCGCACGGTCCACAAGGGCGACCTCACCGGCATCGAGATCATCAACCGGCTCGCCGAGCAGGCGTGGGTGAGCGGCGCCGAGCGGCTGGAGGAGCATCGGGCGGTGGAGCTGGTGCGCTCGGCCGACGGCGCGATCGCCGGCGTGCTCATGATCGACATGCGCACGGGCGAGCTCGTGTTCGTCCAGGCGCGCGCGGTGCTGCTCGCCACCGGCGGCGGACCGACGATGTACCGCTTCCACACGCCCTCGGGCGACAAGAGCTGCGACGGCCTCGCGATGGCGTTGCGCGCGGGCCTCACGCTGCGCGACATGGAGATGGTCCAGTTCCATCCCACGGGACTGCTCGCGGGGCCGGGGACGCGCATGACCGGCACGGTGCTCGAGGAAGGGTTGCGCGGCGCGGGCGGTTACCTGCTCGACGGCGCGCAGCGCCGCTTCATGGAGGACTACGACCCGCGCGGCGAGCGCGCCACGCGCGACGTGGTCTCGCGCGCGATCTTCGCGGAGATGCGCGCCGGGCGCGGCACGCCCCACGGCGGCGTCTACCTCGCGATGGCGCACCTCGGCCCGAAGGAAGTCGCGCGCCAGTTCAAGGGCATGGTCGAGCGCTGCGCCGATTGCGGCTTCGACCTCGCGGGCGGCCTGGTCGAGGTCGTGCCCACGGCGCACTACATGATGGGCGGCGTCGAGTTCTCCGCCGACTGCCGCACCGCGATCGAGGGCCTCTTCGCCGCGGGCGAGGACACCGGCGGCGTGCACGGCGCCAACCGCCTCGGGGGAAACGGCGTGGCCAACTCGACCGTGTTCGGCGCGATCGCGGGCGATGCGATGGCTGCGTGGACGCCGCGCGAGGGCGAGTGGCGCGAGCCCGACCCCGCGGCGCTCGAAGCCGCGCTGGCCCGGGCGCGGCATCCCCTCGGCCGCCCGCCGGGCGACCTCGAGGCGGTGCGCGAGGCGCTCTACCAGGTCATGTGGGAGGACGTCGGCATCCTGCGCGACGCGGGCGGCCTCGCGCGCGCGGCCACGAAGCTCGCCGGCCTCGACGCCGAATTGCGCACGCTCGGCGTCGCGAGCCGCGACCTCCGCTACAATTTGACCTGGCACGACTGGTTGAACCTCGAGAGCCTGATCGCGGTGAGCGCGGCAATCTGTGCATCCGCGCAGGCCCGGACCGATTCGCGCGGCGCGCATTTCCGCGAGGATTTCCCGCACACCGGTGCGCTCGAAACGTCGGAGTACTCGCGCGTGCGCCTCGCGCGCGGATATGAAGTCGACTTCCAGCCGGTTCGATTCACCCGCGTACGCCCCGGACAAACGCTGCTCGCCGCATGACCGCCACCCGCATCGCCGCCGCCGACCTCGAGCGCCTCATGGGCGCGGCTCTGGCGCGCTCGGGCGCCACGCCCGCCATGGCGAAAGCGACGGCGGGGGCGCTGCTCGCGGCCGAGCTCGAGGGCATCGCCTCCCACGGCGCTTCGCGCATCCCGCAGTATTGCGGACACCTGCGCAACGGCCGCGCCAAGGGCGCCGCGGTCCCCGTGGTCGCGCGCGACTCGAAGGCGGCGTGCCTGGTCGACGCGAAGGGCGGGCTCGCGTTCGAGGCCTGCCACCTCGCGGGAAGCGAGGCGATGCGCCGCGCGCGAGAGTTCGGCGTGGCGTTCGTCGCGGTCACCAACAGCAACCATTTCGGCGTCGCGGCCTATCACCTCGAGCGCATCGGCCTCGGTGGGCTGGTCGGCATCGCGATGGGCAACTCGCCGGCGGCGATGCCGGCGTGGGGCGGCAAGCGCGCGCTCCTCGGGACCAACCCGATCGCGGCGGTGTTCCCGCGCCGCGAGGGCAAGCCGCTCACGATCGACCTGTCGCTCTCGGCGGTGGCGCGCGGCAAGATCATGGTGGCCGCGCGCGAGGGCAAGCCGATCCCGGAAGGCTGGGCGCTCGACGCCGAGGGCCGGCCCACGACCGATGCGAAGGCCGCGCTCGCCGGCAGCATGCTTCCCGCCGGCGGCGTGAAGGGCGCGATGCTCGCGCTCACCGTCGAGCTGCTGGTGTGCGCGCTCTCCGGCGCCGCGTTCGGATTCGAGTCCGACAGCTTCTTCACCGACGAGGGGCGCCCCACGCGCATCGGCCAGGCGTTCATCGCCATCGATCCGGGCGCGCTCGCGGGCAACGACGTCTACCTCGAGCGCGTCGAGACGCTCGTCGCCGCGATGACCGAGGATCCCGAGGTGCGGCTGCCGGGCGCGCGGCGCAACGCCCAGGCGCAGCGCGCGGCGAACGAAGGGCTCGCGATCCCGGCCGAGCTCCTCGAGCGCATCCGCGCGCTCGCCGGCGAGGCGTCCCATGCCTGATGCGTTCGACGCGTGCCTGCGCACGCCCTTCGCGACACTCGGCATCACCACCACCGACAAGCACCTCACGGGCGTGCGTTTCCTCGCCCCCACGGTCGCGGCGAAGGCGCCCAGGCGCAACTCGATCGCGCACCTGACTTGCGTGCAGCTGCAGGCGTACCTCGAGAATCCCGCATACGTGTTCGACCTCCCCGTGAAGCTCGCCGGCACCCACCACCGGCTGCAGGTGTGGGAGGCGATGTGCCGCATTCCCGCGGGCCAGGTTCGCAGCTACGGCGAGGTCGCCGAGGAGCTCCACTCCTCCGCGCGCGCGGTGGGCGGGGCGTGCGGCGCGAACCCGGTGCCCGTCATCGTCCCCTGCCACCGCATCATCGGGGCGAACCACACGATCGGCGGATTCATGGGCGCCAAGGGCGACGGCTTCGAGCTCGGCATCAAGCGCTGGCTGCTGGAGCATGAAGGCGCCATCTAACCAGGCGCTGCTCGACCGGTTCTCCGATGGCCTCTGGCTCAGCGACGGCCTCGCACGCAACACGCTCGAGAGCTACCGCCGCGACGTGGCGCAGTTCGCGGCGTGGCTGGGCGAATCGGGCGGCAAGGCGTTGATCGAGGCCGCGCCCGCCGACCTGCAGCGCCACCTCGCCTGGCAGGTGCAGGAGAAGCACGCGAAGCCGCGCACCACAAGCCGGCTGGTCTCGTCGCTCAAGCGCTTCTTCCAGTTCGCGCTGCGCGAGGGGTTGCGCAGCGACGATCCGGCCGCGGCGCTGGATTCGCCCAAGCTGCCGCGCTCGCTGCCCAAGTCGCTCTCGGAGGCGGAGGTGGAGCTGCTGCTGGCCGCCCCCGAAGTCGCGACCGCCCAGGGACTGCGCGACCGCGCGATGCTCGAGACCCTCTACGCGAGCGGCCTGCGGGTTTCGGAGCTGGTGACCCTCAAGACCATCCAGGTGAGCCTCGACATGGGCGTGGTGCGCGTGCTCGGCAAGGGCGCGAAGGAGCGCCTCACGCCGCTGGGCGAGGAAGCGGTCGCGTGGATCGCGCGCTACCAGCGAGAGGCGCGCCCGGAGCTGCTCGGCGCGCGCAAGTCCGACGCGCTCTTCGTGACCGCGCGCGGGGGCGCCATGACGCGACAGGCGTTCTGGGGCCTGGTGAAACGCCACGCGCTCGCCGCCGGCATCGCGCGCCCGATCTCGCCCCACACGCTGCGCCACGCGTTCGCGACGCACCTCATCAACCACGGCGCCGACCTGCGTGTCGTTCAGCTCCTGCTCGGCCACGCCGACATCTCGACCACGCAGATCTACACCCACGTCGCGCGCGAGCGGCTCAAGTCGCTGCACCGCAAGCACCACCCGCGCGGATGATCGACACCGCGCACCTGTCGCCGTGGCTCTTCCTCGTGGCGCCGATCGTGGTGATCGTCGCGTACACGGTGTTCGGACTGTCGGGCTTCGGCTCCACCGTGATCTCGGTGCCGATCCTCGCGCACTTCCTGCCGGTGTCGTACCTCGTGCCGCTGATGGCGCTGCTGGACCTCGTCTCGGCGATCCTCGTGGGCACGTCGGGGCGCGAGCACCTCTCGAAGGAAGAGCTCAAGCGGCTCATGCCGTGGATGTTCGTGGGCTTCGTGGTCGGGGTCACGGTGCTGAAGGGCGTGCCCGACGAGTACCTGCGCGGGGCCCTCGGGCTCTTCGCCGCCGCCATCGGCGCCTTCAGCATACTCAATCCCGCGCTGAGCCGGACCATCTCGGCGCTGTGGGCGATCCCGGCCGGCATCGCGGGCGGCGCGGTGGCGACGGTGTTCGGCGCCGGCGGGCCGATCTACGCGACCTACCTGTCGGGGCGTCTGCGCGACAAGAACCAGGTCCGCGCCACCATCTCGACGTTGATCTCGGTCTCCGCGTTCTCGCGCGCCGTCGTCTACGCCGTGGGCGGCCTGCTGCTGCACGCGATGATCCTCTACGGCGGCCTCGTGCTCGCGCCGTTCGTCTGGATCGGCCTCAAGATCGGGCACCGCATCCATGTCGGGCTCACGCAGGAGCAGATGCGGCGCACGGTGGGCGTGGTGGTGATGCTCACGGGGCTCTCGCTGCTCGCACGCGTGGTCTTCACATGAACACGCCCGCCACCGCGTTTCTCGCCAAGCACGGCATCTCCTATACCGAGCACGAGTTCGAGTACATCGAGCACGGCGGCACCAGCCATTCGTCCTCGTCGATGGGAGTGCCCGAGCACGAGGTGATCAAGACGCTGGTGATGGAGAACGAGCGCGCCGAACCGCTCATCGTGCTCATGCACGGCGACCGGAAGGTCTCCACCAAGGAGCTCGCGCGCCAGGCGGGGGTGAAGAAGATCGCGCCGTGCAAGCCCGAGGTGGCGACGCGGCACTCGGGCTACCTGATCGGCGGCACGTCGCCCTTCGGCACCCGCAAGCGCATGCCGATCTACCTCGAGCGATCCGTCCTCGAGCTCGGCCGCATCTACATCAACGGCGGGCGCCGCGGCTACCTGCTCGGCATGGAGCCCGCGGTGCTCACGCGGCTCCTCGAGCCCGTGCTTGTTGACGTGGCGCTGGAGGAGTAGCCTTCCCTCGCACATTCCCGGGGAGGAACCATGAGCGCCACGCAGATGCAGGACACGCCGCCGCCGACGGGCGAGATCGATCCGGACCTCGTGCTGGTCGTTCCCGGGAAGGGCCGCCCGGCCGGGGCGGGGATGGACTGGATCAAGGAGGGCTGGGAGCTCTTCACGCGCGCGCCGCTCATGTGGATCGTCTCGCTCATCACCATCTTCGTGGTGATGGTCGTGATGAGCCTGATCCCGTTCCTCGGCTCGATCGCCTTCCAGGTGTTGCAGCCCGTGATCACCGGCGGCTTCATGGTCGGCTGCCGCTCGCTCGAAAAGGGCGGCGAGTTCGAGATCGAGCACCTGACGGTGGGGTTCTCCAAGCGCTTCGTGCCGCTCGCCATCGTGGGCGTGATCTTCCTCCTGGGATCGCTCGCCATCGTGCTGGTCTTCTTCGTGTTCGCGGGCATGTCGCTCATCCCCGCGTTCCTCGAGGGCGACTCCAACGCGGCCATGGCCAAGGTGATGGCGTCGGCCACGATGATGCTGCTCGGGGTGCTCGTCATGACGGCGCTCTTCGTGCCGCTCGTGGCGGCTTACTGGTTCGCCCCGGCGCTGGTCATGATGCACGACATGAAGCCGCTCGAGGCGATGAAGGCGAGCTTCTACGCGTGCTTCCGCAACTTCGTCCCGTTCCTGGTGTACGGCATCGTGATGATGGTCGCCGCGATCGTGGCCGTGATCCCGTTCGGGCTCGGCATGCTCGTGTGGGTGCCCGTGGCGATCGCCTCGACCTACGTCGCGTACCGCGACATCTTCACCGAGGGCTAGACCAGGCGGCCCACCAGGGTGAGCAGCAGGGACAGCAGGATGGTCGTGGTGATCGGCAGGTAGACCAGGCGGCCGCGCCAGCGCACGGTGATGTCGCCCGGCAGCCGGCCGAGGCCGCGGCGCGCGAGCCAGGGCGCGGCGAGCGAGATCACCACCACGCCCACGGCGATCACCAGCAGCCACTTCAGCAGCAAGGCGTCACTCGCCCGGGTCGCGCCGGCGCTCGAGCACCACGCCCACCTTGCGCACGTTGCGGATGTGGCCGAGCTTGGCGACCGACACGCGCACCCAGGGCGCCCGGAACTCGCCGGTGATCACCGCGCACACGTGCTCGGCCAGGGCTTCCAGGAGCCGGAAGCGCCGCTCCTTGAGCTCGGCCACGATGCGCTCGACCACCGCGCCGTAGTGCACCGTGTCGTGGATGTTGTCGGTCGCGCCCACCTCGTTGCCGGGGATGCCGATCTCGATGTCCATCTCGAGGGTCTGCGCGCGCTGCTTCTCCCACTCGTAGATTCCCACCCAGGCATCGACGCGGAACTCCCGGATGAAGATCGTATCCATGGGCCCGTATTGTAGAGTAATGCCCATGACGGCCTTCCTCTGCGCGCTCGGCGGATACCTCGCGGGATCGATCCCGTTCGCGCTCGTCGTGAGCCGCGCCATGCGCCTGCCCGATCCGCGCACCTATGGCTCGAAGAACATAGGCGCCACCAACGTGCTGCGCTCGGGTAACCGCCTCGCGGCGCTGCTGACCATGGTGGGCGACATCGCCAAGGGCTGGGCGGCGACGCTGGTGGCGCTCTTCCTGGGACTGGGGGCCGAATTGGTCGCCCTGGTGGGATTCGCCGCCTTCCTCGGACACCTCTTTCCCGTCTGGCTGCGCTTCAAGGGCGGCAAGGGCGTGGCCACCGCCGCCGGGGTCCTTCTCGCCTTCGATTGGCGCCTGGGCGTCGCCGTTCTGGTCGCCTGGCTCGTCGTGGCGGCCGCCACCCGCTACTCCTCCCTGGCCGCCGTCGTGGCGGCGCTCTTCGCACCGGTGGCCGCATGGCTTATCCTTGGCGCGGGTCCGATGTTCGCCGCGGTGGTCGCCATGGGCGTTTTGCTCGTCGCCCGCCACCACGCCAACATCCGCAAGCTGTTGCGGGGCGAGGAAAGCCGCATCGGAGAGAAGAAGAAGCAGGAAAACACCAAGGAAGCTGCCACATGAGCGCCGACGACGAGCTCGACTTCACCAAGACGCCCGCGACCCCGGCTCCGCCGCCGACGCCGGAGAAGGTCGCGAGCGCCAAGAAGGAGGCGAGCAGCGGCACCCCCCAGCTCGCCAAGACCGGCTTCTACGTCGCCATGGCGCGCCACTCGAGCGGCGGGCGCGTCGCCCCGAAGAGCGGCGACCGCCACACCGTGATGGTGGTCGAGGACGACAACGACCTGCTCAAGCTCGTGGGCGAGGTGCTCGCCAAGGCGGGCTTCCTCACGCGCTTCGCCCGCAACCGCGCCGAGATCAACGCCGAGTTCAACCGGCCGCCGTTGCCCGACATCCTGCTGCTCGACGTCTCGCTTCCCGACGCCGACGGCTTCCAGATCCTCGAGCGCATCCGCCACAACGAGAAGCTCGCCCGGCTGCCGGTGATCATGATGACCGGCAAGTCCGAGGTCACCGACGTGGCGCGCGGCCTCTCGCTCGGCGCCGACGGCTACGTCACCAAGCCCTTCCGCATCAGCGGCCTGGTGTCGGCGGTCAACACCGTCCTCGGCATCGAGTAGCTAGCGCTTCGGCGGCCAGCGCCACCACGTGGCGGCCACCAGGGCGCCGAATCCCACGTAGATCGCGGTGAACACCCACGCGGGTGCTCTCCAGAAGAGCCACGCATGAATCCAGCGCTGGATGAAGCCGTCGCGGTGACTCTCGCCGCGCAGCGCGTCTTCCCACGCGGTGAGCGGGCACACGATCCCCAGGAGCGACTCGGCCACCACGAAGCCGATCGCCGCCAGGTGAATGCCGCGGAACCAGGGGCTGCGCGCGAAGCGCCACCCCATGGCGATTCCGAGCCAGGTGGCCAGCAGGCCTCCGACCACGAAGGCCACGAACGCGGCGTGGAGCACCAGCACGGCATCGGCGAGCGCCCCGCCCACGGGACTACAGCTCGACGATCGCCTTGAATCCGGCGAAGGCCATGCGCTTGCCGTCGAACGGCATCGGCACCTTCATCAGCTTGGCCATCCGCGGGTCCTTCATCACTTTCGCGTTCACGCTGTCGCGGTGCTTGCGCGACTTGTAGACGATGAAGGAGAAGATCACGGTCTCGCCCTTCTTCAGCCGGGTCATCCTCGGGAAGAGCGCGCCGAACTTCGGTGTCAGGTCGTCGCCCAACGCCTCGGTGTACGAGACGGCGCCGGCGTCCATCCAGACCTTGCCCGCCGCGCGCGCGATCTTGCGATAGGTGGCGGCGTTCTTCTTCGGAAGCGGGATCACGAATCCATCGACGTAGGACATGCGTCTTCCCTTGCGGTCGTTGTCGGAACAGCGATTCTAGCCACTCGCGCGCGCGCTTGCCTCGGCCCGCGCCGTCAGCACCTCGCGCTCGCGGGCGTTGCGCGTGAGCGCCGCGGCGCGCTCGAACTCCATCCGCGCCTCGGCGTGGCGCCCGAGCTTCGCGAGCAGGTCGCCGCGCACGCTCGGCAGCAGGTGGTAGTCGTCGAGGGAGCCCTCCGCGGCGAGCGCGTCCACCAGCGTGAGCCCGGCCGCGGGCCCGAACGCCATGGCGAGCGCGACCGCGCGGTTGAGCTCGATCACGGGCGAGGGCGTGAGCGCGGAAAGCTGCGCGTAGAGCGCGGCGATGCGCGGCCAATCCGTCTCCTGCGCGGTGCGCGCACGCGCGTGGCACGCGGCGATCGCGGCCTGCAGCGTGTAGGGCCCGCCGGCGCCGCCGAGCTTCTCGGCGCGGCCGAGGGCGGCGAGCCCGCGTCCGATGAGGAGCTGGTCCCAGCGCGCTCGGTTCTGGTCGAGCAGCAGGATCGCTTCGCCGCCGGGACCGACGCGGGCGTGGATGCGCGAGGCCTGGATCTCCATCAGCGCCACGAGCCCGTGGACCTCGGGCTCTCCGGGGGCGAGCTGCGCGAGGATGCGGCCGAGGCGCAGCGCCTCCTCGCACAGCGCCGGACGCATCCAGTCGTCGCCGGACGTTGCCGCATAGCCCTCGTTGAAGATGAGGTAGATCACCTCGAGCACGGAGGAGAGCCGCGAGGCGAGCTCGGCGCCCCGCGGCACCTCGAAGGGGGCGCCGGAGTCCGTGAGCGTGCGCTTGGCGCGCACGATGCGTTGCGCGATCGTGGGCTCGCCCACGAGGAAGGCGCGCGCGATCTCGTCGGTGGTGAGGCCGCCCAGCAGCCGCAGCGTGAGGGCCACGCGCGCCTCGGTCGAGAGCAC
>Ga0075366_10001867_pt1 | contig 10619 bp, 3 predicted proteins | sample EndMethybrTD3031_FD_72351 | JGI IMG/M metagenome (GOLD analysis project Ga0075366, IMG submission 72351) | Populus endosphere microbial communities from Tennessee, USA - Endosphere MetaG P. TD hybrid TD303-1 | ecosystem: Host-associated > Plants > Roots > Endosphere | place: USA: Tennessee... | reverse complement strand
CGTTGTGTTTGCTGCTCCAATCATGTCTCTGTTTACGCGAGACCCAGCGACATTGAATTATGGCATTCAAGCTCTACGATTGAGTGCACTCGGTTTCCCAGGTTATGCAGCCGGACTTTGCTGGGCATCGGCGTTCAATGGTGCTGGCGATATATGGACATCAGCTGTCATGAACTTTGTCTGTCTTTGGCTATGTGAACTGCCCTTGGCCTGGTTCTTGGCAGACCACTTTCATGCAGGACCTATAGCAGTATTCAGTGCTATACCGATCGCCTCCACCTTACTGGCCGTTGTAGGGGCTATCTTGTTCCGGAGAGGACGATGGAAATTGAGAAAGATATAGGCGGGCCTTGGGGAGAAAAATTTAGAATCCAACTAAGAAATTACCCATAAATAATGTTTGTCTGTACGGGCACTTTTCGAAAGGCGATGATGGGCGAGGCAGGCCTCAGCGATGCAAGGTAGCTTCGGTCGCTCTTATTCGCAATACACCCGTAACTTGCGAAAGCGATTGAACCAACAATGGTACACCTCTACGACCCAGCAACGTGGACGGTAGTTCGGGATACTTCGCCTTGGCATTGCCTTCCTCTGCTCGCGAGCGGACATGAGGTTATAGCCTCATGCCTCAATCTCTTGTGTTGTACCTGCTTGCCCATATAACCTGCATCAGCGCACAAATGCTGGGGTGCCTCTTTAATCACTAGTAGGCGTTCAATGACTATGGCCTCCAAAGCACCTCGGTTAACTGTTTGACGTCGTGGCAATTGGCCCCGGTCACGACGATTGACAATTGGGACACCCTGCCCTCGGTTAGGTAGATTGCACTTTGCGCCCATTTTTTCCTGGTCTGTGGGGGTTTTCCCAACAAACTCTCTGATTGGGGCTTGTACATGCCTTGCTTCCATTTAGAGAAAATTCCATTTAGTTAACAGATATAACCCGCAGCTTTGAAGAAATGGTGACATTGATCTGGAGTAAAAGCTCTGAGACTATTTCCAACAGTTTTCCATAGGGAGCGCACAGTGCGTGTTGCTGCTTTGCACAACAAATTCTTAAGTTTTGATCAACTGACAGGCTGCTTGGTGCACTGACATCCCTCCTTCTACAGTGCGGACTAACCGCTCTCGAAGGTCTATTGAATAGGCTCTTGGAATAACTGGCTCCTTTCTTTTCTGTTCACTTGACTTTCCTTCCTTTCTTCCATCATACTCTTAACTTATAAAGGCTATTTAATCGGAATTTTCTCTAGTGATCACTATCGAGTTAACACCTATTGCCCGAGCAATCGCCGCATTGGACAGATTCGTCTTCCGGAGAACCAGAGGAATGCTCGCAAGAGAGAATCTCTTTGTTCCGAAGCCCGTTGATGATGTCTGCACATGCTCCGATTACAGCGTCAGTGCAGTGTCTACTGGCTCTTAGCACTCTTTTAGGTGATGCAATATATTTACGTGCTACGAGCTGCTTGAAAAAAAATTTCAGCAGGCCAATTAAAAGACCAGCCTACACTACGACTAGCCCGATGGGCCATTTCAGAAGCTCGAATTTCAGGTTGGACAGTTTGACATCCATGTCTTTGCGCAAATCACCATATTTCGTGGCGCAATTCAGCAATATCTTACTTGGTTTCATGGCGCAAATTGCCTACTTCAAGCTTTTCCAGATCGCTTCTTATTGATGGATTCGTATCCTCGCAAATCGGCTTTGGTTGCCCTCATGCGATTCCTACACAGCTGTAGAAAAAGCCTTGGCTTGCGTTTCTGGCATGCCGGTTTCTTTAAAGGCCTCAAACGCGACGGTTGCCATGTAGAAAAGCTATTTTGCCTCGATTCCTTATACAACGCTTAGCATCTGCTGCAAAGGCTGATTTTCAGTCAGGGACATATAAATTATTACCAGCGAGGTACTTGAGCTTGATTATTCCACCCCAATGACGGCTCAGGATTCCTATATCCATATCCTTTAGGAAGGCCTGAATAACAGGTGCTTGTTCAAGTATCGACTCCTTTCGTTCGGTAACCCGATTCGTTGCACTTCTGACGATTTGTGCCTAGGTTTGGAGCTATATGCATTCTAGGGTTGGAGCCTCGGCTGCGTAGTTAAATTGCGAAACCTCCGTTTTGTGCTCTATGGTGGTACGGTTATCGTCTTGCGTCCCGGACATCGTGTTTCGGTCGGTTTCGATCTTTTTACAGAGAAATCCCTAAAAAGGGAGGAGGTTGAAGAAGCCTTCCCGTTTTTTGGCCGGTCCACGGTTTTGCAGGACGAAAAAATACTCTTTCTATTGTCGTCTCTTCTTCACAGAGAAGCGGCGAGTCGGTTAAGGTTTCCTTTTTTAGAGGGATTGGATTTGGCCGCGTTGGGATTCCTGAATCGACCCGAGATGGTGGGCTTTGGGTAGCCTCTCTTGACGGTTTAATAGCGACCAAGGTCAAAACATCCTTCAGCGGGTGAGCGCGAAAGATCCCACAGATATTGCTGCCATGGTGAAAGTGGGGGATATCACTGACAAAAGGACTCGCTGCCGCCGTGAAATGTTTGGAGGGAGCTTTCAGCCCAGCGAGAGTTTGAAGGCCATGACTTGCACCTTTTGAAGCCAGAGACCAAGGAGACCTTAGCCAAGGCTGTCAGTGGCGTCCGCGAACCGCCGCACATCAAACTGACTGCCAGCACACTGGGACTCACGAAAGTCAATCTCAGGCAAAGGAGTGAGATTTTGCCCTACCTTGGTCTTTGCCTATGAATTAGCCGCACCTGCCATAGAGGACGGAGCAATAAAGAGTGCCTCGGCCTAACAGATCAGATCGCAACTCACAAGCCGTGCGTTTCATTTCCTAGAAGGAAAACAAAAAACTCATTGCTCAGCGGCAGTATTCACACGAAAATATTCCATCTTGTCGCTTTGTTTTTCAGAGGATCGCGAAGCACCACTGTTTGAATTCATCTTAGCCTGTGATGCCAGCGGCAACCCACACGAGGTGCTCAACAGAAAGGTGGATCAACTGAATATCGAGCTTGCAGTCTTGTTCCGTTGGAACGGCGGATTCATCGTCTCGCAATGCGCAAGAATCGGCGCCAATGGGGCAACGATAAGATTCCCGTCGCTAGACCGGATCTTCGTCACGATTAGAAGATAATTCAAAGCTACTTAAATGCCCACGGCTACATGTATTATTCTCCTGACCTAGCAGCTGCCGGTCACCACCATTCCTTCGCGAGTGAGCATAGTTCTCTTAACATTCCAGGTTCTGGATCCTCAAAACCGACTTGGGGATAGCTCACTTCATTGAACCTAGGCTTGCAAAGTGATTGCATTTGTGCTGCATCATTTAAAATGTTGTTTAGCTTGTGAAGCTCGCAGTTATCTGAACATGACGAAAAGTTCAGTCATCCTACAGTTTGCCAAACATTACGCCCGTTTTCTGACTCCGGCTAATCACGTGATTATTCACGATCTGGATATGCGGTGTACCGATTTTTCTTACTGCAGAACGGGGAACTGCCCTCGCCGGCCGAATCGGAAAAACGCTTTACGGAGGTTCCAGCTGGTCGTGATAGGAAGCATCTCATCACGTTGGGTATATTCACGACTGACCATTGGTTAGTTGGGATTATCCAGGCATTGCGAATTATCGTGAACCAAACGATTGATACATCGGCGAAATGCTTCTAGATCCTGCGGAGCGAAACCACGATCTTGGGACGATAATATATCAAAGTTTTGCGAGTTGGGCCAAGCAGCAGGGAGTTAAGCGATTCCTGTTAGCTGTCCTGGAAGAAAACCGGTCGGCACTCGGCTTTTGGACTGGGCTCGGGTACAAAATAATAAAGGAGTTCTCCTCACGAAAAATCGGATGAAGAGAATATCGATTGATAAAATTAGAATATCGCTTAGCCGAGTCTAATCCTACAGCTAATCGAGTACTTCACTTCCTTGACGAAGATCACAAGAAAAAATGAGCCCACGCAGGGAACGTAACATTTTTTGGGTCGTGCGGGGCGAGGCTATCATTGTTGTTATGGGTGGTCCGCAATTTGCAAATATAATCTGATGCTTGAATTCCAGCTTCCTCACAGAGTAGAGTTCTTTCAAAAGCTCACCTCACCAACTCAAAGTGGTAAATACTTGCAATCAAATTAAACCTCAGACCGCATCCGTTCGGCAGCATGGCACGTTTTTTTAAGCTTAAGCCAAGGTTCTTAAGTGTATTCCACAACCCTCCTATGCTGCTCGAGATACCAAAGGTTTTTGACAGCTATCCTTGAAGTTCGCTCAGGGTGATGTCGGGTTCTAAATTCACTCCTCTAGCAACGCTTCATGATAGCCAACCAGCTTCTTGGCTATCCGTTCCCACGAGCACGCGCATTTGTTTCATTCCTCGTGCGCCACCGATTCAACGCTTTATAAATAAATGATGTGCTCACCTTATGCGGCTTGGAGACCTGTCATACTACCAGCTCCCTGTTAACTGCTCTCAGTATTCGTTGACGCAGATCCTCTCAAGAAGCTTCTCCCATTTCTTTACTCTCTTTCACCTCATACTGATTTCATCTATTACATCATTTATTCCATTAATCGTGATATGATTTTGGTGCTTATGTACAAAATGCTCGATTTTCTTGACAACCCAGCGTGTAAAATATACTTGCTCGGGTTAACTTATGTCCCTTTGCGTCAATCCCGTCACTTATCCTTTATCCACTGCGCAAACGGAAATTTGGCTTGCGCAGCAAATCCACCCTGAGAGTCCTGTCTACAACATTGCCCAGTTCACGGTAATCCATGGCATCGTTGAGCCGACCGTGTTTGAGGCATCCTTGCGGCAAGTAGTTGACGAAGCAGAGAGCCTGCGTTTGCAGTTCATCGGAAATGACCATGGCTTCCAGCAGTTTGTCGGCTCGCCGGATTGGTCGCTGTCGTTAATCGATGTCAGCGCGGAAGTGAATCCTCAAGCCGCCGCCGAAGCTTGGATGAGAGCCGATTATGAGCAGCCAGTTGAGCTCCTAGGTGGCCCGCTTTTTGGCTATGCTCTGTTAAAAGTCGCATCCAGCCGATTTCTTTGGTATCAGCGCTACCACCACATTGTGATGGATGGGTTCGGACGCGCTCTGATTGCGCAACGCGTAGCGCAGGTGTATAGCACGATGAGCCGGGGCGTGGCGGCTGATCAGTGTCCCTTTCGCTCAGTAGTGCAACTATTGGAGAGCGATGCTCAGTACCGCGCTTCTGCGCAATGGAGACGGGACGAAGCGTATTGGCTGAAGCGCTGTGCAGATTGGCCCGAACCAGCGACGCTTGCGAGTCGACCAGCGCCTGCTTTGCATCACCGCCTTCGTCAGACAACGTATCTCTCCTCTCGATCGGTGGGCACTCATGCGGCTGATGCCCGCTGTTTGGCCCAGCTCATTACGACCACCCTGGCAGCGTATCTTCATCGTTTGATTGGTGCTCAAGACGTAGTGTTGGGCTTTGCGGTGACGGCCCGCTTTGGCGAAGATCGGCGCATCCCAGGCATGACCTCTAATATTTTGCCTTTGCGATTCACAGTGCAGCCGGACATGAGCCTATCATCATTGATGAAACAGGTGGTGCAAGAGATTCAACGTGGGTTTCGGTATCGACGCTACCCTAGTGAAGTGCTACGGCGAAAGCTTAGGTTGGTGCAAGGCCAACCATTGTTTGGTCCCACGATCAATGTGATGCCATTTGACTATGACCTGTCTTTTGGGGGGCATTCGTCGACCACTCATAATCTTCTCAATGGTCCGGTCGAAAACCTCATGGTCGTTGTCTATCCCCTATCGAACGACAGTCAGCTACGGATTGACTTTGAAGCGAATCCTGCGCGCTACACGATGGATGAATTAATTGCCCATCAACGCCGCTTTTTAAAGTTCCTGGATACTTTCATCACCGAGCCCACACAGCCGATTGGCAGCATCGAGCTGCTTAGTGCCGCGGAGCGGCGGCAGTTGCTAGTCGAGTGGAATGCGACGGAGTGCGATTATCCGGCCCAGGAGTGTATCCACCGGTTGTTCGAAGCGCAGGTTGAGCGCACGCCGGACGCCACTGCGCTGGTGTACGAGGATCAGGCGTTGAGTTATGCTGAACTGAATGCGCAGGTTAACCGTCTGGCGCATCAATTGATCGAACTGGGTGTTAAGCCTGATGCGCGCGTGGCGATCTGTGTGGAACGCAGTCCTGCGATGGTCGTAGGGCTGTTGGCGATCCTGAAGGCGGGTGGGGCCTATGTGCCACTGGATCCGGCCTATCTGGGCGAGCGCCTGGCATACATGCTCGCCGATGCGGCGCTGACGATCTTGCTGGCCGATACGGTAGGTCGTAGGGCGCTAGGCGAGGCGGCCCTCGCCTCGTTGACTGTGCTCGATCCGAATGCACTGCCGGAATCGACTGTGACCAATCCGCATGTGCCTGGACTGACCTCTCGTCACCTCGCCTATGTGATCTATACGTCCGGCTCCACCGGCACGCCCAAGGGTGTAATAGTCGAGCATCGGGGAGTAGTGAACCTCGTGCAGGCACAGATGGCTTGTTTTGGGCTTCACCCATCCAGCCGACTCTTGCAGTTTGCCTCTTTCAGTTTCGATGCGAGCATCTGGGAAATCGTCATGGCCTTAGTTTGTGGTGCAAGCTTGTATTTGCCGCCTGAGACGGTCCGCCATGATCGCAATGATCTGTGGGATTATTTGGTGAGATATGCGATCACTCACGCAGTCTTACCGCCTGCGTTGCTTCAGGATGGCGAGGAGTTGCCCATGCTGGGCATGCCTCTGAGGCTGATCCTGGGAGGCGAAGCGCCCAGTACGACATTGCTTCGAAGCTTGATTCATCAAGGCGCTGTTGTCTTCAATGCCTACGGCCCAACGGAAACGACCGTTTGCACAACTGCCTGGTCTGGCTCAGGTGATCTCAGTGGTGAAGTGGTCCCCATTGGTCGACCCATTGCCAACACCCGTATTTATCTGCTGGACGTGCACGGCCAGCCGGTGCCGCTGGGTGCGGTGGGCGAACTATACATTGGTGGGGTGGGTGTCGCGCGCGGCTATTTGAACCGCCCCGAACTGACCGCCGAGCGTTTTCTTGCCGATCCATTCTGCAAGAGTGAGGGTGGGCGAATGTACAGGACGGGCGACTTGGCCCGCTACCGGCCCGACGGCAACCTAGAGTTTCTCGGACGCAACGATGATCAGGTCAAAATCCGTGGTTTTCGGATCGAACTGGGTGAGATCGAAGCGCGCTTGGTTACGCACTCCCAAGTACGTGAAGCCGCTGTACTCGCCCTGGGCGAAGCCAGCAATAAGCGGCTAGTGGCCTATGTGGTGGCCGAACCAGATGAGCAGCTGGCGAGCACGCTGCGCGCGCATCTCGCAACTGGGCTGCCTGAGTACATGGTGCCGGCCGCTTTCGTGCGGCTGGAAGCGTTACCGCTCACGCCCAACGGTAAGCTCGACCGCCGGGCATTGCCAGCGCCGGATGGCGACGCTTTGGCCCGTCAGGCGTATGAAGCGCCCCAAGGGAGGATTGAGATAGCGCTGGCTGCGATTTGGGCGGAACTGCTTGGGGTCGAGCGCGTTAGTCGTCACGACAACTTCTTTGCGCTCGGTGGTCATTCATTGCTGGCCGTGCAAATGATTGAACGGCTGCGCCGTCTCAGCCTGACGCTCTCCGTACGCGCTTTGTTCGAGACCCCTACGCTCAGTGTGCTGGCCCAATCGCTGGGCCAGCATCAGGAAATGGCTGTGCCGCCCAATGTTATCACGGCTGACACCGCCGCGCTGAAGCCAGCCATGCTGCCGCTAATTGACCTCAGTCAGGCCGAGATTGACCGGATTGTGGAACAGGTGCCAGGCGGCATCGCCAATATCCAGGACATCTATGCGCTGTCCCCGCTGCAAGACGGCATCCTGTTTCATCACCTGCTGGCAAGGGAGGGTGATCCGTATCTGCTGATCGCCCAGATGGCCTTTGCTGACCGTGAGCGGCTTGATCGTTACCTGGGCGCAGTTCAGCAGGTGGTGAATCGCCATGATATCTTGCGCACCAGCTTTGTGTGGGAGCATCTGTCCACGCCCGCGCAGGTGGTCCGGCGTCAGGCATTACTGTCTGTCACAGAGCTGACGTTGGATCCGGTGGAAGGGCCGATCACCGAGCAACTGGCCCAGCGCTTTGATCCTCGCCAACATCGCATCGATCTGACCCAAGCGCCGTTATTACGCTTGGTGATCGCGCAGGACAGTGATGGTCGCTGGCTGGTGGTCCAGTTGATGCACCATCTGATCGGCGATCACTCGACGCTGGAGGTCATGCAGAGCGAGGTGCAGGCGTTTGTCGAAGGTCGGGGTGATGAGCTGTTGGCTGCTCCGCCGTTCCGCAACCTGGTGGCGCAAGCGCGTCTGGGCGTGAGCCAGCAGATGTATGAGCGCTTCTTTAGCGATATGCTGGTCGAGGTGGAGGAACCCACGCTGCCCTTCGGGCTGGCTGAGGTTCATCGCGACGGCGCTCAGGTCATCGAGACACATCGGATGCTACCGCAGGAGTTGAACGATCGGCTGCGCGCTCAGGCTAAACGGCTGGGTGTGAGCCTGGCCAGTGTGTGCCATCTGGCCTGGGCGCAGGTGCTTGGGTGCAGCAGTGGCCAGCAGCGGGTGGTGTTCGGCACCGTACTGTTTGGGCGGATGCAGGGAGGCGAAGGGGCGGATAGTGTGATGGGGCTGTTCATCAACACGCTGCCACTACGCGTTGACCTGGACGGCCGCGGTGTTCAGGACAGCGTATGTGATACTCATGCACGCCTGGCCGCACTGCTCGAGCATGAACATGCGTCGCTGGCGCTGGCGCAGCGCTGCAGTGGCGTGCCGGCTGGCACGCCCTTGTTTAGCGCGCTGCTGAACTACCGGCACAATGCGATGCCGTCGAGCGAGCGTAGCACGGAATCCGGCATCGAATTTCTAGGCGTAGAGGAACGCACCAACTACCCGCTCACACTGTCAGTGGAAGACTTCGGGCAAGCATTGGGACTGACTGCTCAGGTTGTGCAACCGCTTGATCCTGCTCGTGTATGCGGTTACATGCAGCAGGCGCTGGAGAGTCTGGCCGAGGCACTGGAGCGCACGCCAGATAGGCCGGTTTGGCAACTGGGGGTGCTACCCGGGGAGGAGCGAACCTTGTTACTCGAGAGATGGAACGCGACGGAGTGCGATTATCCAGCTCAGGAGTGCATCCACCAGTTGTTCGAGGCACAGGTCGAGCGTACGCCAGACGCCATCGCAGTGGTGTACGAGGATCAGGTATTGAGTTATGCCGAACTGAATGTGCAGGCTAACCACCTGGCGCATCAGTTGATCGAACTGGGCGTTAAGCCCGATGTGTGCGTGGCGATTTGTGTGGAACGCAGTCCCGCAATGGTCGTAGGGCTACTGGCGATCCTGAAAGCGGGCGGTGCCTATGTGCCGCTCGATCCGGCCTATCCGGGCGAGCGCTTGGCACACATCTTGGCTGATGTGGCGCCGACGATCTTGCTGGCCGATACGGTAGGTCATAGCGCGCTGGGCGAGGCAGCCCTCGCCTCGTTGACTGTACTCGATCCGAATGCGCTGTCGGAATCAGCTGTGACCAATCCGCATGTGCCTGGACTGACTGCTCGTCACCTCGCCTATGTGATCTATACGTCCGGTTCCACGGGAACGCCTAAAGGAGTCATGATCGAGCATCGGGGACTGAGCAATTATTTGAGATGGGCGCTAGAAACCTATGTCCCGGCAAAGAGTGCTATCGTCTCATCATCGTTCTCGTTTGATGCAACGGTGACCAGCCTTTACGCGCCTTTGCTATGTGGTGAAATGGTTCGGTTGCTGCCAGAAGGAGAGGAGGTGGATAGTCTGGATACACAGGTTCGACAAGCCCAAGGTCGTTGGATGGTGAAGATCACACCTGTGCACCTAGATGTGCTTGGACAACGCATGCTTTCGGAAAGAGCGCGTAGTTCGGTCAGTGTATTTGTCATAGGTGGCGAGACGCTATCACCGTCCACCTGCCGATTGTGGCGTCAGATTCAACTGGATGTACGTTTGGTCAATGAATACGGCCCGACGGAGACGGTTGTTGGTTGCGCCGTTTACGATATTCCTCAAGATTTTGACCTGACACAGTCAGTGCCTATTGGCCGTCCGATATCTAACACGAAGATCTATATCCTCGACAGTAGCCTGCAGCCGGTGCCGCTGGGTGCGATGGGCGAACTCTACATTAGCGGGGCGGGTGTCGCGCGCGGCTACCTGAACCGCCCCGAACTGAGCGCCGAACGTTTCCTTGCCGATCCGTTCTGCGAGAGTGAGGGCGCCCGGATGTACAGGACGGGCGACCTGACCCGCTACCGGCCCGACGGCAATCTAGAGTTTCTGGGACGCAACGACCATCAGGTCAAGGTCCGAGGTTTTCGGATCGAACTAGGTGAGATCGAAGCATGTTTGGTGGCGCACCCGCAGGTACGTGAAGCCGCGGTGCTTACCCTGGGCGAAGAGAGCGATAAGCGGCTGGTGGCCTATGTGGTGGCCGAGCCAGATGAGCAGCTGGCGAGCACGCTGCGCGCGCATCT
>Ga0075366_10001866_pt1 | contig 10619 bp, 12 predicted proteins | sample EndMethybrTD3031_FD_72351 | JGI IMG/M metagenome (GOLD analysis project Ga0075366, IMG submission 72351) | Populus endosphere microbial communities from Tennessee, USA - Endosphere MetaG P. TD hybrid TD303-1 | ecosystem: Host-associated > Plants > Roots > Endosphere | place: USA: Tennessee... | reverse complement strand
GTGTTAAATCATAATCCTTTTGTAAGATTTGTTTTACAGAGGTGGCATTTGAGGCGCCGGGTGGAAAATTTTCCTGGTTTATATTTAAACCAATGCCAATAACCGAGTCTTTGAGCTGCCCGCCCTGTATAGTATTTTCGATGAGCATGCCACCCAGTTTCCTGTCGGCATAGTAAATGTCATTAGGCCATTTTATTTTTAGCTCATCACCTAATAATAGATGCAGGGCATCATACACCCCTAAACTTACCGCGCGGTTCAAATCAAACTGGGCATCAACAGGTAAAAAATGGGGTTTTAATAAAAGGCTGAACGTAAGGTTTTTTCCGGGTTCGCTATGCCATGTATTTTGTTGCTGGCCCCGGCCGGCGTATTGCTCTTCTGCCATAATGACCGTACCTTCGGGTACTGGCTTGGAATTTGACAGTAGTTTTTTAAGAAAACTATTTGTTGAGTCAACTTGTTTAATTGTTACTAAATTTTGACCAACAAATAATCCTGAAAATATGTTATTTTGCAAAGTGTAATAATTTTATACTCAAAAACGTTCAAAACTAATTCTTTTTGATGGTAAAAAACAAAGTGTTAAGTGAATCTGCCTATATTTCAGAGCTGGCAATACATGGTATCCAGGAAAAAAAAGGCAACGATATTATTAGGTTAGACCTTCGTAATATATTCAGTTCAGTAGCAGATTATTTCGTGATCTGTCATGCTGATTCGTCGACACAGGTAAAAGCTATAGCAAATAGCATTGAGGATGAAATTTTCAAAGCCACCCAAGCCGAGCCCTGGCGCAAAGAGGGAATTGAGCATGGCGAGTGGATACTGCTTGATTATGTGGATGTTGTGATCCATGTGTTCAGAACCGATAAACGTGAGTTTTATGGAGTGGAAGATTTGTGGGGGGATGCAGATATTAAATATTATAAAAGTGCATAAACATCCGTCACAAAAAGGCTCAACGCATAGTCTTACTGTTACCGCGTAAAATTTAAATTATAGATTGTAAGTTTGAGCTCGTAAAAAGAAATGAAAGATATTAAAGATTCTAAATCAGAAAATCCAAGACCTATCCGTAAAATTGTGAACAAGAAGCCCTCGCCAAAACCGCCCAAGTTCAATATCATGTGGCTATATGGTATTGTTATTTTGGCCTTTTTACTGATTCCGGCCTTGTTAAACGGCGGATCGGGCAAACCGGTTACTTTCCAGGAATTTGAAGCAAACATGCTTCGTACAAATGATGTTCAAAAAATTGTAGCTTATAAAAGCGGTGACCTGGTAATGGCCGATGTTTACATTAAACAGCAAAGTTTGTCAAAACCATATTTTGTTAATAACACCTCTAAAGAAAAAAACTTTTTTAATACCAGTACCAACAGCGGTCCGCAGTTTACTTTTACAGATGCCTCTTATGAAAGCCTGAAAAAGTCTATCGCCGATGCTCAAAAAGATGTACCTGATGATCAAAAAGTATCTTTACAATTTGAACAGGGACATGAAAGCCTGTTATCAAACTGGTTGGTACAAGGTGTTATCATGGTGATATTGTTTGCCGGCGTGTGGATCTTTATCATGCGCAGGATGAGCGGTGGTTCGGGCGGTGGTCCGGGCGGCCAAATCTTTAACATCGGTAAATCAAAAGCTACCCTGTTTGATAAAGAAGCCCAGGTAACCGTTACATTTAATGATGTTGCCGGTTTGGAAGAAGCCAAACAAGAGGTAATGGAAATTGTTGATTTCCTTAAAAATCCGAAGAAATATACTAACCTGGGTGGTAAAATTCCTAAAGGCGCGCTATTGGTAGGTTCGCCAGGTACCGGTAAAACCTTATTGGCCAAAGCTGTTGCAGGCGAAGCTCAGGTGCCTTTCATCTCCCTTTCAGGATCAGACTTTGTGGAGATGTTTGTAGGTGTGGGTGCATCACGCGTACGTGATCTATTCCGTCAGGCTAAAGATAAAGCGCCATGTATCATTTTTATTGATGAGATCGACGCTATTGGCCGTGCACGTGGTAAAAACAATATTGTAGGCGGTAATGATGAACGAGAAAACACCCTGAACCAGTTACTGGTTGAGATGGATGGTTTCGGTACCGATTCAGGCATTATTATCTTAGCTGCTACCAACCGCCCGGATGTACTGGATTCAGCCTTATTGCGTCCGGGACGTTTCGACAGGCAGGTATCTATCGATAAACCGGATTTGATTGGTCGTGAGCAGATCTTCAAAGTTCACCTGAAACCTATCAAATTATCTGATGGTGTTGATGCAAAAAAATTATCGGCACAAACCCCGGGTTTCGCGGGGGCTGAAATTGCTAACGTTTGTAACGAAGCTGCGCTGATTGCTGCCCGTAAAAACAAAGAGGCGGTTGATATGACCGATTTCCAGGATGCTATTGATCGCGTTATCGGTGGTTTGGAGAAGAAGAATAAAATCATCTCTCCCGAAGAAAAGCGCATTGTTGCTTACCACGAAGCAGGTCATGCTATTGCTGGCTGGTTCCTGGAACATGCCGATCCGTTGGTTAAGGTATCTATCGTTCCTCGTGGTGTCGCTGCCTTAGGTTATGCCCAATATCTGCCAAAAGAGCAGTTTTTGTACACTACCGAGCAATTGCTTGACGAAATGAGCGTATCTATGGGGGGGCGTGTTGCTGAAGACATCGTTTTCGGTAAAATCTCTACCGGTGCACTGAGCGATTTGGAGCGTATCACTAAACTTGCTTATGCCATGACCAAAATTTATGGTATGAACGATAGCGTTGGTAATGTATCGTTCTATGATCCGCAGGGCGAATACCAATTTAATAAGCCATACTCAGATACTACAGCCGAAATGATTGACGCTGAAGTACGAAAGCTGGTTGATGTGGTTTATCAAAAAACCAAAGACTTGCTGAATGCTAAACGTGACGGCCTTGAAAAGATAGCTCAGAAGTTACTGGAAAAAGAAGTTCTTTTCCAAAGTGATTTGGAAGAAATCCTGGGTAAGCGTCCGTTTGATGAGCGCACAACTTATGATAAGTTTGTAAATGGTGAAGCTGCATTAAATCCGGATGTGGATAACAATGCTATTCCAGACTCGCTGACTAATCCTGAACTTTCAAGAATAGAGAGCGAAGATCCGAAACTTTAATTTTTAAATTATAACACAAAGCCACCGGCAAAGCTGGTGGCTTTGCTTTTTTAGTTATGAGGGATATCACTACATCAAAAGAAAAACTGCTTAAAAAAATCAGGAAAGCGCTTTTGGAGAAAAGGGATAACCCATACCCTCAGCTGGAAGATCAGCCCCTTTATCCTGCAACGGATGAAATGCCCGAGGTGGTCTTCGCCGAACAGTTTACCAACGTATCAGGCCAGTTTGTTTTTTGTGAGGATGAGCTGCAATTTATTGAAAACCTGCTTACCCTTGCCGAAGAACGTAAATGGCACAAAATTTACTGCTGGGAACCTAAGTTGCAGGAGATCCTGAACCAGTTTGAATATCCGCACTACGAAACTGATAAAGATTTTGAACAAGCCGAAGTAGGTTTTACCCTGTGCGAGGCTTTGATTGCCCGTAATGGCAGTATTTTGCTGTCTAACGGTAACATGGCTGGCAGAAGGTTAAGCATCTATCCATCGGTGCATATTGTACTGGCTTACACTTCGCAAATGGTTATGGACTTGAAAGATGGTTTTAAACTCATCAAAACCAAATATGGCAACCAGCTGCCATCTATGATCAGCACGGTAACCGGCCCAAGCCGTACGGCTGACATTGAAAAAACACTGGTATTAGGCGCCCACGGCCCTAAAGAGCTTTTTGTTTTTATGCTGGAAGGGTGACCGTTGATTTTTTGATTACGATGATTTCGTTGATTTTTTCTTTTTAGGATTACACCGATTGATTTTTTGATTTCTCCGATTGAGGTTAGCCTGTTGTCTTTCGCCTTTTACCTCGGTCTTAAAATAGCTCTTCCAGCCTGCACTCCTCCAGTATTATCCTTTCACTTTGGTTTTGTGCGTTATATTCCCATTTTACGAGGCGGATTTGGCCATCGGCAATTTCAATGCCTGTTATATCGCCATCATCGTAACAACAGCAGCCGCTATTGAAATAGCTTGGGTCGCATGCGCTAAAATCGGGAGCCACATCACCCTTCACTTGCCGATTAACGATCTGTTTATTTAGTTCATCGGCCAGGTTATCGTCTCCGGCTTTCCTTGCTTTCGCGATATCGTTATACAGTTTTTCGAGATGGGTTAATGACCTGAATACCGGCTGATGTGTGTGCCCGGTTATTAGCAGCGTGTTTTTTTGCCTCTGGCTCCATTCATACATAATGCGGTTATGATCTGTTTTGAGCAAGTCGTTATTTGCCGGCGTATTGATATTTACCTTCAGATATGCCTGGAAAGGTGCCCATACATTGGATACAAACCATTTACTGAACCAGTTGCCATCGCTTTGCAAATCGCCCTGGTGGCCATGCGTCATGAATATATTTAGTGGTTTATCATTAACTGTTGTTTGTAGTACAACTCCTTCATAGATCTTAATTACTTCATCATAAATTTGCTTTAATCCAACTGCCGCTAAAGGGTCATTGTCCCAAAACAGATCATGATTGCCAAATATTTTCATGAATTCTTTACGTTGTATGAACCGTTTTTCGCTTTCAAATGTGGCTTTGTTGTGCTTTTTTATGGTGATGAATAAGTTTTCCCAAAGCTCCTCGCTGTCGCCAAGATTGATGTAGAAAAATTGTTGGCTGTAGTAATAATCAAGTGCTGTAAGGTAGTTCTTCTCGGCAAGGGCGAAAATGTCCATATCATCACGAGCGCCTTTATGTTGATCGGACAGGATAATAAATTTACCTTTTTCCGCATCGAATGGTATTAAAAGGCCTTTTTTACCCGACCCGGTTAGCAGGCTTTTGTATAACCGGTTCAATGATCTGTTAACCCGCTTCTTATCCGGTCGTGACGAGAGCCTGTCGGCCAACCGGGCGACCGGCTTAGTTAACAGTTTTTGTAAAAACTTGCGCATGACTTTTTAACGTATGATATAGTGTATTGTGTTGTAAGTTGACAGTTACTTTTACCGTGTTTAAACGGGATATAATACAGTGAAATAACGGATAGGTTGTTTTATTATAATTAGTTAGATTAGGCCTGATTTAAAGACACCCTAAATTATATGGAACCTATTGACTTAAAAACAGCCAGGGAAATGGTAGCCCGCTATAAGCAAACCCGAAAAGCGGTTATTGACAAACATCATGAGGTTAATGATACCGAATCTACATGGCTCCCGATAGACAAACTGAAGGAGTTTATTAATAATCTGCCGCCGGAAGCCACTGGAGTGAGGATACATTTTGGAGTGCATGATGCGGATCATAAAAATGCACCACATCAAACATCGGTTGCAATAGTTGGCACAGTGGCAGGGAAAGGTGTGGATCAGCATATAGATGCTATACAGAGTGATTATGTGGCAAGCTTGGCGGTAAGTGGGTTAGCTGCTTTAAAATCAAGCAAGGATTGCCCGCCGACATGTCAATCTTGATAAATTTGTAAGCTGCATGAATGCTATTATATATTATTTTAGCGTTCATGCTTGATTCCCTTTATTATGTGATGTTTGTAGTGGCTTTTATATGTTGTATATTCACATATAAGTCGCTTGACAAAAATTTTAAATGGTTTTTGCCTTTCTTAGCTTTTGGGGTATTTTATAATTATCCGGCTATTTTTCAACTGCTTATTATTAACCATACCAACGCTTGGTGTAATAACTTCAATGACATACTGGAGTTTATTTGTTATACAATGTTCATCATGTCATTTGATGATCGGACAAAACGAAAAAAGTTTGTATATATAGCTGCGGGTGTTATTGTTGGGTTAACACTTATTGATATATTTCTCATTCAGGGTTTCTGGCATAGAGCGACTATCGCGATAGTTATACAGAATATATTTGGCCTTTGGCTTGTTTGTGATTATTACTATAGATTATTGAATGATGATAATGACGAATACATAGAATTAATATCACACCCCCCGTTTTTGGCGATAACGGGGATTTTTTTCTATTATTTGGCAATGACATTTTATTACTCTTGTTTCAGCTTCATGGTGTATAAAAACAATTATCATTTTTACCTGATAGCAATAACATTGTTAGATCTTAACTCATTAATGCTATACGGCCTATTTTCATTTTCCTTTATATGCTTTTTCAGGAAGAACAATTTATCCTCATAATAATAGCGGGTACTGCTTTATTGCTTCTGTTAGGGGTGTTCATGGTTAGCTTTATGCTCATGTACCAAAAAAAGCAGAACAAGAATCTGCTTGAGCGCGAAAACCTAAAGGCCTCATTTAAGCAGGAGATGCTTAAAACGCAGATAGAGATCCAGGAGCAAACGCTTAACGATATAAGCCGTGAGATCCATGATAACATTACACAGGTTTTATCATTTGTAAAATTGAACCTGGGCCTGCTTAACAATAGCCTTGATGACGAAAAAAAAGCCCGTGTAAATGAGAACCGCGAACTGGTTTCGCAAACCATTAATGATTTGAGGCACCTTTCAAAAAGCATGAGCTTTGAGCATATCAGCTCACAGGGGCTTATAAAAACCCTCGAAACCGAAACCGAACGTTTAACCCGCAGCGGTATCATCAATGTTATTTTTGCCGTTGAAGGTGATGTATATAGTTTAGGCGAGCAGCGCGAACTGGTGATATTCCGGATCTTCCAGGAAGCGGTAAATAATACTTTGAAATACGCTAAGGCAGCTAACCTTAAAATCGGTTTGTATTATACTGCACAAATGTTTAATTTGCTCATCGAAGATGATGGTGCTGGTTTCAATACCGAAAAGGTTGATAATAAGGGCGGTTCGGGATTGCGGAACATTGAAAACAGGGCAGCTTTAGTAGGCGCGGACGTAATTATTGCCAGCTCGCCTGGTAAAGGTTGCCAGATAAAATTGTCGTTCAATCCCCTGGTACAACAAATTTATGCTAAAGGAACCCATTCAAATAGCCTTAGTTGATGATCATAAACTCTTCAGGAGCGGTATGGCTGCTCTTGTCACCAATTTTAAAAGATACAACATACTATTTGAGGCCGCAAACGGGCAGGAACTAATTGATACGATAAGCAAAGGCATAGTCCCTGATATTATACTGTTGGATATCAGCATGCCGGTTATGGATGGGGTTGAAGCTGCACAGGTGCTGCGGGCCAAACATCCCGGTGTCAGGATTATTATTTTATCCATGTTCGAAGATGCCGAAAAGGTGCTGATCATGGTAAAAATGGGTGTTAAAGGCTACCTGCTTAAAGATTCGGAACCGCATGAAGTTGAAGACGCCCTTTTGAAAGTTGCGCAGGGAGAGCTTTATTATCCCGAGTTTGTAACCCGCCACCTGATTACTAACTTTAACAGCAAGTTAGAGAACATTAAGCTTAATCCACGCGAAATCGAGTTCCTTCGCCTTACCGGTACCGAACTTACTTATAAAGAAATTGCCGAAACTATGAACATCAGCGTGCGCACCGTTGATAGTTACCGCGACCAGCTTTTTGAAAAACTCCAGATCAAAAGCCGCGTAGGATTGGTTTTATACAGCATAAAAAATAAACTGATTGAATTGTAATTTGCTAAATTTATTAGCAAATTTGTTCGATGTCACATGAGGAAAATCCGGATTTTTTTAAAGGACGAGGGGCGCAGGTAAATACGCACAATAAGTTTCTGAAAAACAAGTATGTACTTGATCATATCGAGGGTATTGACGAGCCTTTGCTTGAAAATAGCAACACGCAGCTTTTTGAAGAAACGCCAAAGAAAATAGTAAGCGAATCCAATAGTCCCGATCTGAGCCATATGTACTCGATCAACCCGTACCAGGGTTGCGAGCATGGTTGTATTTACTGTTATGCCCGTAACAGCCATGAATATTACGGTTTTAGCGCCGGGCTCGATTTTGAACGGAAGATCATCATTAAACCCAATGCGCCCGAGCTGCTTGAACAATATTTCAACAAAAAAAATTACAGACCGGTTTGCATTATGCTCTCAGGCAATACCGATTGCTATCAGCCTGTGGAACGCAAGCTTAAAATAACTCAGGCCCTGCTGGAAGTTTTCTGGAAGTATAAAAATCCGGTAAGCATTATCACTAAAAATAATGTGATACTGCGCGATATCGACCTGCTTGCTGATATGGCTAAGTTAAACCTGGTGCACGTAAACGTATCTATTACCTCGCTTAACGAGCAGTTGCGCCAAAAACTGGAACCGCGTACAGTAACTGCAACAGGCAGGCTGGCGGTGGTGCAGAAGCTATCAGAAAGAGGCATCCCGGTGCGTGTAATGGCCGCTCCTATTATTCCCGGATTGAATAGTAATGAAGTCCCCAACATCATCAAAGCCGCTGCCGATAGGGGCGCTTTGGCCGCTGGTTTTACCATGGTACGCCTGAACGGTAGTATTGCCGAAATTTTCAGCGATTGGATCTACAAAGCTTTTCCAGATCGCGCCGAAAAGGTGCTGAACATGATCCGTTCAACTCATGACGGCAAGCTTAATGACAGCGACTACGGTCGCCGGATGAGTGGTGAGGGCAAAATAGCCGAATCCATTCACCAGATGTTTAAAATGGCTTGCAAACGCTTTATGAGCGATAGGCAGATGCCAGAATATGACTATAGCTTATTTGTGCCGAGAAAAGGGAAACAGACGAGTATGTTTTGAAGAGGATATTTATGTAAAAAACATTAAATTTGTTATGAAAGGATTGATATGGTATTGGTATTAAAAAAGGGAGCATCCAAAAAGGATATAGAGGCTATTGAAAAGGCGCTTTATAAGGAAGCCCCATCTATGGGTTTCGACGCAAAAAAATACAATGGAAAAGTACCATTAAAAGAAGATCCATTGACCATTCAAACTAAATTAAGAGATGAGTGGGAAAGAGATATTAGTTGATATGAACATTATATTGTACTTGCTGGATGGGAAAAGTTATTGCAGGGTAAGCAGATCTATATTTCATTTATAACCGAGCTGGAATTAATAGGATTTAAAAACCTTTCAGATCGCGATGAAAAACAAATACACAGCTTATTAAGTGATTGTTCAATTATTCAGATGAATAACAAATTGAAAGAACAATACGTAACAATAAGAAAAAAATATAGTTTAAAACTACCAGATGCTATCATAGCAGTAACAGCCATTACATTCAATCTCCCGTTTATAACATCTGACAAACAATTCAAAACTATAAATAAGCTAAAGCTTGTTTCTTATGAGATTTGAATTGTTTAACCCTAAGCCGTCAACCCCAACACCTATCCCCACCCCAATAACATAACACAACAAATCGCTCCATAAAAAGCCCTCGCCTAAAACGAGCCTGCCAAACAGGGTATGCCTCAGGTCATTTATCCAGGGCGCTTTATAAAGCTGGCTAAACTCTATCACGAAGCAAAACGCCAACGCAGCTACAACAGTAAACATACGGGGCTTGCTAATAAACAGGAACCGCATAATAAAGTAAACCATGGCAGCCCATAAAATATCGCCAATAAATAAAGGGATAAATTTAAAGTGACGGGATAGCAAGCCGAAGATAATGGTTGCTATTGTTAATATAAAGTAGGTTATCCTGGTTTTAGGCATAAAATAAATATCGGCTAAATAAATGCAACAAAAAAGGCACCCATTGGGCGCCTTTGATATATTTAACTTTATAAATGGTTGCTTATGCTTCTTCAGCTTCTAAAGCCATTTGCTCGTCAACAAGGATACGTCCGCAATGCTCGCAAACGATGATCTTTTTACGCTGACGGATGTCTGACTGGCGCTGAGGCGGGATTTGGTTAAAGCAACCAGAGCATGAATCACGTTGGATAGTTACAACCGCAAGACCGTTTTTTGCGTTTTGACGTAAACGGGTGTAAGCAGTTAATAAACGCTCTTCGATGTTATCCATAGCTTTTGCAGCCTGGGCATTCAACTCGGTTTCTTCTTTTTCAGTTTCGGCAGTAATGGTGCCTAATTCTTCTTTCTTGGCGTCAAGGTCGGCCTGGCGGGCTTCCAGATCGGCCAATGCTTTTTCGTAAACCTGGGTTTTGTTGGTGATTTCGAAGCCGTATTCGCGAATCTTCTTTTCACTTACCTGTATATCTAAGCCCTGGATCTCAATTTCTTTTGAGATTGCATCATATTCGCGGTTGTTTTTAACCTCGTTAAGCTGGCCTTCGTATTTTTTGATGTTTGCCTGAGCTTCTTTGATCAGGTTTTTACGGGTAACTATGTCATCTTCCACATCGTCAAGTTCACCTTTGATCTTTTGGATGCGGGTTTCAAGGCCTGCAACGTCGTCCTCAAGGTCGGCAACTTCCATTGGCAATTCGCCCCTTACCTGGCGGATCCTGTCAATCTTGGTGTGGATAGTTTGTAGCTCGTATAAAGCTTTAAGCTTTTGTTCTACGGTTTGTTCCATTAAATAAAATATTTGACGGGGTTTGTATTTACTTCTGTTAAACGGACGGCAAAGATAGGGAATTTTTTTCTAATTATTTCATACAATAATTGC
>Ga0075366_10001865_pt1 | contig 10622 bp, 13 predicted proteins | sample EndMethybrTD3031_FD_72351 | JGI IMG/M metagenome (GOLD analysis project Ga0075366, IMG submission 72351) | Populus endosphere microbial communities from Tennessee, USA - Endosphere MetaG P. TD hybrid TD303-1 | ecosystem: Host-associated > Plants > Roots > Endosphere | place: USA: Tennessee... | reverse complement strand
GTTGCGCACGTCCAGCGCCGGGTTCAGCTCCATCACGTCCAGCGAGGCGAGCCGCCCGGTGTCGGCGATCATCTCCATGCACAGCTGCGCCTCCCGGTAGGTCGGCCCGCCGGGGATCGTGGTGCCCACGCCCGGCGCGATGTCCGGGTCCAGGAAGTCGACGTCGAAGCTCACGTGCAGGTGGGTGTTCGCGTCCAGGGTCGCCAGCGCCAGCTCCATCGTGTGGCGCATGCCCATCTCGTCGATGTAGCGCATGTCGAAGACTTCCAGCCCGACCTCGTGCACGAAGCGCTTCTCGCCCGGGTCGACACTGCGGATGCCGATCTGGCGGATCATCTTCGGATGGATCGCCGGCACCGTGCCGCCGATCTCGATCAGCTCCTTGGGCCCGTAGCCGCACAGGCAGGCGACCGGCATGCCGTGGATATTCCCGCTCGGGGTGAGCTCGCTGGTGTTGAAGTCGGCATGGGCATCCAGCCAGAGCACGCGCAGCTTCTTGCCGGCCTCGCGGCAGTGGCGGGCCACCGCGCTGATCGAGCCCAGGCCCAGGCAGTGGTCGCCGCCGAGCAGGATCGGCAGCCGGCCCTGGCCCAGCTCGGCGTGCACCGCGTCGTGCACGGCCTGATTCCAGGCGACCACCTCGGCGAGATGCCGGTAGCCCTCGACCGGGGCCTGCCAGGGATTCGGCGGGCCGGCGAGGTTGCCGCGGTCGATCACTTCCAGGCCGTGGCTGGCCAGGACCGGGCCGATGTTGGCGACCCGCAGGGCTTCCGGGCCCATGCTCGCGCCGCGGCTGCCGGCGCCGATGTCGGTGGGGGCGCCGATCAGGGTGACATGTCGGTTCATCACGCCGCGGTTCATCACGCGGCTTCGCGAAGCAGCTTGATGCGGCGCTCGCCGAGCGTGGCCCCGAACAGGTTCTTCGGGTCGTCCAGGCGCGGCACAAGGTCGATCCGGCGCGCGAGCTCGGGGCGTGCCTGCACCAGCGAATACAGGAGGCGCAGCGCCGAGAAGTCTTCGAGCGCGAAGCCGACCGAGTCGAAGATCGTCACCTCCGCCGGCGCTGCACGCCCGGGCGCAACGCCCCGCACGACCTGCTCGAACTCGGTCACGCGGAAGTCGGCCGGCATCTGCTGCAGCTCGCCTTCGATGCGCGACTGCGCTTCGTACTCGACGATCACGCGTGCATCGGCACGCGCGAGGATGTCGCGGTGCAGCTCGGTCTTGCCGGGGCAGTCGCCGCCGACCGCGTTGAGGTGCATGCCGGGCTCGATCATCTCGGGCGAGAGGATCACGGCGCGGCGCTTGTCGGCCGTCACGGTGGTCACGATGTCGGCACCGCGCACGGCATCGGCTGTGGATGCGGCGCGCACGACGCGCATGTCCGCCGTGACGTCGCACTGCCGCAGGTTCGCTTCGAGCTTCGCGCTTGCGAGCGGATCGGTGTCGAACAGGCGCAGCTCGTCGATGCCGAGCAGGTGCGCGAACGCGATCGCCTGGAACTCGCTTTGCGCGCCGTTGCCGATCAGTGCCATCGAACGCGAACCGGGCCGGGCCAGCCAACGCGCAGCGAGGGCCGACATCGCCGCCGTTCGCAGCGCCGTCGTGACGGTGAGCTCCGAGAGCAGCAGCGGGTAGCCGGTGGCCACGTCGGCGAGCACGCCGAACGCGGTGACCGTCAGCAGCCCGGCGGCGGTGTTGCTCGGGTGGCCGTTGACGTACTTGAACGAGTAGCGCTGGCGGTCGGTGATCGGCATCAGCTCGATCACGCCGACCGCGGAGTGGCTCGCAACGCGGGCTTCCTTGTCGAACGCGGCCCAGCGCCGGTAGTCGGTTTCGATCTCATCGGCGAGGCGTTCGATAAACGCCGCCACGCCGATCTCGGAAACGATGCGGCGGATGTCGGAGACGCCTATGTAGTCGACCATGATGAAATTGCCCCGTGAGATGTTCTGGACTGCAGTGGCAATTTTCTGCGTGGTCGAAGCCAATGAATAGCCAGCAGACTGACCACAAAGCTGCATGCTCAGCGCAAAATGCCCGCCGGATGGCACAAAGTGCCAACTGGGAGCCCGTATGGACGACATCGACCAACAGCTGATCGGCCTGCTGCGCGACGACGCCCGCGCCTCGCTGGTGGCACTGGCGAAGGCGCTGCGCGTCTCGCGCGCGACGGTGCAGAACCGCATCAACCGGCTCGAGGCGAACGGCACGATCGTCGGCTACACGGTGCGGCTCAAGCCCGAAGCGCAGGCACACCGGATCCGCGCACTGACGACGATCGCGGTGGAAGGCAACCGTGGCGACGCGGTGATCCGCGCGCTGCGCGGCGACCCGGCCGTGCAGACGCTGCACACCACCAACGGCCGCTGGGATATCGTGGCCGAGCTGCGAGCAGAGAACCTCGAGGAGTTCGATCGGGTGCTCGGCCGCATCCGGCTCGTCGACGGCATCGCGAGCACCGAGACCAGCCTGCTGCTCTCGACCCACAAGCTGTAGCGAGGCTCTGTAGGAGTGCAACTACACGCGCTGTGGATCGGCTCCCCTGTCGAGCGGCCGGCATCGCGACTACGGTTCGAACCTTGACTCCACTGGAGAAGCGCCATGCTGCAGAACGCACCGATGTACGCCTACATTCCGGCCAAGGACGTCGCCCGCGCCCGCAAGTTCTACGAAGGCAAGCTCGGCTTCGTACCCAAGCAGGTGATGGAGGGCGGCGTGGTCTACGAATTCGCCGACAAGACCGCCTGCTTCCTGTACCTGACGCCGAACGCCGGCACCTCGCAGGCAAGCCAGGCGTTCTGGTCGGTCGCCGACGTCGACCGCGAGATCGAGGCGCTGAAGGCGCGCGGCGTCACGTTCGAGGACTACGCCATGCCCGGCGAGAAGAGCCCGTCGGGCGCGATCAGCGCCGGCGGGGCGAAGGCCGCGTGGTTCAAGGACAGCGAAGGCAACATCATGGCGCTGATCCAGACGCTCTAGCAGGCGGCGGCCGACGCCGCTGTGGCGACAGCGCATCGCCCGCGGCGTGACTTTCTTGGCAGGCTTGCGCAGCGACCGCACGGCTGACGCTCGACCCAGGTCACGTTTTCTCACACCTTGACCAGAATGGACCCACTTTCGCGCCAGGAGGGACCGGCATGAAGTGGAAGACCTCGTACAAGGGCTACCTCATCACCTCTTTGACGACCGTGAACGAGTTCGGTCGCTACGAGGCCCGCGTCTGCATCATCGCGGTGTCGAACACCCGAATGCGCTCGCAGCGCTTCCTCGATCTCGAAGACTTCAGCTCCGAAGCCAGGGCCGACGACCGCGCGCTCGAAGCCGCGAAAGACTGGATCGACGCGCACCCGCAGCGCGAACGCCTCGACGGGCCGCGCACCGGCTTCGCGGCGCTGAACTGACCGTGTAGGAACCGTCTCGCGCCGACTTGCGGCGAGAACCGACGCGGCCCGCGTGTTTGCCCGCCTATGTTTCTACTTGGGCTGGCAAAAAGAGGAACAAGAATCATGACCCGCTACTGGGTGGTCGCACTGATCATGGCCGTCGTCGCGATGCTGTTCATGGTGCGTCGCGGCGCGAGGCAATCGCGCCCCGACGACGAGCACAGCACGCTGGTTCCGCATGGCGACGGCGAGCGCGAGCTCGTCGAGCTGGACCCGCTGGTGGGCGCCGCACGTGGCGGCGCGCTCACGCGTGACGACGTCGACGATCGCGCAGACATCGACGACACGGCACCGGCCGTGCTGTCGCCGCCGGAATGGATGCCGCCGAAAACAGCCGCGAACGGATCGCGCCGCTAAGACCAATACGTTCTAAGCCAAGTCTTCGTGCAGGCACAGGATGTTGCCCTCGGTGTCGAGGAACCACGCGGCCTTCTCGGCCCCCAGCACGCAGACGTGGCCGACCGTCTTCAGGCCGGGGAAGTCGTAGTCCTCGAACGTGACGCCGGCGCGTTCGAGCTCGGCGATGCTCGCGGCGATATCGGGCACCCGAAAGCTCACGGCCGTGTGGTCGGCCTTCGTGCCTCCCTCCTTCGGGAACAGCGCGAGCGTGGCGCCGCCGCAGTCGTACGTGAACTTGCCATCGGGTTTGAGCCCGACGGGTTTGAGCCCGAGCTTGCCTTCGTAGAACGCGCGGGCGCGGTTCAGGTCCTTCACGGGCAGCATCGTGGTCACGGGAGAGTTGGCGAGCATGACGATCCTTCGACGAGTGCTATTTGCAGAAGCCGAGAATTCGCTCCTGCTGCGTGCAGCTCTTGCCCGGCACCGCCGCCTGCTTGCCGGCCGTGCAGTTCTGAATCTCGCGTGCCATCGGCGGGTAGTAGAGCCAGCCGCGCCCGAGGGCCGGCAAGGTCAGGTCCACCTCGCGCCACTTGGGGTGCCCCTGCGTCTGCAGGGTGCCGAAGTTCTGGCACAAGGAGCGCGAGAACTTTCGCAATGAGTTCACCGTGGAGCCGAGGGCGTAGTCGTAGGTCACCAGGTAGGCTTTCACGGCGATGGCGGGCAGGTCCGCGGTGAGCAGGTTCGGGTAGCTCGTGGCTCGCACGGTGGCCGCGAAGTAGGTCTTGAGCGCGGCCTGGCTCTCGGGTCGGCTCGCATCGAACTTCAGCAGCTTGATCAGTTGCCGCGCCTCCGGCTTCATGTCGACGAGCAGCTTGGCGGGCTGCCCGGCGACGACGACGACCACGTCGATCGTCTTGTCGACCGTCAGCTTCACGAGTGCGTCTTCGTTCGAGAGGTAGCTCGTGTTCGCTTCAGGCATCGGCGCGTCGAACATCTGCCGGTACAGCGTGGTCGCCGACATCGCGGTGCCGCTGAGCAGCGCGCCGGCGTTGATCTTGGCGTCCTTGATTTGGTGGACGAACTCGAGCTCCGAGTCGGCTCGGGCGATGAAGTAGATCTCCTCGTTGTAGAGCGGCATGATCACGCGCAGCGGGCGGATCAGGATCCCGGCCTCGGCATTGCCACCCCTGTCCTGGTCCAGAAAGGCCTGGAAGACATCCGACTGGACCATCGCGAACTTGACGCCCGGCTCATGGCGCAATCGCCGCACGTTTTCGGCCGAGCCTGCCGAGGGCAGCACCTCGAGCTCGATGTTCGCGTCCGGCGCCACGAACTTGGCGATGTCGCGCCCGATCTGGATGTAGGTTCCGCGCTCGGACGCCGTGACGATCTTGTACGGAACCTGCGCCAGCGCCGAGGCGCTGAACAGAGCCGCAGCGCTGATGACCCAGATGCCCACACGTCTCCAGGCCATCGTCACTCCTTCGACTCGGTGGGCGCCACGGGCGCGGTGGGGGCGGTCGGCACGGGGCGCGCATTTGGCGTCGGCGGTCCCGTACACAGGCCGAGGGCCGCGACCGTCGTGGTGCAAGCCGCCCTGACAGGAGCGGGCGCCTGCAAGGTCGCAGAGGGATCGGGCCTGTCGCGTTTGGGCAGCGCGAGCGCCGTCGCCGTGTTCGCCGAACGCGACGTGCTGCGCACCTTGCCGACATGCGCCGTTTTCGATGCGGCCGGGGCAGCGGGTGGCGTCGCGCTGTGGTCGGGCACAAGGTCGATCGCTGCAGCGGGCGGGGGTTGCACAGCCGTTGGGGCGTCGGGCTCGACGGCCAAGGCGCGCAGGGCGGCCGTCCGCGAGGCCTCGGCAACGACCGGGGGCGCGTTGACGACGCCAACGACGTCTGCCGGTGGGGTCGGCACCGGGCGAGCGGTCGCGAGCGCGGCAGGCTCGGGCGGGCTGATGAATCCACCGCTCTTCGCCGCGCCGGCTGGTGCTGGGGTGTCGAAGTACAGGGCCGCGGCCATGGCTGCGACGGCAACCACCAGCACCGACGCGCCAATGACCCCAGCATGGCGACCTCCGTCGACTGCGGGTGGCGGCATCGACGCAGGCGCCGGTGCCGGTGCCGGTGCCGGTGCCGGTGCCGGTGCCGGCATGGTTGTCATCGCGCGTTCTGCCGTTGCGTCGTTGCCCTTCACCGCCAACGTCAGCACAGGGAGCGACTCGTCGGCATCGGCAGGCACATGGGTCGGCACCAGGGCCGCCGTCGGAGGGGCGCGCCTTCGCCTGATCGACTCGAGCGGCAGCAGATCGGCTTCGCAACTCCAACACGACGACGCGGACAAGCCATTCGGCGCGCCGCACTGTGGGCATGGCACCAGGTGCGAGTCGGCGGCGGGGGTGAGCGTTGCCCAATCCAGCAAGGCAGGCTCTGGCGGCGGCAAGACCTCGGGCACGGTCTCGTCGGCGAGGGGAGCCGCGTGCGACGCGGCATCACCTTTCTTGAGTCTGAGAACCAAACTCATCGTGCAGAACCCGTCTCCCGCACTCACATCAAGGAGCGCTCAGCCACCCTCCATCCCCTGGCGCGAACGTACTCCCCTTTTCGCGAGGTCTCCACCCCCTAGATGTGTACTGGCCGCCAGCGCTGACGGCGCCTGGGACGAAGGCGACGTCCATCCGCCTTGTCCTACACCCGATCGAGCAGAGCGCCCATTCCACCGACGTGGGTTGCGGCGCGATAACGGCACGCAAGACCAACGCCTCGCACTGGAGCTGCCATGGCCTTGCTGGATCTTTCGAAGCCGCCGCCGCTCGACCGCGACTGGGTGAGCGATTTCGTACGCTGCCTTTCGATTCTCGAGCCTGAGCTGCCGGCGACTCCGGCGATCGAACATGCCGTCGCGGCCTATCAGGTGACTTGGCTGCTCGATCCCCTCGAGGCCGCGGACCTGTGGGTCAAGGCGCTGCGCAATCAGGGCTGGGTTTCGCCGACACGCTCGTTCGGCGACCGATGAAGGCCCGCCGTTGAACGCAACGCATCAGTCACCGACGGCTGAACGTTCGAGAAACGCCAGAAAGTCGCATTCAATGCGACGCAGGCCGGGGCGCCTGCGAGGCGCGACGGGCTCGTCGAGCGTTGCGGCGTTGCTCAGCAGGTCCAGCACGGCTGGGTGCACGTAGGCTTTCCTGCACACCGCGATCGTATTGCCGAGCCGCGCGGCCACTTCACCGAGCACGCGCTGCACCCGCCCGCGGCGCGTCGAGCCACTCTCTCGTGCCGGGGCACGCGCCAACTCCTTGCGCGCGAGATCGAAGGCGCTCACGCTCGCGTGCCAAGTTCTGAAGTCCTTCGCGCTCAGCTCGATGCCGGCGGCTTCGCGCAGGTAGCTGTTGACGTCCGTGGAAGCGATGGAGCGGGGCACACCCGCCTCGTCGACGTACTGGAAGAGCTCGTCGCCCGGCAGGTCTCTGCATCGCTCGACGATCCGCGCAATCGGTCGATCTTCCACGACCACGTCGTGCAGCACACCGCTCTTGCCCCTGAAGCGCAGGCGAAGCCGACTGCCCTGGACAACTGCATGCCTGTTTCTGAGCGTCGTCAGTCCGAAGGACCGGTTCTCGCGCGCATATTCATCGTTGCCGATGCGTGCGAGCGTCGTGTCGAGCAGCCTGACGACGGTGGCGAGCACATGCGCGCGCATCACGCCGGGGCCGTCGGCCGATGCGAGGGCGCGGGCAACGCGTGCCCGGATGCGCGGCAATGCCGAGCCGAACTCGATCAGCCGATCGAACTTGCGGGCCTCGCGCTGCTGGCGCCAGCGCGGGTGATACCGATACTGCTTGCGGCCTCGCGCGTCGCGACCCGTGGCCTGGAGGTGCCCGTTCGGCTGCTCGCAGATCCAGACGTCGGTGTAGGCCGGCGGTATCGCCAGCGAACGGATGCGGTGCAGCTCAGCGTCGTTGGTGAGCTTCCTGCCGCGCGCGTCGCGGTAGACGAATCCGACGCCACGCCTGCGCCGCGAGATGCCGGGCGAACTGTCGCTGACACGTATCAGTCGCCCCCGTTGTGGTGGTGTCGGGGTGACCACGGCGATGGTCCCAAGCGCCTAGTGCCGCTTGAAGTACTGAACTTCCCGCTCGTGCTTCTCTGCGGCCGCGCGCGAGTCGAAGGTGCCCAGGTTGCGGCGCTTGCCGGTCTTGGGATCGGTCTTGCGCGAGTAGAGGCGGTATTGTCCGGAAGCGAGTTTGCGAATCATCGTGCGCTCCTGTTGCTGCCCGAGGAGCCGAATCTGCAACGTGCGGGCGGCGAGCGTCTGTCGGACTCCGCCTCGATCTCGGTTCGTCCCGCGTCCGACCTGCAGGGGTGACTCGACTCACGAAACGGCTACTTGCAGGACGTCGGCAGGTAGCGCGCAGCGACGGTCGTCAGGGCATCTTGGCCGCACTTCCAGGTCAGCGTCTTGCCCGCATTCGCCGGGTCCGACAAGTCAACCGGCTTTCCATCGACCAACGGGGTGAGCGAGAGCCTGTTCTTCGCGCCCGGGAACGACTGCTCGTCGTATTCGATGACGATCACACCGGTCCGGTCCGAAGCCATGCGCTTGACGTACTTCGTCGACCCAGGTGCGGCGCCATACAAGCGGCAGGCCTCGGGGCTGCAAGACAGGTCGGGTGCCCGCTGCTCGTACGCCTCGGCGATGCGCAGCCGCAGCGCGTCTCCCATCCGGATGCCTTCCACAACCTTGGCCCGCTTGGTGTAGTCCTGATACGCCGGCAGCGCGATGGCCGCCAATATCCCGATCACGAAGATGGATCCGAATGCGGCCACCACGACGATGACCGCTGTCGATCCCTTGGCGCCGGGGTACTTCTCGTCCAGCCGCTCCGAGCTCGTGAACGCGTAGATGACGAACTCCACCAGAGCCGCGAGCGCCGGCAGGTAGGTCCAGCAGAAGACGAGGTACAGCGCGCCCTGCCAGTACTTGCCCAGGTAGAACTTGTGCGCGCCGATTCCGCCGAGGAAGAAGGTCAGGAGCAGCAGAGCGGCCTTGCTGACCGGCGTGCGCTGCCGCACACCGCAACTCGGGCAGATCTCGGCCTTGGCATGGATCGCAGTGCCGCAGGTCTCGCAGTTCCTTTGGGGTGTACTGGTTGCTCGGGTAGCGGCGGGCCGAGCCATCCTCGGGTCTGGCGAAGTCGTTGTGGTCATTTTTCTCTTCTCCGTTGGGCCAAAGCCGCAGCAGTACGCAGCCCCTGTGCCCAGCGGCAAGTGCACGGTCAATCGTGAAATCGGTCATGCGCTTTGACGTGCTTGGGCCCAGCCGCAGGCAAAAGTCACGAAGCTGGATGAGCCGACGGAGCCGAATGACAACCCTTGTCAATTTGTAAGTGCTCCCGCCAGTTCGGCCAGACGTCGGGACAACATCGATGACGCCGACATTCAACACATATCGACTGAATCGATATTTGACGGATATCGGCTACATCGATGCTGCACATATCGACCTGATCGACACCATGACCCGCCGCCTGGTTCACTCGCCCGAGCGGCTTGCCGTACTGCTCAAGACCACCCGCAAGCCTGCTGGCCGAGATCGGTCGGGACTGCGTGGGCGCTCTGCAGATGCTGCCTGTGAATGCCGAAGCGCCGGACGTGAAGCGCATCGAGGCGCAGCCGCTGGACGAGGCGAGTGTCGAACATGCGCTCGATCGCGCCGTGACCCCGACCGTCGGCATGGCCGCCGCGGACGACGACGAAGAGTTCCTGATCTCGATCGCCGGCGCGCAGGACAAGACGGCGCTGCTGTGGCACGAAGGCCAGTGGTGCCGGCCGCTGGGCGCCACTCCGACCACGCACATGTTCAAGCTGCCCTTGGGCCTGATCGGAGGGCAACAGCAGATCGACTTCACTGCCTCGGTGGACAACGAGTGGCTCTGTCTTCGCTTGCTTGGGCTGTACGGACTTCCCGTGCCGCCCGCGCAGATTGCGACGTTCGGCAAGCATCGCCCGCTGATCGTCGAGCGCTTCGATCGACGCCTGGTGCCAGCCACAGACGGCGCCGATGGCGCCTGGTGGTTGCGACTGCCGCAGGAAGACTTTTGCCGGGTCTTCGCCGTTCCGCCCACGGCCAAATACGAGCGCGATGGCGGGCCCGGCATCGTCGAGATCGCCGGCAAGTTGCGCTCGAGTGCGAACCCGAACGCGCAGGTCGACGTCGAGCGCTTCTTGATCGCGCAGATTCTCTTCTGGATGCTCGCCGCGATCGACAGCCACGCGAAGAACTTCAGCCTTCAGTTGCTTCCGCAGGGGCGCTATCGGCTGGCGCCCTTCTACGACGTGCTGTCTGCGTGGCCGGCCGAGGGCCCGGCACCGAACCAGGTCAACATGCACGAGGCGAAGCTCGCCATGAGCCTGCGCGGCAAGAACAAGCACCGAAGGATCCTCGAAATCCGGCGGAGCCACTTCGACAGCACAGCCAAGCTGTGTGGTCTGCCCTCGGCAGAGCCTCTCGTCGAGCACGTACTGGAGCTCACCGCGCAGGTCATCGACGAGGCGCAGAAGGACTTGCCGAAGGACTTCTCGCAGCAGGTGCTCGACAAGACGCTGAAGGGGCTCGCCGACATGGCGGCTCGACTCTCGAGCTGAATGGGACGATCCGGTCAGCGGCCGCGCTGCGGCCACACAAATGAACAAGGGGTCAGCCCACACTGAGCTGACCCCTTGATTTGTCTGGTGGCCAAGGGCGGAATCGAACCACCGACACGCGGATTTTCAATCCGCTGCTCTACCAACTGAGCTACTTGGCCGTGAACCCGAGAGTATAGCCGAGCCCATC
>Ga0075366_10001863_pt1 | contig 10631 bp, 11 predicted proteins | sample EndMethybrTD3031_FD_72351 | JGI IMG/M metagenome (GOLD analysis project Ga0075366, IMG submission 72351) | Populus endosphere microbial communities from Tennessee, USA - Endosphere MetaG P. TD hybrid TD303-1 | ecosystem: Host-associated > Plants > Roots > Endosphere | place: USA: Tennessee... | reverse complement strand
GCTATCGGAAGGCAGCCCGAATCGACGGGTGGTTTCGTCCTACGCCGGACGACGCGTGGCGCTCAGCCCCAGCGCGAATCCGGCGGCCGCCGGTCCGCGATGATCAGCGGCGCCGGGATCGTCTCGACCAGCATCTCGCGCAGGTACTGCGTCAGCTCGGAGCGAGGCCCCGACTTGCCCACGTAGCGCCAGCCGGCCGGCAGTTGGCGGCGGCTGGACCAGACCACGAACTGCAGGTCGTCGTTCGTGATGATCTGGTGCGATCCCTCGTTGTCATGCGTTGCGCTGCCCATCGTTCCAGCTCCTCGAATTCTGTGAATCCGAGGATATCGGGGCGATTGCGGGTGTCGAATCGCAATGCCCGAAACGGCGGAAGAAATACGCGTGATTCGCTCACGCGCGCTCGAGATAGCTCTGAAACACGCCGACGTGCACGAACGCTGGGTCAGCCGAATTCGGCCAGAGCTCGGTGGCGCTGAAGCGCACGTCGTAGGTCGGCTCATCGTCAGCCTGCACGCCATGCGCATGCGCGTCGGGGAACGGGTAGGCCGGCGATTCGCTCACGACGGTGCCCACCTTGCCACGAATGTAGGCCGGCAGCCGCATGTGCCCGGCGACAAGGTCGGTTCGTACCTTGACTCGGTCGCCTGCCTCGAAGCGCTCGCGCCCGGCGACGTTGCTGCGCCCGGGCGCGCTCGGCAGCGCGAGCGGGAACAGCCCTTCGGCGCGACGCTCGAGTTCCTCGCGCGTCATGATGCCCTTCTCGACGCACAGCGTCGCCAGGCTCGTCAGCGAGCGTTCGTAGTAGCTCGCCGAGAGATAGTGGCGCGGCTCCATGCGCTCGATCGCGTGGCGGTACTCGTCCATGTTGAAGATGCCGAGCTTGACCGCGAGCGAATAGAGCGCGTTGACCCGTTTCTCCCACGGCTCGTGGAACACCTGGGCCTTCGGCGAATGGCGGACCGGGCCGAAGCCCTGCTTGCCGCCGAGATCGTGCATGCCGTCCATCGGGGTTCCTTCCGCTACAGGCGCGCCACGCCGATCATCGAGTCTTTCGTGACGATCGCTGCCAGCTTGTCTTGCGGCCAGCCGATCGTCGCAGGCGGCTGCACCGGCAGCACCATGTAGCGCGTGTCGGCCGTCGTGTCCCAGACGCGGATCTCGATCTCCGGGGCGAGATCGAGCCCCATTTCCTTCAGCACCGTGCGCGATTGGCGGACGACGCGCGCACGGTACTCGAGGTCCTTGTACCAGTCGGGCGGCAGGCCGATGATCGTGAACGCGGTGCAGGAACACAGCGTGCAGCAGATGACGTTGTGCACGCTCGGCGTGTTCTCGAGCACGACCAGATGCCGGTGGTGGCGCGGCATCTCGAAGCCAAGCTCGGCCACGGCAGCACGGCCGTTCGCGAGCAGGCGCTCCTTGAACGCCGGGTCGGTCCACGCCTTGGCCACGACGCGTGCGCCGTTCTCGGGCACCCAGCGCTCTTCCACCAAGTGTTCGGCCGCCTCGATGAACTCGGCGGCCTTCATGCCGCGCTCCTCCATCACGTCCTGGATCGCGTCGACACGACGCTCGACCGGCGCGGTCGCCGATCCGTGGTGCTGCTCGTGCATGCTCGTCACCCCACTCGAATCGCTGAAGCGAACCGAGTATAGGAGTCACGCGATCTGCACGGGGTCAGACCGCCGCGACGGCGCTTTGCATGCTGCGCCGGTACGCGCCGGGCGCGCTGCCGGTCGTTCGCTTGAAGGCCTTGTTGAACGCGGCTTCGGAGTCGTAGCCCACACTGCTCGCGATCTCGACCAGCGCCTTGTCGCTGCTGCGCAGCAGGTGCCCGGCGCGAAACATGCGCCAGCGCGTCAGGTATTCGAGCGGCGACTGGCCGACCTTTTCCTTGAAGCGCAGCGCGAACGCCGAGCGCGACATGCCGGCCGCGGCAGCGAGCGTCTCGACCGTCCAGTTCGCGGCGACATCCTTGTGCAGCAGGTTCAGCGCCGCGCCGATGCGGCGATCGGCGAGCGCCGCGAGCCAGCCGGTGTCGGCATCGGGATCGAGCGTGTCGATGTGGGCGCGGACCGCCTGCACGAAGATGATGTCGGCGAGCCGGCTGACGATGAGCCCGGCACCGAGCCGCGGCTGCGCAGTCTCCATCGCGAGCAGCTGCAGCGAGGCTTGCAGCAGCTGCGTGCGGTTCTGGTCCATGCGGATGTGCAGCAGCGGCGGCAGCAGGTCGAGCAGAGGCCGCGCGCCGTACGGATCGAACGTGAACCAGCCGCTGATGATGGTGCTGGCCACGCCGCCGCCGCCGAGCGTGACGACCCCGCCGAGGTTCGCGCGCACGACGTCGACGCAGTTGACGGTCGGCGACTTCATGTGGTCGCGCAAGGTGTAGGCAAGGCCGCGCGGGATCACGAAGCAGTCGCCGGCGACGAGTGCGATCGGCTCGTGCGCGAACTCGGGATCGTCGAGCGTGAGCCAGCAACTGCCGCGCAGCATCAGGCCGAAGCGGGTGGTCGTGTCGACCCGGCGGGTCTTGAGACCCCACGGCGCAGCCGCCTCGAGGCGGGCGTACAGCGCGCTCTCCACGTGCATCGCGGCAAACACTTCGTCGAGAGGATCCATGGCTCTGACACTCTGGATGAATGGACAAGAACTCTAGCGCCTTGAGCATTGAACGTCCAGCGGACGCTTCCTAACATTCTCCTCGACGACACGACGCCCGATCCGCCGCGATGACCTCCGAGGTCATCGCCAAGACAGCGCCGCGTGACCAGACTGCGCCCGGCGCAGCCCCAACGAACGAGGACACCCATGTCGCAGACCGCCCCTCTCACCGCCGTGCCGGCAGCCGCCGCCGCGGATCGACCCGGCCCGATCGCGCTGCTCGTCATGCTGAGCGGCACGTTCATGGCGGTGCTCGACTTCTTCATCGTCAACGTCGCCATCCCGTCGATCCAGCACGAGCTGCACGCGAGCAACGGCGCGCTGCAGTTGATCGTGATCGGCTACGGGCTCGCGAACGCCAGCGCGCTGATCACCGGCGGCCGGCTCGGCGACATGCATGGCCGGCGCCGCCTGTTCATGATCGGCATCGGCCTGTTCACGCTCGCGTCGGCCGCCTGCGGGCTGGCGCCCAGCGCCGAGGTGCTGGTGGCGGCGCGCATCGCGCAAGGCATTGCCGGTGCGCTGCTGCAGCCGCAGGTGCTGGCGATGCTCGGCACCTTGTTCAGCGGCGTCGAACGCCAGCGTGCGTTCGCGGCGTACGGGCTGACGCTCGGGCTCGCGGCGGCCGGCGGCCAGTTGATCGGCGGCCTGCTGATCGATGCGGACCTCGGCGGGCTCGGCTGGCGGACCTGCTTCCTGATCAACGTGCCGATCGGCGTGCTCGCGCTGCTGTCGAGCCGGCGCGTGCTGCCCGCGATGCGCGGGCAGCCGACCAGCCGGCTCGACCTGCCCGGCACGGCGTTGATCGCGATCGCATTGACCGCCGCGGTGTTCCCGCTTGCTCAGGGGCGCGAGCAAGGCTGGCCGCTGTGGAGCCTCGCCTGCCTGGGTGCCGCGGTGCCGCTGATCGCGCTGTTCTGGCGCTACCAGCATGGTCTCGCAGCGCGCGGCGGCCAGCCGCTGGTGGCGCCGGCGCTGATGGCGCACAAGGCGTTCGTGCTCGGGCTGCTCGTCACGCTCTCCTTCTATGCGAGCAACGCGTCGTTCTACTTCGTGCTCGCGCTGTACCTGCAGCAAGGCCTGGGGCTCGCGCCGCTGAGCTCGGGCCTTGTCTTCACGACGCTCGCGGTGGGCTTCTTCGCAAGCTCGATGGCCTCGCCATGGTTTGCACGCCGCCTCGGCCGGCACGCGATCTTCGCCGGCGCGCTGGTTCTGGCGGTCGGCCATGCGCTCTTGTACCTCGCGCTGCCGCACCTGAGCGCCGCGCGCGTTGCCTGGATGCTGCCCGTGCTGCTGGTCCAGGGTTGCGGGCTCGGCATGGTGATGGCGCCGCTGGTCGCGACCGTGCTCGCCGGGCTGCCGGCCCAGCATGCCGGCGTCGCCGCAGGCGTGATGGCGACGATGCAGCAGGTCGGCAACGCGCTTGGGGTGGCGCTGATCGGCATTCTTTACTACGGGGTCGACCCGCGCTCCGCGGTGAGTGCATTCGGCGCCAGCCTCGTCTACCTGTTCACCCTCGCGATCGCGGTCGCCCTCCTCTACCGGCGCTTCAGCCGCGTCGCCTCTGCAAAGGAACCCTCATGACCATCGATGCCCAACAACTCGCCGACCGCTACGCCGCTGTCTGGAACGAAGCCGACCCGATTGCCCGGCGCGCGGAGATCGAGCGGCTCTGGCGCCCCGACGGCGAACACTTCGTGGCGACGAAGGAGGCGCGTGGCCATGCAGCGCTCGAAGAGCGCGTGGCCGGCGCCTACGACAAGAACGTACGCATCGCGGGACACGCCTTTCGCGCCGTGCGCAACGCCCGGAAGCTGCGCGACGTGGTCACGTTCAACTGGGAAATGATCGAACCCGCGACGCACAAGGTGCTCGCGGTCGGGCTCGAGTTCCTGCAGATCGATGCCGACGGCCGCATCGTCAGCGACCACCAGTTCATCGTCTCGTAGCACGCATCAAATGAAACACCAGAACACGCCGCTGCAGCACGCTTGAAGCCGTCCGCCCGGAAGATCGTGCCCTGACCCCACTCAGGACCCGATGCGATGAAACGCCGTGCCGACTTCAGCAGCCTGCCCAGTTCCACCGGCCTGATTGCCCGCGTGCTGATGACGGTAGGCGCCGCGATCACGGCCTTGTGGATGCTCGGCGCGTTCGTCGACGCACTGCATGTGTCGATCCGCCAGGGCGAGGCCCTGCGCGAGTCGCAACGCGGCGGCGGCCCGATCGCCGCCGTCACGCGGCGCTGATCAGAGTTCGCCCCGCGCGTACTTCTCTTCGAACAGGCGCTTCGCGCGGATGTAGCGGTTGGTGCACTCCATCGTCGCGGCGATCTCGCAGTGCGGCGGCGGGCGATAGAAGCGGGCCCAGGCCTTCTCGCGCCGATCGGCGGCGTCGGCCTCGGCGCGGCGCGCTGCCTCGGCGGCCCGCTGCTCTTCGACGAGCGCCTTCACGCGCAGTTCTTCCTGGCGCTGCTGCTCGGCCTCGAGTTGAGCCTGGCGCGCAAGCGCCTCGCGCTGCATCTGGTCGATCTGCGCCTGCGCCTGGCGTTGCGCCTCCTGGCTCAACCGAAGCGTTTCCTGTGCCGCGGCCTGGCTGCGCCATTGCACGAACGTGACGATGACAATCCAGACCAGCACCATGCCGGCCACCGCGAGCGCGATGACGACGCCAAAGGGCATGCGCCCATGGCGCTCCCCGCGGGCGCGCGGAACGGGAAGCACGGCGGGGCGGGGAGACTCCTCCTGCTCGGGCGTCGTCTCCCGACGGACCGTGTCGCTCCAAACCTTGTCCTGGTCCTGGTCCTGGGCATCCATGGTCGGATTCTTGTATCCGGAGCCCGGATTGTCACACCGCCGGCGTGACGAAGATCACGGCGAGCGCCGCACCCACCGTGCAAACGGCCGGATCGACCCCACCACGTGAAAGGGGCGACCGTTCGGCCATCCCGCCCTCAACCCTCGTCGGTACCTGCCGAAGGTCAGGTTTTCCCCAACTGCGAGTAGCGGATCGCTGAAAGGATGTCAGTCAAATGAACATTTCGAATCTTCGTGTCAAGACCAAGCTGATGCTCGGCTTTGCCGTCATGGCGCTGGTGGTCCTGCTGGTCTCGGTCCTCTCGGTGCGTTCGCTCGGCAGTTCGAACGAACGCTTCTCGAGCTACCTCGACGGCGTCGCCAAGCGCCAGACCATGGCCACGGACATTCGCGGCGCCGCCAATCGGCGTGCCATCGCAGCGCGCAACCTGGTGCTGGTGACCGCTCCCGCCGACCGCGACGCCGAGAAGGCCGCTGTCGCGAAGGCCCACGAAGACATGAAGGCCTCGCTCGCGGCGATGAAGGAATCGCTGGCGAAGTCGGCCGACGCCACCGCGACCGACCGCGAACTGTTCAAGCGCATCGAAGACGTGGAAGCGCAGTACGGTCCCGTCGCGCTGAGCATCGTCGGGATGGCACTCGACGGCAAGCGCGACGAAGCGATCGCCAAGATGAACGCCGAGTGCCGGCCGTTGCTGGCGGCGCTGCTGAAGGCGACGGGCGAGTACATCGCGGACGCCCAGAACGACGGTGTCGACACCGTCAAGCAGGCATCGGCGAGCTTCTCGTCGGACCGGCTGATGCTGATCATCGTCTGCGCGCTTGCTGCGCTCGGCGCGTTTGCGCTCGGCTGGTTCATCAGCAACGCCGTGACCGGCCCGCTGAACCGCGCCGTCGTGCTCGCCGAGGCCGTCGCCGCCGGCGACCTGCGTTCCGACATCACGGTCGATCGCCAGGACGAAACCGGTCAGCTGCTCGGCGCGCTGAAGAAGATGAACGAGAGCCTCGCCACGATGGTCGGCAGCGTTCGCCAGTCGGCCGACGGCATCGCCACCGCGTCGAGCGAGATCGCGACCGGCAACCAGGACCTGTCCAGCCGCACCGAGCAGCAGGCCAGTGCGCTGCAGCAGACCGCTGCGTCGATGCAGCAGATGACCGCGACCGTCCAGCACAACGCCGAGAGCTCGCGCCAGGCAAGCCAGCTCGCCACCTCGGCCGCCGACGTGGCCGGGCGCGGCGGCCGGGTCGTGCAGCAGGTCGTGGCGACGATGGGCGAGATCAGCGCGTCGAGCAAGCGCATTGCCGACATCATCAGCGTGATCGACGGCATCGCGTTCCAGACCAACATCCTCGCGTTGAACGCGGCCGTCGAAGCGGCACGTGCCGGCGAGCAGGGCCGCGGCTTCGCGGTCGTCGCTTCCGAAGTGCGCAGCCTCGCGCAGCGCTCGGCGAACGCGGCCAAGGAGATCAAGTCGCTGATCGAAGACAGCGTCGGCAAGGTCGACACCGGCAGTGCGCTGGTCGGCGAAGCGGGCAAGACGATGACGGAGATCGTCGAGCAGGTCCGCCGCGTGACGGGCCTGGTGGCCGAGATCAATGCGTCGACGAACGAGCAGAGCAGCGGCATCGTGCAGGTGAACCAGTCGGTCGCGGCGATCGACCAGGGCACGCAGCAGAACGCCGCGCTGGTCGAACAGAGCGCGGCGGCGGCCGAAAGCCTGAAGCAGCAGGCGTCGGGCCTGCTCGACGTGATCGCGCGGTTCAAGACGCGCGACGCGCTCGCGCACGGCTGAGGCCTGCGCGGGTCGAACTATTCGACCAGGCCGTACAGGCGCTCGGGCGGCACGCGCAGCACGAGCGCCTTCGCATCGCCGAGGGCCTTGATCGCATAGGCGGGCTGCGACGTGTCGCGGCGCGCCGTGCTGACGCTCGGCATGCCCGACTTGTCGGTGATCGCCGCGGCAACCGGCGTGTGCGCCGTCGCACCGCGCCGGATCACGATCGCCATCTCGCCCGACACGAGCTGCACGAAGTTGCCCGGCGGGTAGATGCCGTATTCCTTGATGATCGCGGCGGCCGCGGGGCTGCCGCCGGCCTCGGCGAACATCTGGCGCGCCGCATCCTGGATCGGCAAGGCCGGGCGCTCCGAACGCGAGCTGATCTTCGCCATGAAGACATCGGCCATGCGCAGCACCTGTGCGCCCTCCGACACCTCCGACAGGTTGCTCGGATATCCGCCGCCGCCCTGCCGTTCGTGGTGTTCGAGCACGGTCTGCAGCCAGGCCTCGTCGGCGACGCCGGCCGCGCGCAGGCGCTCGACCGCCTGTTCCGGATGGGCGCGGATCTGCGCCCGCTGCGTCTCGCCGAGCCGGCCATGCACCGCGTAGCGGCCCTGCACATCGAGGATGGAGAGGTTCATCGTCAACGCGGCCTTCACGAGCATGCGGGCCCGCTCGTCGGGCCAGGCGAGCCGCGTCGCCATCAGCTGGCACAGCAGCGCGCAGTGCAGCGAATGCGTCAGGCCGTACAGGTTGAGGCGGCGCGCGTCCTGGCGCACCGACAGATAGATGCCGATGTCGGGGTCGCGCTGCACGAGCTCCATCAGCTGCACCGCGAACTCGTCGCAGCGTTTCGCGAAGTCGGGGTCTTCCAGGCTGGCGAGCAGCCGCTCGAGGCGCCAGATCGCCTGCTCCCAGAGGTCGAACAAGGTCAGCCGCTTGCGCTCGGGCGCGTCGCTGCGCTTTTCGGCGAGCGCCCTGATCTCTTCCTTGTCGGCATAGATGCCGCGGGCGAGCAGCAACTCGAGCTGCGAGTCGGAGCTGATCATCTGGCCGCGCGCGAGCAGCAGCTTGGCGTTCTCGTCGCGAACTCCGAACGGCAGCGGCGCCCCCACCTTGATCTGGCTGGCCACCAACCTCAGAAGTTCCATTGCCACCGGGCGCCCCTCCCCGGGCGGCTTGGCCCCGGGCAGCCCAATGTAGGATCCGGGCATGGCGCCGGCAATCGGGTTGTTGCCGGGGGTTGCGGGGCGCAGGCGTGACGAAATCGCCGGGCCAGCGCAACGCGTTTGGCAGAATGCACGCGTGCCCACTGCCCTGCTGCTCGTCGAAGACGACCCTGCGATCGCGCACACGGTCGTCTATGCGCTGCAGCGCGAAGGCTTCCAGGTCGACCATGTGCTGCTGCTGCGCGAGGCCCTGCGGCAGCTGCAAGACCCGTCGGCACGCTACGCGGCCCTGATCCTCGATCTCGGATTGCCCGACGGCAACGGCCTCGACCTGTGCCGCGAACTGCGGCGCACCAGCAACCTGCCGATCGTGATGCTGAGCGCGCGCGGCGAAGAGATGGACCGCGTGCTCGGCCTCGAGCTCGGCGCGGACGACTACCTGAGCAAGCCGTTCAGCCCGCGCGAGCTGCGCGCACGGGTGCGCGCGCTGCTGCGGCGCAGCGCGCTCGCGCCGTCGGCGCTGCCCGAAGCGGCCGCGCTGTTCGAGCACGACCCGGCCGGTGCGCGGCTGCGCCTGGCCGGCCACTGGCTGAAGCTGACGCGGCGCGAGTACGGCCTGCTGCAGGCGCTGCTGCGGCGGCCCGGCAAGGTGTGGTCGCGCGACCAGCTGCTGAGCGAAGTCTGGGGCGACGATGCCGACAGCACCGACCGCACCGTCGACACGCACGTGAAAACGCTGCGTGCGAAGCTGCGCGACGTGCGCCCCGACCTCGAGCTGATCGTCACCCACCGCGGCCTCGGCTATTCGCTCGATCTGCCCGGCGGCTCCGCCGCCGTGCGGGCCCTGGTCCAGTGAAGCTCGGCCTGCGCCTGCTGCTCGGCTTCTTCCTGATCAGCGGGCTGGCGGCCTTCTTCGTGCTGCGCGTGTTCGTGCTCGAAGTGCGCCCGAGCGTGCGCGAGGTGATGGAGGACATGCTGGTCGACACGGCGAACATCCTTGCCGAGCTCGCGCGCGATGACCTGCAGCGCATGCCGGCGGGCGGAACGCTGGACGGTTCGCGTTTTGCTGCCGGCGTTCGTGACTACGCATCACGTCCCGTGGACGCGAAGATCTGGGATCTCGACAAGCGCAGCCTCGACTACCGCGTCTACGTGACCGACGCAGGCGGCCGCGTCGTGTTCGACTCCGGCCGGCGCGACGGCGCTTCGGCCGTCGGCGAGGACTACTCGCGCTGGCGCGACGTGGCGCGCACGCTCACCGGCCGCTACGGCGCGCGTGCGACCCGCGAGGTGCAGACCGACGAACGCACCTCCGTGATGTACGTGGCCGCGCCGGTGAAGGAAGGCGATCGTGTGATCGGCGTGCTGACGGTCGCCAAGCCCATCAGCACCGTGCAGCCCTTTGTCGACCGCGCCGAGCGCAAGATCCTGCTGCAAGGCGCCTGGCTGCTCGGACTGTCGCTGCTGATCGGCATCCTGGTGACCGGCTGGATCGTCTGGTCCGTGCGGCGCCTTCGCGCGTACGCGCAGCACGTGCAGTTCGGCGAGCGCCTCGCGCCGCCGGCGCTGTCGGGCGAACTGGGCGAACTCGCGAAGGCGATGCAGTCGATGCGCGAGCGCCTCGACGGGCGCGAACACCTGGAGCAGACCGTGCGCGCGTTGACGCACGAGCTGAAGAGCCCGATGACGGCGATCGCCGGTGCCGCCGAATTGCTGCACGACGAGCTGCCCGCCGCCGACCGGCAAGGTTTCGCGCGCGAGATTCGCGACCAGGTCGGCCGCCAGCGCGCGCTCGTCGACCGGCTGCTGGAGCTCTCCAAGCTCGAACACCGCTCGTCGCTCGAGCACGCGCAGGCACTCGACCTGGGCGCCTGCGCCGACGCCGCGATCGCGCAGGCCGAACCGCGAGCACGCCAGCGCCGCATCACGATGCGCTGGGAGCAGCGCGACGCGAGCCCTGTCTTCGGCGAGGCCGAGCTGCTGCAGCTCGCGATCGCGAACCTGATCGAGAACGCGCTCGACTTCGCACCGCCCGCGAGCCGCATCGAGTTCGAGCTGCAGCGCGACGCGCAGCAGGTGCGGCTGAGCGTGCGCGACCACGGCCGGGGTGTCGAGGACTACGCGCTCGCGCGCCTCGGCCAACGCTTCTTCTCGACGCCGCGGCCGGCAGAACCGGGCGAGCTGCCGCGCAAGGGCTCGGG